>Ga0335069_10000091_pt1 | contig 155057 bp, 213 predicted proteins | sample Lox_Sample_11_FD_206714 | JGI IMG/M metagenome (GOLD analysis project Ga0335069, IMG submission 206714) | Soil microbial communities from Loxahatchee National Wildlife Refuge, Florida, United States - Lox_Sample_1.1 | ecosystem: Environmental > Terrestrial > Soil > Wetlands | place: USA... | reverse complement strand
CGACTCGTCAAGTTACCGGTCATGATGGCGGTGGCTTGAGAAGTGCCGGTCATGAGACCCCACTTGTCGTCCGGTAAAGTAGAATAGACATTGTTGCCCAGTTCGTACTCCACCTTCTTGTCGCCAGGCTTGATGGTATCGACTTTCCTGTCTTCCGCCAATTCCCCGGAATAATTCGACGATGGGATGACTGCGCCTCCCTTATCGTTCGCCGATACTGCTACGATCCTAGATTCGTAGGAGGCGGGGTAGTATTTCTTGACGTTGATGTCTGACCGTTCGTTGCCGGCTGCAGCTACGAAGATGCCGCCGTTGTCCATGAACTCCGTGACAGCGGTTCGCTCGTCGTTCGCCGGAGCCAGCCCGCCGCCAGAGTAGTTGATAATCGACGCGCCCATCTTCTTGGCATACTGTATAGACTTCACAGTGTTGGTAAGATTGTGGGATTCGTTAGACTTAGGATCATAGTACCTCAGGATCATGAGACAGTAGTCCGCTGAACCAGCATACTCGGCTATGATGCCGGCGACGTGCGTACCGTGGCCGTGCTTATCGGTGAGGTCGTTGTCGTTGTCGACGAAGTTCCAGCCGTACACGTCGTCGATGAAGCCGTTGCCGTCGTCGTCGATGTGATTGTTCGCCTTGTCGCGACCTCGTGCATCCTTGCCCGTCTCACCTGGATTTTCACACAAGTGCTCCTTGATCCCACGGTGAGTTATCTGGGCGCCGGTGTCGATGACTGCCACCTTTATCGTTTTGGACGTAACCGGTTCTGTCCGATTGACCACCGGCCATCCGTTAGCGGCTTTTGTGGCTTCAATCGGAGTCGCAGACGCAACGCTGTGCACGAAGAACAACGCGAACAGTATGTATTTCATAATCAGCAGTGTCTCACAGTCATTCGATCTCGTCAAGTTTTGGACCAGAATCCTTCAACTTATCGAAAAGATGGCGGTAAATGCGATTCGTCTCCGGCAAGAATGCTGATGCAGGCTTGTCGTCCATGATCCAGTCAAACTTGGACATCGAGTACGTGAACTCGTGTTCTAGCCCGAGAGCCATCACCACTTTGTACGCCCATTCTTCGCCGCCTGCAGACCACGCCACCAGCGTGAAGTCTCTCGCGGCGAACTGCTTGACGATAGCGATGTGCCTGGCGTGCGGGAGTGTCGGGACCTTTACGCCTGTTTTGGAAGTCAGCCATAGAATCGATTTCGGATCTACCCAGTCCGGAATACCGTTCTCGAATATCTCCATCAGTACGAGCGTTTCATCGATATCGACTCCGAATACCTTCTGACCGCACTTAATTCTTTTTATCACTATACACCTCGTGAACCTTGCACCACGAGCCGTGGCCGTGAAGATCCGTATCTGCGTACCCGCACTTGTGCGCACCGCAGTCGCAGATCATGATCGGCTTGGTGACTTCGTCTTCCATCTCTAAGTCGTTGCCGTCGCCGATCGGAAGATAACCGTGCCAACCTGCCACGGTATTCTGCATGTACTGATTCACGGCTGTTTCTAGATCCGACAGACTGTATTGGATCGCGTTGACGATGCCGGGTAACTTCAACCTACCGTATCCGATCCAGTGCGACTGGATATCGCCGGTCGAATCGTTAACGGTCCACAGACATTCCAGATCGTTGGACTTCGCGATTACCGGATCCAGCAGCCACTGAGCGGAAAGTTCCATGCTGGCGTTCAGGTATTTGACGATATTCTTATCGACCGAAGGTTTGGCCAGAATGATATAGTAAAAGTCATGCTTCGAATCATCCCGATAGTTATAGATGTCATGGCCGTTAAAATTCTGGTTAGTCAAGAGATTGCGTAAGCACGCCAGCAGTTTGTAGATCATTCGACCGTCAAGACCTCGTATCCTTTGTCGGTCACCAGCACGGTATGCTCGAACTGCGCGGACAATCCTTTCGGGCAGACGTACATCTTCACCTTGCACTTCTCGTGCCCAGGGAGAGGTGCTATGTCCACGGCCTTGTAGCCTTGGTTCTCCCAAACGATCGGCTCTACGGTGATGCAGGTCCAAGGTTTCAGGACGTCGCCTGTGCCGAACTTGCCGTGTGCCGGCACGAACGGATGATCGTGGAATATCTTGCCGATCCCGTGGCCGCCGATATCCTTTACCAGATAAAACTGCGGAAACTTGCGATAGATCAGCGATTCGGTAGCGAATCCGATATCGCCGGTCTTTCCGAACGGCCTGATGGCTCGGATGCCTGCGTCGCGGGCCTCTAGAGCGGCCTGGATGACCGCTGCTGCGCGTGCCGGAAGAGCCCCTATACCGATGGTGGCCGAGCAGTCGCCGTGATACGGACCGACTTTAACGGTCACGTCGATGTTGAGCGTATCGTCCTGTACGAGAAAACGGTCGTCCGGCACTCCGTGACACATTACCTCGTTTACGGAAGTGCATATGGCTTTGGGATAGCCTCCGTAACCGACACACGCGTTCGTACCCCCGTTGGACAGCGTGAAGTCTGACGCGATCTTGTCGAGGTCGTTCGTAGTCACACCGGCCACGGCGTGCTTGATGGTATGGGCCAGCGTACGCGCTGCGAGCTTCCCGGCTTTCCTCATGCCGCTGACGAACTCTTTGTCCATTAGACCCTCTGACGGAAAGTGATACCGTTGAGATGATCGAATTCATGCAGGATGCAGCGGGCGGTGATGCCGAAGAATTCTTTTTCTTGAATATAGCCGTCTAGATTCTGCCAAGATACATTGATCGCCAGAGTGCGACGCACGGACAGTCTAACGCCTGGGAACGAAAGGCATCCTTCTTCGTCGGCGATCAACTCGTCGTTCAAAAATTCGACCGTCGGATTGATCATGACCCCGCGCCAGCCGCCAGCGACCGGCTTTTTGTTCTCGTCCAACATCTTCCGGGTATTCACAACCAGCACTCGATTCAGCAGGCCGACTTGGTTGGCGGCCAGACCTATACCGTTGAACTTATCCATCGTCTCGAACATTCTGTTGACCTGATCGCGCAGGTCTACGTCCTTAAACTTTTCAACCTGAGAACACTTCTTGCCTAGAAGCTCGTGACCGTCTTTGAGAATCTCGTACGTTTTCATCTACACTCCAGCTTGGCGTTCACGCAAGCTTCTGCGTCGGCCAGCGCATCTTCTTCGGCCGACGGACCTCGAAGTCGCTCGCGTTCAGAAATCTTATTCGCGATGCATTCTTTCCACGCGATCTTAGAAGCCTCTATTTTGGTAGTAGCCGACCCTGCACCACCGGAGCCTTCCAGCACACGACATGTAACCGCTCTGGCCGATGTAAAGAAGAATAGAGCGAACGCCAGATATCTCATTTAGACTCCTTGGAATCCATCCTGGTCCGGATCTGGGCAATATCGTCTTCCATCGATCCGGTTATGACTATCATCTTATCGTTCATGTCTTCGACGTGCCGGCGAAAACTTTCCATCTCTTGCTCGTCGGTATGTTGCTGGTTTTTAATAGTCTGCATCATCGAAGCAAGTTCGTCGGCTTCCGGCGGCGTAGGAGGACGATACTGCAGGAACGCGATGTAGAACAGCATCACGCCGATGCCGGCGGCCAGTCCGCCGATGCCGTAGAACCATTTTTCGATTTCTCTATCCAGCATTCTTCAGTCCTTCTTTCGGCCCATAATATTCGACAGGCCTAGACCCATCCTCGTACTCTTCTATCGCACCTGGATAGTGGATGTCAATGTACTTGGAGATGAGAGCGAGCACTTCGCCCTTTTGGAGGTCGTGCTTCTCGATCATCTGACCGCCGATGATGCGTTCGATCTCGTGCATCACATCGCCCATCTTCATCATCTTTGCCATGACCCATTATATCAGGTCTGACATCCAGATCAAGATATTCTCATTTTAAGGCGTGAAGTAGCGTCCGGAAGGTCCAGGCGCTCTCAGATCAACGTGAACCCAAGTTGCAGTCCCTCGTTCCATTCTGATATCAAGCTGGTCGAGTAGAGGTTCAAGTTTATCTTTCACATCTTGAATCGACATGGTACTGTTGCAATCAAAATCGCAAGCGAGATTTTGAGTATGAACGTCCTTTCCGGTCGGGAGAAGAATGCCTTGGGCAATGTTGTACTGAGTCGAACGAAACATACAGTGAACTGACATAGGAGCGCCGAGCGCAGCTCGCACTTCTTCTAGCTTCTGGCAAAGAATGGTTAGCTTGTCGAAGTCGGCACCGTCGGCTTCGGTAGCGAGCCGGTTCCAATTGTGGAGCATCAAGCAGTCGTTGACCGTGAAATGGTCGGTCACATGATCTGTCGGGTTCGTCCAGTCCATAGTTTCTCTTTACGGGTGCTGCTTAATATATTCGATCTTGTTCTTCAGATCGGTAATCTTCTGCTGCAACTGTTTCGTGAAAGCTTCCAAGTCTTTTATCTTGTGGGCGCACATATCCTCGTTCATGTTATTGGCATGCATCATCGCTTCGAACGCGGCGGTCTTAGTGAAGCCGGCCTGCTCGAACAACATCTCGATTTCTTTGGCAACCATACTATACGAGAACACGGATATCATCCTCCGAGATGCTCGGATAATGGTTTTTTATCAGCTTCTTAGCGCTTTCGACGCTCTCAGCTAGAGTGGCTAAATTGACCGAACCGTGGCCGGCTGGCTCGCCACCCTTCGTCATCTCGACTTCGACGGCTGTCTTGATGGACGGATGAGGCAAGATTTTTGCCAATACCTTGAAGTTCATCCGGTAACTCCAGGTTCTGGCCCCGTCTTCGCCCCTGCCACCGGGCCTCCGGATTTCTTTAAATGTTCCAATCTGGCGATAATAGCGGCTGCAGCTCCGGCTGCCGGCCTATCGTCGACCAAGTTGCCGGTTTCAAGCGCATCTACGATGATACCGAGGCAAGCGAGAGCATGCGCGAGGTGCGGCTTCTTTGAGTCGGCGGCGAACTCCTCGCCGTCCAAAAACGATAGGATGTGCCGCATGGCCGCGTCGAGGTAGATCGTGCAGACGACCTTGTTTCCGCGCCAGTTGTACGGGCCGTACTTGACCGCTCCGTCTTCCATGGCCAACGCCTGGTAGATGATCGAAGCTGGCGGGACGAGATGAAGGTTGATCTTCTTAGCGCCGAGCAGATCTTTAGGGTTCGTACCGAGTGGCTTGTGCGAGTTCATGTTATCTCCCTTTTAAAATTTTGCGAACAGCTGAAAGTGGTACCGCGTATGCCCAATTCGTTGGACCAGTAGCATATGCGACTCCTACGAGTCTTCCGAGGAAATCCGTAACGGGCCCTCCGGATGCCCCTGAATATATCTGCAGAGTCGTTATCAAAGCATCGTCCTTTTCGAAGCATAAGTCAACCGTTTTTGTCTTCGGAAAAATGGGACTTTCTCGGAGGAATGGATAATTTTCAAAAATTTCTTCGTACTGCGACACGCGCGAGATGAAGCTATCCTTCATCGTTTGGCAATCTGCTAGTTGAATATCTTTGCCTATGACGCCGATGCCGACGGTTTCTTGCGTTATGCCGACTGCCTCGCCCATCGTGAACGTAAACGGATTGAGATCAGGGTGGCCTGCATAGTAGATCTGTTGTCCTGCTGATACACCGGGCGCGAACGATAGACCAGACTCGTCAGTTGGTGTTTCCAGCAGACACAGATCGGATTCGTCAGAAACGACAAGAATCTGTATCTGCTTTTCGCCCTGATCTCCGGCGGAAGCCCACAGCGACCCAGCGCTGGTGGTTTGGCAAACGTGCCTGTTGGTCATGATATATGTCTTTCCGGAAGGAGCGGTCACGTAAAAGCCTGTCCCACCTTCGCCGTTCGGAAAGGAAGGTTCGTTCTTGTCAGCCAGCATGACTACTTTTCTAGACATGTACTGCCGCAGAAGCATGCGGTGCGCGTCTGGCGCTTCGAGCGAAGTGAGAACCATGGTCGCTAGCAGGAAGAAAGCTACGAAGAGTGTGTCGGATATTCGTTTCAGAAACTGGCTCCGACTGAAAGACCGTACACTTTGTTGGACAAACCGAATACGCCGATGCTGAACGGACCAATTATCCGACGCTGCACGTGAATGCCGTATGCCATGGAGCCGGTATTGATCAGAACATCGTCCAGCCTGCTCGGCGTGGCCAGCGCTGATACGTTCCACTCCGCGTTCAAATTCGTCTTGGTCGTTTCGGTGTTCGAAGTGGTCGTAGATGTTTTCTGGTCAGTGGTTGTAGAATCGGTCTTGTCCGTGATGTGGATTTCTTCCTTGATCGTACCGTCTTTTTCGATCGTCTTGTCGATCGTTTCATCTTTGTCGTCCGCCACGTTCGTGACGCTGTCATCCGTCTGGGCCGCGACCGTCTGAGTCTTTGTGACGACTTTGCTCGGGGTAGAGTATCGACCAACGCAGAATGAAGCTGCGACGGCGACCGCGAGTACTATCGCGCTTGTCTTGATACTGATTTCCATACATTCTCCTTTTTGATTCGGCTAGTCCAGCACGAAGTCGTGTGTACTCAGATTCCTGGTTTCGATCTGATTTCTAGCCCAGGCAATATAGTCTATACCATGTTTCTTGCAGATTGACCTAGCCTTTTTTCGTATTTCGAATTCGGTCAGCTTGAGGGTGGCTAGTTCTGACAGCTTGTCGGCATAGTCACCGATGTTTTCCTCTAGAATACTGCGTAGATTCTGGCGGCGTGCCTTGCGCACCCAGAGCGGCTCTGGGGCGGACTCTTCCTCCACGGCCAGCGGCGCTTCGATCGGGTAGTCCTTCCCGTCTGCGATGAAAGAGCTGAAAACGTCATCGAGCGATAGATCTAGATGGCTCTCAGATATCCGGAATTTACGATCCAGAAAACCGTAAAAGTTGGTCAATTTTTGATTGATGCCGTGCATCATCACGTAATAATAGTCTTTTTTGGAACGAGCATCGAATTCGCTGTTGACGAACTGCAGGCCAAGAACTCGAACCACGCTCAGCATGTCCTCGAAGTCGAATCCGTGACGCATGAGCATGTCTCGGTTGGTCGAAAAAGTCATCTTGGTGATGTAATTCACACACTTGTCGAATTCTTTGTCGGCCATCAGATCCTTGGAGGCGGCGTTCGCGAAGGCTTTCCTGGCAGAATTCTCTCGCAGATAGCAGGCTTCGAAATTGTCCGATATGTTGTTTCGCGTCATCTGAACCTATTGTTGGGGCGGAACAAGATCGTTGACCCTAACGGTTTTGCATTTTCGAACGCCAGTTTGGCTTCTTCCAGAGTGCATTCGCCGAAATCAGCCTTCTTACTCATGGCGGCGCATCTGGCGACGCATGATGCCGGGACGTCGATCTTGTAATAAGATTCGAACGTCTGCATCGCTGCGATCTCGTTCATCTCGACTGCAGCGTCATCGTCCAGCGCCAGGTACAGTCTCCGTATACCATAGCTCTTGATTATGTCAAGTTGTTTGTCAGTGACAGCTTTCCCCATCGTGCAAACGTTCGATCCGACTGCGTCGAACTTGAGAGCGTCGAACGGACCTTCGGCCATGATCGCAAAGTCGGAGCCTTCGAGGTTGTCCGCGAACATGACCAATACGTCTCGTCTGAAGCCGTCGTTGTTACGCATCCGAAGCCCCTCTTCCACAGGATCGATCGCTCGACCTTGGTAGCCGTAGCAATAGCCTCCCATCGTTATCGGGAAGTAGACCCGCCGGTAGAACTTAGAGTAGTAAACTTCGTACTTGGACGCCATCTCAGGTGTCACGCCGCGCCGAGCGAGATAGACCATCCCTTCGGCTGAATCTGGAGAGGAAATGTCCGTCATGTGAAACTCGGGCCACGATATTGCTTCGATATCGTTTGTGAGATCTTCGCGCTCTTCGAAGCCAGAGCTGAACTTGGTAAGCTTCTCTTCGGCGGTGGCATGGTAGCGGTCATCACCTTCGGCCCGCAGCATCGCTCGGGCTTCTTTTATCGTAATACCGAGGGTGAGTACCATCCAGTCTGCGAACCAACGCTTGCCGAAGTCGCACGAAGCTCGGTAGCATCTGGACGCGCCGTTTTCTTTCAGGATCGAGAATTTGTCCTCACGCTTGCAGATGGGGCACGCTGTACGGAGCGTGTTGCGCTTCTCGACGAATCCAACGCCAGATTCGGACAAAATTTCGACCATCCTGTCCCGAAGGCTCATGTCACTCCGCTGTGTCTTTGATACCCTTGATGCGCTTGAAATCTATCATCTTTACGTCCCGAAGGAGCTTGTCCGCCAGTTCTTGATTGTCGCGGATAGCTTCCAGGCAAGCTACCACACCACGATAGCTTTCTTCGCCGATCTTGTACATGGTGTTGTTGGGGCGCTGTATGAGACCGTAGTTGGACGCCAGAGTGAAGATTTCCTCGTACTGATTGATGATACCGCGATCGAAATCAAGCGTGAACTCGGCGGTTCGGCCACCGTATGGGAAAGAACTGTCTTCTACTTTCAAGCGAACTTTGTGGCCAGTCTTCTGTCCTTTGTCCATGAAGTCGACGATGGCGGGATCGGTAAATTCCTGGCCCGCCAGAGTAACCTTGCCGGTTTTCGACCGATTCGGTTCGATGTAGCAGAAGTATTCGAACGTGTGTTTAGCGGCCCACGCCGCCTGCATCTTCACTTTCTTGCCGCGCATCTGTTCGGCTTGGTCCATCTCGGCCCGAATGTGGGCGGTGCAGATAAACGCGATGTTGTACTTGCGGATAGTCGGCATGATGCGCATCAGACCGTCCTTGATGGTAGCCGCTTGGTCGCCGATCTGCTGAGTTTCGATCGAATCAGCATTCAGAGCGCGACGGCCTGCGACGCCGGACATCGAATCGATGATGATTAACTTGATCTGCTCGCCCTCTTGGCAGACTGCCGCGATGTCATGCTCGATGCGGTCGAAGATTAGCTTCGGCTCGTTCACGTCGTACGGGATGAACTTGTCTGGATTGATGCCAAACTTCCTGAGAGTCGTCGGCGTGGCCGTGAACCGACTCCGCAATTCGGTGTCAAACTTTATGGCCACGTAGTCAGGATTGTCTTTGTGCATTTGGCCGATAATCCCGTTGAGAAACACGGACTTTCCGCCTTTTGGAGGACCATACAGAACCAATCCGCAACCGTAAGGAAGACCGAACCCAGGCTGAGCAAACGCCCAGTTTACAGAAGGACTAGGTGTTGCGAGACAATTCATCAGCGATTCATCGCCAGCCTCGGTGTCAACTGCTCCCTCTAAATTTTTAAGCTTGTTCAACAATTTGCTCATTATTTCCTCTCATCTTTCCCCATGAAATTAGCCTGCGGCGTTTCGTAGGTTCGACCGATCGTACCTATCAAATTTGGCGTGGGCGCTGATCCGCGATTCTGAGCAGATTCGGCGACCGACTTGTGCGCTCGCACGAACGACCAAAACGCTGTTTCTAACACGGATTTAGCGGCTGTGAGGTCGTTCTGTATGTCTAACGCCCTTTCGCAGTCCGGATCCATGGCATACAGGGCATTCCGGATATCTTCGTTCATCTTTATGCCGTCGGCCTTGAATCGCTTAGCTTCTTCCACAGCCTTGCCGAGCGTCACGCGAGCGCGAGCTTTATCGTAGATCTTCTTAATCTTCAGTATCTCGTAGTCGACCCAGGCCATATATTTGCCAGCGTCGTTCGCCGCTTCGTTGAACAGGCCTTCTAACTCCTTTTGAGTAGACGGATTGACGAAGCGAGCCTCTTGCATTCGTCTATTCGCCTCGTCGATTCGAGTCATGTCCAGTTCAATTTCCGGCTGATCAAAGTACCCTCTGGGTACCCTGAGCATGCGCGGCGAAGTTGGCACGCTCATTACTTATCCTTCTTTCTTAGGACGCACCATATTGATGAAGTCTTGATCATCCGCGATTGGACTGGCTGAGGCCGAAGGCGGCGCGCCGAACCCGGCTGGGGGCGCAAGCGGTGCTGGAGAGGACATGGTCACGTTGCCGCCAAATGCCGGTGGCGGAGGAGGCGCAGACGCCTGCGATGCGGGAGCCTGCGATGCGGGAGCCTGCGATGCGGGAGCCTGCGATGCGGGAGCCTGCGATGCGGGAGCCTGCGATGCGGGAGCCTGAGCGCTTGGTTCAGTCCCAAAACCAACTGGCGGCGTGAAGCCCGCCGGAGGCAGCGTAGGAGGTGTCGGAGACGCTGCTTGAACCGGAGGAGCTGCCGGAGCCCCAAATCCTGCTGGAGGTTGAAAGGCTGGCGGGACAGCCGGCGTCGCAATTGGCGGTGCTGCAAAGGTCGTCGGAGGAGCCGCAAAAGCCACTGGCGGAGGTACCTGCGTTGGAGCTGGTGCGCTAGCAGCGCCCATCGGCGGAACGTAGCCTTGAGGCGGAGTGTACGTCTGCGCTTGCGGCTTATCGTCGCTCGCGAATAACTGATCGATGTAAGACGCACGTGCAGCACCGTCCAGAGCTACGATCTGGGCGATCTGTTCGGCATTCAAGATGCGATTGAACAGCATTCCGAGATCTGCCGCTTCCGGTCCGAGGCGCTGAGCGAACGCGGCGTCGATGTGGTGAACAACCTCGCGATACGAACCGTCCTGCTGGCGGTGCATGTATATTTCCACGTTGAAGATAGCTTGAGCATCACCTTTGTACGCCGATTTCTTCTGGAAAGTGAGATACACACCTTCGAGTCCGGTGATATCACGGCCAAGCGCTTCTTGCTTCTTGCAGAGATCATCCAGAGCTTTGAACATCTTCGAGCCGATCGGCAAGATACCGATGCGGTTTTCCGGATTCACAACGTTCAGGTAATACTTGCGCTCCGCCTGGAACGGGAAGATGTTTTCGTCGCGGAACTTCTTGACCTGATCCTTAGGAGCGCCCGAGTCTGCCCACGCTTTGAGCTGTGCTTCCATCTCAGCTACCTTGTCGCATACAGGGCAGTGAGTAGTGATAACCTTGGTCTTGAAGTTCATCTCTTCGATGCAGCGGAATGGACGCTGTTTACCGTCGGTCCCTCGGAAACCGCGATGCGTTGCGTAGAACTGGGCGTACTTACTCTTCTGAGCAAGACTCTTGATCGGCGGCAGCACGCGATAGATATTCTCCTTGTTAGCCTCGATGTCGAAGAAGCCTGCCCGACCTTGTCGTCCGAAAGCTGATCGCCCGATCGCTACTTGTTCCGTGCTCATTGATTCTCCTGTGTCTGAGGCAGCTCGGCCTCTGGTTTAACTTTCGACGTCAGCGATGCTCGGATAGCCGAAAGTTTCTTCTTTACCGTATCGCCGGTGATCTTGCTATTTGACTCGATAACCGTCGTCGCTTGGCTAAGATATTGCGAATCGATCTCTTTGTCAAGGTTGTAAACTACGACTGGCAATTTGCTGCCGCCGAACCGGGATTCAAGGGCTTTCCTCTCGATCTCTCGGCGGGTGATGGCCGATTGTAGGCTAGACCCGTAGTTGTTATCGATCAGCTTGGAAACTGCCACGTCGAACGGAGAATCGTAGATGCCGTCCGAGTATCCGTTAATCTTCGGAGTCGGAAGTTCTTTCATCTCGTACTCAGTCTTGATCTTGTGAAGTTCCGCCATCAGACGAAAGTTAGCGGTGGAACTGTAAGTCTGCCCAACTCCAGCTTTCTTGAGAAAGCCGACTAATCGATTCTTTACCAAGTTGAAGTCCACCGAGATCGATCCTAGTTTTTCAGCTGCCAGAGCAAATTCCTCGGCAGTTTCGCCTTTCACACCGATGATGACGACGTGGTTCATAACCAACGCCTTGTAATTCCTGTAGAGTTTGTCGAGATCTTTCTTGGCGTTGCGAACCATAGCCTCAACACCGTTGCGGGTGCGGGGATCGGCGTCACCTGGGTTCACTTTGGATTCAGCTTCCTTATCGGCGATTGCGTTCAGAGCGTCTTTTAATTCGTTCATGGTACCTCCGTTATCATTATACCATAACTATGCCATGTTATATTTCTCAAGGTCCGATTCTGCAAGCAGAGGATTGATTGATCCGAGACTCACCCCGCGAGGAGAAATGTAGAACGACGCGAGTACCGGCAGACGTTTGTATCCGATTTCGGCCGAGTCGGCGTCCTTGGGCGGCCACAGCATCTCTTCGGTGAAGAAACCGTTCACGTCGAGGACCATCTTGTTGGCGTACTTGGTCTTGTTCTTGTACGGGAACGACTTCTCAGAGATCACGTACGCGAGCACGTAGAACCTGCGCTCGTTCGGTGAGATCCTGGCCGGGTGATACGTGTTGTCGTTGCCGTACGGCAACAACCGATCGAAGTATTGCCCTAATCGCTCGGCAGGCATACCTGCAGCGAACTTTGTCTTGAACAATTCTAGCATGTTACCGTCTAGCACGGGGAATCCGTCCTGCGTGAACCATCCGTTCACCTCGTGATCGGCTACGATTGGAGCTTGACGGCCGCCGCGATTCTTGAGCATGACCGGACGGAGGTCCTCGGAATGAATCTGTACCAGCTCTTTTCGAAGGAGATACTTGCCCAGCGCGGAGATGGATGCGAATTCTTCCGGAACGGCCTCTGGCTTCTTGCCGCGAACGGCACCGCGAACAGCTTCGAATTGCATGAGTTTCTGCTCGATTATCATATCCGGTTCGAACAGCGAGTCGAGGACACCAGCTGCGATCAGCTTGCGAGCGATACCGGCGTTGACGGCCGACTTACGTGATCCGGCGGTCTTTTCGACAACTTCTCCAGCATCCTTAGCCGCCTTCTTGTTCTTGGCTGCGACCTTCTTTGCCTGCTCTTCCTCTTTGGTCGGAAAGTGGCTGCGTACGAAGTGTTCGAGGGACGAGTACGGTTTGCACCGCATCAGATCGGCGTATGCTTTTTCGCCGACGCCAGATAGAATAGAAAACGGTGCTACGATCCGGTCGCCGACGATCTCGTACGATTCCTTAGACATGTTGATGTCCGGCAGAGCGGTAAATTCCTGAACATGTTTCCAGAACTTAGTTGCTAACTCGTCTTTTGTAGAATTCGACAGGATCGCTTTCCACCAGTCGAGCTTGTAATTCGTTTTGAGGTACATGCAGGCGTACGCGACGTACGAATAGCTCACGCCGTGAGACTTGTTGAAAGAATAGTTGGACGACGCGTTGATCTGGTCCATGAGCAACTTGACCTGCTCCTCGCTCCATCCTCGCTGCAGTGCTCGGCCTTTCAGCTTGTTCGTCGCATCTTCCAACACCTTCTTGTTCTTCTTGCCGATACCCCGTCTGACCTCATCCGCTTCGGCATCGTCCATTCCGCCGATCTCGGTGAAGATGCGCATTGTCTGCTCTTGGTAAAGTTGAATCCCGTACGTGTCTTTCAGAATCGGTTCGAGATCCGGGTGCAGGTAGCGGACAGGTTCCCCGTTCGCGCAGGCGAGGAAGACGTCGGCGAGCGTGCGGCCGTCACCCGACGGAGCGTCGAGGGTACCAGGTCGGCAGAGTGAGGTGATCGCGGCGTTAATTTCGATCAAATCAACGAGATTCTTGATCTTATCCGGCTTGACGATCTTCGTCTGATAAGGCCTGACAGTCGGAGTATCGAACTGAAAAACTCCTATCGTGTTACCGAGAGCGAACTGCTCCGCGCACTTAGGATCGAACGGTAGATGGAAAGGATCGAGCTGGACGCCGGTCCTCTCCTTGATCGATTTCACCGCCAACCTGATGTCCCGCAAGGTGTTCAGACCAAGAAGATCGAATTTGACCAATCCGGCAGCTTCAGCTGGCTTGGGAGAGAACGCGGTTGTAAACTCGTCGTTCACCTTGATGATCGGGACATATTCGGTGATCGGCTTGTCTGCGATCACGAAGCCGCACGGATGCGAGGACTTGTTTCGGACGATACCTAGCATCTCTGAGATGATGTTCCAGAGTTCTGGGTTCTCGTCGGCGTACTGCTTCAAGAACATGTTGGTGTCGTACAGTCCGGGCGTATGGACGCCATCCTTGTCGGATCCGAACACGAAGGCTTCGTCGTCTGTTCCTTGAGGAGTGGAGGGAAGCTTCGTACACAAGCGCTCCGTCGCAGGTCGGACGGCGCCGAAAACCGACCGCTCGGCGTCTTTGATCGATGACTTGAGCCGAAGGAGCATATCGATCGATAGTCGACACGCTTTGTCGCCGTACTTCTGCTTAAGATACTCGATGACCGTCTCTTGGTCGGACACGTCCATGTCAACGTCTGGCAGGTTGTTCGCTTTGATTCGACCGGCCGTCAGGAAACGACCGAACGACAGATTGTGCTTGAGGGGATTCACGCCCGACACGCCGATCAAGTACAGAAGCAGCGAACCGGCGGCCGAGCCCCGCACGTTCATGAGGACGTCGTTTTCACGACAAAAATTAGCAATATCTTCGATCGTTTCGACGTACGATAGCAGATTCAGCTTCCCGTTGAAAGCCAGAATCTGGACTTCCTTCTTGAGCTGTTCGACCATCCTGGCGTCGTTCCAATCCATGCGACCCCACTTGTCGATCGTGGTCTTCAATCGGCCCAGGAACCCTTCCGCGTCGCCGGCCAGAATCCACCGTTCCTTGGATGTCTCCAGCTTGAAGTTATCGAAGTTGGAAGCGAAAGCGTACGAGTTGTCGACCCATTCCTCGATCTTGCGATCGTCGACACCGAGAGTCTTCTTCAGAATGGCGGCGGCCTCGTCGGTAGGCATGATGTGATACGAGTTGTGGAAGCGCCAGTTCTCTTCGCCGTTACCTAACTTGGCGTCCTGGATGACTTTTTGCTGTTCAGTTGCGAAGTGAGAATCGAGCGAGATGATGACCTTGTCTCTGTTCGATTCGGCCAGGCCGATCACGTACTGATTCAGCGGCTTCTGCAGATCGCCTTCGGGCGCGTGGCACGTGCATTCGTGCGGCTTGTAGTACCCTTCCTTCACTATGCGCCCGTCGTCGCCTTTTTCAGGCTTCTGCCAGTCGTGCGTGACCGTGTGCGGGAACACTTCGATGAAGAATCCGTCTGGACCGGCGATGGACTTGAGCATGCCGTACATCCAGTTTGCCTTTTGAAGATCCGGTTGGATAAGCCCGTCGCGGGACGGCAGCAAAAAGTTCTGGACCGGCCCTTTCATGCAGGACGACCCGATCGTGATATGGCCTGCGGCGCCTTGCAGCTCTTCGAGGGTGATCATCGGCTTAAGCTCATCGTACTTCTTGACTGCGCGAGAGTACATCGCCTTCGACAGCCCGCAGAAGTAGCGATAGGCCCATTCATCTTTGAAATGAACCGTAACGTGAAGGTACTGGTTCATCGCTTTCGATTGTATGGCCCGCTCGATGGCCTCGGTATTCCCTTCCTTGATGCGCGGCTTCCACATGCCGCTTTTATAGGCGTCGCGGTAGACCTTGACATACTCCTCGTGAAAAGGGTTGACCATGTACGCTTCGATGCCTAGGATAGGCTTTAAACCGGCTTTAGGTGCTTCCACGTAAAGGTCCATGGCGGAGTTGAGATTTCCGTGTTCTGTTAGCGTCACATGCGTCGCGCCGAGTTCGGCGTTTCGCTTGACGATCTGTTTCACGGTGGACGCGCCATCGAGGCTATGGTCTGAATGGCTGTGGCAGTTGATTAACTGCCTGAATTTATTATACAATTTTAGCCCCCTTACTCATGTTTTCTTTCGCCCACAGAGGTTGCAGATTGGTGTAATGACATGCTTTGGCGAATTGCTTTCGGTCAGTCAGATCAAATTTAGCTAATGGAATTTTGTGATCGATATGCCAACCATGCAATCCCCAATTGTCCCAAGACATTCCTGGCTGAAATTTAGATTCGAGCCAATTTATCAGTTCTGATAATGTACATCCAAGATCTCTGACGGCAGAGCCGGCCTTTCGCTTACCGTTAAACATATCTCTCATGGCATCTTTCACTCTGCCTCTGAGTTTAACTGCCAATCTCACCTGCAAACTTGCAGTAAATCGTTTTTTTGACTGAAGTTTCAATTTGATTTTATTCTTTTTTCTGTATCGTTTGTCGTATTCGCTTTTTTCGGCCTTGCGAGCATCTCGGTACGCTTTCCTTTCTGTTTTATGCGCATCGGCATACTTTTGTTTTGCTGCTTTTCTAACTGTTCGCCGTTCTTCTGCGGTCATTGGAATTCGTTTGAGCGGTCCACGATTCTTAAGATACCAATCACGTTTATAGCATTTATTACAAATAAACGCTCTACCGTTCCGTTTCCACCAAGTAATCTGGATCGCTCCGCAACGGTTACAATGTTTATCGGCCATTCGGTACCATACCCTGCTTGAGCTTTGTTATAGCAGAATTGTACAGATCTTCAAGTTCCTGCTGTGTGATGCATAGAGCCTTGCAGATGACGCTATCTGGCGCTCCGTCAGGGTAGTAGGCGAGGAATTCTCGGAGAGAGTTGGAATGCTTCGGTGCGTGTATATAATCGAAATCTCTGGATATTTTGATAGATTCTTCTTTCTTAATCACGTTTGAACTCCAGCACTTTGCACCGTAGGTCGGGGATCTTGATCTCCAGTTCTTGTATTTCGGCTTGAACAAGCCGGATATTTCTTTCGATCATCGGGATTCCCTTGCGAAGATGGACGACAGTGGCCCATTCGTAGACTCGCTGGTCCCTGATAATTCGATATTCACGAATCGAGACCGATTCGGCGTATTTGCGCAGATAACTTAGAGTAGTGTCGATACTTTCGACCGTTGATTCGGCGCGGGCCAGATCTTCTTCGTTTTTCTTAAGTTCAAATTTCAGGCGTTCGAGGTCCGACTTGGCGGTACTGAGGCGGTATTCGGCCGCTAAATACATCGGATTGTCTTTGGTGAACCAGAGGACCATTCATCGCTGGGTCTTGCTCGCTTTGCACAAGTTGCAGTTCAAATACGTTTTCTCGACGCCGTCTCTAAACTTGACCGTCATCGGTACCAAAGTGCCCTTACCGCAATCGCTGCAGACAAGACCGTCTCCTCGCTTACGCGCCGGTTTTCGGACGTCTGTATCCTCCTGTACGGATTCGCTGAGCAGTTCGTCGATCATGCTCTGAGCTTTTTGCAGCTCTCGCTGTAGCCTAGCATTTTCGCGTTTCAAGGATTCTAGCTGTCTCTTCAACAGCCTGATCTTGTTATCCTTGTCTCCGCGATCACCGTACGTACGGCTCACACAGACCTCACAAGGACATTATACGTCAATTCCTCTAAACGGCTGGATGACCGCATCGAGCGATGCGTCTGACTCGGCTCCTTGGGCATTGATGAACCTCTGATCGCCTACGGCGAATTTTTCCGTCGTCTCCCATATGACCTGGTCTTGCGGCGAACGCATGATACTCAAGGTCTGAGCGAAGGAGTTCGGAGGGACGAGCGGTCCGTTGAGGAACAGATACGTCCCGTTTGGAAGGTGAATGCAAAGAGAGATGTGAACGTGTCCCATCGCTACGACTGCGAGCTTTTCGTCATCTTTGAGCGATGAATTCAGTCTGTTGATGCGATCCTCGATCGACCGAATCGAGATGGTGTTCCCAGGGTTGCCAACGGCTAAGTTCGTGTCGCCGTGCGTTACGTACACTTTGTGCCCGAGAGCCTCGTAGATCACCCACGGAGTCAGCGGTTGGTGGAACGTCACGTTCTTGAGATTAGCGCACGCCTTCTTGACGGCATAGTAGATCGTAGTTTCGACGGCGTTCCACTTCATAGAAGTGGCGCGCCCGTGGTGAACGGCCATGTCTCGGCCGTGATTGCCGACCGCGAAGTTGACCACCACTTCCGGATAATTCTCGGCCAACCGACCGATCCCTTGAGACAAGAGATGGATGGCGCGGCAGCACTGTTCGTGGATCGGTGCGGCGGTAGACTTGTCGTGCAATTCGTTCTCGATCACATCGCCGATGATATTGGCCACCAAGCGAGTTTCCGAACGGTAGTGGGTCTTGTAAGCGCATACGTTCTTGATGACTTTCGCGAACGAGCGAGCTTCTTCGACCTTGCCCCACGAGATGCCGGTCTCCTCCGACGAGATATCTGATCCGAAGTGAAGGTCGGACAGGAGAAGGTTGACGACCCTCTTGATCGGTTTGTACGCGTCTTTCGGCTTGAACGGCTTGATGTTTATCGGCTTGATCTGACTGATGGCTGCTTCCATACGCTCGATGAACAGATCGCGCAGTTCAAGCTCGCGCTCGGTCTTGAGGTACTTCTTGCGTAATTCTTTCACCTCTCCTATCGTGGCGCGATCTTTCGGGAGGTCTTTTTCGAAGAAAAGCTTCTTTACGGCGTTGTACCCACCGACTTTACGCAACTGCCATTCCTTGAAGTATCCGCCGTGGGCATAATAATCTGGGAGAGATAGAAGACCGGGTTCAACGTCCGCACCTTCGGCGACGGTGCGAATATCGCTCGCTATCGCGTTGAGCAGCTTCTGGCCGGTAAGTTTAGAGACACCTGTTTCTGACCTTACAGCCTTTTCCTTCTTGGACACCTATACCGCCTGTGTTTCAGTTTTATGTTGAAGCTGGAGCGTCTGCGGGCGAATCGACGACATCCTGCGGGGCTGCTGGCTCGCCCTCGCCTTTCGAATAAATCTTAACATACGAGTACACCTTCACGATGGTCGTTGAAAGGACGCCATCTGGAAGATTAAGATCTACGACGTCGTTTGCAGCTTTGCCGAGATAATTTTGCTTGTTGTCTTTTTCAAGTTCGGGGTTCGCAAAATTCAGAACTCGATATTCCGAAATAATATCAGGCTCTTTGGTCGTATCGGCCGGAGTGAAGATCTGGGATACGATGACCATCGATTCGTTGTCGATCGATTGAGATTCCTCGATAACTTTGAGCTTGATCATTCCTTCGACTTGCTGTCGATCGTTGTCTTCCTGCGATTTTCGTAGATTCACCATGACTTTTTTCTGGTCCAGAACTTTTGAATCGGACAGTTCAGTTACCACCGCAGCGAACATCTTGCTGAGCGATGCAAACGACGATTCCAGCCCCATGCAACGGGTTATGATCGCGTTGTTCTGCTCGTTCAGCTTGGAGTGGCGTACGTTGACGCCTTCGGTGATATTCTTGATCGCCTGAGTCAGGGTCACGATGTCTTTTCTGAGGTTGCCTACGTCCTGATTTACTGTCGGCATGCTCATGGCCAGATTTTCGAATACTACAAACTTGGATTTGAGTCGGCCGAGTTCTTGTTCCAGATCAGCGATCTTATTGAGTGTATTCATACGTCCCTATTACCTCGATTTAAGCATCATGTCAAGAGCGGCGGACAAGCTTCCCGTCCCGGCACCAGCGTCGGAACCGGTGCCGTCGCCGACTCCAGGAGAGTTCCGGATGCGAGCGACCTGGCGAGCGTTGAGCATGTCCATCTGAGCTTGCGACGGCATCGGCTGCGGCGGCCGAATCGTGGATACCGCCTGGGAGAGATCAGCGCCTGTGAACTGATTAACGTTGTTTGATTTCTTGCGCGGTGCGTTTGGCTTAGCAGGCGCTTGAGCTGGCGTAGGCGACGGGACATCTTCGGAGGATACGACTTGTCCGTTACGTTTCACGACGCGGCGTGTAACTGTCTTGCGGGTCGTGGTAGTTGGCGCCGGTTGAGCCTCTGGCAACTGAATCCGCACTTCCGGCGGTGCAGGCATTTCCTGGACCATGGGCTGTGGCGCCGACACGGCCGATATCGACGGAACGGAGGACACCAGGCGGTTCTTGTCTACCAGCTTGCGAGCGATATCCTTCAATGCGGCGGTCTCTTCATCGCTGAACGGCGACTGGATAGCCGCCCGCTGCGAAGCTTGCCCTGGCTTGCCATCAGGCTTGATCCCCAGTAACACTTCCAGTCTGAACTGGATGAATTCCTTGAATTCTTTCCGGACAGACTTGATGATCTCTGGCCGAGCTGAGCCAGGCGCGAAGAGTTGGTGGTTTAGCAACGCCTCGTAGAGCTTAGCCTGCTCGATCCGCTTCATTGCTTCGTTAATAACGGACGCGGTCGATTCAGCCTCTTCCGTTTCTTCGACTACTTCTTCCTCGATCTCCTCGACGATCTCTTCGACGTCGGAATCCAGAAAGTTATTGTTCGGATTGTTCATATCGGATTATACCATACTTTTCGGGAGCGAGGCCAGCGCCTCTTCCACAGTGATGTTGCATCCTGGCGGAAGCGCTGCCTTACGATTCTCTTCGTTCCATCCGTACGTGGCCAGACAGATCCCGTCGGCGATATCGTGATCCTTCTTCAGAAGGTCCAGGTTGTATTTCTCGTTGGCCCAAGCCACAGCGAGGTGTTTCGGCGTGACTTTACCGCGAGCCAGCTTAGACTTAACGGCCTTGTTATGCTTGCGCTGATCCTTCGACAGCTTGATTTCCAGTCGCGAGCGCCATCGAGAAGTGTCAACGTACTGCGTCTTGGCTGCCCACGGCGTGCTTCTGATGTATTCGAGGGTGAGGCAGTGTATGAATTCCAGCTGTTTTTGATCCGTTCGGAAACTTCCTTGATTAGTCTGCTCGATGACGATCATATCCGGAACTTCGGATAAGATCAGATTCGAGATCAAGTTTCGCATATGTCTTGCGCGTTGCAGGAGTGCGAAGTCCGAGGCTAGGCTAGGGTCGTTGACCATCGGAGATGTCAGCAGACCGTACGAAGTAAGAACGCCGTCAACTAAGACAGCGTAACCCGTTTTCGTGCTAATGTCGAGTCCGAGGACTCTCAAGGGGCCTTGCCCCGCTCTTCCAGAATCTTGTAGCAGAGCTTGCGTTTCAGCTTCAGGGCGGCGAGCGGCTCCGTGTAGGTCTTGGCCGCTTGCTTCGCTTGCTCGCGCAGACTTTTCAGGTCCTGATCCTTCTCCATCTCGTTTTCATTCAGAGTCATCTGAATGGCGATGGTCGACAAACGGTTCCGGAGATTTTCGTCAGTCGCAGAATAAACTTCCTGCGCGAAAGTTTCGTCGATGTCCTTAACCTTGTCCCACAGAGTTTTTGGACCTTTGCGTGCTCGGCGTGCCATCGGCAGATCCTACTGAACTGTCGCTGGTGTGTCGCTGGACGGTGCTGCCGACTGGCTATCGGTTCCGCTCGGCGTGGGCGTAGACGGCGTCGAATCAGCCGCTGGTGCGCTGGTTCCTTCCGTCGGCGCAGTCGCTGCCGACGCTGCCGACGCTGCTTTGTCAGCTTCAGCCTTTTCAGCATTGACCTGTTCGGTCACAGTCTGCAGCGCAAAAACTGCGCCTTTCAGTTGTTCCCGGCGGCTTTGCAACATTTCCAGCTGTTGCTGGAGTTGTGCGATCTGCTGATTTGTCTGATTCAGCTGATCAGCAAAGTTTTTCGTTAGAGAGTCTACTTGTTTCATGGATACCTCCTAGTTTGATTATACCATACAATCGCGTTCGGCCGTCCAAAGAATATCTAAATCTACGAATTTTTCGTCGTGAATAGCTGACGCGACGGCTCGCACGCCTGGCTTGCCGAGTTCTTTGTACGCGGCGTCCATCTGAGAGATGTAATCGACGAAAACTGAAAATTTCATTTCCCACCTTCGAATGAATTCGAACGGGATCCCTTCGGCTAGAGATACTGACTTGGCATACCGACGATGGTCTTCTGCCGTGAAGAAGACTCTGATCTGGCCTTCTAGTGGCTGAGCGCCGACGTAGTTTGCTTCCGGCGGCTTTTCCAAGTATACTTGTCCGATTTGACTATCGTTGTTGACCACGCATATATACACCGGAGCATCGGCCACGCATGTTTCAAAGTATCTAGTGTATAGAAGCGACGGGATGAATGTTTTGAATTCGAAGCTAAATTGTTGCGACATATGATTCTCTGCCGTCGTATTCGATGGACACTACTTTGTCGAACGATTCTTTGATTTCTGTAGCGTGGTCGATCATCAGCACGAGGCCTTTGACCCGGCCTTTGATCATCTCGATGACGGCCTTCTTTTCATCGGGGCCAAGTCCTTCCATGACTTCGTCCAGTCCCGTCCACTGTACGGCGCACCCCGATCGAGCACGGATGGCCTCTGCGGCGGCAAGATCAGAGCACAGTTCGATGGCACCTTGCTGACCACCCGAGCAATTGTTGTCCAAATCGACGTCGATCCCGTTGTTGGAAATCGTTACAGAGATTTCCTTCTTGGTCGTTCCCTTAGTTTTCACGAACTTATTCGATGAGATGGTCACCGTGAAGTGCCGCGCGTTCGGGAAATAGCTGAGCATGTCGTTGGTGCGAACCTCGATATCGGCCAAGATCTCGTCGAAGATCGACCCGAGGAATCCGGATCGACCGAGCAGGCTTACTGCCCCCTGCTCGATTGCCAAGGTGGATTCTTCCGAAGCCAATTTCCTCTTTAACTGCTCGTATTCTCCCAGTTGTTTCTGATAAAAATTGGCTTTGCTGATGACTGTCTGGAGATTCGCGGCGGCAGAGTTCATAGCCGATTCTGCCAGCCGAAACGGCGCAGACAGCGATCCTAGCTTCCCGTTGAGGTCTCGGAGACGTTCGTTCAAAGCAGCGTCCTCGTTCGTCAATTCGACGAGACGGGCGGATACCTGCTGCACGCTTTGCAGAATCGGCTCAGCGTTCTTGACGTACTCGATGTTGGCCTTCATCCTCTCGATGAGATGGTCGATCTCAGCGTTCTTTTGGTCCAAGTATGCTCTGGCCGCATCCCACTCTCTTTCGCAAGTTGGGCAGGCATTCTTCTCTAATTTCTGGACCTGAGCTTGGAGCGAGATTATCTGGCTCTTCAATCCAGTATTTTCTGTCTTCTTGGAGTTCACGGAATACTTCAAATCTTCGATCTTCTTCGCTTCTTGGTGAACGAGATTCATTTCCTGTCGCAAGCCATACTGTTCCGTTTTAACGGCGTTGATCTCTGCGTTTATGCTGTCCGAAGCCGCTGGGCTTCCAAGCGATAGGAATTCTATCTTGGCTTTGTTGTGTGTCTCGTAGGCTCTATCGATCTCTTCTTGAGTGACATAGTTGCCGGGCATGTTGAGTTCGTAGTGTTGAATATCCCTCTGAGTCAGCTTGATCGCCTCGGCAGTCTTGTTGGCTGATTGGGTGAACTCCTCGACGGCCTGCTCGACTTCGCCGAGTTTCAGCGGACCGGTGAGATATTCCTTGAGATCCGAATCTGTAGCGCGGACGATCGTTCCCTTGGCCCGCTGCTTACGGTATGTCAGGATTTCGAGCATATCCTCGTTCGTCCCTAGTATTTCCATCAGCTTCTCGCGCGGACCTTTGGTAAGACCTGGATATTGCTCACCGTTGATGATCAGAGATAACTTTGGGTCCATGACGATCTCAACCGTGTCAGGCCCTACCTGAATGGTGAGCTTGACGAACATCTTCTTCGAGTCCCAGTTCTTGAGCGATGACAGCGTGCCGCCGCCTATGCCGAGACAAACTGCGATAGCTTTGAGGATGGTGGTCTTGCCTGACCCAGACGATACGCCGGAGCCTTTCCACTGGCCGGACAGCAGCATGATGGCGTTTCCGCGCGGGAACGAGATCTTAACCCTCTTCTTGAAAGAGCCGAATCCTTCCATCTCCAGGCTAACCAGTTGTATATCCATCAGTTTTCGCTTTCGCCGGAATACTTGTCCGCTCTATCGTTCATAATTTCTTCGATGTTGTGAAGTCGTTCGACACGCCTGCCCATAGCTCCGTTGTCTAGCCTCTCGACCACCGAGATGCTCCCACTACGTATTACAGCCTTCGACTCGGTTTGGCAAGTCGGGCATGCGACGGTCTTGGCACGTCTAGGTAAAGACCGTCGGAATTCGCCGTGATTCGGGCATTCGAAGGTAAACCATGCCATCAGCGATCTCCGCGCTGTAGCGACCCTCTTTCGCCGATCGCTTTTTCGAACTGGCGGACCATATCCTCCTCGGACTTGTCGGTATTGTAGTCGCGCTTGAAAGCTACGATGCCGCCGAGCGTGCCTATCAGGGATGCGATCGAGATACTGTTGCGGATCGCTTCGGAGACAGCAGGCAGGCTGTCGAGCAGATCGATCTTGTTGACCCATTTTTCTTCGGATATATCGTACGTTTGCTTCTCATTCAGAAGAAGTTCGCCGATCTGTCGCGTGATTTCTTCCTCGTTGTATCCGTAGTTGTGGTACAGGAGACGGACAGGTTCGAGAAGCGCCTCGGCCAGGATCTCGATCGCGTGGCGGCGGGCCGAAATCGGGAGACTGAACGCAGAAGTATGAAGATCTGCGGCGAGTCTGACCAGTACGTAACCTCCGCCGGGGACTGCCCCGTGCTTGATCGCGCCCTTGATCGCCATCCAGGCATCTTCAGCCCGGTCGCGCTTCTCGCGAGTTTCGCCGGCCGACGGCCCGTAGATATTCAAGCGAACGATCCCGGAGGTGAGTTTTCCTATACGGATGTTCAGATCATTCAATTCGTAATCGGATTCCGGCGCTTTGCGCTGCTCTTTCAACTCGTCGACTCGGATCTTGATGGCGTCGGCGTCTTCGTCGGCGAAGATCATCGCTTTGAACCGGCTGCACTCGAAGCGCTTCACGCGGCATGAGTTCAAGAGACTCTCGCCGTTGATGTCGGAGATCGGACGGTCGATCGGGTTGAATACCGGTGTGCCGGTGTAGGCTTGAAGATCGTAGAGGAGATTGGTCCGCCAGTTCATGATCGCCCGCTCCGGCGTCATGAGCGGAAAGATCTTCATGGCCGACTTGGGGTGGTTCCAGATCACGTGCATGTCGCCCAGCGCCGTATCAGAGAAGCCGTGAGCTACTAGGACAACGGACGGATCCTGCCGCTTTGCGGCAACGCAGGCGTCGTAGACTTTATTAAGAGAATCAAATACTTGGCTGAAATCGTTGATGACCCCGTCGAATAGGATGAAGATCGGCGATTCGAGGACGACCATAGTTCCGGTCTTGTCGTTGATGAATCCGTTCGCGAGCGTGCGGCAGGATTCCTCGTATCCGCGCTCGGAAGTATAGCCGTTGATCTTCTCGATAGCGTACCGGGAGTCGCCGCCAGCGTTGATCTCGACGATTGTCATGTCGCCTTCTTCGCCGACCAGGTCGAGTCCTTCGATAATCTTCTTCGCCAGCTCGGTATCGCCGTTTGCCGATAAAGTTGCCACTTTCTCAAGTGTTTCCTCGTAGTTATCTGCATCGATCTGAAAACGACACGTCTCGATCTGAGACGTTATTCCAGGAACGAGACGCTGCATCTCGCGCACGATCTTCTGGGGTGACAATTTTGGGTTCGCCTTGACTACGTCGATCGTCGCCCGGCATATCGCGGCGGACAGGATCGTAGCCGTCGTGGTACCGTCGCCCGCTTCGGAAGCGGTTCGGATGGCCGCATCGCGAGCAGCTTCGAGGATGAGCTGCTGGATCGAGTTGTCGTATCCGAGCGACTTGATGACCGTAACGCCGTCTTTGGTGATAATCGGCTTCATGTTGATTTCTGAACGTTCGAGCAGAACTGCTTTTCCGCCCGGCCCGAGAGTGACGCCAGCCATGTTGGACATGTGGGCCAGCGTATTGATCGTATACTGCGTAAGAGTGTCGCCAGACGGTATCATAACCTTGGCTGCTGATTTCGGCTTCGAGACCTGGAAAAGTGACATATGAACCTCCAATTGCATTATACCACATGTCCTGCTATAGTCCTCCGTGAGCGATGTTATGGTATGATATCTATGTTCGGTGCCCTTGCTTCCGCAAGGGTGAGCCGCACTCCGTCGTCTCGGGAGGAGTTTATACGGCCGGTTTAACGAAAAAAGAATACGAGAACGAGTTGAACAAAACCGGTAATTACACCCGGATCGCAAACGAGTTGATCGTATTCAAACATCTCGACTGCTACGCCAAGTGCATTTTTATGTTCATCGCGATGAACGGTGAAGGCTGGAAAGGTTCGCGCAACGAAATCGTTCGGACTCTTCGTCTCAATAAACGAACTGTGACCGACAGACTTGCTATTCTAGAAGCTTTCAACATCATAAAAAAATACGAATACAAGCATCAGTGGGTGTTTGAAATCAATCCGAGGAATCAGTGGGATTCGTCGATTTTGGAAGCAAATTCTCGAAAAAGTGGTGCGCGTGGCGCACCGTTAGACGTCCAAGACGGTGCGCATCATGCACCGATAGACGCCATTCTCGGTGCGCCGGATGCACCGGTTCCATTATGCACCGGTGCATATATGCACCATGATCGGTGCGCGCCATGCACCGACATCGGTGCGCCGGATGCACCGCCTCTATATAATACTAAAGACTTAAAACTAAATAAAAATTTTTTAGAGAAAAAAAGCGATGCCAGAACTTCAGAAAACTGATCCTGTCCTCACGGACGATCAACAGTTAGCTGCCCTCGGTCTTTGCATGAGAGATCCAGCTTTTTATGCGAGATCTATACCTGCCCTCAAGCCTGAATATTTTCGCCACCCGATCATCCGAGTTCTCTTCGAGTACGTGTCGAAGGAATACGAGCGCCGAAACGGCGCAGTTTCAACCGTCGCGCTCACGAGTATCATCGAGCAGAATCAATCTGACCCTCAAACGATCTCGGTCTACAAGGGATACGCCAACAACGCCGAGGCTATGTCGGCCATGTTTTCTAAGGGCGACATCACGCGACTCGTAGCCGAGCAGCACAAGTTCATGCTGATCAAGGGTAAGGCATTTGAGCTTGCCAAGCACTACGATAAAGGCGACATAGACAAGATCGTGGAAACGTCCGCCGAGATCGCCGATCTTAAAAACATGCGCACGACCGGCGTCAAGTCGGATCAAGAAGCCGTCGACTCGATCGCAGCGAAGACCGCCCGCTGGCGGGAAGTGCTCAAGAATCGGGTTCCGTTCATCACTCCGGCTATCGAAGGCACGTTCATGCTCACGCCGGGCATCACGCTGATAGGCGGGGTAACTAAGGCCGGAAAATCTACTATCGTCGCCAACTTAGCGCCTGCCATTATTCGTCACGTGCCTGACAAGAAGATCTTGATCATCTCGAACGAGGATGACGATCACAAGGTATCTGCCAGGATCGCGTGCGCCGCGTGCGGGGTGTCCATCCGCGACTACCTCATGTTCCCGCAGAAGATCGATCCGGTTAAGCTGGCCGAGGTAGAGCAGACCATGGCCTGGGTCGCTACTCGGGTAACGGTCGCGTCCGTGCCTGACTACGACGTGACCAACATGGAAACCGTCCAGGATCTTCTTCTCGAAGCGAAGGAAAGCGGGTTGTACTCGGCGATCATGCTCGACTACTACCAGATCGTGTCAAATTCTCGGCGCAACAAGGCGCTCGCGCCGGTCGGCGTCGCCAAAGAGTTCGGACTGTGGTTAAAGAGCTACGCCATCGATCTATCGATACCGCTGATAGTGTTCGCTCAGCTGAAGCCTCAGCCGCCGGACAGCGATATGCCGTTTTCTCAGCGGATACAAGGCGATATGTGGCTCGCAAATCACGTTCATGTTGGACTGGAGATAAGGCGCGGTCACGGCGGTCCGACAGACGCTGCTCCGATTACAGAAGTTCACTGTCACCTTTCTAGACACGGAGATAATGTTGGGAAGATAGCTACCTTCGAGTTTGTTCACGGCCAGCTTCGTCTAACGAACTGGTAATTGGGTATAATGCGTTATGGATATGATTTTGACCACACCATCGACAGTTCGGCTCCCCGAAGACTCGGATAAGGTCAGGAAATTCCTTACTTACACAGATTCTGCGATTCAATATCAGATCAAGGAGTTGTCTAAAAAATATCACTGGAAGAGAAATGATCCGGAAGCGTTCCAAGCCAGGATGGACGAATTGAAGGCTTCCGTCCACAAGACCCTCTTGAAGTACGATGCTTCTGGTCCGTACACGTATTCTGGGCTATGGTCTGAGCTTAGAGAAGAATTTGGGTGGCAGCTACAACCGAAAGAGTTCCACTGCGAACCGCCGCGCCACATGATTCCTTGGGCGCACCCGCCGGAACACGAGATACGGTACTATCAGAACGATGCTACCGAAGCTCTCTTGAACAATGCTCATCAAGGACCGGTGGCCATCGAGCTTCCTACCGGTTCCGGTAAATCCCGCATCATCGAGGAGGTGTGCAAGCGTAATCCGGTCCAGACAACCGTGATCACCCCTTCGAAGAATGTGACCAATCAGCTGTACCGCGAGATGGCGTGGCTTTTTGGCACCAAGCTCGTTGGCAAGTACGGCGACGGCCGGCACGACATCGGCAAACTGTTTACGGTGTGTACCGCCCAGGCGCTGATGCGCGTAGAGGAAGGTTCGGAGGAGTGGGAATTCTTTTCGGCTTGCCAGCAGTTCGTGTGGGACGAATCGCACACTACTCCGGCTAACACATTCGACGCGGTGGAACTTGGTCTGTTGAGGAATGTTCCGTACCGATTCCACGTTTCGGCTACCCAGATGCGCCACGACGGCCAGGACATGAAGCTGCGAGGAATTATCGGGCCGATCGTCTACCGCAAAGAGTTCAAAGAGCTGGTCGAGGAAGGTTTCTTGGCTAGACCGTACTTCAAGGTGTTCAACGTCCCGTCGCACGGTCTCGCTAACAACCGCGACATCGCCCGCGAGCAGCGAGAGCAGTTGTACCTGAATCCAAACGTCAACCGATTGGCGGCCGAGTTCGCAGAAAAAGCAATCCGCCTAGCCTCGCGGCCAACGATAATTCTCCTGGACGAGTTCGTTCAATTCGCAGCGATAAGGCCGTATCTCGGTTCGATTCCGTTCGAATTTTGTCACGGCGGCGCGAACGGCGAGGATAAGAAGGGCACGAAAGTTCGAGATATCCTTCCGAAAGAGTTCTGGGAATCTGATGTCGAAGGAGCCGTCGATCGCTTCAATCGCGGTGACACGCAGCTGCTAGTCGGAACGAAGGCCATCTCGACCGGTGTGGATACCAAGCCGACCGGTTGTCTCGTGAATTTGCAAGGCGGTTTGTCGGAAGTTGCCACTAAGCAAGCAATCGGCCGTGGGACTCGCGTAACCGACAAGAAGAAAGATCTGATCGTAGTTGACTTCAGAGTCGTCGGCTCGTCGGCTATGGAGCGCCACGCAGATACTCGCTGCGAAATATACCGAACTATGGGCGATGTTCAGGAGATCAACGCATGAGCGATGCCAAGCCGCCCGAGCCAACCGTTAAAAGAGATCTGTACAATCAGTTCCGCCACGAGATGAACTTGGTTCTGCGAGAAAACGACGAATCGAACGGACAGTCGCAGAGATCACTTCTCAACGAACTGTTCAAACTAGAACGGCAGTTCAAAACTCTCTTGCTTCTGAATGAGCACGGATTCCAGACGTACAGGCGGTTCATAGAATTCATCCTGGGGGACAAATCTGAAGGTGGCAAAGGAAACAAGCTTTCGATACGTCCGTATTTTCGTGAGCGGCAGGACACGTTTTCCAACAAAGTATTTCCTATCTTGGATGATTTCGCGGAGGCCCAGGAGAAAAAGAAGACCGGCGAGAAAGAATCCAAACGTCTCCATCGATTTCGCATCAACTATCTGTTCGTCCAATGGGTGCTGTCGAAGGATCACGAGGAAGTCTCGCGATATCGCGGTCCGAACAAGCGTAAGCTGTCCCTCTTGCACGACAAGATGGTCGAGATACGCCACCTTCTGTGCGAGAACAACCTACCGCTCGCCTTGAATCGGACGGCCCTCTTCTTCTCCAAGATACCGCCATCGCACGCTCAGTACATGGATCTGGTTCAAGATGCCAGTAAAGGATTGCTGGAAGCGATCGATAACTTCGTGCCGCCGTATAAGACCGTCTTCAGATCGGTCGCGATCGGCAGGATCGGCTTGAACATGTATGACGATGCTTCGTCGACTTTGGTTAAGCTGCCGCCCAAGGATAAGCGCATCCTGTACCGCGCCCGGAAGGCTAAGCAGAAGAACGTCGACATCTCGAACGAGGACTTGCAGTCGTTCGTTGCTGAAAGCTTCGGGGGTACGACTTCTTCGGAGATCGAGATGATCGAGGCTGCTGCTAATCAGGTCGTTTCTATCGACGCCAAGGATGAGTATTCCCGGCCTATGTCGGAGACGATCGCTGATCCAGCTTCTATGGAAGATCACGTAGAGCGCAAAGAAGTTGGAAGTCAGCTGCTGATTCAGCTGAACAAGCTGAGGGTTATCGAAAAGAAAGTTTTGTTGATGAAGACCGGCGAGATATACGGTATATTCGAGTAGGAGGCTGTATGGCACTCGGAACAAAGAAGGGTGAACTGGCTATCGTTAAGCCGGAGTTCAAGAAGATCGAAGCCGAAGTTATCGGCGGCATGGCTCGCATTACTCAGCGGATTGCGGTGACGGAGTCCGTTCTGGTCATGAACTACAACTTGCAAGGAGTCGAGCTGCGAGCCGGCGACTCAGTTCTGTTACGCGGCGACGCCGGCCTTGCCAAATGGGCTGCAAACGAATTGCGGCTATCAGACGGGACTGCCTTCGTGCTCTGCCCGGAGGATGCTGTTATAGGGTACCGTACCTTGGAGAGCGGAAATGCCGGCTAAGATTGAACAAGCGGCAGCTGTTGTTATACCTGTCGGAGACATGCATATCCGCAAGCAGGATATCCCCGAAGCGCGAAAATTTATAGAATTTCTTATTCAGACTGCATATCGCTTTATCGAGATCGGACCGGTCTTGATCGTGTTCATGGGAGATCAGCTCAACGATTTCGGCATCGCTCGCGCAGAGGTTCTGGAATTTTGGAAATGGGCCTACGACGAACTTCGCAAACATCGCAGTAATATCCTCACGCTTTCTCTGATAGGAAACCATGATCTGAATCAGGAAGAATCGGCTTCCACCATGTCGGTTTACGACGAGAGAACCGTCTTAGCTGGACGGGATCCGGTGTTCTTGTCCGAGAACGCCGCCGCGATCGGTTTCATACGTGATGAGGAAGCGTTCCGTGCAGCCGCGATGAAGGCGTACGGCGAGGGGGCGCGGACGATATTTTGCCACGCTGAGTTTGAGGGGTCGCAGTACGAATCCGGGACCTATGCCCCGAACGGCTTCAAGTTGGATAGGTATCCGAAAGACTTGTCGTTCATAACCGGTCACATTCACAAGGAGCAGCAGTTCGGAAACGTATGGTGCATCGGCACTCCTCGACATCTAACAAAGTCAGACATCGGCGAAACGAAAGGTGTTTATTCGATCAACCTCGTTTCTGGTGAGACCAAATTTACTCCGACACCTGTTGACGTATTCGAACCGTTCCAGTCGATACTTCTCGAAGAGTCCGCGTCGTTCGACGAGAAGATCATCGAGACTATACCGGATTCCACGAAGGTTTATGTTGAGATCAAGGGTAGCCGCAATTTTGCCAAGAGGATAGATCGTCTGCTACCGTCGCTTTGCCGCCGCCACTCGACGTACACTGACATCGATCGGACTGTAACCGTTAAGGAATCTGAAGGAATTCCGAAGACTTTTGCGAAGTTCTCGGCCAATTACTTCGAGAAGGCCGGTACACCAGATCACGTTAGAAAAGCGATACTGGACCGTGTTCTAGCGAGATGTCCGTCGCTAAGGAGTGGGACACAGTGACAGCTACGATATCGGAACAGTTGCAACTGCTGAAAGGTATGACGATCCGCACCGGCGTGATCCACGAGGCGCAGGCTCTCCAGCTTAAATCATGGCCGATGCTGATACCAAATGTTACCAAAGCGGAGGCTAGGGTCGACACGGATCTGCAGATGGTAACGTTCGTCTGCGAAGCTCGGAAAGTCAGCAACGCGAAGCGCACTAAGCTTCTGTACCGGAATATAGCCGAATGGGTTCGAAACATTCTCTGGAACGATACTCGTGTTATCGTCGAAATCAACGGCAAAAAGGTCTTTGACACGGCCAATTGACGAATTCCGGTATAATGTAGGTGTGGAAGAAAAAGGCCTACAACTATATCGCCCGGACGATTATGTCCAGCTTGCGAAGGCGGATCTATCGCTAGACGATCAAGAGATCCTCAGAGCTTACATCGCTGGCGGCGGTCGCCCGCTGTCGCCGGTAACTTCCACGAACATGTTCGAGCTGTTTCTGAACGGGTCCGACGCCCACGAGATCCATCGTTTAAACAGTGCGTTTCCTCTAGGCGGCATCCTAGATGCCCAAATTCGATATAAGTGGACGGCAGCTCGCGATGCGGACGCGTTGGAGAGGCAGAGCAAGCTGCGAGATACGGTCATGCGAGCCCAGGTAGCGACGACGGAGCTGATGTCTGACATGCTCGTAGCTGCCAATAAACAGCATTCAGATAAACTGAAGAAATTCATTCAGACGGGCAACGAAAAAGATTTGGACGGCGCATTGAACATCGAGTCTCTTCAGAGTCTCATGAAGGTGGCCGAAGGTCTTCTGAAGATCACCGGCCAGGATCGTGTTTCGAAAGTGAAAACTGAAAACACGCAAAATCTCAATGTCAGTCTCACCGGAGTCGGACCTTCGAACGATCTCTCAGACGAAGACGCTGGCAAGATCTTGGAAATCCTGTCCGATGCCAAAAGGAAGAAGAATGCGGAAGCTAAAAAATAAGCTGTTCTATCGCTTGTACAATCTTCTCGTCTGGCTGTTCGGAATGCGCAGCGAGTTCGTGGATGCGATGACGCGCGCTCAGCGCGAGATCACGTTTCTAAGAACCGACAAGGCCAAACTGGAGGCCCAGGTATCAAAGCACGATCGCGGTACGGCGCTCGATGTTCGGTCTCAGCTGTCGGCTATCGATCTCGACTCGCTCGGCGAGATAATCTGGATAACTGTGGCTGACGAGCGAATGCTCCGGCAGGCTGTTTTTACGCAGATCCGCGATTATTATGCCAGCCACGGCAAAGGGCAGTCGATCATACTACTGACCGGCCCGAACGTCACTCTCAAGACTCTCACAGAGGAAGACCTTCTGAACGCTCGGCTGCGAAGAATGACGCGCAAAGAACGCGCCGCAGCGGGCGTCAGTCTGCCGTCAGATGAACTCTAAGTCTCAGGTAGATCCACACTTAGCTCAGACTTTCTTAAAGCGGTTCACGAGCCCAAAACATGCCAAGACGTGGATTCATAATTTCCTCGATCTGGATTTCCCGGATTCTTGGGTCGATCCCGATTCAAACTCCAGCCCAGTTCACTGGCTCTACGACACGTACAAGATGTACGAGGCAAACGAAGGTCACAAGTCGCCCAGCACGATCGTGATCTCGTCTCGGGAGTCGTACAAGACACTTTCGGAGGCGGCATTCGCGATCATCATGATGGTTCAATTCGGGGCTTCCATAGCCCACATGGCAGCGATCGTTCCGCAAGCTACGGCGGCCCAGAATTATATTTCCATGTTCATCGACAAGATCAGACCATATCTTGAGTATCACAAGATCGAACTGGACTCTTCGAACTCCAAAGAGATCAGTCTCAAGATCAACCCTGGCACGCCTGAAGAAAAAGATGCTTATATGAAGATCATCGTTTGCACCGTCACCGGCGCGAACTCAGCTCACACCAACATCTTCACAATCGACGAGATCGATACGATACGCTCTAAGGAGCAGCTTCGAGCGTACAAAGAAGCGGAATACATCCCAGGAGTATTCAACGGTCAGCATCCCGTTACGATCAAGACGTCGACCCTCAAGTTCCCCGGCGGCTTGTTTACGCGCGAGATGGAGAAGGCGCAGAAGAACGGGTACCGAGTCTTTCGATGGAATATCATCGACATCACCGAGAAGTGCGAGCCGAAGCGACACATGCCTGAAAAACCAAAAACCTTCGTGTACGTTGCCAAGAACTTGCCGCTTCGTACGATCACGGAAGTGGAATATGCCAACCTGATCGAGAAGGAGAAGGAAGGGTACGATCGTACAGAGGCGTACGAAGGATGCCTCAAGTGTCCGCTTCTTCCAGTCTGCCGCACTCGCCTGGCGCACCGCTCCGAAAAAGACAAGGGCGGCCTATGGAAGCCTATAGACTTTACGATCTCGCAGTTCGATAAGGACCCAGATCTAGCCGAAGCCCAGCTGATGTGCTGGAAGCCGTCTTCGGCCGGCATGGTGTACCCGCGCTTCGTGGACGCCGCTGACGGCTCCGGTAATACGTACAGCGTGAAACAAGCGTGGGAAGTGTACACCGGCGACGCGGCCCCGAAAGGTCTTACTTTCCCGGATCTGATCCAGTTCATGCTAAGTAAAGGTATTCGGTTCTACGCGGGCGTGGATTGGGGAACTACGCACGCTTTCGCGATCTCTGTTTCTGCCAAGATGCCAAACGGTGAATGGTGGCTCGTCGACGCTTATTCCGTGCCTGGGCTGGAATTTGCTCAGATGATGGCGCTCGCGATAGAAGTCCGCGATATGTACCGAATCGTGCAGTGGTTCGCGGACACGTCGGAGCCGATGTTCATCAAAGAATTCAAGAACTCGCGGATGCCGTGCAAGAAGTTCACTAAGGACGTATTCGGCGGCATCTCGGCCGTTCGCGGGCGAATCATCAATGCCCGTAACCGCCGATTCTTGAAGGTCATCAAGCACGACAGGACCGAACTGTTCATTAAGATGTTCGCGGAGCACTGCTTCAAACTCGATACACTCGGTAACTTGACGAAGGATCCGGACGACGGTGAATTCGCTGATATAGCGGATTCGGTCAGATACCAAGCTCAGAACCTGTACAAAGTGTCGAAAGTCAACACTCCTCCTCCGAAGGGGCCGCCTAACCCGTTCGAGCAGTTCTTCGTTCAGACTCCGACTCCAGAGAAACATTTTCAGGACTGGCAGACCCAGAAGAGGCAGGCACTAGAAGGCGGCGACACCAGCGCTGGTCTGAAAGGTAGGTCGGCTGACGGGAACGTTATATGGGATTTTGGAACCGAAGAGGGTAGCGATGACTAAGCCTAATCTTCAAGCCACGAGATGGAGTAAATATGCACCAGAATTCGGATGATTGTTCTGAAAATATTCTGAGTATTATCACATCGTTACTGTGCTATTCAGACGGCGTACAGACCGACAACCCTCACCAAAGAAACTTCGATTATCGACTGCGATTGGAAGCGATCGGGTGTAAGAATCCGTACGGCAACGAGATCATGATCGGACCTGGTCAATCGTTCTCTCTCTTTTCGACGGTCGTAGCGTCTGGTCTTACCGGAAGCTCTATTATCGGGATGGACCCGCAGAGCCCGCCGAACTCGAACTATCATCTGAATGTTGAATCCGGCACGACAAACAATTTTCGAACCGGTCGGACTGTATCCGATCTTGCGGGATGCACCGTCACGATCAACAACAACGCGGTTGCTTCGTTCGCATTTGGCGGAGCTAACTATTCGAATAATAACGAAAATTTTGAGGCAACGGCTCCCCTCACTGGCGGTACAATTTTGGTTGCCGTCGGTACCGGCGCGCCCGCTTTGAATGCGTATTCTTGGGCAGTTTCTTCCGCCAACGCAACCGCTGGAGCGGTCTACTCGAACAATTCGGTCGACTATCCTGTTGTTGAAACGATCGTCGCCGGAACAATTCTGATCACGACGCAGCCCGGCACAGCGCCTGAAGTCACCTACAGTATCACTTGCAGTCCGGCCAACGCTACTGCCGGAGCAGTATACGCTCAAGGATTGGCTCAGTTCGTGGCAACTACCACTATCGCAGGCGGCACAACGTTGACCGCCACCGGTACGACTCAGCCTACTGCCTCCGGGATGCTCACTCTCGTGTCCGGCAGCGGCGACGCAACGATCACATATTCAGCATTCACGTTCACCGGTCAACTCACCTTAGTGTCCGGTACCGGCGATGCAACTATCACGTTCACGAATTACACTCCAGCTGGAGTGCTAACGCAAGTGTCCGGAGTCGGCGATCCGCTGATCATCTTCTCGGCGGTGTCTGCTTCCGGCTCTACGTACACCTTTACAGTTTCGCCAGCCAACGTTTCACTGCCGAATATCACCGCCGTTCAGATAGGCGATATCATGCGGATCAACGGTCAAAATGGTTATGACACGCCTCCGTATGCGTTTAATGCAATAAATTCAGGTACTTGGATCGTTATCGGGATTTCCGGAAATACAGTTCAATGCATCCGACCAGCTGGCACACCGTTCACGGCCACGCAAGAGAATCCGCCGGGTCCAACCGCCAACGACGTGATGTTCTTCGCGAACGATATGGTGATGCCAGGCATGCAGTTCCAGGTGACCGGAACGTTCAGCGAAGTGACCCAGAGGACGTATACAGTGGTGGAGTCGACGCCGAACTTCATCTCGTTCTGCTCGACGCAACCGATTCCGCAAGAAGACGGCAAGACGTTCACGCCAGGAACTATCACGTTCTACACCGGCGTCAAGCGAATGGTCTACGTCGAAGTCGATCAGCCTTGTGCGGTCCAGTTCAACGGCCAGGTCGATATGTTGAACATGATCACCCCGATCAAGCCGGGGTCCCGCAATCTTAGAGGATTTCTCAATAAGATTGGGGAAACGTACAGTTGCACGGTCGTCAACGATTCGGTAAATCAGGCACACGTAAAATTTTTCACGGTTGAGTGATGAATGGCAAACGAAGAAGAAAAAAAGAAGCGTTATCGCCCACGGCAAGAGATAGTCGCTCTGGATCCGAACGCTCTGAAGCTTCTTAAAGCTGACGCGGCGGCGCGGGAACTTTCCAACGAAAAAGAGGAAGTGACTACAGCTGATACCGGTGTTCTCGGTGAGATTGTTAAGTCTATCAAAGCTCAGAACGCTATGCAGGCAGCTCAACTCGAACGAATGTCGTTCCAGGTTGACCCGCATGCTAACTATTCCGGTGCTCTCGGATTTTACCGGCTAAAACAGAATCTAACGCCTGATCATATCATCAAGCGTATCTGCGGGCCGGGCGGCGACGAGTTGGTCAACGAGATTCTTCAAGCTCGTTCGAACCATATATCATCCTTCGGTCGTCCTAGGACGGACCGCTTCAGTGTAGGCTTCGAATTTCAAGACATGGACAAGAACGCCAAGCGTTCTGAAGAAGATCAGCGCAAGATTCAAGAGAGAATCGACGCAGCCAAGAAGAAGTTCTGGCAGTGCGGTCGCGGCACTCTTGACGGCGAGCTTGATCAAGTCAACTTGTCTCAATTCCTGAAGCTGGTGACCCGCGATGGACTTGCCTTCGGTCGTCTCGCCTGCGAACGTAGCTGGTGGACGAATCCGGAAACAGGCAAACGAGAACTATACGCATGGCGCGCTTCCGACGCCGGCACGATGTTGAAAATCTTGCCGCAGAAAGAACACGACCAGTCGCTTCGCCAAGAAGCTATTCGTCAGTTGCAGCAGATCAAGAACAAGAAGATCGACATCGAGAAGTACAAGAAGGACGAGTACCGCTACGTTCAGGTCATCGAAGGAAAGCCGGTTCAGACATTCACCGAAGAAGAGATGGTCGTCTACAATCTTTATCCGACGACAGGCATCGAGTATAACGGCTACCCTCTTACTCCGATCGATCAGGCGCTCAACGCGATCACGACCCACATCAACATCACTGTCCATAACAAGCTGTACTTCCAGCACGGCCGCGCTTCGAAGGGCATGCTCGTGTTCCAGTCCGACTCCATGGACGAAGCAGCAGCACAGCGTATTCGCCTCCAATTCCATCAGTCGATCAACTCCGTTCAAAACTCGTGGCGCATGCCCGTCTTCGCGATCGGATCCGAGGATAAGCTGAACTGGGAAGCGATCGATAACTCCGGCCGCGACGCAGAATTCCAGTACCTGATGGACAACAACGCTCGGGTGATCCTCTCGGCCTTCCAGATGTCGCCGGAAGAATTGCCTGGCTACGCTCACCTTGCTCGGGGCACGAATACTCAGGCACTTTCAGAATCGGACAACGAGTGGAAGCTTACGGCTGCCCGCGATGTGGGCCTCCGTCCGCTCTTATCCGATATCCAAGACTTTTTGAATACCCATATCCTCCCATTCGTGGATCCGGAACTGGCTAAGACGCATCAGATCGTTCTGACTGGTTTGGATAAGGATTCTCCGGAAAAAGAGAACACCCGTCTGCAGCAGGACATGGCCGTTCACATGAACTACAACGAGATCATGGAACAGGTCGAGAAGAACCCGGTTCCGGTCGAGATGGGCGGCGACTTTCCGCTTAACCCGCAGTTCCAGGCAGTCATGGACAAGTACCTGACTGTTGGTCAGATCCTCGAAAACTTCTTCAAAGTGAAAGGCGCTGCGTCTGATCCTCGCTACCAGTACATCCGCGATCCGTTCTGGTTCCAGAACAAGCAGATGATCCTCCAGCAAGCTCAGATAGCGATGCAGCAGCAGATGCAAGCTCAGCAGATGATGCAGCAGCAGGCACTGGCCGAGCAAGGTATCACGGCTGACGCGCAGGGAAACCCTATCCAGGACGACGAAGGTGATAACAAAGATTCTGGCTCGGACAACAAGGATTCCGGGTCGGACGATGACAGCAGCGACTCCGGAGGCGGCAGCATGCCGCCTGAGCAGACTTCTAAAGCCGAAAAAGCGATCGACATCGTGAAGGATATCTCGGCCAAGAATATGGCGTGGTCGACGAATAGCTACATGCTGCTCGAAAAGACCATCCAGAATAACCACGATAGAATCTCGCGTCGCCTGATGCGCCAGCACAAGCAGCTGGTAGACTCCACGATGGCCCACTTCAAGCGCGAATCTGCGAAAGAGGTCGCCGCCATGGCGAGGATCCTCAAAGACGGTAAAAAGAAGGGGAGCTGATGAAGCTCACCGACGCCCAGAGGAACATCATAATCCAGCGGATCGAGTCTCTGTTCGAAGGAACGAAGGCTAAGCTGCTAGGCAAGATGTTCAAAGGGCCGAAGCTGTACTTCGAAGTCGTTCGCCGAGCTGATCCGCTCCATACGATCGAAGGCCTGTACAACTTCACTCTGAAGACCATGTACGGAGCCCATTCTAAGCCTGATCAGAAGAATATCGAAAATTTGGCTGATATTACGAGTAATTACATGGATTCACAGCAGCTCAAGATCAAGAACCACATTCTGGCAGACGTGGCTAAAGCGAAGACCCCATCTGAAGCGATTCGATCTATTCGCGGGCACTTCGAGAAGGCAGGTCAGTACGTCGATCTGCTCGTCTCGAACGAAGCGCGCATCGTGCAGACATATGCCTCGCGCGAGGGTATCGGCAAGCTTGCGTCTGACATCGGTGTCAAAGATCCGACCGTCGTTTTTCTAGGAGTCTGCGACCACAAGATTTGTAAATACTGCAAGGCGATGTACCACGACTCCGCTGCGATACGGAAGCCGAAGCCGTACAAGTTGTCACAGATCCAGGAGGGATACTTCAAGCCCAAAGAATGGGACGGAAAGACTCCGCATCAGTCGCCGCTTCACCCGCGCTGCCGACACGTGATGAGCTTTGTCCCGCCGAACTTCGGCTTCAACGATGCTGGCGTGATCGAGTTCGTCGAATTTGGGTATGACTACCACAAGGACTACTGGAAGCTGAAGAAAGCCGAAGAAGTGCCAGATGCAGTTCCTCTTGTTAAGAGCGAATTCGTGAGTTACGATGAGTATTTAGCTATGAATATTGAACACGAGAGAGAGCATGAACACGGACCAGGATGTAATCACGGATGAGCCTAATCTTACGAGAATGCAACGATACGGAATCATTTACAAAATCACGAACAATGTGAACGGTAAGATCTATATCGGCCAGACTACTCGCTCAATGGCCGAGCGTTGGGCAGACCATTGTTGTGCGACCAAAAATACTTCTAGGCCAATCAAGAATGCCATAAAAAAATATGGGCGCGAATCTTTTGAAAAGGAAGAGTTGATTACATATATAGATCAGACTTCCTTGGATCGCATGGAGAGACATTTTATAGTATGTTTTGGCTCACTTCGTCCCTCGGGATACAACATTAAACATGGCGGGAAAGAAGGATGCATATACACATCAGAATTGAAAAAGACACTTTCTGCCAGCGCAATCGCGAGCTGGGACAAAGACCGACGTACGAAAAAGTCAGAAGAACGTAAACTGTGGGCAGCCACAGATGCTGGAAAAGAACAATTGCGGAAAATGTCTGATTCCGGCAAACAAAATCGCATGGCCGGAGCCGAAAAATACTGGTCGACCCATGATCGCAGCGAAGCTCTTAGCGCAGCGAATGAAGCGAGACTAAATAAATTGCGTCTGGACCCAATTTTCAAGCGAGAACTTCAATTAAAAAGAGCCAAAAAAGTTTTGCAGATCGATCCGCTGACGGGATTGACAGTAAAGGTATGGGACTGCCCTAAAGATACTGAATCTATTGGATGTTGCGCATCGAAGGTACGCGGTGTTTGTTGCGGAGTCACAAAAACGCATAGAGGATACATTTGGAGGTACGCATAATGGGCCTCAAACTGGACGGATGTGCAACAGTTGAAACAATCGACAGCTCAGGTGAGTTACTCGTTGTTGCCAACCACGACATATCAGATCTCGTCGAAGGCCGAGGGGTATTAAATTGGGAGCATTCGAATAAATCCGACGATATCATCGGGGCAATTATCTATGCAAGAAAAATTCTTAAAAAAGAAGATTGTGAAAATGATCGTCAAAGATATTATTGGAACATAGTAAAAAAGCCGTTTGTTTATATTATTTCAGAATTGTTCGATGACGATGATGTAAATCATCCTGGCGCAGTCGCAGTCGCCGCAATGATACGTTATTATGCAAAACAGGGCGAACGGCTACTTACAAACTTCAGTATTGAGGGTGCGACGCTTGAGCGGGATGACTACATCTTAAAAGAAACTGTCGGAAGGCGCGTGGCATGCACCTTACGCGCGTGCAATAAGGCAGCCATAGCCGGATTACTTGAAGATCCAAAATCGATCTCAATAGCTAAATATATTTCAGATGTGTCGGATCGAGTCGATCATTTAATCGAAATCGATTCAATTATCCTCGATGATATGTTCATCCCCAAGGATCCGATACTGGATCTGCACAAGGCCGTCGAGAGTCTCACGAAGAGCATAGAGGCTGGTATGGGCAACGTAGCTCCGTCCCAGCTGACCGGTCAAGCCGCACTTACCCGCGAGCATATCAGCGGATTCCAGAGAAATCGCGTGAAGGCCGCTGTTCGCGACTGGGACCGCAAGCGTCCTCTCAAGGAAGTGCTGAAAGGCGCTCTACCAGAGGTGTCAGACGACTACATCGGCCACTTCGAGAAGCTGGCGGAAGAGCTGGCGCTCAAGAAGAACATGCCGTCTCCAAAGCTGGTGCGCATCGGAGCTAAGCACGCCCATCCGTCGTCCGACGATGACCAGAAGTCGCTGGTAGAGGGACTTTACTACGATCCAGCTTCCGAGTCTGTGCATTCCAGTCGGAAAAAGAAAATCCTGCATCTTCGTAACGATCAAGGACGGGACGTCTTGGTTAAGCATAGGCCGGAAGGTCCAGTCGGAAATCGTATGGCGGACAAAGAATACACGAATGCGCACAATCACTTTCAGATCATGAAAGACGTTTTTGGACTCGGAAAGTATGTGCCGATTGTCACAAAAGTAGCACATCCGAACGTCCACGGCGGCAATGCCATATCAGCCATGGAATACATAAAAGAAGCAAAGACTCCTTTGCAAAGCGGAGATGTTCTAGCCAACGCTTTTCGGAAACACGAGAAGGATGGCCACATTCACAAGTTGATTATCGCGAATCATATTCTTGGTGTAGGTGACCGGCATAACGGCAATTTGTTGGTTCATCCTAAAGGTCATCTGATGAGCATAGATCACGACGATGCTTTTCTCGGTTGGAACGGTGGTTTTACGGAACCTGACCTTATTTCTGCCGAAAAAGGGAACGATAAGCTTCATCCGGAAGCTGCGAAGTGGCTCAAGGGCATAGACGCTAAAACTCTTGCCGGAAAGATGTTGGATCAAGGTCACGATCCTGCTACAATAAAAACGGCGGTTTCTGGATTGAAATATTATCAAAAACTCGCCGATCGTTCTGACATGAGCATAGGACAGATGTTTGATCACGCAGCGAATCATATGACCAAGGTTAACGCCGAAGAAAGAGCGAAGAGAGTAGCATGAAAGTCGTAGTCATCAAATCAGATTATTCCGAAATACCGCTCGCGGAGATCCGCACGGACGGAGATGCGCTCGACTTTGTCGTAGACAATACAAACGGCCAATTGCCTAAGTTGTTCCAGAACAGTTATCCGAAGATGCAGCAGGTTGTCGGAAATTCGTCGCACCTGACTATGTCGGAGCCGACCAAGGCCACCGTCAATCTTTTACGGTACGTCATGGACAACGGCGACGTGGTAGAGATCACCTCGGACGGCCACACGGTCATCCTCAACGGTCACCTGTTGCCGCAGGAAGAGAAGGACGCGCTGTTCAATGCTTTCACTCGCGGCGAGATCAAAGTAGCTCGCAAAACAGACGTTCAGCAGGCCCTACCGGTTGTGCCGGCCAATCCGCCGCCGGACTTCCATTCGCCCAAGGCTAAGATCAACGATACAGTTCTCGGTATGGTTGAAAAAGATCAGCAGAAGCACGACGACGATCGGGAAATGGCTTCCAGAGAATATGATCCGGCCATCGACGAAGCTAACCTCTCCGGTGCGGAAGATCAAGACTGGACAAAAGAGCTGATGCGTTGGCTAAAGTACGGTGAAAAATGAGCGACGAGATCAAACACTTAGCGCCCGACACGCCGGCAGATACCTTGCACGCCCACGTGGAACATCATATCCAGCTGCCCGAACACGAGCAGGCTGACAACATCGACCTGATGAAGGAAGTGACTTCTCATCCCAATCTGTCAGCTCATTCGATCGATAAGCTTTATCATCACACGATGGCGCCGGTAACTCCTGACTCGACCTCGGCTGCTACCGGCGACGCCGAACCGCGCAACGACTTGATGGAGAATATCCTCAAGCATCCGAATACTCCTAAAGAGTTGAAGCAAGACTTTGTCTTGAAGACTTTCAATCCGGAGAATCCTTCGTCGGATTTGCACGCAGAAATGGCCGATTCTGGTATCTTGGACGAGAATCAGCTGAAAGGAATGGCGGAGAAAGTTCTAGCTTCCGGCGATGTACCTCATGCCTACAAGCATCTTGGCCCGAACTACTATATGAAATTCTTCAAAGGTCGGTCTCAGCAAGATCCGAACGAACTGGATGAGAATGGCCAGAAGCAGCATTCCCGAGAGTTAGATTTTGCCAAGAAAGGTCTGATCAACAGTTCGCGGCACACTCCGGAAACTCTCGATCGGACTATCGACGCGTTTGCGGCTTCGAAGCATGATCCGCACGAAGCTCTCAACGATCTGGTGGAAGGACGCGAAGATCTATCGAAGGATCAGTTAAACAAGATTCACCAGTGGTACGAAGCTAACAAGTCCGGCGATAGACATGACTATTACGCCAACCAGCGTTTAGATGCCCTGCTAAGCCACAAGAACGTCGACCCGGCGCTGCTGGCAAAGTACGCGGTAGGCAAGAATTCCCGCGATAGTGCCATCGAGAATCCGCGTCTGCCGCAAGAGTCCATCAACGGTATGATAAAGCGGTTCAAAGATTCAGGCGACTGGGAGACCCGTAACAAGGTCGACAGTCTTCTTCAGAACCCATCGCTGACGAAGCCGCAGGTTAAGGCTCTGATCCAAAAAGGTTTCAACAAAGCGATCAAGCATCCTATGGCAGACGAAGCGGACGTCCGCGATTACTGGCAAAAAGGCTCGAAGGACCTAGATTCTGCACGCGATATTCTTCAAGCCCAGTCCGTACCGCCCGACGTGCTGAAAGAGATCGTAAACCACAAGAACCAGGAAGTCGCCGTCAAGGCTCTGAATCATCCGAACGCAGACATGGATGTGGTTGACGAAGGTTTGAAACGTCGGGCAAAGACTGTTCAAGACGCCGCACGGCTGCATCCGTTGGTGGCTGAACAGCAGGTGAAGGAAGGACTAAAGTCCGGTGCGACCAGTCTCTCGAACGTGTACCATGATCCGAAGTTTCAGCAGCAGTTCGATAAGTTGCCCAAGATGGATCAGGAAGCCATCTTCGCGAAGGCTCACGAGAAGTATCAGGGCGATAACATAGATGAGATCTCCAAGAAGACCAAGGAGCGTCCGGAGAACGTCATAAGCAGTAAGTTCAACTTGGCGCTCGATCAGCGCGTACCGTCTGCCATCCGCGAGGCTAATTCTAAAGATCTCGCTAACATCTTCGACGACAAAGTTCCGAAGAACCAGATGGTCGTATCGCATTCTAACGACGTGATGGGCAGGAACCAGCGGGACAACAACTCCAGGATCGTAACGGCCATCTCGCATCTGGCGGTGAACGGCGACAAAAACGCCCAAGCTGCTATTCTCAAAAATCCAGGATATCTTTCCGAGGTTCAGTCCAACATAAATCTGAACGATGCCGATCCAGATTTCTTGGCCGACATGTTCCGAAAACGTCAGGAATATATCGCAAACAACACGCAAGTATACGACCATGGCGGTCGCCCAGAGCTGTTCGATGATTCCGCTCACATGGCACGAAAGCTGTTTGAATCTAACAATATGCCGGAATATCTGTTCCATGAGATTGCCCGGAACGGCGAACTTATGGATAAGATCGGAGCGGGAGATTATTTTAAGCGCTACGATTCCCTTCCGGAGGATGAGCAGAACAAAAAATACGAACCGATCTTGAACAGCGGTTCGCAGAAGGCGGCCATATCAGTTGTTCGCGCTAACGCTCCTCAGGCGTCGTGGGACCGCGCTTTCAACATGTTGTCGACTGATAACAAGCAGCGACTAATCAAAGATGAAGTCGAACATGTTAAGAACCACAGACCGGACATATTCCACAACGCCGTGCTTGGCATGTACAACGATCCGGGAGATAACGATAGGATCGGCGGCAGTTTCCAGAATTATCAGGCGAAGGCTGTAAGCCACTTGGATCCTGAATCGCCGAATGACAGATCTGTATTGGATCAGCTTATTTCAGTACCGGAAGGCCAACCTGGGCACATGTCCGACGAAGGGTTGCTAAATAATATCCCCGATGAGATGTACACCAAGCCAGGAGACGATGCGCTGATCGATCACGCGGCCGCTTCAGGCAAGGCACCGCTTGCCTACAATCTGCTCGCGCGGAAGATGAATCAACTGAGTCGTGGGGTGCATGTCTCCAGCTACGAGTCGGAGGACAAAAAGGCCATCGGCCGCCAGAAGGCGGAAGACCTCGTCAATTATTTACACGGACGGGTCGCGTCGATGCCGTCTTTCAGCGATTCAGAGACAGACAATCCGATCGCTGAGAAGTGGTATTCGTTGATGACTCGTCAGAAGCAGGGGTATCACGACGATCGGTTCCTATCATCTTTGAAGGCGGCTGGTGCAAACCTAGATTTTCTAGCTGATATGCCAGGTAAAGACGGCGAACTTGTAAAGCACCAAGCTCTGGCCGATAATCTGCTCTCGCCAGAAAAACTGCAGCAGATGACTCAAGCTAACTCCGTCAGAGACATCTTGGCGATAGGCAATCCTAAGCTGCGTCAAAGAACTCTCGATTCGTGGGTCTCCGGCGGAAATCACACACCGGAAGATCTGGAGCATCTGGCCGCAAAGATCAACTCGTCTATGCTGAACCCGGAGGCGCACGAGCACGGACGTCGCTCATCGATGAGAGACGAAACGCTGGGTATCTATAATTCTCGATTGAACAACCTGATCGACTTGTATCGTACGAAGAGTCCGGGCGAGTTGTCGACTATGTTGGCGCAAGCGCTCTCGGCTCCAGCGCAAGGCGATGATCTGACGCAGGACGACAGAAAGCGCATCGCAAAAAGTGTCCTTGAACATTTGGCATCCGCATCCTACGCCATCCCGGAAGATAAGAACGGAACGATGTTGTCGGCGTACGTAGCTCTAAAATCGCGCAATATGGCGCCGGCTAACATGGGCAAGCAGATCGAACGCAACGCCATTGATCAAAAAGACTACGATACTATGATCCAGCTTTCTGATCACGGGATCTTGTCGAGCGAAGGCATCAGTGCTTTGGCCAGAGCTGCGGCTCAGCCGAATACTCTCAACGCTCGTCAGATAGCCGGCGTGTCGTCCCAGCTGAATTCCAATACCGAACCGGCTGCGGTGCTGGAAATTGCGAAGACGTTCGAAAACAAGATCTCCCAGGAAGGGATAAACGATCCTCGCGGATTGGTGCGAGAAAAGTTCATGAACAATCTCGCATCGACGTTTACGCCTTCAGAATCTGGACCGGAAGAACAGCAAAAGAACGAATTCGTCTTGAACTACATCAAGAAGCAGACTCTGGATCCTAAGATCGCTCCGTTCGCGCATGCTCAACTCAGGAACATGGCTATGCAGTCTGCCGAAGCCGGCAACGTCGATCAGGCGGTCAGTCTTTGGGAACAGTTGCCAAACGATCCCAATCAATTAGCCGCCGGCGCGGAACTATCTGAAGACCGAATACCGGATAACTTGCTCAATGATCCTAGATTCGTCGAAGCATCTGCGTCGGAGTGGAAGCTTCAAGCTCTCGCAGAGAACGCAGATCGCTTGACCGGCGCGAACTCTTCGATTCTGGTGAATCGGTCTCTGGCTGTGAACGCAGAGAACCCGTACTCGATCGATCAGTCTAGAATGTTCAGCAAGATGGAGCATAACCAGTACGTGCAGCCGGACGATTCCGTCAAGCTCGCTCGTTCGATGCCGGACGAAAAATTCAATCCGCTGATCCGTCAGATAGGACAGGCTATGGACGGGAACTTGATCTACGCGGTTCACGCTAAGATGCGTGATATGGACGCGTTGGTCAAAGATCCGAATCTGGCTGCGCCGAATGCCCCATTTATGGGCGCGGAACACCGTAACAAGATCCTGAGCAATCTAGATCAGTACGCCACAGCCATACACAATGCCAGCGTCAAGGAAGAAACGCCGAATCTGAAAGACAAGCTAGGCAAAATTTCCGAAATGATCGGACAGATCCACGGTCACATAAAAACGGTTGCGTCTCATATGCGACTCCAAGCACCGGACCTGAACAATACTGGTAAGTTAGAAGCGTCCCGCGACCATGCCACGATGCTGTCGATTCTGACTAAGATCGCCAAGACTGGCATACAACTGGACCGCGAGGATGCTCTCAAGGTCATGGACATGGTGAAAGAGTACCACTCCATCGAGGAGGCTTCCGGAAAAGAATTGGCTCCCGAAAAGACCCATGAAGCCATCAAAGGTATCGTAGGAGCCGCAGAAAATTTCGAAGAGCAGGATTGGCGCGAGATGTTTAAGTCCGCTCCGCATGCGATCTTTGCTCTACGTGATCGGACGAATATTCCGACGGAAGCGCTCAACGGTTCGAACTACCAGCAGTTCGGCGAGAAATCGACGAATAAAGATGAGAACCGAGCGAAGACCGCGTTCGTTAAATCGTCTAAAGATTGGTTTGCGAAGATGTCCAAGGAGGATATCGCTCACCACGGTAAGAATCTTCTGCACATGTACGTCAAGCTCAAGAACAACAACGAGATATTCCACAACGACTATACGTACGCGATGGAAGAAGGTCTCAAGTATATGGGTCCAGACATGTCTCACAAGGACCTAACCGATCTTCTGGCGCAATCCGGTGCCCACGATCTTAGGAACTCTTTGTTCCAGACGGCCGTCGAAAACGGCGTCGGCGGCGTCGAGAGCTTACGAGCGTATGCCAAGGAAAATCACGATTACATGTTCTCCGGGCACACCGACATCCACCCCTCGGAAGGTCATAATTTGGCTATGAAGCTTAAGCCTGTGACGTCATCTCCTCACATCGACGAAGATCTTGCAGCTCAAGTCTACGATATGTTCGATCGCAACAAAGAAGCGATGGCTCAGGCTTCGATCGATATACTTTCGAACAAGTCTACTCCGCCAAAAGCTGTCAAGATGTACACCGACGCGATTCTCCGGAACGATGCTCAAAATTACAAGGACATCGATAAGAGGACGGCGTCGGAAATGGCTACTCAACTCATGCAACATCCGAACGTGTCGGAACAAGATCTCGGCGAGTTGTTTGCTCTTTCCAACGAGCAGTTTCCGAAGTTCTTTGCCCCAGGCGGAAAGTTCAACCCGGCTTTGACCAATCCGACGTACGGCGGCAAGCTGTTTCGAGCCATCCCTGTGGCGCTGCCGGAATCTCAGAAGGCCGGCGCCAGCGGAAGTGTGGACGAGTCGAAGGTTCTACGCGATATCAGCCTCCAGCACAAGGACTACGAGCGCATGAAAGCGACCATGGCTCTCATACCTGCTGAAGGTATGGCGTGGGCCGAATTCAAGAGGAAGTTTCCGGCCGAAGAGAAGTCTCTCCCGCCATCAGTGAAGGCCGTGTTCACTTCAGCTCAGAATAAGCCGGTGATGCCGGAACAATTCGCGCAAGCTATGCGCGCTCTAGACGATAATTCCAAGAAGTATCACCTGACATATTCGGAATGGTCTTCTAAGCTGCAGCGACACAATCCACCTGGCAGAGCTAACTTGGTTGTCCAGGTCAACAATTCAGAGGCTTCCGAGAAGGAGCTGTCCCAGGATCCGAAACTTTGGTCTCTATACCAGCATCTACTTCAGAAGACAAACGGCATCTCGAACGGGTCCATCGGTATGCATCCCACTACGCCCCATATGGTTTCCTGGTCGCGGGTTGACACCGATCAATCTGTCAAAGGCAAGAACGCGTGGGCGATCGAGGAATATCAATCGGATTTCGCCCAGAAGTTCCGGCGAAACCTGAAGGCTCTTATGAGCCAATTCCCGGCCGGGACTAAGATCAATGGGCAGAACATCACCGCCGAGGACATGAAGCAATACGCCAAGAAGATCGACACTCACCTGTCGGACTGGACGGAAGCATCCATGTCTGCGGTTATCGAAAACGCACGTGCTCAAGGCATCACCCACCTCTACATGCACGGCGCCGAACTGCGCGGATACATGTCGAACGGTGGGAAATATGACCGCGAGTACTGGGACAATCCGAATACCAAGCCTTTTACGGTTGGGTTCAGGAAGATCTACGACGAGAATCCTAGAAAATTTGGATTCCAGCAGTGCGATTATACAGATTATCCCAAGCATAACAAAGAGATGCTGAACAATCTCAAGAAGAACAAGCTTTCCACGAAGTGCTGGGTACTGGAACTGCAGCCGAAGGCGCCGAAGAAGCGCAGAGCCTAATCTTCGGCACTATGAATATAGACATCGACTCCCTCTCGGCTGAGATCACGCAAGAATTGGCTATGTCTCCGTTGGAAAAAGCTCTTCCGCCGAAGCTAAGATATCGTTTTTACAAGTGGCTGAAGCAGTATCGTCACCTTCCGGCTCCAAAGCAGAACAATATGGTCAACAAAACGATCAATGCTGCCTTCGAACACATGAAGGCCATCAAGGAACTGAAGAAGAACGAGTGTATGGTTTCCGCCTTCCAAAACGGCGCCATCCGGATGGATTTTGGCGAAGAGATCGATCCGAAGATCAAGAAGGCTGCGATGCAGTGGGCTAAGAAGAAAGGCCTCAAAACCATCGAGGCATCCCTCGAAAAGAACGACGGCGCGCCGTCGTACGTCATCTGCGGACTATCTGAGCCGCCTTCCGGCGTCTGCGTCAAGTACGTAAAATACCACGTCTAAAATTTTTTTAGTTAACCATTTCAGTAAGTTAACCATTTTGGTCGACTATTCGTACCTAATCGTATGGTCTGTAGAACGAACGTTCAATCCTTAATAGGAGGATAAAATATGTCAGCTTTCACCGCCCAGGCAAAAGTCAGAGAACTGACGCAGCGACTACAGTTGCTGATGCCTACTGCTACGATCACGCAGGCACTCGATGCCAACGGCTATCCGGCGATCAACGTGTCTTACAACACAGCCGCAGTTCAGACGAAAGTTCTGCAGGATCCTGCTCAGTCGGCAACCGATCCTTTAATCGGTGGTGTTCCCGGTCCGGCATATCGCGTAAACGGCCTTGGTCTCGCTCAAACTGCTTATAGCCCGCATGTCATCGAATTGCTGCAAGACAGCGATCAGACGACTACGGATTCGCGCGCTTTGCAAGCTCGCATTCATCAAGCTCTCGGCAAGATGGGACTCAAGATGTTCATCAGCCAAGCCACGCAGGCTACGATCTTGGCTGCATCGATCACCGCGTTCGACACGACTTTCGCAGCTGCAACGCCCCTGATCACGATCCCGTCTGACGAGATCAATCCTCTTATCCAGAGTTCATAATAGGACTCTAACTAAGAAAGGGAATTGGAAAATGACTAAGCCAAAATGGACTGACCAAGACGTACAGAGCATCCTAGATAGCGTTGACGAAACGCTGGCGAAGGCTGAGCTGTTAGCTAAGGCAGATCCGGCAGATTCAGATCCGAAGGACGACAAAAACGCTCCTCCGGACAAATCCGCTGCACCGGCTTCTTCTGACGCGCCGCCTACCGACGACGCTCCTCCCGCAGATGATGCTCCTCCGGCTGGCGATCAACCGCCTGCAGGTGACCAACCCCCTATGGATGGCCAACAGCCTCCGGCGGGCGACGAGCAACAACTTGCGGCCGAAGGGCAACCTGGCGAAGACCAGCCGTTGTCCGATGAAGAGCTGGCCCAGATCTACGGATCCATGCCGCCGGACGAACTTGAGCGACACTATTCGATCATCCGCCAACAGCTCCAAGCTGCCTACAGCCAAGACCAAGGTCAGGCTGCACCGGCCGCCCCCGAGTCTGCCGCTCCTCCTGCTCCGGCGCCGCAAGCACCGCCGCAAGATATGGGCAAGTCGGAGGCGATGATCGCCGCTCTTGAAAAACGTGTTCAGCAAGCTGAGGAAGCCAATCAGATGGTCGTGAAGGCCTTCGAAGCTCTCGCTAAGCCTGCTCGCAAGTCGATCACAGAAATTCAGGTCATGAACAAGACCGAGAATGACAATCCGGCAGCTGGTAACGGCCGTCCGATGACGATCGATCAAGTTAAGGCAGAAGCTCGCAAGCTTTCGCCTGCCGCTCTGACCAAGAGCGAACGTGAAATGGTAAACCGCCTCTACATCTCCGGTGAAGGGGCAGAAGAAGTCGAAAAAATTATCCACTCTAAGGGAGGGAAATAATAATGGACGATCTAGTCAAGACTCTTGAGAGTCTCGTGAAAACCTTGGAGGCCGGTAACTACAACGTAGCACCGTCGCAGTTGGTCCAAGGATCTGCTCTCCAGATCGAAAACCTTGAGCCTGTGATGCACAACGTGACGTTTGACGACAGTCACATCAAGCTCCAGAAGCTCTTCTCGGTGAAGAAAGCCAAGTCATTGCTTGTGCAGTTTAACCGTCAGCTGTCTTACGGACGGTTCGGTGGTACGGCGCAGCGCGAAGGCGCGGTCGGCGACTTGAACGTCGGCGACTATATCCGGGCTACGGTTCCGATGTGTTTCTACTCCTGTGTTGAGCGTGTGACAATCGCCGCTAACATGGTTGAGACCATCGACGGCAAGAAAGCCGAAGACCGTGAGGCGGACAACGCCGCAATCAAATTGTCGGCGGACATCGAATTCGACTCTTTCAAAGGAAAGGCCGATTTCTCAAACAACGGCGTCTTCGACGGTAACCCGGCTCTGATGCCGGAACTCCCGAGCATGCTCGGCCTCGATTCGCAAGTTCGCATGTCGGACATCCTCGTTTCGACGCAGGATCTGATGTTCGCATCTTACGGATCGAACAAGTCGGTCGTTCTCTCGCAGAACGGTTCGCTCGACCAGCCTATCATCGAAAGTTCGGCTCTCCGCAGCCGCATGAACATGGGTAAAGCAGAAACCATGTTCGTTGACCCGGTCATCTTGTCCGGTTACAACACCTCGGTCGCTCTCGGTACGGGCGTGAACTCGATCCAACGGATCGTGCTCGCTGGCTCCGCACAAGACGCTTCCGGCGCGGATCTCCGCAGACAGTGGGTTTCCAACGGAACGGTCGGTCTCGAAGACTCGCGCTTCTTGTCCGGCAAAACTTCGCCTCTTCGCGCAATGATCGGCTCGCCGCTCCCGCCCGCAACTGCGGTCGGTACGCCGTCCGGTTCTGGCGCGCTCATCCCCGCTGGCACTTATGTGTACGGCGTGACGGCTGAGAATGAACGCGGTGAAGGCGTCGAGATGTTCTCGGCACCCGTTACGGTCGCAGCTGGCCAACAAGTTGCTCTAGTTATCGCAGGCGTTGCTGGAGCTTCGCTCTACAACGTGTATCGCGGGACGTCGGCCTCCACTGCATACTACATCGGTCGTATCGCAGCAAACGGATCCGCAAACGTGACCTTCACTGACCTCGGCAACAAATCGCCGGGCTTCGTGACCGGTTACCTTGTCCAGAAGGACACTTGGGGCTTTCACGAGCTGGCACCGTACAGCCGCATGAAGCTCGCAATCGCGGACTTGTCCGTCCCGGAAGCTCACTTCCGCTTCCTGACGCTTGCCGGTTATCAGCCAAGAAAAAATGTCATAGTGGACAATTTATTCTAATAATTCCGTATAGTTAACGGATTTTGAAGAAGCGGTTGCAAGACCGCTTTTTCTATGTCAAAATATAGTCATGGAAGAACGTAAATGTGCGAATAAGTTCTAGACCGCCTTCGCCATCCGCTTCTTGGCTTTGAAATCGACGAAGATCAGCTCGCCTGCCGGCGCTGGACCAGTGATGTCCACCGAGTGATCTCGGAGCACGAACCACCGCTTCCCGCCGATCACCCCAATGTAAGAATATCGGAAAGACCGGAACACGCGAGTCGCCTTGATAATCTGCCGGATGAGGTTCTCGTTCTCGCGGGTAACTTGCAACCTGTAGGACGTGATGCCGTGAAGCATCATCTCTTCGATGATCTCGTAGGCAGTATCGAAAGCGTCGTTGAGGATCACGCGGCCTCCTTTTTAGTTTCTTGTTCGAGCTGCCTCTTCTTCAGGCGGCGCACTAACCGTTCCATTTCTTTCTCTCGAAGCCAGTCTTCCAGGTGCCATAAGCAGTTGTTATATGTGCCGAATAGGCTATTATGGAGATGACTAAGGCAGATGATCACAAACCTGCATTTCTTCAAAAAGGAGTCTTTTTCGAATATGCCACTTCTAAAGAATTTCCACGTCGCGCGGATGCTGCGCAATTTTAGGATCATCTTACGCCGTTTCACGATCGTTTTGGCCCAAGAGGGAAGCCCTGGAGGGTGTGGATCCATGGCAGCTTTGACGCCGGCCCATGCGAGTACGTTGCGCCATGAGTCGTTGCGTAAAAATTTTCCTGTGCGCGGGCACACGATGTCTGCCTTCTGGTGCGGGTACCATTGCCGTGCGCCGTCGACGAGAAACGTTTCTAGAGCTTCGTGTACGGCTAGTTCGGTGTGAATCTGGCAGATCAATCTTTCGAAGTATCCTGACGGGTACGAATCTTGGTACGGGAACGCTGCCTGGTGGTACACTGATATAAGTTCGCCAGGTTCCTGCCATCGACTGTATATGTTGCCGAATCTGTCTTTCCACTTATGCTGAGTACGCTCAGGATCCGCGTTAGGCACATCCCACGCGAGAGTGAGCCGATGTTCGCCGTGTCCGTAGGCATGCAGGTCGACAGCGAGGCGATACCGTTCTTTACCTGGGAACTGACAGCGAGCCCATGCGGCTTGGACGTACTTGTGGATGTTGGCCATGTAGACCCTCCACTCACATTATCCGATAGTCCACCAAAGCAGTCAAGTATAAAGGGCTAGTCAAACAGGCGTTCTGTTGTATAATGAGAACAGGAGGCCCAGATGAGCTATATTTCAAAGAAAGAAAAGAAACGCGTATCGAAACTGATCACCCAGAAGCTGAAGGCGATGGGCGTCAAGGACGAGATTACCATGGTCGGATCAGGCGTGACTCGCCAATTTTATCGGAAAGACGACAAGGGCAACTTGATCACCGAGAAGGATCCGAAGACCGGCAAGGCGGTCCCGAAGCTGTTCGACGTGGAGATGCCGATCGCCATGAACGTACTTCGCCGCACGGTCCGGGAACTCCGGAACCAACCGGTCGACGTCATCAACGCGTTCTTGGGAATGCAGACGAATCCTCAGGAGTAGAATGGCCAAGTGGAAAGAAATCGAGATCAAGTGGAACGCGCAGAGGGTGAAGCGATCTGACTTCAACCTCGCGCTGCGTCGCCACCTGCGCGGAAAGAAGTGGAAGCTGGTCACGATAGCCGGCTTCGACTACTACCACATCAACGGTCCGTTCGTTCTCCGCCACCGTCACGGTTCGAAGACCAACGAGCTGACCGTCAAGGCGCGCACCTCGAAGCGTTCCACTACGGTCCGAAAAGAGGTCAACGTAACCCTTCCACCGTCGGTTTCTCCTATGCTGATCCGGGAGATGATGTCGGAGTTAGGTTTCAACAAGATCCTGCCGATCTACAAGGACTGCGACATCTACTTCGTCCAGGACGGGGACTTCGTGGTCGACATCGTGTGGTACAGAGCTTCGTGCGACGGCGACCGGCGCATGGATCTGATCGAAGTGGAGATCCACGAGGCACCCATCAAGGTGTCGATAGATATGCTCAACAAGTGGAAGAAATTTCTGAACGAATCGTTCGGGCTGACCGACTCCGACATCATCAACGATTCTCTCTACGAGATCTACTCCGGCAAACGCTATAGGGTCAGTAAATCATGATTTCCCAAGAAGACGCAGTTCAGCGATTGACCGACGAGATGTGCAAGCTGATCGACAACAAGCTACGCGAAGACAGCGAATTCGGGCAGCTTTTTGCGGCAGCGGCCGACAAGTTGACGAAGGAAGAGTTGGGTGCTATACTGGCATTCGTGATCGCTGACTACGAGATATTCTTCGATGTGTTCCAAAAAGCGGCCGAAAACTCTATCGTCAGGGGCAAAAGTGCTTGATCAAGAAGTTGTTCTGCAGCCGAGAATCGATAGCGGATATCGAGGATTGACGTCTCACGTCCTTGATCGCTTATCGCCATACGCGATCTTCGCGTCCAAGCGCATGAACGACCGGACGGCGAACGCCTATCTGTTCTACATGAACCATATCTTGGAAGACTTGATCGAACAGCACTCGTGCTCGACGGTCACCAACACGTTCGAAATGATCATGAGAATCGAAGCTGCCTCAACTCGCCTTCCGAAGTTGGAGTACGGCGTTCGGGACACATTCAGCGGTCGGATGTACGCTGACATCAACGCCCGTCGTCTCGCGCTGGAACACACGTTCGATCTAGCGATCTCGTATCGTCGGTTCGAAGGCTGCGTTCCGTTCTCGCACGACGAAGAGACCTTGAAACGGTTCAGAAACCGAGTCATCACGTCTCATCTCAAGTCGCTTTCCGACAATATTTGACACCTGTCTAAGAGTTCGATATACTGATTCAAATGGAGGAATCTATGAACACCCTTTTTCAAATCGCCGTTATCGTTATCGCCTGCTGGATGGTCATCGAAGTGGCAACTGCCGTGTACATCTATCGCAATCGAGCAACGCTGATCCCGAGAATCCGGACCGGTCTGCGTCATCTTCTAGGACTCGATTCGGACCGATTCGTTGCCCAGACGGAACGCGAAGCTATGGTGCGAAAGATCAACTACATCGGCCGGCACGTACAGTTCGAGCGGCAAGAACTACGCAAGCTAGGCGTCTTGACCGATGATATCAAGACATCATCACCGGCCAACGTTTTGCCCTTGCGTTCAGACAACTAAGCTGGTATCTTCTCCTCTACGGAGGCAGAATGTCTAAAATATCTAAAATAACTGAAGGTACGGTGATCCTGGGTTCCATTGCAGTCGTCTTGGGAGCTGTGATAGCGAGCATCTATATGGACATGACTTTTCGCCAGACGCCCGCCGCGCCTGGCGCAGCGACGCGGTATAAGCTCGAAGACGTGCTGCTCGATGCTAGTGTCAGACACGTGGAATCAGAAGCGATCATAGCTGGCTGTTCCGCCGCCGCTCTCCGAGACGATCGTTTAGCCCCGATCCAGTTGAACTCTAGAGGAGCATTCTGTGTTCAGAGCGAGCAAACGCTCGTGATCAAGACTTACCTGGGCTTAAGCGTGTGCAAGGCTAAGGACATCGAGTGTATGTTCGCGTCAGGATACGTACCAGTTCTGATCTACACGAAAACGATGCCAAAGACCGACGAAGATGCAAAGTCTTTGCAAAATCAGATATCTGCCGACTACGATTTTTGGCTGAAGAGTAAACAAGAGCAGTAGTTCCATAACACGAGAGGAAATGTATGAATCTGTCCACCGCAGGCCTCGATCCGCTAAGCTACGCATCGACCCCTACGAAGCTGATCGTCAAAACCTTCCCGAGACTTTACAAGAAGACCAACACCGGAGCGATCCAGTACTGGGACGTCTTTGCTCAGCAGAAAGACGTACCGTCCGAGACCGAAGTCGGAACGTTTCTGGTCACCGGCGAAGTTGTCACGATGTACGGCCAACTCGGCACGGCGTCTCCGCAGCGAACGGTCGATGTGATACGTGAAGGCAAGAATCCCGGCAAGAAGAATGCCACGACTGCTTACCAGCAGGCTGAAAAAGAAGCCGAAGCGAAGTGGAAGAAGCAGAAGAAAAAAGGATACGTCGAGAGCGAACAGGCTGCTCGCGATCAAGAAGTTGACGCGGAGCTTGTGACGGGCGGGCTATTCCCGATGCTCGCCCAATCATTCGCTAAGCACGGCAAGAAGATAAAATGGCCGGCGTACATCCAGCCTAAGTTCGACGGTATCCGCTGCATCGCGATCGTTTCCAACGGTAAGGCCACGCTGTGGTCTCGGACTCGCAAGCCAATCACATCGCTGCCGCACATCGTCGCTGCTCTGGAAGAATCGTTCACCGACATCATTCTCGACGGCGAATTGTATAACCATAAGTTTCGCACGAATTTCGAAGAGATCGTTTCCTTGGTTCGCCAGGAAGAGCCGGCTGAAGGATACGAGAACGTCGAATATCATATCTACGATATGGTATCTGACAAAATCTTCGCGGATCGCAATGACGATCTTACCGCAGCTCTGGCGACATGCATGTCTTCTTACCTGCAACCCGTGCAGACCGGAATGGTCGAAAACGAGGAACAAGTTTCTGAGTTCTTCGTGGGTGTCCGCAACCAGGGTTTCGAGGGCGCCATGCTGCGCAACGGAGACGGTCTATATGAGCAAAACAAGCGATCCTACGGGCTCCAAAAGGTCAAAGAATTCGAAGACGCGGAGTTTGACATCGTCGGAGTTGAGGAAGGTCGCGGCCGCCTTCAAGGACACGTCGGCGCTTTTGTGTGCCGGACGAGCGATGGGAAAGAGTTCCTTGCAAAGATGTCTGGCTCGCTTAGCGGACTCAAAGAATATTTCGATAACCCAACTCTCTGGGCCGGAAAGAAACTTACTGTGCAGTATCAGGGATTCACTGGGGCAGCTGGAGTCCCGAGATTCCCGGTAGGCCTTCGCATCAGAGCGGAAGAATAATGGACAAGTACCTCGGATACGATGCGGAGACCGGTGGACTGTACGCTCGCCAGCATAGTCTGCTGACGCTCTACATGGCCACGGCCGTGCTTGAATTTGGCAAATTCCGAATCCTTCGAGACTTGGATCTTAAGATTAAGCCTAACGAAGATGAATGCTACAATGTCACCGCTGGTGCGCTGGCGATTAACAAGATAGATCTCGTCAAGCACGACAAAGAAGCGATCACGATCGACGCAGCGGCGGAAAAGGTGTATTATTTTCTGAAGGAAGAGTCCGAGGATGGTCGCAACAAACTCATCCGTATTGGCCAGAACGAACCGTTCGACAAAGACTTCGTGATCAACCACTTGCTGAAAGAGAAGATCCTGCGACTGTTCACGGATTACCACACTCGCGATACGGCCGTTGTGGCTGGGTTCTTAAAAGATAAGGGGCTTCTGCCGCGTAACGCCAGTATCAGTTTGAAAAATCTGGCGAAGGCGCTGAACATTTCTGTCCCAGATTCAGACTGGCATACTGCAAAAGGAGACGTCAACACGATGTTCCGAGTCTACGAGAGGTTTCTAACCTTATGAAATAAGGCAGATTCTACATTTCGTGAGAATCTCATTTTAGCGTATTGCCTTCCGCACCGGACCTTGATATCCTGGTATTGTCTTCGCACAAATACTTTCAAAGGAGTATCAATTGAGCCACCAAGTCGAAAATATGTTCTCGGTCAAAGAAATCCCTTGGCATCAGCTGGGCAAGATCATCCAGAATGCACCTTCGATCGAAGAGGGTATCAAGCTGGCCGGTCTCGACTGGAAAGTCGGACTGAAACCACTGTTCTTGGCCGACGGCCGTAAAGTCGGAGCCCGAGCCGTGATCCGCGAATCGGACAACGCGATCCTCGGAGAAGTAGGTTCCAAGTACCACGCTCTTCAGAACGACAAGGCGTTCGAGTTCTTCGAACCGTTCATCAAGTCGGGCGAGATCACCCTCGAAACGGCCGGTTCCCTCGACGGCGGTCGTAAGATCTGGGTCCTCGCGCAGATGAACCGCAACCCGATCGAAGTCGTCAAAGGCGACGAAGTTCGCAAGTATCTCCTCCTGACGAATCGTCACGACGGAGCAGCTTCGGTCCAGGTCGGCTTCAGCCCGATCCGAGTCGTGTGCGCCAATACCCTGGCAGCTGCGATATCGGCGACTGATTCTTCGCTTCTGCGGGTTCGCCATACCTCTAAGGTTGAGATCGCTCTAGAAAAGGTTCAGGAGATGGTCAACACTGCCAACCAGCAGTTCGAAGCCACAGGCGAAGCTTTCAAGGCGATGGCTCGCGCTGGCGTATCCATGCGCGATCTCAAGAAGTACGTTCATCTCGTGTTCTACCCACAAGTGTCTGAAGACGCTATCACAGAGCGCCAGCAGACTCGTCTGGATTCGATCACGAGCGACATCACTCGCTTGTTCGAAACGGGCTACGGCAACAGCATGCCTGGAGTCAACGGAACGATGTGGGCTCTCTATAACGGGGTCACGCAGTATCTGACTCACGAGGCGAAGGATAACGCCGACTCGCGTCTGGATAGTCTCTGGTTCGGTACCAACAAGCAGACGAACGCACGAGCGATGTCGGTTGCCGTGAAGATGGCAGCGGGCGGTTCAGTATGAAGCGCCAAACTTACGCCCAGTTCGTCGAAGGAAAGTTGATCGTCAACCACGAGCTGGTGCAGGTGATCCAGGACCCTAACCTGTCATACCGAGTCTTCATCGTCATGGAGAAGGGCGGCGTCGTAGAACACGCCCCGTTTCCCGGTAACGCCCAAGGATTGGTAGGCGCGATGAATCTGGCGACGGAATGCATCGCCGGGAAAGTGTGGCTGCAGAAGATTCACTCGGCGGCTCCTGGCTGGACCGTTCCTACGAAGCAGCAACTCGAAGCGCCTAAGGCTGCAAAGTTAGTGTAATCAGATAGTTCGGCGGGCTGGATTTCCGGCCCGTTTTCCGCTAAGATGGGACCATATGCACATCCGAGACAGAGAAATCGAACGGCTCGTGAAGTATGCCGAAGGCCTCGGGCTCCGCGTGGAGTGGAAGCGGCACCGTCGCGGTGATCCCGGAGCGACGTGGGACATGGACGGATCGGTGATCGAAGTATTTACCTGGCCGTCACAGTCTAAGACTACGATAATCCTCAACATTGTTCACGAACTAGCCCACCACATGGCGTGGATTTATGCCCAGAGAAAGAAAGATGAGGCGGTCGACGCGGCAATCATAGCGGACAACGAGTCTTCAGCCGAAGAACCGCCTCCTAAGGCTCAGCGCAAGCTGATCTACCTCTCGGAGAAGAACGATACGAAGTATAGACCGAAGATCATGCACGAGGTGGGAATCAAGCTGCCGAAGTACAAGGTGGCAGCCGACAAAGCTCTGGACATCTGGTGCTACAGGCATTACTATAAGAAGGGAAACTATCCCGGCGTCGGCGCGCTTCGAGCAAAGCAGAGAGAGCTTCGAGCCAAGTATAGGAGAAAGTTTGGCACCAAAGACGTGGTTGAAGGTCTTTAAGATCGGCGAATACGCTATCGGCGGATTCGTTGGAATCAACTTACTTCTGATCATCGCATCGGTGAATGCACAAGTCGAAATTCCGGTAGGCATTCTGGCCGCTACCGGACTGATGAGCCTTGCGTGGTTCGCCTGCGCCGAAGGCATCGAGCAGGTATGCGAAAAGTACGGAATCGACAAGAATGGAAATCCAAAGAGGAAAGACAATGAAAACGGTCAAAAATGAACACGCACGTATCTATCGGTTCACCGTCGCTTTCGAGGGGAGATGGTCGCCGGCTAACGAAGTGTTTCCGATCGAAACGGAAGACGGTCAGCTGGTAGGATCGTTCGTCTTGGTCGAAGGTCCGGCATGGAAGTGTTTCCTATCCGGCGTGGGTTACGTGGAATCTCTCTTCCTCGGATCTGAGACTCCGCCTTACATCACTCCATTCATGGTAGAGGGGCCGACTCGCTTCGATCGGAACGGAGTAGAAAAACTGATAGTGTCCACCAAGTCGTTGAACGAAGAATCCAAACGCATCAACGTGGAAGAAGGTCGCGATGAATAAAACGGAATCGTCTGGCCCCGACCTCGGGATGCTAGGTCTGCTCGCTGGGATGAATGACACCAAGGCGGTGTGGGTTACAGACTTTGACTCGGAAGCGGTCATTCGCTTCTACGATAAGTTTATCCAGCTGGAGCGAGACGAAGAGGTCCAGATAATTCCGGTTTTTATCAACAGCTACGGAGGCGACGTTCATGCTCTTCTCGCCTTGCGAGATCTGATAAAGTCTTCTCCGAAGCCGGTTGCGACCATCGCGGTAGGTATGGCGATGTCGTGCGGAGCGTCTCTGCTGGCAGCCGGAACCAAAGGATACCGATTCGCGGCACCTGACACGCAGATCTTGCTTCATCAGGTATCTGGAGTGGCCCCCGGCAAGGCTTCCGACATAGTGGAGTACGCCAAGGTCACAGCAGACCTGAACAAGACGATGTTCAAGAACCTGGCTTCCGACTGCGGTCGATCGTCCGAGGAATTCGAGAGAGAGATTCACAAGAAAAAGAACGTCGACTGGACTCTCAAAGCTGGTGCCGCAAAGCGTTGGGGTCTCATCGATCACGTCGGCATCCCGCGACCGCAGCATCACCCTCCAGTCATGTACATCGGCAACGCTCCGTCGTTCGAGCAGCAGCGAACGATGCACGAGATGGCTAAGTCCGCGAAAAGACGTAAGAAGAGATAGGATTCAAGAGCCTAATCTTCAGTGTACAAATCCGTCGGAGGATTCCGTGCAATGAAGAATGTAATCAGACTCTTGGAAAACGTGAACGATGTCAACAACTTCTACGAGGTTGAGCAGTTCGAACACGTAAACGGCAACGCTCAGACTGTCTACTTCAGGCTGACTTCGGAGCTTTCCGGTAACTGTCATAAATTCCAGAGGTACATTCCGAGCACTACTGCGCAGGTAACTGTCATATTCGACAGCCTGGATTGCGCCAACTTCATCCGCCGACCGGCTACCATGGCCTTCCCCAATGATGATCGGTCGATCTGGATGGTACAGCTTACCCAGAACGATATAGTCATGGGTGCCATGAAAGCTCTCCTCTACGACGGCGGTACGATGCAAACATTGACCTTGGACGGACGTTTGATAGCTCGCAGCGCCGGTTCAAGTCGCTTCTACGGTTAAATCGGAGACAAAATGCACGATCACGACGATAACAGGCCTCGGAACGACGGTACGCACATCAATCCGCAGGGCGAAGTAGCCAGGAACGAACCTGGTCCGGATTTTCCGCCGAATCAGAAGCGAAATACCCCGCAGGGACCTTTAGACTTCAAGTATTCGAAGAAGCCGACCGGCGCTGTTTTCCCGGAAAGAGCATATGCTGGTTCGGGTATATACGACAGCTTGGAGCCAGTTCTGGACGGCAAGACGATGCAACGTCGATTCCTGTTCGGAATCCCTTTAGCTTCTCCTCTGACCAAAGAAAAGCTTACCGAGCGCGACTTAGAGGATTTTATCAAGCGCGGCATAGCCCGCTTCGAGATCGATGCGAAGACTTCGGTGAACTTGACGGCGCGGCGTCACCGGTTGCCGTTCGATCCGAACCTGTACAACCAGCACATCTTCCTTGAGGTGCCGTTTAAGCCGATCCGCCGCGTACTACGGATGGCTATCTGTTCGTCTAGTTACCTCGATTTCGGCGATGATCCGTACGACATCGTCGGCGGCGAACGTAACGCCGATCCCGGCGAATTCTTGGGAACACCTAGAAACGGTCGAAAGGAATTCCCGTCCGGCGGTGAGATCTATCGTATCCCGGAGCAGTGGATCGAGATGGGCAACGCCGTTCGAGGCTACCTGAACGTCAACCCGCTCACGCCGGCTTTCACGGCCCTCGGAACGGCCCAGGCGACCGGCGCGGCTGGTGCGACTATTCTTCAGTTCATTGGTCAGCAAGGCTGGGTACCGGCCTACTGGACGGTCGAAGTTGAAACAGGTATGATGACCGAAGACGGCCAGTTGCCAGTGATCGTGAACGAAGCGATCGGTTCGGCTGCAGCTATGTATGCGATAGACCTTCTCCTTCCCTTGTTTCGGACAGTATCTCAGTCGATGTCCGTCGATAGTTTGAGTCAGTCCATCCAAGACAGAATGATCGAATTGCTTCAGGATAAGAGGAACACTCTGGAAGCGCGGTACAAGGAAATTATCAAGCATCTGAAGGTCATGTTCGGGAATAATTTTTTCAGCACTAACGTGTAAAATGAAGATAAAGAAATGGGCGGAACAACGAAGCAGGACGATCAAGAAGTCAGAGATGCCGAAGATTTCTGCTGATGAATTCCTGCGCGATCTACAGTCTGAGATAGGTCCAGATCTCTCGAAGTCGTTCCAGAACCGAATCAACGGCATGACGCCTGCCATATTCTGGCGAGTCATGGACGGGAAGACTCCGCTTCAATTCGCTGAGGAGTATAACGCATCTAGCTCATTCCGACAGCAGAAGCTAGCTGAACTGCCGTCGAATTTCCACCGCACGCTCCTGGCAAAATCCGTAGGAGAATTCTCTGTTCAGGTTGGATATATCTTGTCTGATCTGACGATGCACGATCTCGAAAAGAAAGTTAGAACGAAAGACTGGAATCGGGTCGCTAACAAGAATGATGCCGATGCCCATCTTACGGTCGATCACAAACAACATCTCGAAAAATTCCCAGCGCCACCTGATTACACGAAGATACTGTCGTCTGACACGGTTCATAAGCCGCATAAACTGGATGAAAATGGCATTTCGGCCAAGATGGTGCATCAGTCTGGGGAGAATGACATTTACATGGCCAAGCCGTACCACAAGAAGATCGAGTCGGCCACGAAGCGGTGGGTCAAGAATCCTATCTTGGGGTGGGCTACCATGGCGACAAAAGCTTTATTCGATGCTGGCGGAATCGGGCATCTTTCGGAAGATGTATCGACTCACGAGCACGACGGCGTTCCTCTGACGGTTCGCAAGTTCGCGCCGGACCACAAATCCATAGGACAGCTCATATCGTCTCGCGGCAGCCGCAACATCGAAGCTCACGTTGATCCCCTGGACGTACACAAGATAGCAGTGATGGACTATCTTGCTAATAATCTGGATCGTCATAACGGTAATCTGATGATAGGCAACTGGACTACTCCGCGCGGTACCAATCCACTCCTCGCGATCGATCACGAGCGTAATTTTCAGTATCACAGGAAGCTTGGAGATCTGCACTGGAAGCAGTCTGACACCCACGACATCTCGAAAGAGACACCTATGTCGTACTTGCATTCGTCTTCTTTGGATCACGCTCTGCGACCAAACCGGAACGCTTGGCATTCTCACGAGGATCTGGTTGATTGGTGGAAACAGCACGGCCAGAAGATTCGAGACGAGATGGACGCACAGGTTCAATCGATAAAGGACGAATCGGTCCGCAAGCATGTCCGCGACAACTTCCACGATCGCTGGCATAAGATGAACGACTGGGCCTCGAACGTGTCGGCTGACCCAAACGACGATGCTATGTGGCAAGAATCGTCACTGGACGATCGTTTCTCGCCAGGACGCATTATTCCGCAAGAAAGGCCTTGTGTGACAGCTAAACAGCTGAGATCTCTGCCGAAAAATAAAAAAGACGCACTTTTCGCGATTTCTGATATAGTGAACAAGAAAGGTCGTCTCACAATGAACCAGAGATCTCTGTTGCACGGTGCTATCAAGAAGATAATGACGGACATGACGCCGGAAGAAGCCGGTGACATCTTCCGTTCTGTTGTCGAGAATCCGCACATGTCCACGAAAGTTATCCGTTCCGAACCAGACATCGATGTGAAGAATCAGATGCTTAGGCACTTTTCTGAAAGAAACTGGAGTGCCGGCGAACCAACTTTCAAGTATGAGCACATGAAGTCGATCGCGGACGCCATCGATCAGCTTCCCGACGACAAGAAAGAAATTCTGTCGCACTGGGGCGAACACTTCAGGCGACTTATGAACGAAAGGAAGGCTGCATGATTTTATACTTGCAGTATCCGGATGCGGAAAGAAAGTGGTTCAAGATCGCGGACTTCGAAGATCTGCATCCTGTCTTCGCGATGTTCCCGATGACGAACGAGATCGCCATGTCGTGCGATACCTTGCGAGAAGCCGTCGACTCGATCGCAGAATATCTATCCGGCCACGCGATGTCTGCGTGGGTAGAAGACGCGGATCTTTCAAAGTCTCTGCGCGCCAAGGCGCTGGCGCTCGGGCTCTCGTTATCGACGGCGATGGCCGGAGACGGTCACACTATCCAGAAGCCGACTGTGTTACCGTCTAAGCCGACGCAAGCAGGCAAGCAGGAGACGTCGACTGACTTCGGCAAGCATCCGATGGATCGGTTCTTGTGGAACGTCGAGCAGCTGGAGTCGTCGGGCGGCCAGAACACGCAGCACAAGCCGATCGTGTCTGGTAAGTTCAAAGGATCCAAGGCTATAGGCAAGTGGGGAATGCTGAAGCCGACCATCGACGAGATGACCACGCGCATGCGTGCGAAAGGTCAGATCACTCCGGAGATGCGGCAGCTGGAAACCATGTCGCGAGACATGACAGAAGAGTATTTCAAGAAGAATCCGCAGGTCGAGCTGAACCTTGCTCGCCAGCTAGCGCAGCACGTGATGGCCAAGCAGAAGGGCGACCCGCACAGGGCTGCGTTCTCGTGGCTTCACGGTCACAACTTGCACCCAGACGAGATACCAGACTCTAAGCTCATCAACAGCGAGTACGTGTCTAAGTACAAGCAAGTCGACAAGGTAAACCCCTTCGCGCCGAAACGGGCCCTGTCATCGGTCAAGAAAACGATGCCGAACGTCGATTCGGAAGATTTTCGGACTCGTGTCAAGAACTGGTTCAAGAGGCGCGAAGATGAACTGACCGCTGAACCTATGCATTCGTCGAACTATCAGCCCGATCCAGGCCGAAAGCGCGACGATGCTCTTGACGATATCACTCCAAGCTCTATGAAGGACCCGATGGGTCGCGTCATGGAAAATATCAGGAGAGTAAACGATAAGATATGAAGATTTCAGCTGATCAGATCGAAGACAAAGCGATAGCTGGCAAGACCGAGGACGGCCGGCCGGTGGTTTATATTTTGACCAAAGGCGGTCTGCACGCTTTCTTCGTAAAGACGCCGGAAGGCATCGCTTCTATCGGGGCGGCGCCGCATCTGGCAATCGCTAGATTTCTCGCCGGCAAGAAAGAAAAGATCAACTGGGAAGATAACTTTCAAAAATCTGAATCGTTGGCTAAGTCTCAGGACGATCATTTTCAGAAGCTCCGCAAGATGATGTTCATGCCGTCGTTCGACAAGCCGGTCGGCCCGGAGGATATCGTCATGGTCTACTCCTTGGACACGGCCAGGATCGAGGTTATGAAATCCCAAGACTTCGTTCCGTCGGAATACTCAAAAGGTACTCTCGTTCGTTCTTGCGCCCTAACAGAGCCAGCTGCGCTCATCGAGGAATACCGTGCCGCAAAGTAATCCGAAGCGTCGTGGCGGCCCGCGCCGCCGAGATCCGAAGCCAGTTGACGGCATGCAGCAGATCTTCAACCTGGCGCACTACCAGCAGTCGTTCGACAAAGAAGCGTTCGACAACTTGATCAAAGGGCAAGGCGTCAACGTCGTACATTATCGGGCGTTGCCGGATCCGACCGGAATGTCTTCTATAGGCGACGTCCACGCCGTCCTGGCCGCCCGCTCGTCATCCGACGGTTTTCTATACAAGGAAGCCGGCACGATGCATATCTGGTTCTCGGCCAGCACGTCTGACTGGGAAATCGAGGTCGAAGGACTTACGAAGCACGACGCGGCAGTTGTGACGTGCCCGATGAAGTACGAGGACGATCCTGAAAAAGACGTTCTGATTTCCTCGTACGACCGTTTTTATTTAAAAGACGTCGAAGTTCGCGTAGTTGCCTTCCAATACCTGGAAGCAAATTCGACCGGCTTAGACAAGCTCCAGTATCCGGCCACGTTCGTAGAGTACTTGATTGACGCAGACGGAAAGGAGTACACGCAAGGAGTGGATTTTGAGCTTACCGTGCCGAACGAGCGCGGGGAGAACGGAGGTATGATTCGCTGGATCTCTCAGAATCGACCCGGCTGGAACGATAAGACCTTGAAAGGAACGGTTTTTGCAGTTCGGTATCGGTACACCCCATATTTCGTGGTCGCCCGCATGATGCATGAGATTCGCATCAGCCAGATCACCGATCCGATGACCTTCGAACGAAACGTCGAGAGGATGCCGTTTCAGGCGCTGATCTACCGCGAAAACGTCATGAGCAACCAGAACAACGATCCGATGCGATCCCGAGCCGATCAGAGATTTCAGAATGCTCCGCCTGTCGGCGGCGTAACTGGTCCAAATGACGGCGGTAAAGACGGCGGGATGCTTTGAAGCCTAATCTTTTGGGCAACATAGGAGATCGTTTATGAACAAAATTAGGTCAAAACCATCGCAGGATCGCTATGGCGCCGATATGGCTACCGAGGACGCGTTCAATCAGTACGCCGGTGCGGCCAAGATCATGGGCCCTATCTTCGGCGTTGTCCAGCAGTATCTCGGCGCCTTGAACGCGGCGGTCGGAGTCGACCTCGGTTCTCTTGTGGCTGTCTACAACAACTCCACATCGACTTCTTTCGTTGCCCTCGGAACCAGCAATACGGTCTCGGCACCTACCAATCCGTCGAATGGTATCGCAGTACCGCCCAACTCGTACTTGATAATCCCGATGGGTCAGAATAACTGGATCATCTCGAACAGTGCGACGACTTTTGGATACTGGTTACAGGACGATCTTCAGCTAAATCCGAACAGCGGCTCAAACAACTAAGGACGGTCCATGAACGACAGTCAGAAGCTGCTCAAGTCAATTCTTGGCGATCGAGGGTATGAAACTCTCGAAAAGGCCATATACAAGCAGCGGACTCAGGCCGTCGTTGATCCACTCGAATTTTATCTTCCGTTGATAGTTGTTCCGAGAACGATTCTATCTTGGCTCGTTCAAAACATCAATCCGATGAGACAGGGCGAGATCAAAGATATCAAGTTTCCTGGCCGCGACGACATCATGATTCACATCGAGAAGCAGGCTCCTGACCAGTACCGCATGGAGTTCGTTCAAGGCGGACGCGTCATCCACCAGTTCGAGAAGCAGTCCCTACCAGCGGCATCCGGCCACCTGTTGTCTGTAGGCGAGATGTATCACGAATTCGACAAACCGAAGACTGCAGACGATCTTGTCGCCGAAGAGGTCAAGGCGAAGCCTGAGCTAGCCGAGCCGAAAGCTGAGGCACCGGAGCACGAATCCCTCCGCCATATGATCTCGATGGCGAATATTCAGACGAAAGAAGATCCAGAAAACATAAAATGGACCATGTCTCACGCCAACGTGAGGGAGATGACCGCTGTTATCGGCAAACTCGTCGACGCGCTGACCGCTAAGCAGATGCAAAGGGAACGGTTAGAGTCTGAACTTGACGAAACTGCCAAAGAGGAAAAGAAGATGAGCGATACTACCAGGAAACGAGCTGACACTTCCACGATTCGCCCATCTGATTCGTACGCTCAGCTCGACCGTAACAAGAGCAAGGATACGACAGATCTAGAAGAGCCGGCAACAAAACCCCAGAAGGTGAAAGCTGGAGAAGATCGAACAGACGAAACCGTCAATCTTCGTTCCCAGACGCCGTTCAAGCCTGGAAAACAAGCTCCGTCCCAGCAGGAAGAGAAACCGTTCAAGAAGCAAGATCCTCCTATGTCGGACAAGAAAATTGAATCTGGTTCGACTCAAGATCCTGCTACGAAACCGAAGATCGATCCTGTCGGCGCCGCCCGCGTTGACGAGCCGCACCAAGAAAAACCTTTCGGTCCAGGTAATCATAAGCCTGTCCAAGAACCCGAGACGCCTTTCAAAAAAGGAACGCTGAATCCGACAGAGCAGCGGACAGATACGGTCGGAACGGCATCGCCAGGAAAGAACCAGGCGCACGAATATTTTCGCAAAAAGATGGAAATGCTTTCGAAACCGTGGGCTTCCCAAGCTCAAGCTGCTTGGGGCCACAGTCCGGCAGGCAAACGGGCTCTCGGCGGCGAAGCGGCAGTAAAGGAATGGGACCGCGCCACCGAAGGACATCATCTACCGAAGCATGTTCATAAGGATCAAATGGACCCGGCGGTGGGTCAAGCAGTTGCGGACAAGATAGCCGATGCTGATTCCATCAAATTGAAAATTAAAAAAGAAGAAATGGGCAAAGGTGAGATGCCAAAAGGCGCCGGTCAGCCGATGGCACCGAAACCGCCTCAGATGCCGAAGCCTCCGGTCGCTCCCGGTAACAATCCGGCGGCTCAGGCAGCGAAGCAGTCCCAGATGTCCGGCAAAGGCAAGATCAAGCCGCCGCATACTCCAGGCGCACCGAAACCGCCGTCTATGAACAAGTCTGACTATTTCCGCAGTAAGCTCGGCAAATCTGAGCCGATGCGATCGACTGCTACCGAAGAACAGCTGTACAAGTCCGCCTGTTCTCAGTGCGGTGTACCGGAATTCGTGAAGGGACAGGATGGCAATCCGCAGTTCCAGCCGTGCGCCTGTTTCTTGGTAATGAAGAAAGACGAGGAAGGTAATCCTTCCAAGTTTGTGAAGGTGCTTCGAAAGTCGGACGGCTCCTACGGGATGGAATTCGCGAAGGGTGCCGACCCTGAAATCGTCAAACTCTTCCTGCTCACTTTGAAGAGCCGACTGCTGATCAAGAAGAATCACGGCATTTAACTAGGATGAATTATCATGAAACGGTGTACAAAATGCGGGCAAGAAAGACCGTTATCTGATTTCGACACGTGTCTTGCTAAACGTGACGGAAAACATTCTAATTGTAAGTTTTGTAGAAAAGCGTATAGGGAAGCCAATAAAACAAAAATTTCCGCAGCGAATCATGCTGATTATGAAAACCACAAATCTGCCAGAAGAATATCGCATAAAAAATATGCAACGGAACATGAAGCTCAGGTGACCGCGTACCAAAAAGAATACAGTGCGCTTAATAAAGATGATCTTAGGGTATATAAGAGGGAGTACGGAAAAACGCACCCAGAGTTAAGACAAAAGGAAACAGACCGTCAGAGAGAGAGAAGGCGAACCGACATTCAATTTAGGCTTCGATACTTGCTTCGAAAAAGACTGAACAACGCTTTAAATAACAATTCCAAGGTAGGATCTGCGGTTGCCTTACTTGGATGCACCGTAGAAGAGCTGAAATTGTATCTAGAACGTCAGTTTGAAGAGGGGATGTCTTGGAGCAATCATAGCCTGAAAGGGTGGCATATCGATCATAAAAAGCCTTTGAATTCTTTTGATTTGACGGATTTTGATCAATTGATGCAGGCGTGTCATTATACTAATCTGCAGTCATTGTGGTGGCAAGATAATTTGCGTAAAGGTGATCGGACATGAGCACCCAAACTAGTGTGTGGGTCATGATAGCTACCGATTCGGTTGCCGACAAGATCAGAGATCTTGTCGATTCTGGCTACTTCGCCGAAGCTAAGGACTTAGACTATCATCTCAAGGCCATAAGCGAAAAAATCAGCAAGCTTATCAGCGACAAGGGCGGATCGGTCAAATTATCGATCTACGATCGCCAGATCATCGAGCTTCCGGTCACCATTGCTGAAGAACTTCCTCTCATCGTAGCTGGATACCGAGAGGTATTCGGATCGCTGATGGCGGTTGGCATGGGCATGGATCTGAAAGAAGCGTCCGTTGCAGCCCAGAAAGCTACGTTTACGAACCAGATCGAACTGTACGATCCGAAAGATGAGTCGTACAGCTCGCTCAACAAGACTCTTCAGCTCGAAGCAGATCTGTTTCAGCCCCAGCCGAACATCAACGGTACGGACCAAGAGAATCATCCCGGATCGCCCGCCCCGGACGCGTACAAGTTCTCGGTTGGAAAAGTGGTCCCGGCTCTCACGGCTGACCAGCAGATGCAGTCGGAAGCTCAGATGGTCAACGCCACCGTGCAGATGCTCATGGGCCCGACCAACGAACTTCAGCAGCAACAGCAGGCGCAGCAGGAGCAAGAACAAAAAGAACAGAATCCGCCCGGCAGCTTGCTTGAGGCTATGTCCGGAGAAAAGAAGACGGACAAACCCAAGACCGAAACGAAGCAGAAGAAAGAAGATTCGGATTCCGAAGAGGATTCTAAGTCTAAGAAAAAGGACAAAGATTCCGATTCGGATGATGATTCAGACGACAGCGATTCCGACGCAACGAACGAGAAGCTGGGCAAGCTCCTCACGTCCGTGCAGGAAAAGATGCCTGAACTTATGAAGCTTCACGAGAAAAATCCGGAAGCGTTCAAGAAGGTCATCGCTCTCGTCCAGAAGCTGGTCGATGTCGCCAAATCCAAGAAATCGTCGGTTGTAAAGACGGAAATTTCCGATATGACCGAGGATCTGAACAAGGCCCTACGCTTGACACTTCCTCCCGGAACGGTGCGAAACCGCAAGAAGAAGGTCATCGTCGATGGTAAAGCGAAGTGGCGCGGCATGATCGCTGGCCAGGTGAAGGATGGGAAAGGCAATCCGATCTCCGTCGATTCGCACAATGCTCATGCAGAAGAAGGCAAGGAAGGCAAGGCGTCGGAAGGGGCTAATGGATGAACAACGTCGCCGCATTCCGATTCAAGGTAGATGTCTCCGCCGTAGCAGAGCAGCTTGAGAAGACCCGTTCCCAGGTAGAACCTCTCGTGGTTCAAGCAGTCGAAACTCTCTCGATAGCGACGCACGCGTATATCATCAATCAGGCGAACACGAAGTGGGCTAATTCCAACTTCAAGCGAGAGCACTATCTAGGTATCGGCAAAGAAGGGAAAGGTGCGCACGGGGTATCTTCGAAGGATCCGCGCATCGATCAAACAGTCAAGAATCTTCGCTGGATCAAGATCGCCGACGGTATCTGGATGGTAGAATTGGACGAGAGAGCCCGCTGGCTCGAAGAAGGTCGACAAGAAATGTTCATGGGTGACTGGCTCTTAAAGCCGGGCGCCAAGGGCGTCAAGCGTGCGAAGGACGGATCTCTCTATCGGGCTATTCCTTTCAAAGAGACGGAAGGAAGGAAGCCGGCTCCAGGCGCTAATCCTATTCTAGCCAACATCGTGCTCGCTCACCTGAAAGCGAACAACATATCACCTACTGTCATCGAGAAGAACTCCGACGGTACAGCCAAGATAGGAATCATACGGAAACTCGACATCCGCGCCGCAGAAGCTACAGGCTTCGCGCCCGGCGTGCTCTACTCCAACCCTCGCAGTTCGGAGGATTCGGCTAAGACCGGAGCCGGTGGCATGAGACCTCTACCACCGCACGCTGGCATTTTCAAGCTACAAGGCGCTGTACAGGTCCAGCGCAAAGTTGGAAAGAAAGTTAAGAAAGAAACAGTTGTGTTCCGGACGATTTCTTCGAAGCACAAGGCAGAGAACCGTTGGATGTACCCTGCAGTGGAAGCTGCCAACTTCTTTCAGTCGGCCTACGAACACGCTGAGAGACAATGGCGCGACGTGATCGTCCCTGGTATAGAGCGCCAGCTGTCGACGGAGTAACATGGGCGTACAGGCAACAGACATTCTGCTTAAAACGATGATCGAAGGCGCTCTCGCTGATCTGCGGAAGAATAACTGGATCTTGGATGATATCTATGCCGATCTAGCGCTCGACCCGCTTGCCAAGATGGATTACGGGTGGAAAGAAGTCATGCGCGCTAAGGAGTGGTTCCTAGGCAACAACATCGACGTGTACCTCACTAATCGCGTGGATACGCCGCGTTTTCCGTGCATATCGGTCGTGAGGCTATCCTCCAGAGAGATGACCGAGCGAGACGAGCTGGGCGATGGTCTTGACGATTCCGAGATCGTACCTCATAACATAACAGCTCTGCCTCAGCAGATGTACGGACCGTTCACTGCCGTTGCGTACGATCCGTCGACCGGTACCTTAACGTTACCGTCGAACCTTACGACCAGCAGGATGTTCGTCGGTCAGTTTCTAGTATCCAAAGTGTCAGGAAAGGCGTACGTCATCAATACGGTTTCCGGCCAGTCGACGTTCACGATCGCGGAAGGAACGGTCGACGATTTTACTCAGGCATACATCGCTCCGCCGACAGCGCTCTGGAATCTGTCGAAGGAAAGAACGTGGCTTGAGGAGACGTTCGCGATCGGAATGCACACCGAGTCGGACATGAACCAAGCTATCTGGATGCGACAACTGATCCAGTACATATTTCTGCGTTACAAGGAAGCTTACATCGAACGGCGCGGCGTGGCCCTGTCTACATTCAACGTCGGTTCCATCGACATCAACCCGCACTTCAACGGTACGGAGATGGTATACTCTTGCATGATGACGTTCACGGGGCAGGTGGAAGCAAACTTCATCAAGTACGCGGCCCCGAAGCTGCAGGGTTTCAAGGTCGACACGTATGTTTTGAACGGCCCAAAGACACCTGCAGCGTACTTGAAATACGCGGAAGCTCAAGGATGGCAGATGCAGGGAGACGAGCCAGCCAAGAAACCGCAGCCACCTAAGAGACCGGATCCGCTGTCGGAGGATGAAGAATGAAGAAGGTAGTCTGCATAGCCATCAGACATCCTTCCGAGCCAAACCTGTTCCTGCATGGGCTTCGTCGAGATAATCACAAGTGGGCTCTCCCAGGCGGTCATGTCAAGCCTGGCGAATTGGACCAAGAAGCAGCCAATCGCGAATTGGAAGAAGAGACAGGTATCAAGGGCGTTAAGATAGATAAGATTCACGAAAAGATCTACGGAGATAATCACGTCGTCCTGCACGCGGCAGATCATCATGACCACGCCGATATCGATCCGACGTCAGATCCCGATCACGAGTTCGTGACGTTCAAGTTCCTGGACCCGACGACGCACTCCAACATGCACGTGCCGGGTAAGCGAAATATTCTAATAGACTGGATGGGCCTGAGTCTGAAGAAGTCTCAGATATCGTACGAGGCTGAGACCGAAAAGATACGAGAGAATAAAAAGAAACCGGAAGCTCACCGCTCTCACGATTTCAAATCGGCCAAGTGGACCTTTCCAAACGGGCATCCACGCTGCATCGTTTGCGGCCAGGAAGAGCCGATCAGCGGCGTCTGTCAAGCGATCGAAAAGGTGCGCAGCCGCATCACCGTCGAGCCGTTCGCGGTCGACAAGTCGGTGTTCGATCCGCGCAAGCACGACTTCATCGTACGCATGCACAAAGGCGGCAAGCAGATCGGATTCGTAGCTATGACTCATAAGCCGAACGGGATCATGCCGTTCAACTTTGAAGTTAACAAGCTGCATCAACGGCAAGGAAACGGATCGGCGCTAGTTGACCACGCCCAGAAGATATCAGGCAAGAAGCTGATTCGTTCTCCAGACATGACTCGCGCCGGCGCCGCGTTCGCGGACAGTTACCTCGGCCCGGTCAAACCGCTGAAGAAAGTCGAGATCATCCACAACGAGGATACGAGTGCTTTGATGAATCGCGTAGAGACGAAGCACTTCATGCCATCTGAGAACCTCGACAAGCTTTTGAGCGGTATCAAGAGTTCGTTGCCTGACGGAGATCCGGATACTTCCGTTCGTTTCAATGTCAACAAGACGATCTACCTCGACAATCCGGACCTGGACGCGATGCGCGATAACATGGAGCGAAGAAAGCCTCGCTTCAAGGTGCGGATACGACAATATTCGCCGAACGGTGAACATTGGGAAGATGTTGCGTACCTAGAACTGAAGCTTAAGACTAAGGACGATCAAACGAAGAAGATCCGTATCCGTATCAGAGCGGAATCGATAGACGCAATATCGAACGGCGAGCTAGTTCGCATCGATGAAGATCTGGAAAAGTTGAACGTCGACATCCCTAAGGATATCTTGTGGAAGCGGGTCGTTTCTATCAATACGATCATAGAAAAATATGGATTCCGAAAGCAGATCGTCGTCACCTACCAGCGACGAGCTTACTCAAGCGAAAAGCTTAGAGTAACCATCGATGATTCCATTCGCTATTCTGACGCTAAGCAGTTATCTCCAGAGTCGATGCAGATGATCAAAGACTCGTCCTACTGGAAAGATTTCAAGAAACGGCATCTTAGCATCCGAAAAGACGACTACGTCATAGTCGAAGTGAAAGAGGAAACCGGCGTACCGAAGTGGCTGGCCAAGATTCTCGAAGACTGCGACGCAAGGGAAGTTCGATTCTCTAAGTATTGCGGTGCGATGGTGTCATTTATCAAGAGCGGCAGCGAAGGTGGTCTGATATCTCGTAATCGCAAGATCGACGCCAACTCGGTATTGGCGGAGGTTGAAGGATACGAAGCGTTCAACAAAGCAGAAGCTACGATCGCCCCGGCACCTACTCTGGACTTAGTCTATCCGGTAACGATTGGCGGGAAAACGACTCGTAAAGATGGGTCTCGATTCAGCATGAAGGTCAAGGACTTTGGCAATTCCTCGACGTTGAACCATGACAGCATTCGGTCGCAACTCGAACAGTATGCTCTCCATCAGCCGATAGTGGACGATAAGATGACATATGTCCCGCACAAGTTAAGAGGCATCGACGGGCGAGAAGAGCACGTTTTGATGGTCTACGGCATGCCTAAGAAGCTCGACCACATGAGAGTGGCCCTCAGTCAGATAGGACCTAAGACGAACGCCAAACCTTACGTAGCGATAGATGAGGCCGATTGGAATCGTTTGTCCAAGCTAGGTACGGCTCTGACGGCCAAAGATGTCGGCATACGCTTCCATCCTCCTGAGCTTCGCTTAGGCCAGCAGGTCTTAAAAACGTATTGACAGCCTAATCTTTTGCCCATGGATCAGGACAACTCGGACTCGAATCTCAAAGGCATCACTTCCGGCGGCGCGAATGACATTTCGCAGCATCAATCCGAGGATACCTTAGGCGGATCGACTATTTCCGGTGCTGGTGCTCGAAACCCGAACGATCAGATGACAGGCCAGCACCTATACTCCGGCGGCCTGCTGTCGGCGCCGTGGCAGACCATGGTCAGGAATGGATTTAAGCGCGTCGCATACGCGAAAGCTGAATTCGGTAATGATCAGGCGCCTTCCGCCGCCCCGAAGCAGAACTTCGGAACCGTCACGGTCAAAGAACCGCCGAAACCTAAAGGGTTCGGAACCGTCACGGTCAAAGAACCGCCGAAACCTAAAGGGTTCGGCCGAGTCATTCAGAAGGCTCTCCCGAAAGGTTTCAAAGTCGGCATCTCGCCGAAAGACGCGAAGGCTCCGGTTAATTCACCGGTACGAAAACCAGAGACTCACGTGGCAGGGGTAGAAATTCCTCACTCTCTCAAGGAGCATATGGCTGCGGGGAACGTCATCCCGTACGATCATCCTCTCCGTTCTGAGGCTGCTAAGTTCGTCACAGATGTGTGGCGCAAGAATCAGCACGACGGCAAGCGAATGTCCATGAAGCTGCTCGGGACAACCGATAGTTCGAACGTCAAGCCAGGCAAGGCAACCGTCAAGGACGAGATTCCTATGAACAAAGACGGCGAAGCGGGTTCCGCGACTCCGCTGCCTCCACCTCGCTTACCATCTTACGACGCAGGGGCCGCAGTTCAGAGAGCCAACAGCGGCGGCCTTCCCAACAAGGAAGGGTGGGCAAACGTGCGGCAAGAAATCGGGGCACTATTCGGGAAAGCGGAGAAATCACCTAAACCTCCGGCAGCTCCAAAACCGGTATCGGGTCTGCATCCGGATAGTCCTCACGCTCAGCGTCCGAATCAGCGCCAACGTGTAAAGGACGTTAAAGCGGACATGATGGCCAACCCTGAGAAGACTAAAGTGTCGCTCAGTACGACCAATTCGAAGCTCGCGAAGGACGGCATCGCGTCGTTCAATCTCGTTCCTATCGAAACGTGCCCAGGTGCTGGTTCATGCGCGAAGTACTGCTACGCTGATACAGGCTCCTTCCTGCGATTCCACAAGACGACCATGCCTCCTAGGGTAGCAAACTGGCTGGCATCGCAGAAGCCAGACTTCGTCGAGAAGATGAACAAGATGTTCGACGAGGTCAAGAAGAAGGGTAAGATAAAAGCGATCCGAGTGCACGATTCGGGCGACTTCTACTCGCCAGATTACATTAAAAAATGGACGGAGATAGCACGGGCGAACCCCGAGCTAATGTTCTATGCATATACGAAAAGCCATCATCCGGCTCTGCGCAAGCATCTCGATGAACTTGAAAAGCTGCCCAACTTCAACATCGTTCAATCCCTCGGTTCGAAGTACGATCACCTTATCGATCCCTCGAAGCCGCACGCAGTTGTATTCCCTGACGAGGCCACTATGAAGAAGGCAGGCTACGCAGATGCGATGGCGTCGGATCTAGCCGCAGCTGACAAAAACAATCGAAAGGTAGGCCTGTACATACACGGTCAATACGACAAATCCTACCCTGGCTTGGAAGAGCATCTGAAAGGAAATGACCGGATCAGACAAGAAGTTATGGAAGCTTTGAAGCACGGGACGGTGAAGAAGAGCGAGCCTAAGGGCTTGAGAAAGCTCATGAAGAGCAAAGCCTAATCTGTACTGAGTCTAAGTTATCTCTCGGAGAGGTGAACGGTGAGTAAGAAATCTGTACTTGAACAAGCGAAAGAACTCCTGAAAGCTGCAAAGGATAATCCCGAACAGTTTCAAGAACTTAGCAAGAAATATCTGGGGTTCAAGGCCGTTGAAAATAAGGCTAAAGAATCCGGTGCCAGAGATCCGGGAGCAGTTGCTGCTGCGGTGGGTCGCAAAAAGTACGGTAAGGAAGCTTTCCAACATGCGGCTGCCACAGGACACAAGATGAACAAAGAAGAGATGAATCAGCGAAAGGCAGCTCTCCGCGACGGTAAGATCACCAAGGAAGAGTACGCTGAACCAGTCGGCGGTCAAATTTCCAGCGAATCGACGACTGCAGGCTATCCGAGCGACCAGATGAAGAAGGATACGATGAATCCAGCCGGCGAAGCTCAAGGCGGCGACTGCGGTCCCGATAGCCCCGGCGCTGGATATCCTTCCGAACAGATGAAGAAAGACGCCATGCATCCTCATGCGCAACCTGTCAAGAAGGACGATCAGCCTCACCCGGCCGGCAGTCCGCGAGCTGAAGCCCACAACGTGGCGGAAGGTGACGAATCGCTTCATCACGCCATGAAGATCCTCGATACTCCGGATAAGCAGAAGGCGATGCTCTCGCACCTCCGTACGCTGCACGAGCCGTCGCAGCTCCGCTCCCCTCAGAATCGAGTTGCTGGCGGAGTGCCTCCGCACAAGCCGAACGCATCGATGAACAAAGTCGATATGCCCGGTACTTCCATCGCTGGTGCGGGCAACGCAGGCCCTCTTGCTATGTCAGAGACACTTACCGCTGTAAGAGATCTCTTGAAGATCGCCAAGGAAGATCCGAAGAGGTTTGAGGAACTCCGAAAGATGTCGTCCGTCGCAGGTCTCGCAACTTCTGAAAAAAAGACTGCGAAGACTAGCGAGATGGGACTCGCTCTCGCAGAACGAGGTGTTCAGCCGAATCCGAATACTATGGACGCAAGCAAAATTAGTCCGTCCACGGGTATCAAGACCGGCGGTACTAAAGATCCGAACTCTGCTACCCAGCCAAAGACGGCGGAGCAGATCAGCCCGTGCACGAGCGTGAAGCCAGGCGGCGTGAAAGATCCGAATTCTGCCACTCAGCCGATGACTGAAAGCCAGATCAATGCTTCTTCTACCAAGAAAGGCGAGATGGGCACCAAGAAATGCGGTGTTATGATGACGAAGGATGAAATCAAGGAAGACATGAAACAGGACTGGAAGCCGAGACACTGGAAGAAAAAGGACTGCTAGCATGAACAAACAAAAAGAAACGCAGAAGGAAGTCACGATCGTAGGCCCTAAGGCTGAGTCTGCTCGCCCGCGCCAAACATCGGTTACTCGTCCGCAAGCGCCGCAGATTCCTATCACGTTTGACGCTTGGTGGTTGCGCACTCAGAACAAGTACAAGTTCAAACCTGCGCTGAAGAACGCTGTAAAAAGGCACTTCGAAGCCAGGGGGTTCATGGACTACACGAAGTTCGACGCTGGCTTACGTGATTTCGGTTTCAGAACCTAATCTTAGTGTCAGTTTGCTGGAGGTACTTTAAATGGCTCAGTCTTATACTACCACCGATGGCGTAACGCTCATCGATCCTGGCACAGTTGTATCTTTGACTGTACAGGCGGGGAATTCCGGCACTGCTACCGCCGGAGTTGTTACTATCATCGGTGAAGCTGACCAAGGCCCTGGTTTTCTGGACGAGCCAGATCTCTCCTTGAACCAGTTTACTCCTACCCAGCTGGGCCAAGTCGTTGCCAAGTACGGATCCGGCCGAATAGTCGATGCGTTTAACGAACTGATCGAAGCCGCCAATGATCCGAACATCGTCGGCAACGTAACGGCTGTCAATATCGTGAAAACGAACATGTCAACCGCTGCCTCTGGTTCTCTTGCTATGCGGTATCAGAATGCTCCGCAGTACGCAACTGCCAAGGCAGATCAACCTGGTGCCAACGGTAACTTGATTCAGTATCAATCCACCGTGGCCGTAGCAGAAGTTGCACCGTCGACTGGTCTGATCGATTATGCCCCGATTCTTACCGGAACCGTCTTGTTCGGCATCCGGGTGAACGGTGGCCCGCTCTCGAACGTGACCGTCACCGCGAAGGAATCTCCCTCCTCGCTTGTGTCGGCGATACAGAATATCCCGAACGGTATTCTTGCCACGGGCGGTCTCGAACTGTTGCCGGTTCCTGCTTCTGGTCTGACTATCTCGGCTACTCCTATCTCGGCGAACTTGCTCCTGGTTACGCTGCAGGTAGGTTCCACCTGGGCGAACGAACCGCAAGCCGGAGACGTAGCAGTCATCCCGGCCAACACTGATTACGGTGCGGGTCAAACTTCGGCGCTTGCTGGCGCAGGTTCGGCTAATGTTGGTACCTACATCGTTCAGTCGGTTACGAATACGACTTCGACGGCCACGATGACTCTCCAGAGAATTTCTACGACCGGCGCACTCGTATCGGCATCTGGCTCTACGCACTCCGACCTGACGGATCTGATTCTGTTCACGCAGATCGAGATCCAGAACGTGTCCGGAGACGATCGCAACCTCGCCACTGGCGTGTTCGGTACCTACAACGTCACGCTCAACAACGGCAGCCAGATTACGATTCAAGCTCCGTCTGCTTGGAACATTGTTCCGCAAGCAGGCGACATCTTGAAAGTTCCGACGATGCTCAGCACCATCAATCCTGGATTCTACCAAGTCACGGCTGGAACGTCTACTACTCTGACGGCAACTCTTCTTTCGAACGGTTCGTCCGGTTCGGGAACCGGGACGTTCACGTACTCGTCCGGCGCAGAACCCTTCCAACTCCTCGCAGCTGTTCTGTCCGGAGCAGGCAAGACGTTGTCCATCGAAGGAAACGTCAGTTCGATCTTCTTGAACGCTCAAGGTACCGACGCTGGGCTGTCCAACAGCCGGCTCGTGTCTGCGGCTGAAGAAGAGATGGAACTGACCATCCTACAAGGTACGAAGTCGACTTCGTACACAGCGGGCGGCGACATTATCTTAGAAGTAGGCTACGAAGGTAACTTGGGCCAAGTCGTGATCAGCTCGACCGGCATTTCCTTCAACGTCAACTCGGTGCCGCAGTTCACAGCAGCGTTCTCGCAGTTTCCGACCGTTTCGCAGCTTGCCTCTTACATCAACTCGCAGACAGGTTGGTCCGCCGACGTGCCGTCGGCTCGGTTCAACAATCAAGCGCCGTCGCAGCTCGATCAAGGCTCGTACAACGCCTCTTCGACTCTGCCCGACGTTCAGAACGCTCGCATCAAGATGGATGCGTACGAGTGGGCAACAGCCGTCAACGCTGGTACTCTCATCACGTGGACTGTCTTGCGTCCTGGTCTCCCGGAAGCTACTCCGAACTTCCAGTTCTTGTCTGGCGGCGCGAAAGGCGGTACATCTTCGGCAGCATTCACGGCCGCCATCGACGCTACCCAGAGCTTGACCACGAACTTCACGGTCCCGCTGATCTCGCAAGACGCTTCGCTCGATATCGCAGCTGGTTTGACGGATCCGTCTTCCACCTACACGATCGACGCAGTGAACACGTATCTCAACGAGAACGTGATCCTGATGAGCGGTCTGGAGCAGAAAGCTAACCGCATCGCGATCGGTTCCATCCAAGACACGTTCGAAAACTGCGTGGAAGAAGCCGGCACGCTCGGCTCGTACCGGTTCGGTCTGGCTTTTCAGCCGGTTCAGTGCTTTTCGTACAGTCAAAACTCGAATCAGCTCTTCCAACCTTGGATGAGCGCGATCGTAGCGGCAGGTATGTCAGCAGCGGCCGGGTATAAAGGTATCGTTAAGAAGTTCGCGAACGTGTCCGGTCTCGGAACCGTTTCTGGCTTCGATTCGACTAACCCCGGAAGCCGGATCGCCGCCTTGCAGGCTGGTTTGCTCTTCATGGAGAAGGTTACGACCGGCGGCATCCGCTGGAACTCCGATCAGACGACATACAACGTCGACAACAACTTTGTGTACAACTCGCTGCAAGCGGTCTACATCACAGATCTCATCGCGCTCACTCTTATCGATACGTACGATCGACAGGCAGCTGGCAAGTCCGTAGCGGATCTGACGGCCACTCTCGCTCTGAGTATCCTGGATGCGCAGATGTTCAACTTCCTGCGACTGAAGTGGATCGCCAAGTCCGACGATGCTCCGAAGGGCTACAAGAATGCCACGGCTGACATCGAAGGGCCTGCCTTGATCATCAGCGCTGAAATCAAAGTCGCTGGTTTGATCTACTTCATCCCGATCAGTCTCTTGGCAAGTCAAGTGACGCAGACGGCCACGCAGACAGCGACCTAATAGGAGAAAGATATGGCAGTTTCAAGGATTTTTACAGGTGCGAGAGCCAAGATTCAGATCGGGAGTAATCTCGTAGGTCTCTTCTCGCAATGTACGTGGAGCATTCGCCAAGGAAAAGATCCAGCGTTTATCCTCGGCAGGTACAATCCTGGCGAGATCGTTCCGACCACGCAGGAGGCTGTTCAGATGTCTCTATCCGGCTACCGAGTGATCGGCGCCGGTCCGTACGCCGTCGCGAACGCTACGCTTCTCAAGAATCTACTCCTCGAAGATGATTTCACCGTCTCGGTGATCGATCGTCAGACGAATTCGACAATCTTCCTTGCTTCCGGCTGTAGAGTGCAAGGTTGGTCATCCGGCGCTGCTGCTCGTGGTATCTCGGATGTTCGCATCGACGTGATCGGTATCAGAGGCGAGGACGAGTACGGAATCGCACAGGGCGGCGACGACGATACGAACTCCGCAGCGAATATCACCGACGGCACCTAAAGCCAATAGTCGCGCAACAATTCTCTTAATTCTTTTTCGATGTCTGAGCTGGCTGTCTTCCCGACGACCGGCTCTTTCATGTACCCGAACGCCTGATAGACGTCCAGGACGGAGTAGCTTGCCATGTTCGGTAAGACACCGCCTTTCGGTCCGCGAATTACCTTGACGATCCCAGCTTTGTTCAGAGTGGAAACGATCTGATGAAGGAAGTTCGGACTGTTGCCGAGCAGCGGAGCCATATCCTCGACCCGGCGCGGAGCAGCGCCATCAGCTTCCTTCAGGAGGCTGATTAGGTCCACCGCCAGGCGGACCCGTTCTGGCATCTTCATCTATACCTTCGGTAGAGGTGGCGCGCCGAAATTCTTCTGGAAGAAAGCTCTGACCTTACTCCCGAGAGTTTGCTGATACGGCTGTCCGATGGCTTCGTTGAGATCAGCAATCTGATCGAGAGCGATGTTCTGCTCGATACCTTCCACGTCGATCAGAAGGTATCCCGGTTGAACGGCTGAACCAAGAGAATCGTTCGGACCGTACTGGAGAAAGTGCATGCCTACGGATTCGTCCAGCTTGCGCTTGGAGATGCCGGGGGCGTTCTTCTTCACGAACCGGCGGAAGTTTTTCTTCATCACAGCGTAGTCGCTGTACGAGATGAAGACTTGAGTGGGATAAGCGCGGCCTGTTTCTTTAGAAACGGCTCCGAATTTCCGGAGAAAATCCTCCGGCGCTTTGTTTAGATCACTCTTCCGGATCTTGATCGCTTTCAGCCTCACCATCTTCGTCTCCTTTAGTCGACTCTTCCGGTGTACTATACAGCCAAGCTTTACAGTCCGCAAGTGCTATCTTGAGTGCTTCTTTGTCGTTCGTCTTGCGATTCAGGCCGGACGGGTGCGGTAGTTCGAAGTACGGTATACCGGTTTGGGCGACGCCCCAGGCCGCCATCTTTCCTAGAGTGACGATGGCGGGCATTTCTAGCCCTTTAAGCATCGATAGGTAATGATCGAGTTCTTTTTCATCCAGATCGCCGAAAGCCTCTGCGAGCTGCCCCCGTTGCTGCATCTTCGCGATCATGCACTTGGTCGCATCCGGCTGTCCTACCCGCATCGTGAGAGCTTTCATCAGTAGGTTTAGCCAGAACTCCTGGATGTTCACGTCTTTCTTCTTGAGATCTGATGCCTTTTTCGTCACTTTGTCGGTAAGATTGACGTATCCGCACTGGGACGAAACCAAATCCATCTCAGAGAGCCACAAGCTGAGCGTCTTGCCTGATTTTGATCCGACGAAAGGTTCGTCTGTCGTGTTGTTCGGCGAAGGGTTGCATCCGACGAATATGACTTTCAGATCATCCACGGAATGCCCTCACCATGCACAGCCAGCCAGCCAGTCCAAGCTCGTCCTTTATCTTTTGCGCCTGTTTATTCAAACGCTGATCGCCATCTATCATGCAGATTACGTGCGAGTCAATGTTCTTCGATTGGCGAAGCATCATGTTCTGCGTGTCTGGATACGCTTTCGGGTGATTGTACGTCTTCTTGCAGTGTGCCATGACCGTGAGCTTGTATCGAATCTCAGCTAAGATCATCGAGCGGTGTTGAGTCATCAGGCTCCTCCTTCACGGTCCTCAGCTCGAACTGAGGTTCGATACCCTTCGATTTCAGGAGTAGTTCCAGGCCAGAAACGATCAGGTATGCCTGCAGCTCCTTCGGCTCGTCAGGCAGATACTTCGTGTCGTGGAATGTGCGGAGACCGCCGTCGACGATCTGACGAAGTTCCGTATGTGTGATGACGAATTTACTCACCGGACACACCGCAGTACAGATAGTGGCCTGGGTCGTCGTGGAGAGACGGTAGACATTCCTTGCACAGTAAGCCTCGCTCCGGCGGCAGTTCGACGCCGCAGTCGCGGCAGCGTAGCTTGCGAGGGATCATGCTCTTGTGGAATTCTCCTGACGAGATCAGGCGCTTGGCCTCTTCGGCCGTAACCATACGGACGGGAACATCGGCAGCCTTTTCCTGTTCCTTCACTTCGACTCGCTTGAAGTGCATCGATTCGATCGGAGTCGTAAGCTTCTGATCTTCCTGACCTATTCCGCCAGGCAAAGCATCGATGACGACCACCCGATCGAGTACTTCGTCGTAGTTCTCAGGCGGGGGATCGAACTTCTTGGCTGTAAACAGGTGGTTATCGCTCACAAAGCCTCCGGTGAAATAAAGTGGCGGGTAGTGGGTCCAACCCACGATCAGCTGTTACGCTGGACTGGTTCCGAGGAGGGGGATCATCGGAACCGCCATTGATTCTGGCATACCCGCCAAAGATAGTATCCCATAGTCCATCTCGTCGGTCAAATAATTCAAAAAGTCGTCTCAGTACGGGATTTTATCCTAACCTTGAGAATGTCGAGAATGGTTTCGATGGCGACACGGGTCGCAACAGTTCGGAAGAACTGAGGTTTACGATGGCGTATTTACCGACGATATTCGAGCAGCGTTGGCCTGGTGTTATTCTCACAGGCATCTCCGTTGCCAATTATATCATCACCGTCTCAGATACCGCAGGACTCCATCCTAAGCAAAAAATCGCTCTGTCTGCTATCGGCCAGACCACTACCAATTATACGATCCAGCGTGTGCTGTCCAACACGCAGATTCAGGTCGTCCCGTGGTACGAGACGCCCGTCGGAGCCGGTCAGGATCAGTCGCTCCAGAATCCGACCCAGTTCAACGGCGGTACCCTCACCGCTTCCGAGGATGTTCGCAATAAGATCGGCTACGATATCGTGCTACGAGCAGTCTATGACAACGAACCGTCCACAGCCCTTCGCAACGTGCTCGTAAACAAGTACGGAGCATATTACGACGCTGAGAATCCTCTTCCAGTAGCATTCGATGGCACGGTAGAGATCGGGAACGTGTCTGTCGTTCAGGGCGGCAATACGATGACCGTCAACTCGAACGGTTCGATCAACACGGTCGACATCGCATCGCTCGTGAAAGTCGAATTCGACGACATCAAGCTCACGAACAGTACGATAGCAGGATTTGTGGTACCGACGCTTATTCAGTATCTGGTTGGCGGTCCAACAGGAACGGAAGTAGCGCGGCTGGTGTTGACTTATGATGTGGGAGCGAACCTGACAAATGTTCAGTATACGGAGCCATAATGTCATATCAGGTCGTCGTCAATCCTTTTACCGGAACGCTTCAGCTCGTTACGCGAGTGTTGAATCCTACCGGGAATGTGATCGGTATACCGCCGACCGTCGTGAACAACATCGCGACTTGGGCGGATACGACTGGGACGACAATCCAGAATAGTCTGGCATCAGTTCAGCCAGCGGGCGACATCCATGGACAGTTATTTGTGACTCAGTCAGTCGTCAACGGAACTATATCTCTTGCAGCTGGCGAAGTTGGTATCGCTCCCGGATTAACACTCAACCCAGGAGCACTAATTAAATTGTTGCCTGGTTCCAGATTAGTTTTGGTTTAAGGAGTATCTATGCCGCCTTCGGGTTCAGCGTTTCAGTTAGCCCCATGGTCTGTGACACCTGGTGTTCCGGATGCTGGTCAGTATTTGCTTTATGTCGGCCCGTCGAATACGCTCAATTTAGAAGATTCTCTGGGCAACGTATTCACGTTTGGTTCTACGAATTTCATCTCGCAATTGTCGGGTGATGTGTCAGCCATAGGTCCTGGCAACGCAGCTGCGACTGTCGTAGCCATCCAAGGATCTGCGGTATCGAACGTCGCACCTACTGATACTCAGTTCCTCGTGTGGAACGCCATTTCTGGCAAGTACGTAGCCATCAATATTGGCGGCGACGCCACAATGACGAATACCGGCGCGGTGACTCTTCTATCGACCGCTGTTACCGGCAAACTTCTTACGGGATTAACAACTGGTACCAATACTCCGATCGCAGCCACAGATTCAATACTTATTGCTCTCGAAAAGTTGCAAGCCCAGATCAGCGCGGAAGATAGTGTCGCCATTACTGCTTTGACCGGAGACGGTACGGCTACTGGTCCCGGATCGGTATTCTTCACACTGGCCACTGTGAATGCAGATGTTGGTTCTTTTGGTAATCAGACTACCGTCGCGCAATTTACTGTCAATGATAAAGGTTTGATCACTGCCGCTGCCAACGTAACTATCGGTAACCTTACGACTTCCAATCTCAGCGCTTCGGCTGGAATTCTCGGAACACAGATCGCGGCGTCGACGATCACCGGCTCAAATATTGCCAACGGTACGGTTGCGAATATCAACCTCGCGCAAATGCCAGCCAATACTGTTAAGGCGAACACAACTGGGTCGCCAGCGACACCGGTAGATACTGCGCTTGGAACTCTGACTGAATCAACATCTTCTGTTCTTGTTCTAACGGGCTGGATTGATGCTACGATCGGTGCTCCGACCATTCAAGTATTGCAAGCAGGTGCGAGTCAGTCAGGATATCTTTCTTCGATAGACTGGAATAATTTCAATAATACATTTGCGAACGCGATCACGGCTCTTACAGGCGATGTGACCGCTACCGGCCCTGGATCAGTAACAGCTTCTATCGCGTCGACTACTGTGACAGGAAAGCTTCTTACAGGATATACGTCTGGCACCAACACTCCTATTGTGGCGACAGACTCTATCTTGACGGCTCTCGAAAAATTGCAAGCTCAGATAAGCTACGCGATTCCTCCTGCAAATGTTGTGGTGGTGCAGAAGAATCCCGGTACTGGACAGTTCAGTTCTATAGTTTCAGCTCTCGCGTCGGTCACAACTGCTTCATCATCCAATCCGTTCTTAGTTTACGTGTATCCAGGCGTATACACAGAAGCTCAGATAGCAATGAAGCCGTACGTTTATGTGCTCGGCGCGGGGCTTGAGTCCGTTGTCATCCAGCCGAGCAATCCTTCCGCGCATTTGGTTGTCGGAAGCGACTTCTCGTCCATTCAAAGTTGCGTTCTTACCGGCGTCACTGGGACGGGTCAAGCACTCGTATACCACAACTCTCTGACGGGCACTACGCAGACGGCCTTCTGGGTAGAGGATGTTCGATTCGGAGCAAGCGATACTCTAGTGATTTCTTCCGGTAACAATACCGGCATGTCCACTGTATCCATCAATGCTTGCCGATTCGGTAGCGTGTATTCGTTCAATACCGGTTTCTACGCTACTACGACCGGATCAAATCCTGGCAAAATTGAGATCAGGGATACTACCACTACTGCAATGCAGTCGCCGTATCCTGCTGACGTGTTTCTTGCGGATGCTGCCAATTGCGAAATAGTCATCAACGGAGTTCAGTGTCGCAGTGGAAGCGTAACTTCCGGAAACTGCATTCGAGCCAGAAACGGCGCGATCTTGCGCATAAGCGGACTCGACCTGAAGGGTTTTGGAACCGGCCTGTTTATCGAAAACGTTGGGGCAGGTCCGACGGTTGCAATAAGCATTGCTACTTTCGAGAACAACACGCACGATCTGAACATAGCAAACGCAGGCGTAGCGGGCGTGATCAACGTTGCGGCCAATCGCAGCAATTCTACTATTGTGGCTGGAGCATCTTCCCTGGCCCTCGTAATTTTAGATACTGCCACTGGTGCGATCAATACCAGCAACATGATAAATATCGAACAGCTTGATGGTACGTTCACGGACGCAACAACTATCGCATTGGACGCTAGCCCAATGGGAGTTTTGCAAACCGGCACTATTACCGTAGTGAGCGGACTAACTGTAAACGTGTCCGCAGGCTTCGGCTATCTGGATACGACAGGAAGCGCTCTCATTCCAGGCTCTATTCACAGACTCAATTGGCCGAGCACCAACATAACATTGGCCGCAAATTCGAACAACTACCTCTTTTTCAACAGTTCGGCAGTCTTATCAGTGTCGTCCACTTTTCCAGACACGGCTGGTAACATTTTGTTGGGACGTGTAGTTACAAACGCGACAGGCGTCTTGTTCATCGATCTTGCTCCTCTGATATCGCATCATTACGGAAATACGAACGACAACTTCATTCGTGAAGCTTTGGGAGCCGTTTACTCATACGGTAGCATAGTGACGGAAGATTCACTGCCTCTTCACCTTGATGTCACTTCCGGATCTTACTTCTTCGGCAACAATAATTTTCTGCCATCTTCTGGAATAAATATCACCTTCCAATCTTTCTACCAGGACGGATCTGGCGGATGGAATATCAGCTCTACGAACACGGTAGATACGAACAGCTACGACAACGGATCAGGAACGCTTCAACCAATTCCGTCCGGCTATTACGCCAGACACTCGATGTATTTGGTCGGTCAAGGTGCGAATCAACAGTACATGTTGGTTTACGCTCAGACTACGTATCCGTCACTCGTGCTGGCTCAGACTGGAAACATTCCTACTCCGCCTTCTTATTTCGAAGACGGCGTGGTTTTGATCGCATCGATTATTGTAAAACAAGGCTCTACAAGCATCGTTGCAGGCGGCGGACAAATCGTCGATAATCGGCCTCGAATTGGATTCTCGTTGCCTGCAGTAGAAGCAGTTGGAACAGTTACATCAGTTGCAGCTACAGTACCTTCTTTCTTGAGTGTATCCGGATCTCCGATTACGTCTTCAGGTACTCTAGCTATCACGTACTCTGGTACTCCTCTCCCGTTTGCGAATGGAGGTACGAACAACACGACGCCTTACACAGCGGGTTCCGTAGTTTTCTCAAACGGTACATCTCTAACTCAGGACAACTCAAAGTTCTTCTGGGATGATACGAATTTTGCTCTCGGTGTCGGACAAATTCCGCAAGCAGCTTCTGTAATAACTACGTTGAATACGACCGGCGCGGCTAAACCGATATGGCAGATTTCTTACGGAGTCGGCTCATCGACTGGATTACGCGGAGATTTCGCACGAGGTACGATCGTCTCGCCAGCAGCAGCTCAGTCGGGCGACATTCTGAATTTTATCAGCGGTCGCGGTTACGGTGCAACAGCACCGGCATCCGCCTCGACCGGAGTTATGCAAATAGTTGCCGATGAGACATTCACGAATACCAGCAACGCGACGTACATCGCCTTCAAGACTACGCCCACCGGCAGCGTAACCTCAGTCGAAGCGATGAGAATCAATTCGACCGGCCATGTGTTGATCGATACAACAACGGACAACGGAACTGACTATCTACAGATAGGCAGCGGTCTCATAGCCGGATACGCGAAGTTGGCTGGCTCAACATCCGGATATTTGAATATGACTGTTCCATCAACCGTCAGCACGTACACGTTGACGTGGCCCTCTTCTCAAGGCGCAGCCGGCACATTCTTGTGCGACACGGACGGAGCTGGAACTCTCGGATGGAGCAATCCAAACACCAACGTGGACGGCGGCAATCCGTCTTCTGTCTACACTCCCACTCAATTTATTAACGGCGGAACGCCATAAAGGATTTTTATGCCAGCAAATACTATAATTCAGCTTAGAACGGGAACTGCGGCGCAGTGGACTGCTGCCAACCCGATACTCGCACTTGGAGAAGAAGGGTACGAGAGTGACACTTTAAAAATGAAGATCGGTAACGGTACAAGTACATGGTCTTCATTGCCCTATGGCGGTCCGGTGGGTCCGGCGGCCACGCAAGTTCTAGAAAGTTTCGGTGACGGATCAGACGGTACCGTAACAATCAGTTCAGGTACAACGACGCTCAGCCGCGATATGTATTATGCGAATTTGACTCTCAGCGGAACGGGAATTCTCAACACGAACGGATGGCGAGTTTTCGTGTCAGGCACTCTCAACATAGCGAATGCTCAAGCTGGTGCCATCCAGTGGAACGGTAATACAGGCGGTTCATCAGCTACCACAGCAGCTGGTGCCGCAGGTGCTGCGCTTAGTTCAAACACAGTCGGTAACGGCGGTACAGGTGTCGCTGGAAGAGCTGGAGCTGCTACCTCTCCGGCAGCAGCCGGTAATAGTTCGGCATTGTCAGCCGCCAACGGCGGAACAGCTGGTGGTGGTGGAACAGGCGGTACTGGATCGGGCGGAACGGCTGGAGCCGGTGGTAACAGCGGAGCAATAACCGCAGCTCTCCCTATACGCAGATGGGAAACTGACCTTTTGTTAGGAACTACCCTGATACAAGGCGGCGTGGGCGGTCCAGGCGGCGGAGGCGGGTCTGGTAACGGTACAAACGCTGGCGGCGGAGGCGGCGGAGGCGGGTCCGGATCGGGCGTGATAGCTATCTATGCTAACATAATCAACAGAGGTGCAAGCACTGCAGCGAATTGTATTCAAGCAAACGGCGGCAACGGCGGCAACGGCGGTTCCCCGACAACCGGTACTAATCTTGGCGGAGGCGGAGGCGGAGGCGGAGCTGGCGGAGGATGGATTTTCCTCCTTTACAACACGCTCACGGGCTCCACTGGCACAAATATTCTTCAAGCTTCGGGCGGGAACGGCGGTAACGGTGGAAACGGTAACGGTACAGGTACCGGTGGTACCGGCGGTACTGGCGGATCTGGCGGTCGAATATTCACTATGCAAGTAACTACATCCACAAGCGCGTTCGTCTTCGGTACTTCCGGAACTGCAGGATCTGGACCTACCGGAAACGCAGGCGGAGCAGGCGGAGCAGGTAACAACGTACAAGAGAGTCTGTAATGGCATACAAGATAGAATGGCGGGCGGGCACCGCTTCACAATGGGCAACAGCAAATCCTACACTCGCACTTGCAGAAAAAGGTGTCGAGACGGATACTGGCCAGTTCAAAATCGGAACTGGTTCTACTCCGTGGAACTCTCTTGCTTACCAAGGTACGACTGGCCCGACTCAAACTTTGCCGTTTAGGAGTTTCGGTGACGGTTCAGATGGAAACGTCACCATCAGTTCTGGCACTACGAGTCTGTCGCGCGACATGTACTACAACAATTTAATTCTCAACGGAACGGGAATTCTGAATACGAATGGATATAAAGTATTCGTAAAAGGATATCTCGATATAACCGCTGCTCAAGCTGGTGCCATCCAGTGGAACGGTCTAGCCGGTGGTAACGGATCTGGTTCTACCGGCGGTTCAGCTGCGTCAACTCAATCGGGCGGAACTGTTGGTCCGATAGCCGTCGGCGGTGCAGGGGGTACCGGGAATACGGCAGGCGGCGGTAACGGAACGGCAGCTCCCAATACTGGAACGGCTAACGGTGGTTCCGGCGGAGGCGGCGGATCTTCCGGAGGTTCCGGTGGCGCTGGTCGTAGCCCCACCATAAACAATCCCTTCAGTAGATTTGAAGCATCGTTCATATTCGGTGCTGTCTTATTGTCTGGAGGCGCCGGCGGAGCAGGAGGTGGCGGTGGCGGTGGAGACGGAGTTAATGCAGGAGGGGGAGCTGGCGCAGGCGGCTCCGGCGGCGGCTTAGTTGCACTCTACATTAACTCTATTCTAAAAAGCTCTTCTACTCCGAGCGGAGTGATTCAAGCGAATGGTGGAGTAGGCGGCACAGGTTCAAACGCTACAAGCGGAGTGACCCAAGGCGGCGGCGGCGGCGGAGGCGGATCGGGCGGATGGGTTTACATTGCGTACAACTATCTCTTCGGTCCGACCGTCAGTGGATTGGTGCAAGTCAACGGCGGTAACGGTGGAGCAGGCGGTAATGGTTTCGGCGGCGGCGCAGGCGGCAACGGCGGTAACTCTGGGACTGGCGGAAGAATCAATTTCTTCAATGTGCCTACTGGCGCATCGACAAATCTAGTAGGCGGAGTGAATAGTACCATATACAGTCCAGAACTAATCGGTACGGCTCCAGCGACCGAGACGCCAACCATCGGCGGTAACGGTGGGTTCAACGGAACTTTAACTGCGTCCTTGTAAGGAGGAGATATGAAGTTAACAGTAGCATGCCAAATTTGCGGACAGGTTTTGGCGGTTGCGGTAAAGTCGCAGATCACCCAAGAAGATATCGAAGAATACCAAGCGAATTGCTCTTGCGAAACAGTTACCAACGATGTTCAAGACGGTCAGCAGAGTATTCAAGCCATGGTGACGGCGGAATAAATGGCAACACATTATCCAACGTTCAATCCGAACATACCGCAGGCTGAAATGCAAGCGGTTGCACAGCTCGTGATAGCTGCGCAGATGTCCTTTAATACTCTAGTAGTGGCATTCGCTGCTGAGAACGTGATCATGGGCATTACGAATAGCGGCAAGACAGGTTTGATCGCTCAAACACTTCAGCAAGTAATGTACTTCGGTACGAGCGGCTCCCTATGGGAAGCTCTCAATGCTCTCAACCAAGTTGTAGTCACGGAAGAGATGGCGCCGTTTTTGACTACAGCCCGCGTTAACTGGATGAAGAATCAACTTCAAGCTGCGATAGCCGGTTTGCCATGAAAAATATAACGATCACATTTTCAAAGGCAATCACGTTCTTCCCGATCTTTTCATGGCTCATCATGTGGGCCGAAGGCACGCCTTTCTCGCATGTGGCGATCAAAATGCTCGACGACGAGTCCGGCGAGATGATGTATTATCAAGCCTCGCATACCCAAGTAAACGCCATGACCGAAGCAACTTGGTTGACTCAGGAACAAATTGTATTCTCTTTTACATTCAACGTGGATGATTCTATAGCGAAAAATGCCAAGGCGTTTGCTCTCCGAACGTTAGGAATTCCGTACGGAGTGCTCGGTATATGTGGACTGGCTATCGTACAATTGGCCAAATTCGTCCATATCAAAATACACAATCCTTTCAAGGAGATAGGGCAAACGTATTGGTGTAGCGCCTTCGTTGCGGCCATCCTCGAAAATGTCAACGAGTTGCAAACAAAGGAGAATTTGAACGACATGACCCCTATCGACCTTCTCCCACTGATCAAAAGCCTACCAACTACTTGGACAGCTAAAGCGCAAACCTAATCTTTTATATCCAATGAGGTTCATATGGCATTCAGCGTAAAGGAACAGTTATCGAAGCTGCACCACAAGCAGGATGCACAGACTGATAAGTTGGGCGCGATAGAAGTTTCAGTCGCAAAACAACAAGTCATGTTAGAAGCTCATAACGTACAATTCGATCGCATAGTACATGAAATGGCAGCCATGAACAAAAACGTCGCTGAGTACAACAAAGAGCTAGCCGTCCATATCGCGGGCGTGATGGAACTGAAAGAGCAGAATCGATTGATGCGAACGGAAATTGCCCAGAGAGACGAGATGATGGGCAAGAGACTTGAGATCGCAGAGAAGCCGATTCTTTGGGCAAAAAGTACCGCAAAATATGTACTCTGGATCGGCGGCGCCGCCTCCGGAATCCTGGCAGTGATCAAACTGCTAAAGATTATCTAATATGGAATTCAAACTTATACGCGAAATTCTGTCGGAGAAATCACCGATCAGCTGCATGCGTTTGATGTCGCTTATTGCGCTGTTTCTTGCTGGGTATATAGCCGTCGTCGGACTGCAGAAAGGATCTGATCTATCCGGACTATCTATGTTGGTGGGAACATTCTTGGCCGCAAGTTTTGGCGGAAAAACATTTCAGAAAAACATAGAAGTCAAGAGCGCGAATAGTTCCGTGACCAGTGCAGAAGAACAGTCTACTATTCCTCGTCCTTAATTCTCAAATACTCGACAGCCTTCTCTATTAGATTCGGATCATCATTAAACTTGCCTATCGAAGTATTGCACCGATCGCATAACAGCCCGCGTATCTTGCCAGTCTTATGATTATGATCAACGGCCAAAGATTTTACCTTACCGCGTCGCATGTCCTTCGCCGTCTCTGGTTGTTTGCATATAGCGCACACGCCGTTCTGAGCTTCCAGAATAGTGTTGTACTCAGCGATGACTATTCCGAATTTATATTTCAGCACTTTGTCTCTGTGTTTGTCCGGATTTGAATCTATTAATTTACGTCTGGCCGCGTAAGCGCTTGCGACTCTGTGCGGTTGTAACCTGGCGACATTCCGGCAATCCCTGCACCACGAATCCAACCGGTCTTTGGTCTGCTTATGTTTTCCAAATCGTGTCTTGGGCTTGGGAGTCTTACATTTACTGCACGTCTTCGTTTCCAGATTTAACCTCGTTCTTGAACATCCGGCCAGCCGGATTGATCACGAAAGCCGCTGAATTGTACGCCCTGCGCACTCCGAGTTCATTGACCACCTCGATCATTCCGTATCCACTCTTGTTTTCTTCCGAAAAGCTCAAAACTTTGTAGGACACGTTCGCGTTCAATCCTTCGAAGTCTTCCATCGGAAATACTTCATCGCCTTCTAGGATGTTCTCTCTGTAATAATCCTTCACTTCTTCTCTCCGTTCGCATACTTCATTACCTACGACGTGATTGTCGGGAGCGATACCGGAGTGTAGTTGTTGGCGCAAACACCAACGTCATACTGCTTACCGAGTATCTTGGTGCTCTGGGCTTTGTCTGGCCGAGAATGGATATGACCGTGCAGATGGAACTGGCCGTCATCCTTTGTGGCACTCATGAGGTGTTTCTCGCGCAGCTCGCCGTGCCACTTCTCGTCGGGATTCTTCATCTTCGACGTATCTTCCCGCCACACACCGATCAAAGGACAATGCGAGATGGTCACTTTGATGTCGCCGATGTAAAGCACTCCTCCCCATAGTACCACGTCGAAGCCGCAGTTGTACATCGTTCCCATGCCTTTATCGTGGTTTCCTAGAAAGAGACACTTCGTGCCATTCAATCGCTGGATGACTTTCTTCATGTCGTCCGGACGATTACCGATGTCGCCGACGAAGAAGCACACGCCGTTCTCGGGCACGGTAGAATTGTATCTCGTAACGAGAACTTCGGCCATGTGATCGACGTTTCGGAAAGGGCGCTTATCGTACTCGATAGACTTTTCGTGGCCCAAGTGCCAATCAGCGGTTAGAAATATTGGCTTGTGATCCACAAACTATCTCTTTCTGTTGCGAATAGCCCGCTTCCTCTTGTCGGAGGTCAGTTCCAGATTCAGAACACCGTTCGTGGTACCGAGAGACTTAGCGCCGATCAGTTTGTCGGATACTTGCCGGTAGTTCACTACCTGAACCAGTGTCCCGACCAGTATGGGCGTCGAAAGATCCACCTGCACGTCTGTGCCGTCGAGCGGCATGACGTACGCGGTTACCTGCTCTCCGTCCCAGTAAGCACCGGTCAGGTTGACGCCTACCGCCGCCAGCTGTTCTGATATCTTGAAATCCAGATCGAGTAGACTGCCGCCCACGACGTTCACGGCAAACGGTATGACAACTCGGTTCGCTTTTGCTCCGACGAGGGTTACGTACTGTGTAGACAATGTGTCCACAGACATCGACGCACTCGGTCGCGGGTGATAGAACTCGATGCGAGAGCCGGAAAGCTCCTTTATCAGCGGATTCTTGGTGATCACCACGTTGTTCACTTGCGTACTCCTATGTCGACACCGCCGACGGATACGGTATTAGAAGGGATAAGCGCCATCTCCAGCTCTCGGAATTCTAGCTTGCGGAACAAGGTGCGGGCCTCCGCGACGCGTGGACCTCCGTACCGACACCACGTGTTGATGTCTAACTCTGCCGGGAGAGGAGCCGGCAGGAACGAGATCAGCTGCCTAGCCTTGTAGACGTCTTCTTTCGAAGAGATCAGCTTATCTTTCTTGGCACCTTTGATAAAGTTCAGATTCCGGTAGATCCCGTCTAGAGAACCGTACATCTTGATCAGCTCCATCGCGCCTTTTTCGCCTATACCCTTCACGCCCTTGATGTTATCGGAAGTGTCTCCGACGATCGAGAGGTAGTCCAAGAACTGGGCAGGCGAGATGCCGTACCGCAGAACCACTTCCTGCTCGTCGATTATCGCGTTCTTGGCCGGATCGAGCTTCTTGATTCCCGGACAGATGATCTGATTGAAATCCTTGTCTGCCGATACGATGACGACGTCGAAGAGCGACTTGACCGCCTCGTTGGCGAGGGTGGCTATCGTGTCGTCTGCTTCGAATCCGGGATAAGAGAACGTCGGGTATCCCATCACATACATAAGCTCGGGCAGCATCTTCTTCTGGGTTACAAGATCTTCAGGCGGAGCGGAGCGGTTCGCCTTGTAGAGCGGCTCGATGGCCTTCCTGGGTGACTCGCCTTCGCCTTCCATGACGAACGCCACGTGATCGGGTCTGTGCTCGCGGATCACGGAAGAGACCGTTCTCACGAATCCGTACAGACCTTGCGTCGGCAGTCCGTAGGAAGTGCAGAGAGCTTCGTTTCCGTAGAAGGCACGGTAAAAAATATTCGACACGTCAAAAATGAATAGACTCATGAAACTCCTAACTTTGGCCAGAATTCCTGGCTCGATCTATTTCCAGCTGATTGTATAGAAACTGAGACGATTCCACAACCTTTTTCTGAAGTTCTTCGAATCCGTTGGAGAGGAACCCGCGATGCCTCTCGGACAGCAGGCAGTCGTGAGGGTCGTAGCCGTTCACGGCTTGGACCACATACTTCATCATCCGCTGCTCGATGATGAGCACTTTCGGACGACCACGGCCTAGCATGGATTCGGGACACAGCAGGTCGCAGAAATCGACGTACCTCCAGAACAGCCCGTTGGCCATAGACGCGCGCTGCTCGACGGCGGTGCCGGTCTTGAAAAGCATGGATTCCTGGACGGATTTATCGATATATCCTGCCACCAGGTTGGACAGAATCAGCTTCAGCAGAAACTGCTCGCGGGGATTGAGACCCAGGACGTGTACGCGTCGGTCGTTATTCATTCGGAACATCATACCATCAGAATCCTAAACTTCAAGTAAATCCCCGCATTCCAGAAGTTGCGTATAATGTCTTTGGAAGGCATTTCGCTCCGCGCGATGCTCTGCAAAGGAGGCATAAGTTATGGATACTACTGTTCCGATCACGATAGACGTGGTAGGCCAGCGTACGGGTAACCCGTATACCGGGAAGTTCCTGATCAAGACGATTCTCACGAGGCGCGAGAATTTCATCGCCGACGAGCGTCGCAGGATGATAGTCGGAACCAACCCGCTCGGAGTCGCCCCCTCGCTTAACGGCGAAGCTTATATGCTTGGCCAATTGTTCGTACGCATTATGGACGGACCTAAGTGGTGGAAGGATTCTGACGGCGGTTTGGAACTTGAAGACGAGAACGTCATCGGAGAATTGTACCGCCTGGTCGACCTAACAGTGACCGGCTCGGTCGACGAACTGACGAAGGAAAGCAAAGTCGCTGTCGAAAAGTTGACCAAATCAGCGAGAAAGCTTAGCACCGAACCGATCGAAAAAACAGAGTAATCTCACATGATTAGCCCCAACGTGCTAAGAGCGTTGCGGGTAATAGCTTTGAACGAGGCCGACGAGAAGCTATTCCCAGCTTGGTACAAGTCCTTGTGCCGCTGGTACTCTCGCGAATTTCACACTCCGCTTCCGCAAGTAGAGGACATGGCTGAGGAAACCGTCATTCGTACCTGGTACGAAGATATCTTCTGGCGTCTCAATTCGGGAACCAAGGAGCAGAAGGACAAGTTCGACGAGATCGTTTTCGAGGTCCTATCGGAAGAATCGCCGCAGGTTAAATCCGATCTGGAGACGATGCAAGAAGAAGATGACGCGTGGTACGCAGCGGAACTGGCCGCGTACGACAAGCAGCTCAAAGAGCAAGCTGCTGAAAAATCTAAGGAAAACAATGCGGGTCGTCTGGATGGGATACTCATCGATGACCCTAATCTTAGCATAGATCAAGCCTTGAACAAAACCGTCGAAGTTGATGATCCGATTCCCGACGACGAAGGACTATAGACGTGAGTATCGTTAGATGGACTAAAGAGCTGGTTATAGCCGATGCGCAGAAGTATTCGTGCATGTCGGATTGGAGTGCCAACAGCTCTGCGTGCGATACAGCGTATAAGATGGGCTGGACCAAAGAAGCAGCTGCGCATATGATCCCGAGGTGGTCAAAAAAGTGGGACAAAGAGACCGTTCTGGAAGATGCAAGGCGGTTTACCTCACGTAAAGAATGGCAAAGAAAGTCAAACTCGGCATATAAAGCTGCTTGGACGCACGGATGGCTAGAAGATGCTTGCGTGCATATGATACGGCCGGAAGTACATAATAAAGAGTATACGGCGGAATCTGTCTTGATATCCGCTAGAAAATACAAGACGTTCAAGGAATGGTATTCGGCCGACAGAGGATCGTACAAGGCTGCGCACAGATTCGGAGTATTGAAAGAAGCGAAAATGCATTTTACCAAGACAAAACGATCTTGGGAAAATGCTAGCAAGAAAGATATTGTTCAGATTGCACGTCAGTTTGAGACGGTTAGTGACTGGCAACAAAGCTCTTTCGCCAGAGCCTACCATATTGCTCGCAAGAATGATTGGCTGGAAGATTGTTGTGGCCACATGAAGCCTTGGGTATCGAAGCCAGAAGTTTTTATTCGCGAGTATGTTCAAAGAAAATTTCCTACAGCTGTGAAAAGAAAATTTGGCAAACGTGTGTGGGGCAAATCGGGCACATGTTTTGAGCTTGATGTGTATGTGCCGGAATTAAACTGCGGAATAGAATTCAACGGCGACTATTGGCATGGGAAAGGATTCAGGGCGAAACCTTTTGCTCAAACTCCTGAAGAATACCACATTGCCAAACATCTGTTTTTCGCTGACCTTGGAATTCCTTATTTAGAAATCTGGGAATCAGAATGGACAACGAACAGGCACAATTGTTTGCAAAAGATTAATGATTTTCTATTGAGGAATAATTAAATGCCAGCTCGCTTGACCTTTGAGGCACGAATGCAAGGAATGGACCAGGTCCTTGAAATGCTCAAGCGTGCCGAGTCCCAGATGAACGATCTTGGCCGCGTCGGATCCTACTCACTCGGCGGCGTGTCCGATCGAATGAAAGAATTCACTATGTCGCTCGAGACGATCACGAAGTCCCAAGCCGGCATGGGAGGACTGTTCAAATCGTTCGACGAGCTGAACAAGAAAGCCAACGACTTCCTCGGAAAGTCTTACAAAGGCATCGTCGACAGCATGAAGGCCGAAGTCAAGTCGTTCGAAGGCGAAGTTGACAAGATCAAGAACAAGGTAATCGAGGCCGAACGCGAGCTTGAGAACTTCAAGTCCCGTCGAGGGTCGATGGACGAGAAGGAATATCAAGCCGGAATCGTTTCTCGTCAGCAAGAGACGGCCAACGTCACTGCGCAGGCTGTCGCGATGCGTAACCAGCAGTACGAGATGCAGCGCCAAGTCTTCATGCAGCAGCAGATGCCCGGTCTTGCCGGTCCGATGAGCGCGATAGGTCTCGGTCAGTATGCCACGGTCGGATCTTTCATCAGAGGTATTCCGGTGGCTGCGGCTGCTCTGGGCGCAGGCGCGGAGATGCTGCAAGGCGTGGGCGCCGCAGGTCTCCAGTACGGCTACACCCGAGAGACTGACGCTTACCTGGCAGCCGCTCGCCTACGCAGGCAAGCTGCTCAGATGGGACAGCAAGGCGATACGACTCTTTCTCTTCTCAGCGAGACAGGCGCTGGCATAGAGAAGAAAGCTATGGACAGCGCGTGGACGCAAGCCAAGCTTACGGGTACCTATCTCTCGGACAATCCGATCATACGAGCGCTTGCGGGCGCCGGTGCAGGTTTTCTAGCTGGATCAGCCGTTCCTATCATAGGCAACATAGGCGGAGCTATCATAGGCGGTATCGGCGGGTTCACGACTGCCCGTAACAGATCCTACGCTCAGATAGAATCCGAGCAGCGCGCCGAACTCCGCGCCCGAGACATAGAACTCTACGGTATCTTGGGTAAAGGCGGCGGCGACAACTTTATTCGCGAGTCTCAGGACCTCGACATGGGTCAGAGGATGTTCGGTATGGCGGCAGTGCACCAAGCTGTCAACAACTTGGCTGGTCAAGGCGTGTCGATGGACCGAGGAAATCCACTGATGCAGATGCTGATCGCAAACGGAATGAATCCCAACGCCGTGAGTCCGGACGTGCTAGGCGCGTTCGCTAGAGGTGCTCCGCGATTCGGTATCACCGAATCAGCTCAGAGCCAGCTTATAAGGGCGGCTGCGATCGGAAACGGATCTCTTGGCGGAACGCAGGCAGGAATACTTCAGAACTTTGCTACGGCGGGACTCACAGGCGCGGACACGATGCCCGCGCGTGCTGCTTTAGGCGACTTCGTTGCCGGACAGATGGCTAACCGAGGAGCCGGCCAAGACTTCGGTACCGTTGGCGCCGGTGTATCGGCCGCGATCAGCGCTAACGCGCCTGGCTTCAACAAGACGGAAGGCGTTCAGCAAGGCATCATAAATTCTCAGAGAGCGGATAGTTTGATCAGTTCAGGTTCATCTGGGTTGGATATGGTGCTCGTATCTAAGCTTCGTTCTCTCGGCGTCACCAACGCAGTAGCCATCGATTCCTTCATCAAGATGGGCGTCGACAACCCTCGAACCCAGCAGGCGATCGCGAACTACATCGGAAAAGATGTCGGCATAGTCAAGAAAGCTTTAGCTGATTCAGCTGTATCATACTCCAACATGATGACGTCAGTCCTCGGTAAAGATGAAGTCGCTCGATTCAACAAGGCGACCGGCGGAGATCAGATCACTCTGCTTCAGTCAGGTCTCAGAGCCTTCGATAATACCGCCGCAGGTGGAGCGACGTTCTCCCAATCTCTCGAAGCCAAGCTCGGCGGAGCTACAGCTGGTTCGATCAACGATGTTCAGGCGGGTGCTCCCACCAGAGCTGACATAAAAGATCAAGCGCAGGCTGCCCAGCAGAGGCAGATCGACGAGTCTTTGAAGACTGTTCTGGAAGGTACCGGGAAGACTGTCACGGATGCTCTCACAGGCGCGATAGTGAAAGGATTTCAGCAGATGGCCGACGAGGTTAAGAGCGCGGGTGACCGCATCACTGAAGATAAGACTTCTACCAGGTCCAAGCCGTTTACAGGCACTAAGGTTGACACTTTCTCGCGCGGCGGTGGATGATGAGTACGCCGAAGTACGTGATCACGGCGGTGGATACCGCCAACGGCTCGTGGAATGCCGACACGGCTCTTCCGAAGAAAGATCGAAATCCGTCGTGGTGCGTGGCTTTCGTGAGGTTCAAGACGCCGGGCGCGATGTTCATACAACCGCAAGATGATCCTATGGCAGAGAGAAAGATCTTGGTGGTAGAGAACGACTGCGTGAACGTCACGGTCTCGAACGAGAAGTCTTCCCTAGGCAAGATGTGCGATATCCAGATGAAGATAGGCGAGATCTATTACCAGAATGCGGTTGCTCCAGGTGACTGGGTATTCGTGTGGATGGCCAACTACCAGGACGACATAGACAACATACTCGATCAGCTACTCGGAACAGAAGGCGGCGTACCGCGATATCTTACTGCCACGAACACGAGCCAGAATCGAGGCATGAATACCTGGCAGTCCGGCCTCAAGTTCGTCGGCCGCGTCATGGCTGTTCCGTCAGCCGACTTGATCACGGCCGGCGGACAGCGAGTACTAGGACAGACGATCTCGTGTCAGGCATTCGTCGAGCTGGCTACCTCCGTATATTATACGTTCGTATCTCAGACGATCGTGACAGCAGAGGGAGCCCTGTCGCAGGCGGCCGCCGCCGAGAGCTTCTATACCCGAGAGATCGATTCCATATCAGCTGACAATACTCTTGCTCGGCCCACCTCTGCGCCGCCGGATGGGGTATCGAGCGGACTCGAAGCGGCTCTCACGAACCTGTCCAAGGCGTTCCTTAACTTCTACCGCACGATCGACGGCAAAGAGCAGATACAGAGTACTTCTCCGGAAGCGATCATAGGTTTACTGTTCATCTTGCTGATGGGAGTTGACACGAACAAGAATTTCCTGAATCCTCAGGCTAACGGATCAGTAGGACAAGCCATACCGAACGCGCAAGGAACGTTCTCGGACGCCATAGCGATTCCTAAGAGCGTGTCTACGATCCTGGGTCTGAGAGCTTCGAAGCTCTGGCAGATATACAACCTGTACCTAGGTCTCCAGAAGTACGCTTCCAGCGGACACAGGGTGTGGCGCGACTTCTCGCCTTCCAACTTCACCCCGGAGACGCAAGTCGTCGGTTCCAACATCTACCGGACAGACACGCGCTGCAAAGGATTCGTTCCGTTCCTGGTCCCTCCGATATGGGACAACAACAGTTACTGGAACATCTTCAGCCAGTTCTTGAATCCGGTCGTGAACGAGATGTACACAGCTCTTCGTATCAACAGAGACGGGTTCATCCTCCCGGCTCTGATCGTGCGGGAAAAGCCGTTCAGCACGAATCTGTTCAACTATCTGTACAAGACTGCTCCGCAGTTCACGGTGTCGACCGATCAAGGAAATCAGGAGTCGGCCGGCGTATCTTCTATACGAAAAAATCTGTCTGTCCAAGATTCGGACGCTCTCACGTATGGCAAAGACTACGACAGCATTCTCTCGACAGCTCCTGAAATCGCGTCTCGTACGATGTTCAATAACTTGCCTCGCTGGATCATAGACGATTCCGTGATAAAAACTTTGAACGTATCGCCTTCCGAGAGTCGAAGGATCAACTTCGTGCAGGTGTGGGGTAGGTCAGTCGGCCTTGAGATGAACAACCTGAACGTATCTCAGGAGATACTCAAGATCGCTCAGTTCTCAGCTCCGAACTATGTGGCAGACAACAAGGATATACACCGCCACGGACTCCGAGCCGATATCACCGAGACGAACTACGATGTTGTATCGAACAATCTCGGTACGATCACGCCGATACTGTGCCGCCAGAGAGCGGACTGGCTATTCAACGGTCATCTCAAGCTCTACGGAACAGTGACTCTCCAAGGCGTGCAGGAACCGATAGTCGAAGGTGACAACTGTCAGATTCGCGGAGTTCTGTTTCACATCGAATCTGTAAGTCATTCCGGCTCTCTGAGCCCAAACGGTCAGAAGTCTTTCACGACTACGCTTACTCTTTCAAATGGTATCGTCGCTTCGTCGCTGGATACCAAGAAGGGTATTCCGACGTACCCGGTTGGCAACGCCGAACTCGATACAACCGACAAGAACGTCAACATCCAAAAACTGCCCGGATTTACGGACGTGGAGAATACAGGCGCCCGGAAAGACCGTGCTCCCACGGGCGACTCCAAGAAACGCGACGGTGATTCCACATGATGCACGGCTACTACTTCGGTATGATATCAGAAGTGTACCCTCCGACCGACATCCGGAACGTAGGTAAAACCCAATACGAGTACCAGGTCGTAGTCACGGGCGACGGCTACGCTTCCATACCGTGCAGATGTATCCGCAAGGATGAGTTCGGATCGCGAGACGACTTCGACGACATGATAATGCAGGTATCCGACAAGGTGATGGTTAAGTTCCCGCGAGGCGACAGATCGCTCGGAGTGATAACCGAGAGTACCAGAAACTACGTGGTTCCTCAGAATCCGAGTCTCGGCAGGCACTGGCGGCGGCGATTCAACAAGGTCGTCCAGTACATCGATCAGAACTTCAACTACTCTGTGACGTCCGACGCAGGTCCTAATCTTCAGATAAATACCAGCACGATCATACTAGACGATGCTTCCGGCGAGAGTATCACGATAGATAAGACCGCTAAGACGATCACGATCAACGCGAATACGTTTACGGTCAACGTGCAGGGCAACGCTACTTTTCAGATATCGGGAGATGCTGACGTGAAAGCCGCCAACGCAAACGTGAATGCCTCAGGTAACGTGGTCATTCAAGGCGGCATGATACAGCTGAACGGCGATTCGGGACAAGTGCTGACTACGGTGACTATGGACGTAATTGATAGTATCTACGGAGAGCCCTCGGTTGGTGTGCCGACGGTGGTGGCTGGTTGATATGATTATATCGAATACCGAACAGTACGACCGTTCAAAAGGATATGTGACCGTATTATTCCAGTGCAATGCGTGTCACACTGATAGCAGAATTCGTAAGCTTTCCGCTTTAAGAAATGTCTACGGCATGTGCAAAGACTGTTACCAATCTTCTCCTGAGAGAAAATCAGTGGCTGCCAAGATAGTTGCCGCTAGACCTTCGTTCGACGGTTCGAACAATCCCAATTTTAAGGGACGCATAGAAATACAGTGTAAATGCGGTCAAACTTTTTCGGTTAACAAATATCGCGCACAAACCGCAAAATATTGTTCCAACAAGTGTCGGCATAAATTCAATAATCCTGGCGTAAAACGCATCGAATACGAAGGTACGAGATTCCGGTCATCGTGGGAAGTCGCTTTCGCGAAATATCTAAACGATCTTGGCATCAGTTGGTCGTATGAGCCGGAAGCTTTCGAAACGTCCGTCGGATTTTATACTCCAGATTTTTATGTTCCAGAATGGAAGACCTACGTAGAGATCAAAGGCTATTTCCGCAAGGATGCCGAGCAGAAGTTCACCGAAGCTTCTGCGATGATACCTTTGAAACTGTTAGACAGAAGAGGCTTGGAAGAGCTGGGGATAAATCTATGAGCATCAACGCTGACACGCTCGCTAGCTTGATCAGATCCAACATGAACGCTTCCGGCAAGAACGCAGGCAAGTTCGCGAACGAGATCGCGTCCGGGATAGCTATGAGCATCGTAGGGAAGTCGTTTACGACCATCGATATCGGCGGTGTTCCCGGCACAGGCGCCGGTACAGGAGTCGGGATAACCGGTATGGACCCAGACAGCATGACTAAGGTTACTCTCGCGAAGATGCAGATGCAACTCAAGGATCCGTCACGCTCGCTAGGGAAGAATGCGAAGCGTACGGCGGATGCTATCATGCAGGCTACCGTCCAGCATCTGATGTCATCGGCACAGCTCGTATCGGTCGATACGCCTGTATACGCCGGCGAAGGCGAGATAGTTGTCGGCTCGATTACGGTTTCAGAATCGGAGATGGCGACCAACATCTACAACTCTCTGTCCGGGAAAGGTAACCATCGCATGGACTTCGCGGCTGCGGTAGCAGCTGGGGTATCTTTCGGCATCTTGACTCAAGGAACCGGCGTCTTAACGATCGTTGGTAGCCCCGACGTACCGACACCCGGTGCAGGATCCGGCGCTGGCCGAGGAGAAATATCGTGAGCTTCGATCTTACCCAGGTCATAAACAACGCGCTCGGCAGCTCGCCTGCGGACCTGACTCGGCAGCCAGGCGTCTCTCAGGCTACCACACCAGAGATGGTACTGAACGCTTCGACTGATATTTCCAAAACTCTCGATTCTCAAGACCTGTTCTTCCGGTTCGTCCAGCTCAATCAAATGGACTTCAACAAGTCGTACGGATACGAACTCTGGATCAGAGATGTGGTGACCGACAATACCATCGCGAAGTACGTGTTCCCGATCAATCCGCAGAATATTTCTATACAGAATCCGTCCGCGAACGTGCTCGAAGCTACGATGAAAGGAATCTACGAAACTCACAACGGCTCGCCTTTTCGCCCGATCGTTATTTCCGGAACGACCGGAACGGCCCCGACTCTTAATACTCAGTCGAACGCCACGGCAAACGTGCCTGGCGACATCGTCCGTTCTCTGGAGTACGCTTTCAAGAATACGATCTCAGCCGTCAACGGAGTAGTCAACCAGGCTGCGAAGACCGTCAGCGCTTTCACGGGCGCTACGCAGCAGTTCACGGGACCGCTCAACTTCACGAACGACAACATCGTCAACATGCTGACCGGCTATCAGTCAATTAACGATCTCGACCGGTTCCTCGACTTCTACCAAGCAGGCAAGAAGCAGGCCCTTAACAAGGGCTGGCGCCTGTACTTCATCATGAATAAGGACAAGAAGTACTACGCCTGCAGCCTCGGCAATTGGACGATCAACAAGGCTGCCGGCACGGTGGAGTATCAGTATACGATAAATTTGACGGCTTATCGCCGCGAGCCGACCTTGCCCGGATTGAGTCCTGGTTCGAACAACTTAAAGAGCAAGATCAACGCGTCGGCCACTTCCAACACCTTATCGAATATCATCAATGGCATCAATCAGGCTAGGACGCTGGTGGCGCAGTCGAACAACGTCATGAGCGGTATCCGGAACGACATCAACGATTCCTTCACCGCGCCGATCGGGCAGATAGTCCTCCTCGGCAAGGATCTCGTAGGACTCGCTACGAATATGTACGACTTCGCCTTCAGCGGAAGCACCCTCAGCGCCATGAAAGCAGACTTCAATTCGTACTTCACGGCCAACAAGAACTCGCCTGCGATGCAGCAGGTGGCAGCTACGATCGCCCAGATAGGAACGGTTGGACTGGTCGGCGGCGTCACTGCTGGCGGTAAGCCTATCTCTGCGATGAACACGTCGGCTCAGGCTCAGCTGAATTCCGGCTTAGCGGATCAGTTCCAGTACTCTGGTGATTCGTCTGACCCGCTCAACGTTCTGTTCGCTAACCCGGCGAACTATCCTCAGGTGTTCTCGAACTTTCCGATAGAAGATATGGGTCTGTCGAACGCGATAACAAACCAGCTCAACTCCATCACGCAGACTACGTTGCAGTTCAAGGCGAAGGACCTGATCAACATGAGGAACTCGATTCAGGACTATGCCACTTCCATCTCTACCGCACTGGGCGGCGGATCAGCCACATACAACGCCATCAAAGGACTGCCACCGCCGCCGGTGAACTACAAGAAGCTGACTGTCACGGACATCATTCTGCTCAACAATATCAACGATATTCTGACGCAGATCGACAGCTTCATCGCGATGATGGATCTGAATGAGGCCAACAACGTCCAAGACTACTATCAGTTCTACTCGGATTACGCGATCACTCAAGGCCTACGCTTCGACAACAACAATATCTCGCGCTTCTTCGTACCGTTTCCTATGGACGGATCCCTTGAGCAGCTGGCAACACAGTACCTCGGAGCACCGGAGCGCTGGATCGAGATCGCAGCTTTGAACGCGCTGAAGCAACCGTACGTCGACGAGGTAGGTTATCAGATACCCATCATAGGTAGTCCGGGCGGAAACAGCCTGATCATCGCCGACCGCATGCAGCTCTACATCGGGCAAATCGTGTACGTTCAATCTCCGACGGTGACAGATACTCAGCAGAAGATCATCTCGATCGACGTGGTCTCGAACACGCAAACTATCGTGACCTTCGCGGCGTCTAACACCGACCTGACGACCTACCAGCCTACCGAAGGTGCGTTCATACTAGCCTACGCTCCGGACACGGTGTCTCCCGGCATGCTGATAGCGATCCCTTCGACTACGCCGCCGACGTTCAACACGAACTTCAAGACTTCTCCGGAAATAGCAGAGCTGGACGGCATAGCGCAGATGGCTAAGGTGGACCTGCTCCTCGATCAGACCGGAGATCTCGTGATAACTGGAGGCGGCGACGTGTCCTTGTCCTATGGATACACGAATCTGCTTCAAGCGGCGACGATCAAGATCCAGACGAAGGTCAACAGCCTGCTTCAGCTGCCTTCGTACGGCAACCCGCTAGACGCTGGTATCTCGACAGCCGACATATCGGCGCAGGACGTTTTGAATGCTCTGAATCTGGCCTTTAAGCAGGATCCGCGCTTCGGCGGGCTTCTAGCCGGCGAGGTTCAGATCACGGGGCCGGCGGTAGTGGTGAGCCTCCTGATCAAGATCGCGGATACGAATATAACGCTTCCCGTGCGTGCGGCACTGCCGAGATGAGCCTAATCTTTAGGGCATCTCGCAAGGACTCAAATGGCTGATATTCCAGTATTGCTTTCAAAAGAGCAGATCAATGGTAATCTGATCGACGCGATCCGCTCGCGCTTGAGAAAAGATATTGATTTGAACGACGGTAGCGTCTTCACGCAGATCACCGAAGCGATCTCTCAAGGCCTGTTCAAGAGTTCGGCCGACATCATTACTATGATCGACGCCTTGAACGCCAATCGCGCTACCGGCGAAGCGCTGCAGCGACAAGCGAACGACGCTAACGTACCGATATACTCGGCTTTTTCGTCATACGGTCAAGTATCTATCATCGATCAGTCTTTCACTAAGATCTCGACCAACGTGTACGCCGGTCAGCCAGCTCCGGTTTCTGGCTCGCTAGTAATCTACGTCCCGGATGCGACTCTGTTCCCATCTGGCGGCGGACAGATCTACGTGGGCCGAGGTACCACCAACGTAGAAGGTCCGCTCACATATACGTCGGTCGCGACGGTTGCGGGCGGTGCGTACTGGGCCATCACCCTAGCTGGTACGAGCCCTACCACCAAGTTCCACAACATCGGCGAAACTGTCGTGCTAGCCCAAGGCGGTAACCGGTTCATCCCTTCGAATACCACGGTCCAGACCGCTCAAGGTGCGTCGATCTTAGCTGTCTCCTTCAGCACAACCGCTGGCGCGACGATACCGGACGGGGAAGTGCAAGTCGACGGCGTGCCCGTGATCTGCCAGACCCCAGGCACGATCGGCAACGTATCGATCGGAGCCATCTCCGAGATCGTCGGCGTAGCGTTTACGGCCACGGTCAACAATCCGTTGGCGTTCACGAACGGCGTGGATGCTGACACCGATCAAGACATCCAGGATCGCATCCAGGCGTACGAGATCGCTAAGTCTAAGGGAACTGATCAGGCCATCGAAACTGCCGTAAAAGGACTGGTCGCTCTCGACGAACTGAAGAAGGTATCTTCCGCCAACGTCATCACGAACGCCGATAACACCGCTTCCCTCGTATTCTCTGATGGGCAAGCGTACGAACCGAACTTCCTCGGCGCCCCGTTCGAGACCGTAGTCGACAGCGCCGTCGGCGGCGAGATAAACCTCCAGTTGAGGCAGGTACCGGTAGCTCAGGCTCGCATCGAGAACACGTTTACTGGACCGTACGCGATCACGGCTGGATCGTTCCTGTCGTGCATTGTAGAAGGCGTGCAGACCACCCACCAGTTCCTGGCATCTGACTTTCTTGTACCGTCCTCGGCTACTGCCCAGGAAATCGCAGCTTCCATCAACGGCGACATTAACATCGGGTGGTCCGCTTCGACCGCTAACAACGGCGCGAACGTAGTCGTGTATCCGACAAACGTATCTCTGAATCAGATCGCAGTCGTCGTCGCTCCCAGCGGAGTAGACGCCAATGTGGCGCTGGGCTTTCCTCTGAATCCGGATGTGACTATTCGTCTGTTCAAGAACGACCTACCGCTATACGAAGACGGCGTGGTAGCTTCTATAAACTCGCGAGAGCAAGCTACCTGGGCGTCTTCCATCGCCACCGGCAACACATTGATCTATCAAGTGGATAATACTCCACCGGTGACCGCCACATTCACGACGGCCGCGTTCCAAGCTGTCCAGCAGGGTGCGATCGTCTCGGCGTCTACGTCTCTGACGATCTGGGCCGCCGTGTGCAACTCCCTTATGCCTGGAGTGATCACTACCGTCAACGGTAACGTGCTTACCTTCGCTTCCGCTCGCGGCGCGAATACTGCTGCGGCTATAAGCTTCATAGGCGGAACGCTTCTCAGCCAGATATTCGATCTCGAAGCACCGCTGGAAGCGACTGGTACGACGTCGGATTACACGCTCAACAAGTGGACAGGTCAGATAGGATTAGCAGTGTCCTTGCAGCCAGGAGATAAGATCACAGCCGGCTCGCAGTACACTCGTGGCAACGATCTGACGTCTCCCATGCCGGACGGTCCAGGTGTCGCGGGCCGCGCGTGGATCATCACGGACGGCGCGGCCGAGTCTGTTCCTAACGGTCTGTCTCCGAATACATCCATAACATTCTCGAAGACGGGGACTATTCTCACGATATCTGGACTGACACCTTCCTTACAGCCGCAGGGATTCGATGACGTCTCCGTAGGTGACTGGCTAATCGTCTGGGCGAATCCGACCGATCCAGCTCCGTTGCAATCCAACCAAGGCTTCTGGCGCGTTCTGTCGGTGACTACCGGAGTGGTCACGGTGGACGACGGTCCTATCAACCGGATGAACCTTAACACGTCGATCATCCCAACTTCCACCAGAATCGTATTCGTCAAGTCAGCGGCGCCGGTGCAGCTTCTCTCATTTGACATCAATCCTCTGACCACCTTCCTGGGAGAAGTGCAGTCGCAGCTGACAGGCACTATCTCGGACATCGAAGGATCATCAGTCAGGATATCTACCGCTACGTTCGACTCCGACGGGCAGTTCTACGTGGCTGCAGTGGACATGAACGGATCCGTACTCGGTCTTACGGTAGGCGAGGCGTTTGCGAACACTCCTGCCTTCTACGGATTCGTGTCGGAAACCGACGCCGAGGCGGGCATACCGAACTTCACGTGGAGCGCTCTCGGGACAGCCGTTTCGGACAACATCTTCGATCAGCCTGACTTCGAAGCTCTAGGATCGTCTACCAGCGATTTCCTGGAAATTCTAGAACGGTTCACCTCGTCGCCTCTCGCGATCGTACCGGAAACGAACAAGACCAATCGCTCTCTCGTCACGTTCTATGATCCAGCTACGACCTATATGACTCTCGACGTACCGCTCTATATGCAGACTGGACAAGCAGTCATGAACGCGACTGACCGATTCTTCATGCGATCGTCTTACAAGTTCTACTCCGACGACCAGTCGACCGTCATAGTCGACGGTAACGCCTCTACCGAATCGTACGCTTTGCCGATATCTCGCCAGCTGATCGTGTCGAGCTACTCTACACCATCCAACCAGGACTTCTCCGCCACGGACAACCAGTCGTCTCTGGCTCTCTCGTCCGTGTCGTCGTTCTACGACTTCGACTTTTCGAACTTCAAGATCCACAGACAGGCGCAGGCTACTCTCACGAACGGTACGTACTCGATACTGGTCAAGTCGGCGGATTACGGACCTTCCGGGAATACGATAAGAGTCGGGCTGTTCTACCCGCCTAACGTGAATCAGACTTCCATATCGAGCAACTTCGGTATATCGGACGTGATCGACGCTCAGATCTACCTGCCAGTCACGACTGTTCGTACTCCGAACTGGGACTTCACTACTTCCTTCACGGTATCGGTCGGCGCGCCGGTCGGCGGGGCTCAGACTCTCACGTACACGTGGGAAGCAGGTACTCAGCCGAACTTCGGATCCGGTATAGGCGGCGCGTCCGTCGGCGTAGGCGACGTAGTGTTCTTGTCTTCTACGGGCTACTTCCTACCGCAGAATCAAGGTTTTCAAGCGAAAGTCGTCGCTGTGACGAACACGTCTTTTACGGTTACCGTCCCACTCGGCGCGTACACCTCAGACGCTATCTCATTCTCGAACATCCTGAACCAGAACAACGTCGTTTCGGTAACGACTCCTTCGGCTCACGGGCTAGTTTCCGGCCAGCGGATCGGTTTCTACGGGACGGCTTCTCCTGATGGAGGAGCGACCTATCCGTTCAACACCACCTACGTGGTAACAGTCACGGGTACGAATACGTTCACCGTACCAACGCCTAACAGCGTACCGGACAGCCTGATCGCGTCAGCTTCTCTGGTTTCGAACATCGTCACCGTGACAACTCAGACCAATCACGGTCTTCAAGTCGGCGACGTGGTGCTGATATCAGGCGCAGGCCTGTCGTACAACGGGTTGGCTGCTATATCGGCTGTGACTGCTTCGAATCAGTTCCAGTACGTTCGCTCAGGTTCGGCCGCCTCCGTAGCCATCGGTCGAGTGGACTTCCAGTCCTACCTGCCTACTGCGCCTGTGTCGATCGCGATCGTCACAGCTTCCGGGACTCTGATCACTGTCAACACTTCTTCCTTGCACGGACTTAACCCCGGAGACATCACCACGGTTGCCGGCATATCGATCAGCGCTTACGCGTCCGGTACGACCTACGGGGTAGGAGACATCGTCTCGTACCTCGGCAACAACTACATTTCGACTCAGACAGCCAACACGGGTAACACGCCGAATACTTCACCAACTTGGTGGACTATTACGACGCTGAACTTGTCCGGTACGTTCGTCGTCAACTCGACTCCTACCACGAGTCAGTTCACCTACTATTATCAAGCTTCTATCGGCACGAACACGGCTGGCACTGGCGGTACGTCCACCGAGCTGATCCCGTCCGGTTCCATGGCCCGCGCCATCGGCGGATCTACGAACGAGAATCTTCAGTTCGGGGTAGTATCCACGACCGCGCAGCAGGTAGTCGACTACATCTCACAGAACATCCCGACGCTTCTGGTCGCTGCCGTGAACAACGCCACTCCTAACGCGCCTATCACGTCGTCCACTCAGGATAATGGCTTGTCTTCGAACTACTACACTGCTACCGTAACTTCGTTCCAGACGTTCCTGACGTCTAGACGAGCGAAGGTCCAGCTGTCGATCGCCGCGCCTGCGGGTTCGACAATAACCTTGTCCGGCATGTCGACTATGGGCGGCAACAACTACAACGGAACGTACGTGGTCATAGATACGTACCTCGACACCGGACTCGGCTACATGGTATCTGTCATCCAACTGCCTGCTCTAGCGTCCGCGTCCACAGTCTACACTCCTGGCGGAACAGCTACCGGTTCGCTGCCGATGCTGATGCTATACGATGGCGAGAACGAGGTTCTTTCCAGCAACCTCCAGGCGCCGGCCACGTTCCCGATGTTCACGGCTAAGAATGCGTGGACCTCCGTACCGACAGTCGGTGAACAGCTTAGATTGGTCGCGACCACGAACGAACAGCTCGTACGCTTCTGGAACGAACTGGTCGTAACCGGTTTCAGCAACGTAGGCGAAGTCGAACTGACCAGGTATGGCAGAGAGATTCAGCTGTCGACTCAGACATTCGGCGGTTCGGGATCTGTTCAGATCACGGGCGGAACGGCTAACTCCCTCGAAGTCGCACTGGTCGGCTCGGGCGAGGAACCTACTACGAAGGAAGGATACTTCTCCGTTCCGAGCGCTCTACACAAAGGTTTCGTGGTCGGTCAATGGGTCAACCTGATCAACAACATCACCCAGAACAAGCAGCTCGGATTCTCGGAGACGACTACCGTCCAGCTGAACGCGACTACTCTTCAGATCACGGGCGGTACCGGATCGTTCCAGACCAAGCGAGCTGTCAATTACACGGCTGCTACTCAGCTCAAGATCGAGAAGCACGGCGCGTTCGTGGCCGTCGTCGGCGTAGGCGGTCCGTCGATGGATCTGCTGACCAACGGCGTGCAGGAAGGCGACTGGGTACGCTTGTATGACACCCAGGAAACGCCTTGGGTATCTACGACTACGTACGCATCCGGTGCTCGGGTGTACTACGGCGGGTCGAACTATACATCTATCCAGAACTCGAATACCAACAACGAGCCAGACACATCGCCTTCGTTCTGGCAGGTGCAGGAGTTCAACGCTTCCAACACAGGCGTCTTTCAGGTAGTTCGCATATTCGGAAACGACACGTTCTGGATCGTGAACGCCAACCCGGTCGAGGAGATAGTCACTCTCGGCAACGTGGCCAACATGTCGTTCTATTCGTACGACTCCGTCATGCCGGGCGACGTGCTCATAGTAACCACGAACGTGCTCGGAACAGCCAACATCGGCCGATACACGGTGGTAGACAACACGTTCGGCGTGGGATACTCTTTTCCGACTTCCACGGCTATCTGGCTGACGCCGACTATCACGAATCCGTCCTCGCCGGTCACACTCGGGGGCGAATTCAGCTTGGTCAACGTGCAGGAAGCGAATCCTCTCAGCCTCTGGAAGCGTATCCTAGCTATGGGTCCCGGCAACGGTAATACTACCAACATCATAGTGGATAGTCCGAATCTGACCGAACGTATTACGTCGTCTCTGTCCGCGCAGGCAATAGCCACGTCGAAACTCAACATGAACACGAACATCAACCTCGGCATCGACGCGTACAAGTACTACATCGGTCTGATCCAGCTGATCACGAACACGATCTACGGCGTTCCGTACGACCGCATCAACTTCCCAGGTTGGCGCGCATCAGGTAGCCCGATCAACATCGTACCGGCTACGCTGCTGTCGATCAAGGCGTCGTTCGCTATCAGGATCGCTTCCGGCGTGCCTTTTACAGACATCATAGACGTCGTCCAGTCCGCTATCGCGGGCTACGTGAACAACTTAGACGTCGGCGAGTCGGTATCGATCTCGGCTATGATCGCAGCTGCATCGACTATTCCAGGCGTCACGTCTGTGACGGTCACGTCGCCTACGTTCAGCTCTTCGAGCGATCTGATCGCGGTCAACGCCAACGAACAGGCGTATGTTATTAATCCAACCACGGATATAACCATCACACTGCTTACCTGATAGCGTCTCGAACCGAGACGCTTGACCTATCCTTGTCTACGCGATAGAATATCGCCATGACTACTCAAGCAGAAATCGTATTTGGTTACTTACAAGTCGGCGTCTTGCTGTGGGCACTCCTTCTGTTCCGCAACTGGTCGCTCGCGATGGATCTGATGCGGAAGAACGGCGTGAAGACCCCTCTCGTCATGATTCTCTTCGTAGTCGCGTGGCTTCCGCTGGTCTGCGCCATCGCTTTCCGGAGGCAAAAATGAACGATCGCGATCTGGTCAAGAAAGTCGTAATACGGTACCTCATCCTAGTCGGAATCGCGGCAGCGGTCTGCTTGATGGCGCGTCTGGCTCGAGCCGATAAACCTCCAGTTGCGATACCTCTCGGCGGCGGATTGATCTTGACCTACGAGGAAGCCAAGCAATGTACGGAGTGTTATCGCTCGTACTCGAAGTGTGTTGCATCTGTGCTTACCGGGACAGCTCCTACGGCTGAAGTTATGGAATTCATCGGTACGTGCAAGACACTCGAAGCGAAGTGCACCAAGGATTACGAATGCCTAAACAGCAACTGAAAAATCCTTGGACACGTAGAGGGCTCATATACCGAGCCCAGACAAACGTCTTCGACGGCCGGACATACCGCTATCTCGGCACGTTCACGACGAAGATGAACTTCATCTCGTATCACCTGATCAAGTGGTGGCACGGCGAGGAAGAGCTTGTACGACTCGCACGACCCAACGCGGAGTTCTTCAAGAATGACTGAGCAGTTCAAATTCAAGAAAGGTACTCGCGTGGACTGCTTCGAAGGTCCGGACTCGGTGTTCAACGTCCACACCGGTACGATCGTAGGCACCTTGATCAACAAGGAAGGTCGACGATTCTATCAGATACTCTGGGACGGCTCGGTGGCCGCCCACTCGGACGGAGTGTATCCCGCCGAGCTTGTCGAGAGGGAATGGAAGGTCATATGAAGAAGATCAAGCACAATGTACTGCCTTCAGAAGCGTTCAACGACGTCGAGTCTATGAAGTACTGGATCGAACAATGCTTCGGCATCCGCCCAGAAGACTGGATGGCGAAACTTGTTGATAGGCAAGATCGTATCTGGATTTGAGGTCGAAAACGAACAGGAAAAGCCTGTAGATTGGAAGTTCAAGATCGGTGAAAAAGTGGGCGGTCGATCCAATACGATCTGGGTTCTAGGAACAGTCGATGCTTGGGTCACCAAGGTTACAGCTTCTGGAAAGACAGAAGAATATAGGATTACCGACATGAACGGCGCGTGCCACTTCGTAGAAAGGGCGCATGTGGAGACACGCTGGGCGTCAGCTGACGTGCGAAGTCCTGCGAAGGTCAGGAACTTGTCTGGAACAACGTGCGATCACAACATCGAGATGTACGATTCGGGCTGGACAAAGGAAGAATTCTGTACTAAATGTACGTACAGGAAGAAGCTGACATGATCCAGAACGGTGACATCATAAAGCACGAGAGGAACGTCGACGTTGCGTTCGAAGTCGACTACGTCTCCGATCTAGGTCTGGAGATTCGCGTTTCGGGCTACTGGATCACGATAGGCTACGACGGCACCCACTGGAGATGTTCTAATGGCCCGCGAGGAACCGCTCTGTACACGCGCTTCGACATCCGCGCGGCTGACCTTAACAAGTGGCTGCACGTGGTCTATCCTCAGACTGACCAGGATCTTCGAAAGACGGAATGGCAGCGGTACCCGAGACGGGTCGCTTAGGAGACGTATGCGTTACATCGTATTAGCGAACTTGATATTGATCGTGATGATTGTGGCGGCCGCGAGATGGTAGACTGGGAATCTGTTTCAGACGCAGTCGGCTTCGAGGTGGTCGCGCCACTGTTGGCATACTTCGAATCGCTCTATCAGGTAGATCTGGAAGATAGAACTTTGCCACGCATGAGCGTGATGTTCCGAGATTTATCCCGTTTTAACTGAGGAGATAACATGAGCTTAAAAGTGAGAGAACAACATGCGCAGTTCGACGCCGCAGTCGCAGGAGGGCAGCTCGAAGAAAGCGAATCGTTAGGAAAATCTAACAGCTACGAAACAGTCTTAGTCGGCAAGGTCGTCTCGTTCACTCGCAACGCAGATCTCACGTCTGACTTCGTATTCCGGACGCACTGGACGTGCCGAGAATACGTCCTGCGGGTACCGTCGAGCTGGCTCTACTCCGACAACGAGCGCAAGCTGATCGAGTCGATGGTCGGTCGCGATAAACTTGAAGCGCGGTCCAACGCTATTATACTCGTTCTGGCGCCTGACGATACTCTCATGCTGGTGGAAGATGAGCTATAGTTCCTTCCCGAAGGTCAAGCCTTTCCCGTGGTACATCCGCTTCCTGCTGCTGTTCCGGAAACCGCACTACAGCTACGACTTCGGGGCGCTCGACCGTTCGTGCATGCTGACCGTAAAGCAGTTATTCGGGAAGATCTACATTCTCGACAGCAAGATCGTTGCGACTGCGAAAGGGCCAAACCATGAGCGCAGATAAGCCTCGGGAGTGGTATCTTACAATTCAAAATAAAGCCTCCGGCAAGAGGGACGAATGAATCTGAAATTCATGCATCTGACGGCTGAGCTGGCCAAGCAGCACATGCTGGAGGCAAAATCCAAGGATCTCAGCAAGGCGCTTGCCATCATAGAAGACAAGGCTACCGAAGGCTTCGGGTCGGTCATGATGGACGTATCTCACCTCGAACAGCCTGCACGCGAGAAGCTGGCGGCCCTCCTGACAGTCCGAGGATTCAGCGTTTCAGACGACAAGTTCGATCCTATGGCAAAAACCGTTATAATGAAGGTGGGGTGGGTATGACGTACGACGTTGATTATTTCATAGAGAAGTTCAGCAGAATTCCGGCCAGAAAGTGGCATATGGGCACTTACCGGACACGCGACGGCTCAAAAGCCTGCGCTCTAGGTCACTGCTCGGACGGTGTCGACCTTAACGGCACCGACGAGGCTTCTGAAAGAGCAGCTTTGCGTATTTTGTTCCTCAACGCTCCGGCGGTAGGACCAGCTCAGGTCAACGACGGCTCCGATCCTCTAGAAGCCGGCCGAGCGGCTGTCGAAAACATCAGATGCAACACTAAGCAACTAGGCTCGTCGCCCAAGACTCGCATCATGAACGCGCTGCTTCTGATCAAGGCAGGAGTCGTAGTATGAAGAAGTTACTCTATCGGCTGAGGCTGATCTTCCGGGCCATGAACGTGGTGAGGCAGAACGACCTGAAGCTGCTCGACCCCAGCTCGGTCACGATCACTCTCAACCGCTACCAGCACGACAATTTGCTCTGGCTGCTGGAGCTTATCCACTCGGGCTACCTCCTACACGGAGTGAACACCGGCGACTGGGTAGGCGAGATCAAGTGGCTCATGTCTCTGAAAGGGTTCGATCCCGCTATCCACAAGGCCAATATCTCGATCGAGGAGTGGATAACCCAGATGTCCAGGGAAGACGAGGTAACTATGAAGGCCATGCTGGCGAACTGGGAAGAGCGCCTGAAGTACCTTAAGTGCGACGAGCCGTCTAAGGATCCAAAGCTGTGAGCGAGACCGATCGCCTGATAGCCCAAGCCGAGGAACTGCTCTCGAAGCTGCGCTGGATGCTCAAGTCGCCGGCTTGGATCGGCTGCACGGATTCTCCCGACAGATGGGACGACCTCGGATACCTGATGGATCGGTCGATATCGCACAACCCGAAGGTGTTCGGCCTATGAACACATCAGCCGGTCCTAAGAAGTGCCTACACTGCCACAAATCTGTCGAAGCCGACCAGTATATCATGTGCAAGGACTGCTGGTGGGCGCGTGATGCTCGGAACCCAAACAGGATGACGGCCGGCGAGAGATACGCTGTGGACAACGATATCGTGCCAGCAGCATTTTATCGAGTATCTCATGAACGCTCGGACGCCTTAAAGACCATGGTCGACAACATACCGCACCACTGTGCTATGGGCCACAAGGGATGCACCTCCGACCATACGTTCGCAGACTACGATGTGGTGGGCGATCGGAAGGTAGTAGTCGACCAAAACGGTGGACTATTAATGCAAGATGAGCTGGAGCAGAAGTACTTCAAGGCAGTGGAAGATATCCGCAGGTCGTTCTGCTGCTCGCTGGATGAGGCTGTAGCCAGATGCTATACGAGCGAGACGAGCAGCGAACCCTTCAAAAAGTGGCTTTTTACCCTAGCCGGCGATAAGTCCACCTTTTAGGTCAACTATTACCTAACCTTTACAGGGCACAGCTGCGTCGAAAGCGCGATTTCTTCGTTGTGTGATCAATTGAGTACAGCGAAATCTTGTACTAAGATAAGCACAGAACTCACCTGAGCGGCCGCCCTCTAGTAGGATCACCCGGCATCCAGCCTTCCGAGATCATAGCGTGGTCGGACCGCTCCATTGCCACGTAGCATTCAGGATGCATTCTCTCATTTCGTATATCACCTTCCATCTTGTAGACACGCCGAACATGCTCTTCTCCTGTCAGGATCTTCTGGTCGCACCACTCGCAGCGGTATTCCTTGCGACCGCTCTTAACTTTGGTGAGTGATATCTCGGAATACGAATTCATTTTCCACCTACGCTATCGGCGTATTCTCGCCCGAATCGTTCGCCGGCTGCTCGGCACTCGAACAGCGTCAGGCCGGCAACTACTTCTTTCCACGTCACGAATCGGTCAAGCTTCTCGTCGTACTTAGAATCAGGCATGATCAAGTCTTCGGCGTGGGTATTCCATCCTACCATGAACCGGTCTATCTTGCGAGCTTCGTCCGTCGCGAGGGCTGATACGCAGTGAGAGAGGTGGTCGACATGGTCGTTCACAAGTTACCTACCTTGGTCGCAACCACTTCGAAGTCTTTCACTACCCCGAAGCTCTCAGCGTCTCGTCGATACTTGGCGACCATACCCTTGATCGATCGGGCGGTCGGGTGGAGGCGCTCGTAGAACAGATCGGTTTCGCTACCGATCAGCCACGCGTGGATCAGCTGACCTTTGTAGAGGACGTACAGCTCCGCGTCGTTGAAAGGAATGTTGCCGGCGTGTATTCCGGTGAATATCCCTTTGAATTCGATGATATAGACCGAACCTTTCTTGATTTTGCGCCAGTTCACGGCCAAGCGATACTCCTCGTCTGCTCTTCGATGCGAGCTGCCTTGATAAGTTCGTTTACGGCCCCGAGCTGCATGAACCGGTGTGGCGAGTTGCTTCCGTCCAACCAGCGCTTGACAACGTGAGTGGACACGTCGAGCATCTCGGCAAGCTCGTAGTCTGTTTTACCTAGCGCGTCCTTGGCTTTGCGCATGAACTCGCAGAACACGACGTCTGTCAGGTAGCTGCCGCCGGTGTCGTGGATCTCGAAACGCATCTCGTCCGCGTACTCCAGGAAGGTGCGTAAGCCGTCTAACGACGTCATAAGGTCTCCTTCATCGCTTCAGCTCCTTGAAGGCTCTGACGACAGCCAGATACGCGTCTCGCGCCCCGCGACGGTACGCCAGCATCTCTGATGTAAACTGTTCTGGTAGCGCCAAGAACGGCGGTTTGAGCGCGTCAGCGGCTGCCTGAAGCTCGGTCTTCATTAGTTCCATGGCCGAAGTTGCGGCTTCCCACTGGGCGTAGTTTACGGACTGGATTTTGAGCCCTTCGGGCGTGAGAAGTCGCTTGAGGTCTTCCACTTCAGCCAGGAGGCGATCTCTCTGGGTAGTCAGCTCTTCTATCCGATGCTCGGCCGCTTCGATAGCGCTCATTTTCCGCATCCTAGCATTAGCGCCAGAATACGGTCAATCGAAACCTCTTCGCCGTCCCAATTTTCGTGGTCAGCCACCACCTTGTCGTACAGGTCGCTGAGACGGGCGCGAGTCATATCCGCCAGTATGGCTCCGGAATAGGTCGATCGATCGGTAGCCGTCGCAAGAACAGCTGCTTTCCTGGTGTCGGTATAGGTTCGGCCGACATGCTTGCCTGCGTTTAAGTCGGGTCCAGCCATACGATGCAGAACACGCCTTATCAATCCCTTCGCGCGTTCAAGTACGACTGTATTGTCGAGTCCAGGCTGGACTTGGTGGAGATACCCGAGGGCGTAGTTCAAATCCGCTATCGATTCCTTCTTGTTCGAGATCTTGGCCATGTCCCCGTCCTTTTATAAACTATAGTTTACATCAAGTCGCGATAAATTAAAATATAATTTACAGTCACTCACCGACATACGTGGCGTGTTCTTGCAGATGCCAGGTAGGGTATTCTGCTAAGAAATCTTTACGATCGGTGTCGTTCGGATGCAAGAAACGCACGCTGCACAGCTTGTATCGCGGTTTGGAGCCCGGACCGATTATCACGAAGTCGAAGTCGCGAAGAGGACTGAACTCGCGCCGGACCTGCCATCTCGCGCCGGGTTTGTACTGCGGATATCTCATATCTCCTCCACCTCGAACGTGACGCGGTCCGGGTGACCTTCCGGCCACTTCGTGTCGGTTACTCTCACGACCCGGAATCCGCAGGCCCTGGCTACTGCCAAGATCATATCGCGGAGTTCGTCCGTGCTCAAGCCGGTCCACCCGAAGATCTCTTCGCGGTGTACCGGAGGTGTCCATTGGTCAGCCATGGTTCGCTCGCAGTCTGTCCTGCTGAAGATGGATAATCTTGGCGGTCGGCCAACTCGATTGTACTTCGGTTATAGCGCTTTGGTAGGTCGCGCAGGTGATACGGATGAGACGCTCGACTTCTTCGCCGAAGCCGTTCACGAACGAGATCAGACAGCGATATGTCTTCAGCCTTTCTGTTTGAATTCGTTCGAGGTCTGCCCTGTCGAGCGGACCGTTCGTGATGCGCTCTGGCATGTCCAGATCTACCCACAGCTTGAAGTCCGACTCGGTTGGGTTGGAGTAGGGCGACCAGTCGAAGTGACGTTCCTTGCCGTCCCGATAAGCCATATGGTAGGTCTTGCAGTTGTCGTCCGAGACTTCCAGGTCGTAGCGGTACGTGTAGCCCTTGTACTCGAAGCCGTCCAAGACGTGATTGCCGAACATATCCACCTCCACTCAAAATATTTTCTCATAGTCCACCAAAATGGTCAAGTATCGACTTGATATAACTTGATAGCAGCATTTTGTTGATATTTTCTGATACCAGCTCGCGCTATCTACGCGTAATCATTGGATTCGTAGGATTAATTATTAGTGACCCATCTTGGTAATAATTAATAAATGGTCATTCTGAGTCGGTATACCGGTATACCGCTGACGCGCTGGTATACAGAGTGACTACCAACGATATCCTAATCTGACTACCTGAACATTAAGCCATGGGAGGAACAAACCATGACAGCTACCACTTGGACTCTAGCCGCGCAAACGCAGTCGCCCGACGGCCGCAAGGTTCGCCAGAGCTACTCCGCTTCCGTAACCGACGGCGTGATCTGGCGCGAGACGGTTCTCCACCAGGAAGACGGTCCCACCGGATCGTTCAACCCGAACACAACTCCTCCGGGCGCTAAGCGCATGCGTCTCTACGCAGAAGCCATGTGCGCGATCCCGACCGCTTCCGGCACTCCTACCGGCGGATGGGTTCTCCAGAGCACGATCGTGGCGGGCGAGCGAACGGACAGCTTGTACTCCCAGGCCTGCAGCACCTCCGGCACGCTCTGGCTCTCGATCACCGAAACGGCCGAAGCTCCCCTCAAAGGATCCTTCAACTCGCCGAGTCCTACTGGCACCCCTGGTCACAGCAAGACGACTGCTATGTCCATGTGCTTTATGCCGTAATAGGCAAATAGAAATCGATTACATCTGAAAGTGCCGGACGCTGATCAGCCGGCGCGACGGATGGGCAAGAGGCTGGGAGCTGTAAGGCACCCGGCCTCTTGTTTTTAGTGGGACGTCTCGTCTCGGTCACCCGGCTTGACCGGGACTGCTGGCTCGGACGGGTTGAGGAGCCTCCGCGTAGCCATGTAAACTTTATCTGGTAACCTGATCAGCCGCATGTAGATCGGATGAGCCTTCTCGTCTTCGTACTGCCAGTACTCTCGCGCATAATTGCCGTAAGCGAACTGGTCTTCCACCGACCCGCAGTAGATGCAGACGTGTGTCGATTCGAGCAGCGTATGGCCGTCGAGGTAATCTTGGTGGATAGCTTTGGTCCTAAGCGGACGCCAGCAAGCCGTGCAGCGGTCGGTCTGGAACGCGATCAGTTGCAGTAGGGATTTGAACCAGTTCACCGTTTCCTCGGAGTGGAAGTCGGCTTGGATTCAAGCAGGTCCTTCGATACGCGCGGACGAAACGAACCGTTGCGCTCCAGACGTCTCGGCGGTCGGCGCAGCATCATCAAGACGGAGACAACCATCAGGATCATCAAGATTTCGTTCACAGCCAGCGTTCCTTCCGATATCCGGCGTCGATCAGACGTTTTACCTTGTCCACGTCGCCGGCTGCGTCAGCTTCGAGGATGTCTCTTAGGTGCTCAACATCTGGCGGATCTTTCTCCATAGCTGCCAGCTCGGAAGCGGCTGCAGACAGAGCGTCCTTGACGGTTATCCGGCCTCGTATGATTTCTACGCACGTTGTACACACGCTACGCCTCGTTCTCTCGGCCGCTGCCGACTATCACGAGAAGCCCGAAGAACACGACCGTCACAGACCATCTGCCTGCGAACTCGCCTGTACCGCGCCAGCGGTAGAACGAGAACTTCTTACCAGTTACACGGCATGCGTCCACGTAGATGTGGGTCTTGCGCCCCGTTGCGATCGTGATCATCTTCCGCTCCCCATGAAAGCCTCTTCTGGTAGGTCCGGATTGCAGTCCGCCCGCTTGTGCCACCCAGGACAGTGCTTGTCCCAGAACACCCGCCCGGAAGGTAGCACGCCGTGAGGCCACACCTCGTCGAAGTGCTTTCGGTACCGCGCCATTATAGCGGAAGCGTAGCCCTTACGCTTGTGACCTATTTCCGTACCGATCCAGGTTATCAGAAGGCAGCCGCCCACGTCAACAGCCTTCGATTCGGCCACGACGTCGAAGCCTACTTCTACCCAGCACTCGTACGTGCGGACGTCAAGTCTCCGGAGGTGTACTCTCACCGGGTTGCTCCTTCTGCTCGCGCTGGTCCCAGTAGCGCTCGCCGGGCGCGAACGGCTTCACGCCGTCCGCGAGTTCCACGCCGTCTGGAAAGCGCCAGAAGATGGTGTAGTTATATTCGAGCGGCTTCATCTCACTCATCAGCAACGGCTCGTGGTGCCAGACGAGATAGCCCAGGCCGACCAGATACTTGATCGTGGACCGGTCCAGCTGGACTCCGGGAGGCGGGCGGTACCAGATCGATTCTTGACCAACGCGCATTTTCCGTTCGATCATCTGCATGATATCTGCCTTCACGTGGTCGGCGGCCGTGTAATTCTCTCTTGCGTGGTCGGACACTAACGCCGCCATCTCAGCCGTTATCTGGGTAACTTTCTCGCCGTCAGTGGTGATCATCTCGTTATTCATTTACTTTCTCCTGTTACTCTCACAGATCTATCTCTGTCACTCGCTTAAATTTGACTTTCAGTGCGGGGCAATACTTGCGAAGCTTCTTGACAGTTGCCCGCAGAGTTTTGTCCGAAGTATCTTCTAGGCGAACCTTGAGTTCCGCCCAGTCCGACGAATCGTCGCAGCTGGAATATCCGCCAACTGTACCGGTAATCAAACCTTTGGTCAACTGCTTTACTATCTTGATCTTTTCTTCGGCATCGGTCTCTGTGTGTGCGTATATGCTGCCGACTCTTATATATGGAGAGGAATCCAGATAACTCCACTCGGAACAGTACTCGTCGACGACCATGCCGTCTTCGAACTTGGAAAGCTTATCCATAATCTGCAGTTTTTCGTCGTCCGCCCGTACTTTTTGCCGCATCTTTTCGAGATCCATTGCTTAACTTCTCCTGCAATAGTTTCAGTTACTTAGCCAACCTTATCGTCTTCTCGCATATGTGGGTATCGATCTCGCCGGTCTCGCAGCCGAGCGCGTCCAACTCCACGAGCAGGTATTCTCTACACGAGGTCCTGTCGGGATCGGCGGAAGAGAAGCACTCGATGCAGCGGTTGGTGGCGGTCCGCATCTTTTCGGCCACGAACTCATCCTCAGTCAGCTTCGCGTAGTACGGGATCTTGAGCCAGTCCTTGCGTTCTCGCTTCCAGTAATCCGCATCAGGCACGAAGAACAGCCGGTCGTCGCCCTTTACAGTCACGCGCTGGCCTGGCTTGAAAAGCTGCTCACCCACGAGGCACCTTATCCTCGGGCTTGTATTCTAGTTTAAGAATCGTTAACTTCAGTGTGATCGGACCGAGCTGCACCTCGATCGCGCCGGGGAACGGCAAGTTGAGCCTAGCACCTTCCGGGTCGGCCAGGTCTTCTGGCAACGATTCGATGTGCGGATATTCCACGTCGAAGCCTAGTCCGAAGCCGTGCGTGTTAACGATAGCAGCGAAGTCGAAGAACCAGCCGAACAGTATCACGCCGCGTCATCCTCGTCCGAAGTCGGACCTAATTCGCCGATGAAGTCGAAGCGATACGTCTTGAACGGATGTTCTCGATCGTTCAGCAGGTAGTTCAGATGAAACTCACCGTCTGCGTCTTTGAACATGAAGCCGTCGCTCCTCGTACAGATGTTGATCATATCAAGTTCCGGCGAGTAAAACAAGCACAAGTCAGGGCAGTCCTGGCAGTGCGTCTTATACGGTTCCGGGTCGTCGTTGCCGCCGCAGCACTTGAAGCGACCGCTTACCGGCGGAGGAGTATTGACTTCTACGACGCCCTTCGACTGATCCAGCAGATCCTGCGTGTCGTACGTGGTCATGGTGGTGATCTCAGGCAAAGACTCTCTCAATTTAATATCCATAATGTCTTACTTCCTTACGATAACGTTCGGCTTCTTGATGTAGTAGTTTCGATTTGCCTTACGGACGACGCGCTTGCCTCTCGAAGTTGTACGATACTGCCGCATGTATCGTGCCATGTACGCGCACCAGGCGGCCCATCTTTCGGGCGATCGCTTTTCCCATCTCACGAACGCTTGGTCTATTGTCACGCTATCCGCCGCTGAACGGAAGCCACTCGGGCGGCCGCTCGTTAGAACTGTCGTAGAGGCACATCGTCCACTGGCCGGTATATTCGCCTTCGAAGTCTTTCCCGGTCAAAACTTTATGGGCGTAGAGAGTCCCGTCGATCTGCCGCCACTGGTATGCCCTGCGGTCGTACTGCCACGTCTCGCCATACTTGTCCCTGAGATAATCGATGACTCCTCTAATCTTCATTCAGTTCTCTTCGGATCCCGATCGGTCATGTCGTTCGCCTTCACGTAGGTGATGGTCAGTTTGTCCAGTCGTCTCTTAGAGCATGTCCGAACCCACACGCCCCGAGCTGGGTTCTCGACGAGGCCAGCCTTCTTGAGAGCTGCCAGGTAAACATTGGGCGTGGTTAACCCGTAGCCGAACCGTCGCCCGAACTGCTTCCGCGTGAAGGACCTGCGGGCTCTTATCCAGTCACAGACTCGCCTGAACTGGTTCGTCTTCATTTTAACATATCCTGTCGCAGATAGTACGCAAGCTTATCTTTTATTTTTACGGCGCCGCTCTTGCCCGCAGGCGGCCTGCCGACTATCTCGTAGTCTCTCACGATCTTAGCGAACGCGTTTTGGCCGAACGACCTGTCTTCGCCTTCCGCAGCTTCGGTGTTCCAGTAGAACGTGATAGGCGGCTCGCAGATCATCGTCGTATGGCCCGTCACGTACGGTTGAGCTTTCATCACTCTGTCGAACGTCTTCTTGAAGACCCGTACCATGGTACTCATAGCGGCTCCGTCGTGTCGATCAGAAGAACCAGATCCCACAGCGTGCTGCCAGCTCGGAACCATGCACGTCGGATAGGTTGCCCTTTGTGCTGGTACAGATACCAGCCATCTTGCGGCACCGTAACGATTCCTTCATGGAAAGCGTTGTGGCTGTCGCGAATACCTTCGACGTATTGGATGCGTTCTCTGGGAGCAGTAATTTTGGGGAAATCGCACCGATCTACGGACTGGAACTGATCGAAGACGGCATCTTCGTCCAGAAACGTATTTGACTTAAGGTCGAAGATGCCGCTCTTCGGCATCAGAGTGCTTCTCTTGATTTCATACTTGCCCGGTTTCTCGATCCATTCGAGGTGGTCGCCAGCCGTGACTTTGACTAGGATGTACTTATCCTCTTTCACGCCTAGATCTATCTTCTCGCCGTTCTTCTTGCAGGAGTGGATCTTGGCGGTCATAGACACCTCAGTGTATCGGCTCGCAATTCAATTCTAGACCTTCCGAGAGCATCTTGTCAACGTCGTACTTCTCGTCGTAAGACGGGCAGCTCGTTCCGAGACAATTGTCGAACCGTTCTGTGCCTGGGCACACAGTAAACTCGACGCCACACGAGTCGCAGACGTGCTTCGAGATCTTCGCCCCATACTCGTTCTTGTCGAAGCCTTTAAACGCCATAGCCGCTTACAACTCTCGGTCGAGCCGAAGGATCTTACCCTTCTCGAACGCACCGACGACAGCACCGTTGTGAACTTGGACATACTCGTATTCTGTGAAGTCCGGCAAGCCCTCTTTCTCGGAAGCTTTCACGGGCGCTACCGAGAGCATACTTTTCAGCGGACCAGATAGTGATAGCAACAGAGTCGATTCTTCTCCGTTTCCTCCTTGAACTTTTCGCACATCTAAGATCTCGTACAGGAATTGTTTTTGGTCACTCACAAGTTTCTCCTTACTCCACGATCTTGCGAATCTGCCGGATCATCTTAGGCGTCAGCTCGCAGACCAGCTTCGCGTTCTCAAAGTTCGAGTTGCCGAGTCGGCCTGGTTTATTCCACACTCGAACGTTGCGGTTGCCAATCGTCTTACCTACCGCGCCGCCGTTGGTGACGTAGTACGAGTCTCCATTCGGGAGAATCAGGTACAAGTTCTTCGACTTGCCTGCGTAGTACACTTCGATCTTCTTGCTCTTACTTGCCATGTAAATTCTCCAACTGTTGCACGCGATAGTTTATGGTGACTGTTCTGTAGCCGACCAGCACGCCGGCCGTGAACCAGAGAGCCACCGAGAACACGATCGCGAGGATCAGATGCAGCTTGTCCATGCTATCAGCTCACTTCGTCCAAGTCAACGTCGATCACTTCTGGTCTCGTGCCCGTCATAAACGGGACGGAACCACCGGCGCACTGGAGAGTTCGCTTGTCGACGTCGTACGCCTCGTCTTTCAAGAAATCAAGCAGTCCCTCGCGGTATTCCTCGTAGTCTTTGGCTACGATAAAACAGGTCTTATACTTCTTCTCGCCCTTTTCTCGGAACTTCGTAGCGTACACCATCTTATCCTCCTTTGGGATCACGGAAACTGTTCGAGTATCTCGCTGCTCAGGAACAGCTTGACGGAAGGTCTCCTGGTGACCGAACCGACGCCCAGTTCGTACTTCAACTTCGGCGGGAACGCACCTTCCTGAAGCTCCTTGAACGCAGACGATTCCAGGATCAGGCATGACACTTCGATCGGCTCTCTGTACATCCCCTCGTCTTTGAAAGTTTTGTACGACCACGGCTTGATCTTCGTGTACGGAGGTAGCTGGGCTATGATGTCCGCCAGGTGTTCTGCCGTCATCTCCGCGAACTCGATTATACATGCTCTCATACGTTTCCTCCTTGGTTCAAAGCTTTGATCAACTCGTCTGCGAATCGGACCGCAAGCGGCGCGAGCTTAGCGGGATCTGGATCGAGCGTGACCTGCTCGCGGTAATCGTACGTACCCTCTCTCGCGGCTCCAACCGGCGGATTGACGCGGAACACCGGCGGCGTGTTGATCAGCGCAACCAGAAATTCCTTGGCGTACGCAGCCCGAGTATGCTGAGTCTGTTGATCTAGCTCTTTCGTCACGACTGCCTCCCGTTCTGCGTTCTTGTAGCCTTGGATCATCGCGAATATCTCCATACGGTGATCGTCTATGTACTTCTGCACGTCTTGAGTCTGCCCGACCAAGATGTAACCGTTGGCCGTCAGCAGAATCTGATCGATGCGCTCGATCAGGCGCGGGACCGCGTCCGGCGCGAGTTCGTCGATTGAGCTGACGTAGAGCGACATGTAGTTAGCTTTGGACACGTTCAGGTTACGCTGGTATGAAGAAGGCTTGCCGTTCAGTCCTAGCGGGTCACCCGAGAGAAATCCTTTGTATTCGTTCATAGGTACCCCAGAAACCACGGTCTGCGATGACTCTTGCCGTTGTCAGAATCGTAGTCGATGCAGCGCTTGATCGCTTTTAGCTGGGTCGATTCCGAAGTACAACCTTTCGAATCCCATCTGCTAGGATCAGCGCTATAAGAACTGCCGATCGAATGCCACGCGACGTGACCGTCCGGGTAGATGATTCGTAGACTGGTGTGATTGAAGCAGTCCGTATGAAAGCTGGCTCTCGTCCAGAGCTGCGGCCTGCCGTTCGGTTTCGGGATCTTTACTCCTTGATATTTCACTTCTTCTCCTTCGCTTGCAGGTGCCGATGCCACAGCGGGAACCGGCTGGCATCGGACATGACTGCAGCCAGATTATACCTCTGAACGAACTCCCGCGCAAGGACATGATCGCCCTCTCGCTTTTCCAGGGCTAGAGCGGCTACTTGCATGCCGCAGCCGGTCTCGTCGACCAGCTTCTTAACTTGATCGGCTGTAATGATCATCAGAACCTCCCGGATAGCGGCATACGCACATTCAGCGCGTTTACCAGGTCTTTAGCTAATTCCATCTGAGACTTCTGCAGGTGGATGATCTTGTCCTGAGCGTCCACGATCTCCTGGAGCCGATCGCACTCGGCTTTGAGCTGGTGGATCAGATCCATCGCTCGGTCCTGCCAGGTCGGTTCGGTGGAAATCAGGATGCCGTATTCTTTACTCATTGTACCGAAACCCGTCTTCGCACGAGAAAGATCCGCCGGTAAAATCGCGAATCCAGTTCTTGAGCTGAGACTTTCTGGCTGCGCATTCTCGCTTGGCGAACTCGTAGCTGCCGTCACACGAAGTGCAGCCTAGTGCCACGATCAAGAACAGGATCAACTGATGTGTCTTCACAGCGACACATCCAGGTAATACTCACACTTTTCTTCGTCCGTCCAGATCGACCTGCGCCCGGAAGTCACCGTCAAGCCAAGATGGGTCAGCTTGTCATACACGGTGAGTTGAGCTTCGACTGTCGGCAAGTTGCCAACTATGGTCTTTCCAGACAGAATCAAGGATTCGATTTCCTGGTAGGTCAAGCCTCCGCGAACAAGGACTTCGCGGGCGTCGCGGATCTGACGTAAGACGTCCAGGAGCTGTTTTTCTCGTGTTATGATGTCGCTCATCCTTCGTTTTCTCCCAGCAGGTATTTCCGCCAGAACGGGCGGGTTAGTAGCACCGCATCACCGTACTTATCACGTAGTTTCAGGTAACGCAAGAAGAGTCTGTATTCCCTGCGGTCGTTCTTGGAGAGATTCGCCAGTGCGATGACGGGACAGTTGATTGCCGGTAGGATACTTTCCTTGGCTAAGGCGGTGTCGATTGATTCCTTGATACTCTCGGCGGTCATCGGGACGCCTTTCAAATCGATAGTTCTAGACGATCCTTCCTCGTAGCCCGCAAACATACCATCGTCCGGCGTTTCCTGGAACCGCTTCGATCCGTCCGAGTGGATCGCAGCGATCATGTTCTGCCAGAGATACTCCGGCACCTTGTTCATGCAGTCGCCGCAGATCACGTACGCTCGTATAACCGAATTCTTAGGGATCTCGGTAGCGCAAGAAGCGCCGCACTCGTGACAGAGTAGCTTCATTCAATACTCTTTTTATAAGCGGCCAAGGCCTTGTTCGCGATGCTGATCGCGCCGTACGCTGGCCATTTCGGATCCATGGTCGGAGAACGTATCAATTCCAATGCCTTCAGCAGATCCTGAACTTCCTCGCTCTCTCGGATTCCAGCGTTCCAGCCGGATTTGAAGACGTGGTACAACTGAGCACGCATCTTCTCGTTGGGCACGAAAACGTATTCTTTGGCGAACTTCGCGGCAGCAATTAGAACGGCTTTCACGGGATGTCTCCGATGTAGTGGCCGCAGAACTCGTGCGTTATCTCGGACTCGTACATGCCTAAGATACCTGACTGAATAACTTCCACATATCGCTTGCGAGCGCTCTTCGGATGGTGACAGTTCTCGCGTAGCTTCTTCGTGATAAGCGAAAATTTCTTCATCGCGAACTGCTGTTGCTTGGCCAACGGCTTCAACTTCGCGACGTAGACCTTCTGCGGCACGGCTGTGTACTTGGTGCGTCTCGGGCACGACGTCGGAGAAGATTTGAACGCTACCCGATCGGTCGTCAGGAACAGCTTGGTCACGTTGATCGTGATCGCTTTCGTTTTATCTGATGTCATGCACTACCCAGTCCGGATCGCCGGCTGCTCTGGCTATCACCATATCATCTGTCAGCCACGGAATCCAGTCCGAAGTGGTAAACATCTCGCCTTCGTAGTACGGCTCCATGCAGCTGTCAGCAGGTGCGGTCACGTAAGCGTCTTCGGTGAAGAACACGTACGGGTACATCCAAGACATCGGCAGCGACTGCGCCGGCACGCACGAGGACGAGTTGGTGGCTTCTAAGTTGTGGGCGCGGTTGAGCACGCAGTGGCCAAGTTCGTGCCAGACCAGGGCGGTTCGGCCCGCATCGTTAGAATTCGTGAAGAAGTCGTAGTCCAATAGCACTTCCTTGTAGGTGCCCGATGACGTGATCCAAGCCTCGCAGACGCCTACCACGTCGCTTGAGGTCACTCCTGGAGCAGACTGGATGTCCGTCGTGAGTGCAACCGGGATATCGCCTATCGAGGAGCCGAGTGCCGACTCGAATGAGGCCACGTACGGTGCTGCCGCCGGATCTACGCCGACGATGGTTCTCGGGTCCTGGCTAGGTTGGAACGCACACGACGTCAGCAGAAGGAACAGGAGCGGTCTCATCGCGGAGCCTTGCCTTCGATCTGTCGCTTCAGGCGCCAAACCTCTACCAGGCACGCTGCGATTCGACCTTGCCATTCGATCAGACCGGCGACGCGTAAGCCGTCGGCCTGTCGGGATCGTATCAGCTTCGCCGTGTTGGAGTGCTTCTCCTTCAGCCGCTTGATTCGCTTGGTCAAGTGCAGCAGTATCGATCGTCGGGTCTTGCAAGGTTTGCGCATCATCTTCCTCGAATTCTTTTAAGGTTGTCGGTCACTTGACTGCGAATGTGATCCAGCTCCTCGATGTTCGGACGCCGGCCCGTTTTAGCTTCGAAGATCTTCTCGTATACTCGCATCGTGTAGTCGATCATGCCTTCTACTTCGGAGTCAGGGAGAGCTTTGAGGTGGTCGGCCTGCTCCTTCAGGTTCGGATCGAGTTCGATCATGGCCGCGTTGCAGCGCCCGATGTGCTCCCAGAGCATCACATCCTTGTCGCAGTAGGGACACGGGTAAGGTAACGGCTTACGACTGTTCGAGGGCATCGACGTACCTCTCGATGAAAGCGACGATTTCGCGCATCACACGCCAGTTAGGACGAGCGTGTCCGGTCGCCCACCTGGCTACGGTGGATTCCGCGACTTCGAACTCCTCTGCGAGAACCTTGTCGCGCAGGTCGCCGGCCGCCACAAAAGCTTTGACTGTGTCTCGAAACTGATAACTGTCCACGACGCCTCCCTAGCATATCACTTGTGATACTGTTCCGTCAATAGATCAGAACCATCTCTTCTTGGTCCAGTACGCAGCCACGTCGCCAGAACTGAAGTACTTGCCTCCGAACATCACATAGCCGACTGCTGCAGGATCTCTCCAGGTTTGGTCGATACCGCTTAGCGCACGGCCGAGATCGTCAGCGGAAGCGTTGACTTTGATCTTGTGGCGCGTGCCACTCTTCATCTCCAAGAATACCCAGAACTTAATTTCATTTGCCAAGCCGCGCCGCCTTTCTCTCTGCGAGTTTTGCGGCTCTGAGAGCGAACTTCCTTCTCTTCCGTTCGAGCTTGCGCGAGTCTCGGGATATCGTCCGGTGCCGGTACCAGTCTAGGAATTTGACCACATCAGCCCCTTGGCAGAGGCCGAGCATCAGGCAGATCCATATCGATCCTAGCAAGAAGTCGCGCAGCATGGGCTCTAAAGCGAGGTTTTCCATCTAATAATCTCCGTTATCGTAGTGGACTACGAACGCCCGAGGCGGAGCGTCCTGCACGAAAACCAATTCGATCTGCTCGTCCGGAATGGCCGAGTAGAAAGACTTATCGTTTACGATTTCTTTGATAGCCAGTCTTCTGGCGGCCGCTTCGTTCCCGGCGATTATCTTGACTACTCCGCCCAGAGCAAGGCCTGGGAAGTTGAACGTGTAGAGCTTCATTTGACGCCTCCGGGTTTGAGACCTTCGAACTTCTTCTCGGTCCGCTTTACTTCAAGCTTGAGCCACTCCCGGTACGCGGCGGCCCGGTTCTTCTGTCGATCTGGAACCAAGCCGGACGTGAGCCGCGATCTAACCTGTTCGAGGTGTTTCGTCAGTGTAATCAACTTATTGTCCGCTGCCATCGTCTTCTCCTGGTTTTACTTTATTGTCGAAATCTTCCAGATTGATCGATTCGCCGGCCTTGTAGAGCCTGATCTCGCCGATCTCGCGCTCTTTGATCTCTTCGAATATCTCGCGGGTGATCGTCTTAGGTCGCCACGGCATCCAGAAGCTGTGCTTCGGGTTCGGTATGACCTCGAACTTGCCGGTAGCACGGTACCTGTAACTCTCGGATTTTACTTGATATTTACCCGCCACAGGTACCGTATAGATGCCGCCGCTGTCAACCTCGAACGGGGTCTTACGCCAGAATTTCAATCCGAAAGGAACTCTCATCACGTCACTGTACCGCATCGCGGTCGACCAGTCAAATGTGCGCTATTCTGAAACGCTTGACAAGGCCTAACCGAACAGGTAGCTTATCTTAGAACTGATGGGCGGACCGGAACACAGAATCCGGACATACCCTCGGGAGGCACAAATACCGAGGATTGTAGGCGACTAGCGGGCGTTGTGGCCTGACGATGTGCGAACACACCGGAACCCTAAAACCGTCCAGAAGTTCACACAAGGAGAAGAAATGCGTTTAATCGAGGTACCGAACAACTTGTTCATCGATGCGGATCACATAAGCATGATTCATCTCAAAGATATCGGCCACAGCCAGATGGAAGTGAAAATTTTTCTAAAAGACCGAACAAGTCTCGAAACATTCTACGCTGGCCGAAAAGAAATGCTTAAATTCGTCGGAGGATACAAGATCGCAACTATATACGCTGCGCCAGCTTTCGAAGGAAGACCTGAGTGAGGTACGCCAAGTTCTTTCAATGGTGGTACCGGTCGGCCCGTCGGGAAGTGCACAAACGAAAGTACTACGCGATCAGCCGATTCTTCTGGGATGTTGCCTACCGCCGTGACATCATGCACATCGCCCATATAACGACCGAGTACAAGCTGACCGCCATCAATGGAAGGCTCCAGCTCGGCCTGATCAAGCCGTCGCATGACATCAACTACCCCGGTTGGGTGGACGAACTCGAAGCTAAGATCGCGATCTACAACGCCGAAGGCATTCCTCTGGATCCTATCAAGGTGATGTGGGACTGGACGAAGCACTGCTGGGTCGTGATCGACGGTAACCACCGTCTCGCGGCGTACAAGCGGGTATTCTCGGACATGATGGACGTAGAAGTTACATTCCTGCTATCTTCGAACCAGGAAGCGATCGACGCGTTCGAGAAAGTCTATCCATCTGCCAGAGGCCTGACGCACTTCTCGGTCGAAGGTACGACGCGATCGCAGTAGCTTGACGGGTTGCCGTTTCGATGGTAGCTTACACACATTCCCAGGAGGATACATGGGCGAGGGTATATTCACAGATGGTGACGGAGATATCGCAATGACCGTCAACGGACCGGCAGCTAAGCCTAACCGCATCAAGACGAAGACGAACAACTTCCGCATCAAGCGACAGACTGTCACCGACTACGACGGCGACGGCATGTCCTATAAGATCGACACTCTCCAGCAGGAAGTCGTAGAGACGGACGAGATCTTCACCGTTCCCGGCAACGGCGGCAATCCTGTGTCCGAGTGGGTAGATGTCCCGGTGGTTGAAGTGTGATTAAACTGATGCAGCGGGAGGCAAAATATTCGACGGAATCATGCGCCCGAGAGCAGGTTTCGCCTGGTGCCGAACTGTACGGCTACCTGTGCGGTGCGTTCGGCCGAGATTCGTACGGCACCAAGACAGTTACAGAAGTGGTTAAGATCGACGAAGGAATCTATCAGATCCGAGCCGTGGACGAAGACGGGGTTCATCACACAAGCTTCGACGTAGGTGAAAACGCTGCGATATCCTTTTACTCGCTGGTCAAATCATCGAACGACGCGCTGAAGGAGATGGAATGAAGTACGCTGTGGGGACCAGACTTCTAACCACGCCTGCTTTCCGAGACAAGCACGACGTGTACGCTAAGACTCCGGCCGTGGTCCGAGAATACGACTCGATCCTAAACTACTACCGCGTCAAGATAGAAACGGATCAGAAGTTCGCGCCCGAGCACGTCACAGTTACGGCCGAGATGATGCCCATCTACTTCGAACTAGATGTGGAACGAGTAACCGTACCAGCTGTGCTGTTCGGCTGGTACAAACAAGTAGAGAGGTATATCCGATGAGTACTATAAAATTACCGACACTTAAGACGCTAGCTCTTCGGGATGTGGAATCCGAACTCGACAATGCCATGAAGAACTGGCCTCCTATGAACTCTGCTCACGAGGGATACGGAGTTATCGCCGAAGAGTTTCGCGAACTAGAAGCCATCGTGTTCCAGAAACAGAAGAATCGGAACCTGGAAGATCTTCGCAAAGAAGCAAAGCAGGTAGCCGCCATGGCTATCCGCTTCATGATCGAGATCTGTAACGAAGAGCGAGATCGCAAGTGAGCTACGCACGCATCATCAAGGAGAAGGTCGCTCGCGGGGTAGAACTCGGCAAGCCGATAATCGACTACTGCGTCCGATCCGGTCCGTACGATCCGAAGTTGATCGAGTATCTCCAGCAAGGCAGGATCTACGACGCCCTCCAGTACGCCCGGAATCTCAACTACGAGGTCCTGGTTTTGTCGCTTGAGTCTGTTTTACAGACCATCAAAGAAGAATATCCGAGCGAACGGTCATGAGCAACGTCGGTAGAATAGTTACTCTAGTAGTCGAGATTCAGACGCCCGAGTATCCGAAATGGATCACGGACGCTCATACTAAAGGCGGAGTCAACGGTGTGAAGGTCAAGGTCATCGCCGAGGGCGATCTGGTCGCCAAGCTCGACAAGCTTTCCGGAGCCGTGTACGAGGAGGTCTACTACGACGATCTTCCCAAGGTTGCCGACGCGATGGACGATATTCTCGGTTGACAACTTTCACATTCTAGCCTAATCTCTTAGATGGGACTGATCTGGCTTCGACATGGGATCAGCGAAGATGTTACGCACGCCGTGGTGGGCTGGCCACGTAAAAAGCCCAAACAGTATTCGACAACGAATACGAATTCCAAGCCGCTGCCTAAAAACGGCGGTAAGGACCGAGGAAGTCCAGAAGGCAGAATCGGCGGTCTCTCGCAGCAGACTGTAACCCAGATGCGATAGTGGAAGCGCAGCCGCACCACGATAAATCAGGCGGAACCCAGTCGCCGAACTGGGAACGAAAAACGGCAGTCCGGCTCTTTCCCGTAGTCGTTGAAAAATACGGGGTGGTGGAGGTGACCTTAGCCGGTCGCCCTAGTCTTAGCCCGGAGACGATAAATATGCAGGGCTACGCGTGTAGACTGGCATCGGAGCTTCTTATGGACGCGGGTTCGATTCCCGCCAGTTCCACCATTTTTGGTTTTGGATAGTTGAGGTGACGCTCTTATAGCCCAGGTAGACGATTGGGTAGTGCCATGTCCGGCGAGTCCCTTTTTTCGTAAACGGTACGTCGACCGAGTTTTGTATGGGTCCTCAACTATTTTTATCTTTTACGCCGACTCCGACTGGGGCTTGAATCTTAAAAACGCTGTACACAGCGGGTTCACACGGTCGGAGTCGGACCCTAATCTTCAATTAAAGAGACCGTAGCTCAATAGCCCGTTCTGGAGAGGCTACCGCCCGTCCGGTGCCGATCGATCCAGGCGCGGCAGAGCCCGCCAAGAAACCGGGTTAGCGGAGGTGTTGGGTAGTCCAGCCGGTCTCGCCTCTAATAGGTGAACAGTGGCTCTCTCAAGATATCAACAATTCCGACAATTTATCTCTGATTTCGTAGACGGGCCGAACGCGCAGGCATTCTTCGAATCCATCTCTGACCAGCTCGAAGCGCAGGATCAGCTGTCCGTAGCCGTCACCGACCAGCTGACGATCTCGACCAGCTCCGGCGTCTACCTAGACCAGCTGCTCGCCGCGAAGGGCGTCGTCAGACCTGGCGACTTAGGCATGGCCGACTTCGCGTTCAGCGAGATGGGTATCACGATCGTCCAAGAGAAGCTGATCACGGATGCGATCCACGCCGTGCTTGCAGCCTTCTACGGCGACCAGGCAACCCGAGCTACCACCATCTCCGGCGTAGCTGCGCCGTACTCGTTCAAGGCAGGCGACGACCTCCGATTCGTGCTGGAAAATGGTGTGACCAATATCTTGACACTGGTAGGAGACGAGTTTCTGGATCCGTCGGCGGCGACCGCCGAAGAGATCGTCGACGTGATCTCTCGCTACATAGCATCTCTCGGATCCGACGGGTACGCGCAGGTGTACACCGACTTCGACACCGGCGACGAGTACGTTCAGATCTTCGGTGGCGCTCGCGGGCCGTACTCGCTGGTCGAGATAGTCGGCGGGACGATCCAGAACGAGCTTGAGTTCCCGACCATACGCCCGACCATGCTGCCTTCGAACACGACGGTATGGCAGATCACGCGAAATCTCGGCGACACGTACCGGTTCTCGTGGAACGGCGGTCCGCAGCCGCTTCTGTCGTTCGTGTTGCCCGGCGACTCAGTCATGATCTACGGCGAGCAGTTCCAGGACGCCGGCTTCTACGGGACGTTCACCGTCACAGCAGCCTCGCCGTGCCAGCCGACTCCGAACCCCTCGGCTGGATACTTCGAGATACAAGTGCCTGAGTTCGCAGGTCCGATCCAGCTAGCTTCGATACCGCCGAACACAACTCCTCCAGCCAATTCGCCGCCGACATACTACTCTATCACGCTGACGCAGGCGTTGTACTCCGATCTGAAGTTCTTCCTACCGTACAAGAACACAGCGTATTCTCAGGTGAGATACGCTCTGGCCTTCGAGCCGGCCGACGGCGTGCTGAAGATATACATGCCCGCGTCTACTCAGGTAGTAGAGCGCAGCCTGATCGGGTCAGCTCACACTCACCTTCTCTACACGTCGCAGGAGCTGAACGGATCGTTCGGCTCGGTTACTGTCCCGTCGGCTCAGATCCAAGTGGTGAACCCTCTCACGATCAGGTACGCTCAGGACGGGTACGACGTGTCCGGCTCGGGCGGTACGCTGACTGTCGGGTCGAACACGTTCACGATCCAGGATATCTTCAGGGAACAAGGGTTTACGACCGTTCAGACGACCACTCCTCACGGCATCACCGGAGTACCTAACCAATTTGGTCAGGTATTCAGTACTCAAGTTGTCGGCGTGGTGGTAGGAATCTTGCTGGAAGACGACCCGGTTAACCCGTTTCTGGGCGCGTACATGGTGGATCCGACCGCGAACTACACTCTCACGTCTCAGTACGTCACGCTTCGACAGGCGATCGTAGCAGGCCAGAATCTGTCGACCCTCCAGGTGCAGGGCCAGCTCCCGAACGCGGAAGGACAGCTGCTGTTCTCGCTCAACGGCGACAACCAGGAATCGCCGGTGACGTACCTAGCCGCTCAGTCTTCGACTTCGGCTGAAGCGGTCATCATCGAGACCATCTCCCAGAACGGAAACACCGCGACAGTCACGACGGACGGACCGCACGGTCTTGTAGTAGGACAGGAAGTATTCATCACCGGGACGCTGCACTTCAACGGCTCGTGGACCGTAACTTCTACACCATCGCTGAACGTGTACACCTTCAACAATACGACATCGCAGATAGCGTTCGAGACGACCGGCCTGTCGACGCCGATCGTAGCCGGCACGATCACGACGCTCATCATGGATACGGCTTATCGGTTTCAGTTCGACCACGAGATCGGCGAGGATGTGACTCTGATATCGGCTACGCAGGCTTACACCCCAGCGCTCGACGGATCGGACTACAGCTTCTTCGTGACCGGCACCGCGAACGGCAGGATCTATGCTCAGCAGATCATCGAGTCGATCATCGCAGCCGGAGTCAACGTCGAGATCATCATAATCTACCCGAACGACGAAGGTTGGGGTAACGCCGGAGATTCCACGCTTCCGAACGCGTCGCCGCAGTCCGACGTGGTCTACATCTACGGGCCGGATCCGTCGTGAAGTGGCTGGTAGATCTCTTCATGCGAGCGATGGGGATGAGACCGGTCAAGCTGATTCACTCTTCCGGGGAACGCTGCAGAGTAAGCGATCTCAGGCGTCGCATGAATCATGGTATGATACTAATAAGAGGAGGAAAACATGAAAAAGTCCAGAGAGATGAAGCTGATGCAGGAGCTTCTCGAAACTCAGCGAAAACTGATCGCAGAACTTGAGAAGCGGCCAGCCTATTCTCAGACGATCGGGTTCGGTCCGGCACCCATCTATATCCCTTCGGTGTGGCAGGTTCGCTGCAATCCAGGTCCTTGCGCTTACGATCCGATCGGAACGTCTGCCTTGATGCGGCACTGTAAGATCTGCGGACAGCCGGAGATTATCACCACGATCACTGCGACCAGCGGCGTGATAACCACCACTTCCGCGTCAATAGACGAAACCACCGTTACTCGCGCTGAGGTTCCTAAGACTAACTCTTTCTTCGTCGCCCCTCTCGGCACCATTTCGAGGTCGTGATGTTTCACGGTCAGAAAGAACTCGCAGTATCATTTCACGCCGAAGCGATGGAAGACTACGTCGCGGCATGCGAGCAAGCCGTGGACCTCTATCTTGAGCACAAGCTTCCGGAACGGGAAGAACTCATCCGAGCGCAGACGCGTCTGCGAGCGGCGTATGACAAGCTCAAGATGGTCGTCAAGATCGCGAACAAAAAGTTCGGAACGACATTCCAGCTGCCGCATCTGCTCTTCGATCCGCAGTGGTGTAAGAAGGTGCAATGAAAACACGTATTTACATTTTTGCAATCGAAGTTCAGAATTTCGTGAATATGCTTGGAGCCGACAAAGTCGCGTTTCTAGGCTTCGTCATATCCGGAGGAATCCACTTCTAGATGAAAAGTCTTCTGCATACAGGAGCGAGCCTCCTGCTCAAAGTTGGCTACGACGACGGTACGTCCAAGACGATCGGATACGCCCGCAACTTTACCTCTACCGTTTCCCAAGGGCAGAAGCAGACGTTCGTGGTCGACAGTCCGATTCCGGCCGAGATCGCCCAGGGAGCTGCTCCTCAGTTCGTGAAAGGGTCGCTGACGGTTTATCTTCCGAAAGGAACCACTCCGGAATCACTCGGACTCGTCTCATATCGCATAGATACGGACGGATCTTACATAGCCACCCAGTCAAAATACCTCTCGTTTCAGATTCTGGACCGTGCCACGTTAAATCTCGTGTACGCATGCGAGTACTGCAAGGTCGGCACCTACACGATCTCGGTGCCCGCGCGGGGAATCGTACAGGTAGATCTCCAGTTCGACGGGCTCCAGATGACCCCAGGTCTAACGCTGTGACGAGCCTAATCTTCATATCTAACGAGGACATATGAATTACGGTATCGTTTATGCCTACGTCAACAGGCAAAACATGAAGATGTACATCGGGCAGACTACGCAGCCGATGTCGCACCGTCGGCGCGATCACAAGCAGAATGCTTTCAAAAAGATCTTGAATCGCCCATTTTACAATGCATTACGAAAGTATGGTATGTCAGAATTCGAAGAGATAATCCTAGACCGTTGCAATTCCCGCGAAGAATTAGACGCGGTGGAGAAAAATGCAGTTCGCATCTTCGAAACAACTGATCCTTCCAAAGGATATAATTTGATGGACGGCGGATTTTCTCACGGTAAACACTCCGAAGAGACGAAACGGAAGATATCGGAAGCCTCGAAAAGATTACATGCTCGACCTGAACATAAAGAGCTTTTGAGAAAAGTCGGATTAGCCAATTATCATCTGATAAACAATCACGAATCTAAGCTGAAAAGCGGGAAGACTCGTCGTATTCACGGGAGATATTCCAATGGCCGTTGATAGACGTTTAGTAGGCTATAGCGGCATGAGATTAGATTTTCCGCACTTGCGGTCCATCGAATCTGCGGTATCTTACGACTTCGATATGTTACTTCGCGGGATGATGACCGGCGTCAATCAGCCGTATCTAATCAACGGATTCGATATCGTTATCCCTAACGCAGCCATCAACGCTTCGGAACTTCAGGTCAACGTAGCCGGCTCCACTCTTCTTCACAGCTCGGCCACCCAGTCCGGTACTATCCTCAGCGTGCCGACGACTACCCCGCCGGACATCTTGAATCCGTCCAATCCAAACGTGATCGGATCGTTTCAGGCAGGCACTCTCAACTACGTAGGTCTGGACTACACCCGCATCACGGATCCGACTACGACAGATCAGACGGCCGGCTGGTCGCCTTCTCAGCAGCTGGAGTTCCAGAGGACTGTTCCGATCGGGAACATTCTTCAGTATCAGTATCACATCTCGACTTCCGGCTTCTCGACGTATCTGCCTCTGTGGATCGTGTCTACCACCAACACCGGAGCTGTCCAGTACATAACCAAGTGCACGACCGACTTCTGGCGCTTAGGCACCGGCGGAGCAGATCCGAATCCCTACAATTCTTTTCAGTGGGGCGGCCTGACGAATACCCAAGCCGGTGCTGCCGGCAGACGCGAGTGGATATCCACCGTCGCCGGATACAACCCTCTCACGGTTCAGCCCGGCGATGATCCGAACGCGTTCTTCTACGGCGACTTCAGCATCAAGACTTTGAAAGATAAGCTCGACGCGATGGACACGCGCTTCAAGGAGATCACGAACTCGGTCTACTGGTACATGGATTCCAACTTCGGGACAGGCGGACCGTCCGGCAACGGACCAACTCCGGGCACATCTGTCGGCTTGAATCTCTACGATCTGTATCTCGACTCGATCGGTTCCGTGATGACCGGAGCCGGTCAGATCTCGTTCAACCTCGTTCTTCAGGCTGGGCCGGTCACGTACGGTGCGTTCCAGTCATCCGCTACAGATCCGACTGCTTTGGCCGGCGACGAGTACGTCGTGGGACAAACTTCCGGCGTAGCCGCAGATCTAACCGCCTTCAACGGCGGAACGCTCCTGATCAACTCGATCACGTCCAATAACGGGTTCATATTCAACGAGCCTCTGTTTGAGCGAAGGCTGTATCGCCCGAGCCCGAGCCAGTGGATGCTTCAGTCGTTCGTGGACGATACGTCTACCTGGGCAGCTCTGCAGAGAGTGTCGGCGCTCAATCCTACTCCGAATAACATCATCTCGTCTTGGTCCTTCACTACGAACGACGACGGAACCGCGAACTCGCAGGCCGTATGGTCGATCGTTACCGTAAACACATCGACCGCTCACGGACTGAACCCAGGTCAGTGGGTTAACATCTCTGGTCTTCTGTCTTCTGGTACGCCGCCGAACGGCGTGTTCAGGATAGCTTCCACTCCGTCCACGACATCGCTGACTTTCGCTACCGTCCAGCCGTGTTCCGGGACGTCGACCGTTTCCGGTACGAACAACTGCTCGCTCGACTCGTCTACTCGCCAGCCGTACAATCCTTACCTGCCAATCACGTCGTTCGCGGCCGGCATCGGTAGCACGGGCGTTCTGACGATCCCGAACCACTCGTTCCTGGCGCCCGTATCGTTGACCGGTAACTTCACGATGTCGTCGGATCAGATCACGGCGGTGTCCAGCACGTCGCAGGTATTTCTGGGTTCTCGCGTCACGTCTTCGAACTTCGCGGCCGGATTCGCTCACGTCATCGGCATATCAGGTACGACTCTCACGATGTCGGCTCAGTCGACCGCGAACGCGTCGGCAGCTGTCTTCGACGTGCAGCAGGAAATTCTCGTTCAAGGTTTGCAAGCTACGGGCTTCACGTCGCAGCAGCTAGACGGCGTCCACGTCGTTCAGGCGGTTTCGGGCAATCAGGTTACGATAAGTACTCCCGGCGCGATCACTAGCCCGGCAGTCGCCGCAGGTGCTAACGCGGACATGTTCTACTACCAGTTCACGCTGTCGATCACTCAGGCACTCCCGGCGGCGTACAACGTCGACAACCAGCAAGCGTTCGGTATCGGAAACGATCAGGTTCAGTTCGTGATAGGTCCGTCCACGTTGCCTTCCGTGCCGATCGCCTCGGGTGCGTACCAGCTAGACGGCGTAGTGGCGCTCTCGACGGTTCTGAATCCGGTGAGAGTGTCCACCATCACCAACGACGGCGCCGGCAACCTGACAGTTACTACGTTCTCTCCGCACAACTTGATCACCGGCGGTCCGCAGTCCTTCACGATCTACGGCAACAGTTCGTTGTCCCAGTACATCCGGTCATACATCAACGTAGGAATCGTGGTGACCGGTGCGGATACCTTCGAGATCACGGGTACCGGCATAGTATCGGTCGAATCGTACACCAACGTCGGCGGTCTGGACAACACGTTCATCTACTTCGCGAACAACCCGTACGCCGGTCCGGTTCAGTGGTCTTCCGACATCGTCGTGAAGTCGATAATCGGGGACCTGTCCTTCACGATCCCACAGACAGCTACCGTGCAGACTTCTGATCCGAACGTCGATCCGGCAGCTAACCAGTTCAACGTGAACGGTCAGACAGGTACCGCTTACGTTCAGGACGGAGAAGTCCTGTACGTTATCCTTGAGAGAAACGAGCCCGTCTCCGGCACTACGATCTTCACGACAGCCGGCGGATCGTCAATCATCTCGACTGCATCGATCATGACCGACGCGGAAGGAAACGCTCTGGTTCCCGGCGACTTCATCAAGTTCGTTGGAGAGGCAGACAACTACTGGCTCAAGATTGCGACGATCAACGCCACGACCGTGACTCTGGTAACCGATCGCGGACAAGCTCCTACGATTATCCAGAGGCCGGCCGCGACCGGTCCGATGCTGTATTCTAAAGGCTCGTATCCGAAAGTATACGTGAAGCTGCACGATCTCGTGGATACGACCGCAGACGTGTACTGGCTCGCCGTCCGCCGCGACAACGGTGGGCTGCCTAAGGTGTACTTCCGCGATCTGGAACTGTCGCCGGGTGAGGTTCGGAACGTCAACGACGGCGTGGACAATAACCTTCTCATATATACCGGAGCAAACACCGAAGGCGCCGTCAATCCAAACTACTCCGTCTCGCAAGTTTCCGGCCCGTACCAGTTCACGCAGTCGCTTACGATACAGGCTGTCGACAACCTGACTCAGATGGTCACGTTCACGACCGACGCCGGCAACATCATGCAGCAGGGTGATCAGATCTCGTACTACAACGGTACGACGATGTACTACTTCACGATCCAGAACGTCATCACTTCCAGAACAGTCATCATGCAGCAAGCCACGAACGTGCTGGCTGCATCGCAGACCGTCACTTACTACCGAGAGAACCAGTTCATCGAAGATACGGACAACCTGACACTCGCTCTCCGGAAGGAAGACCGAGAAGCCGGTCAGGTAAACACCGCTCTCATGACGCCGGTATACGATGAATCTGTGTTCGTTCAGCAGATCAACCTGACTGGTTCCGGCCTCGTCAGATCCGGCTCGTACATGTACCAAGGTTCCCAGTATAATCCCACAGCCCTTGCCTGGGTTTTGCATGGGACAGCGGCCGTATCGGAAACCATCGAAGGCGTCGCTATCGTGATGCCTGGCGGTAATCCTAACGGTCCTGGTCCGAACGGTATCCTAGCTCACATCGTGTTCGGAGCGTTCAGCGACGGCACCGGCGTCTTCCAGAACGGCGCCGCCACCGGCTTCACCATCAACAACCCAGGCAACCCCGCCTTCACGGCTCCGTCGATATACGGAGACTCGGTCGGCGGCGGTATCGAGATGGTTCTGCCTCCGAACCGGCGCACGCAGGTCACCGGCGGCGGCGGCTTCGTCGTGTTTGGGAATCACTCCTACTACAAGCAGGACGCTAATGCCTCTCTGTCAGGCGAGGAACTTCTCGTGATCTGGAACGACGGTATCCGCGAAGGAAACGTCGACTACACCGAGACGTTCGGCGGTCCGAAGGCGAAGATCCAGATGATTCGGTGGGCACCGCCGAACACTCGCATAAGGTTCAGGAACTTAGCTGCGTTCGGCTCGGCTGTCGTATCCAAGTCTTCCGACGTGACTCTTCAGTCCGCGTACAACGCTGGTAACTCTATCCAGATCGCGCCAGGTACGCCTGTCTCGATCACGTCCGACTCTGTCCCGCTAGGTAGCGCAGCCCTGGTCGTAAACGGATCTATCTACATCAACGGCGGTTCATCGCAGCTCGGCGGAATCTACAATATCACGGGTCAGGACCAAGGCTTCGTGATCGGCAGCGAGACGAATAAACCTAAGTCGATCTGGTCCGGCTATCACTCGGTCAAGACGCATACCGACCACGCCGGTTCGGCTGTTCAGAAGTTCACGACGGCGCAGGTCGTCACCGGCGCGGCCGGCGCGATCATCACTTCGTCTCCTACTTCGCCCGGCAGCCAGATTACGCTCAACGCCAACACAGCTTATAGGATCAAGATCGACGCGACAGCGTATCGGTCGGACGGTCCTCTAGGAGTCGCTTCGTTCGGCTTGGAAGGTACCTTCTATCTATCGAGCGGTGTGGCTACCGCAGCCGGACAGCCGCTGTCGTGGGTCAACGGTTTCGACGGCGACGGCGCGAACTACGCGATAGTTTTCGCCGTTTCAGGCAACCAAGTGATGGCAGTTGTGTACGGTTCTGTAGGAGCTACGGTTCAGTGGGTGCTCGCGATCGAGACCCAGGCCGTTTCGACTCCGTAATGAAACCAGCCGGGAAGCTTCCGAACGGAAAATCGTTCTTTGGCGACGCAGCCCATCCCGGCAACAAGCATCTGGATGCTCAGGATCACGCGGAAGCAGCGCATCAGCTCGTGTCCCGCGCCAAGAAGATGATGACTTCTCACGGGACGTTCGACGATGAATTCGCCATTCAGCACGCCAAGCGTCTGTCCAACTGGGCCGGCTCGCATGCTAAGATGGCACGGGTCAAGGGCATTCCTCAGAAGCTGGCCGCATCCGAGATGCCGTTCCGGAAGAACGAAGCTCTGGACATCGACAAGGCTCGCGCGGAACTCGGCAAAGAATCTCTGGCGGAGATCCAGCGCAAGACGGCTCGCACGTGGGCTGCTCGGGCGATCGTTTCGTACCGGATGGCGGAAGATGCCTCCGGACCGGACGAGTTGTTCAAGCGGTTTACAGACGGTGACGAATATCGGCACGAAGCGATCGAGCACGCCAGTCTGATCATGAACGACGGGAAGTTCCTGCCGTTTATCCAGAGCGCAATCGATTCCGCTCGCGAGAAGGTTGACTTGTCACCGCTCGGCATAGAATCTCTCGGTAAGTATGACGTGCTGGCAGGTCAGGCTACTAAAGGTGTCGGTGATCTGGATCTTACGCAGTTTCAGCCTACTAAAGTAGTCCGTCCTCGCGACGTCATGCGAAACGGTTTTCGATTGAAGAAGGACTTCACCATAGGTTTTTGATGGACATTCAAGCGATTATCGCGATAGGTTGTCTGGCATCGGCCTGGGCTCTAGGAGCCTACCTGGCTCGGAAGAATCTCAAGGAATTGACTCGGACTCGACCGGAAAGAGTCGCCGCGCGGCGCCGATTCAAGCGCGTAAAGAACATGAAGCTGGCCAGATTCTACGGCATCGATTATCGGCCTGATCCGATCGAAGACCCGGACCAAGATAAAAAGAACTGAACAATTTTGAACAATTTTGAATGATTTTACGCATTTTTGCGTAATTTTACAAATTTTTACAATCCGGCCGCAGCCGGGAAGGAGGCCTCATGGCCAAGAAAAGACATATACCGCAGCTCGTCATCCAACCGCGACGTGGCGCCGCAGGTATATCGACAGGAGCAAACACTCTGGTGACTTTAGACGGTAAACCGCTTGGAGGATGCTATGAGATAACGTACGAGTGTAACGCGAAGGAAGTCGCGAGGGTAACGCTGAAGATGTATGCCCAAGTCATCGTCAAGGCTAACGTCAAGCTACGGAAGAAAGTAAGACCGACCAATATGATCGCGGGCGGTAAGCACCTCGCGATCTACACTCTGTCGAATTATAGCCCTAGAGTCATCGCGACCGGTCTCAATTCTTGGTATAATAATGTGTGGCAGCGGTGCAAACACGGATTCGACAGGTTAAGACTCAGCTTCGGCTGAAGCGTTCATACCTAAAGAACGGTCCGCGATTCGCTATGCGCCTGGTTGGCTCTAGGTTAGAAAGAATCCCTGCATGCAACGCATAAGCCAGCTCGTTTGCATGTACATTCTTTCGGCATTTTGCGCCGCTGTCACACTATTTTGTAAGAGGAGGCTATATGCCAGAAGATAAATCAGAACAGTTCGCGCAAGCCGCGCATACAGTTTCAGAAAATCCAGGCGACATCGACGCGTTAGAAAATCTCATCAAGAAGGTGGAAGAGCTGCCTCCGCCTACAGTAGGAACATCTCTGAAGATTACGAAGACGGATAGGATCAAAGTTCACTACGCTCAGATGCCGATCACTGATCTCGAAATTTCGTATCTGTATCAAGTTCTGGAGCCGATCGCCTTGATACCGCAGATGTTTAGGGTCACATTTCAGGCAAGCATGGTGACACCTGCGATAGAATGCATGAAACTTCATATCTTGAGCGAATACCGATCCAACTTTGTTCGCAAGAGAGATCGCATAGCACTATGCGACGCTGGGTACGGTTGGATGATCTCTTTAAACGAAGTCGATTTAATAGAGTGCGATCTGCTGGTGCCGCGAAAGAAGCTGGAGGTTGCGAATGAATCAGAAAAATGATTTAGACAATCTGTTCGAAGAATATGGTTCCCGGATCATGTCCGTCCAAGAAGCGATCGAAAACTTGGCGCTGGCCTTCCTGTACGCCGGCAAGGTATGTCCTATCGCCATCGTTCTGACGAAGGACAGCTTGGAGTATTATTCCGAAACCTTGAAGCCGTCCGAGCCGAATCTGACAGGTAAGGCTCAGGTTCAATCAGTAGCAACCGCTGCCGGCAGGATAAACATCATCGACGAGAGCAACTTCATCACTCGTGGGTCCGTCCAAGCTCTCGACCTGCGCGACAAGGTTCTGTTCCTTCACAGCGACGATATCTGGGCCGACAAGATGGAATCTCTCCGAGATACGGTCACCGATGCCGGCGGCATCTGCTTCATCGGTCTACCTCTGTCCGAGCAGGTAGAAGCCGCCCAGATCGATCAAGCCATCAAGATGTTGGAAGCCAAGAAGACACCCTGCGGCGCCGTCTAAAATGAAAGCCTAATCTCCCACTGCTAACCACGGGAGGCTATATGACAGTGATTATGTGACCTTAACAGGAGGCATTTCATGTCATATATTTTACCAGATGCGCGAGAGTCGTACCGTCACTGGTGGGAGCAACAGACCTATTGGATGCTACGTCCGCGACCGTGGCAGCGGTACATATCCGTCGCCGAAGAGATCGGCTATCTCTACCCTCATCTTCGTCCACTCAGACGCAACCGTCGACGCGGCCGCTGTGGTACCCAGAAACCGTATCTCCGCCCGTGGGACATATCAACATCGGGCGAGAGCCGCTTCGTGCAGTCTGGCTATGCTAAAAAAGAAACAGACGATGCAGAGCAGGCACGCGAGGATTGGCGCGAGCGCAAGGGCTTCGCGAGGGACCAGTCGAAGCACCGTACCTGGTGCAAGTGCCGGCGCTACTTGAAAACACGAGATCATCGAGAGCGGAGACGTCGCGATCGAGCATTGATTCACGCCGAAAGGTACGACGAAATCTACTATCACAAGGATATGTTCGTGTCTTCCTGGGATGCTTGCTGATAGTTACAAGGCACTTCCGGAATCGTCGCTCGCTAACCAAACGAGCAGCCCGAAGAACATCAGGCTGCCCGCATAGATCATGAGAACCATCTAGTGATACAGGTTGGCGGCCGGAAGAACTGAACCGTCCATCTCCAAGATCATCGCGATGTTGCCGCCCGCGCTCTGAGCGTAGTCGAGCTGAAACGTGTGAGTTAAGGAACTTTGCAGAGACTTTGTTCCTGTCACGGTTTGAACGCCGTGGGCACCATCATTGTCGACGACCAGCGCTCCGTCGATGTAGAGGAGAGATCCGTCGTCGGACGAAGTCGAGAAGCTATGCCACCCGTCTTCCGTGACCACGAGGACTCCGGTGCAGATGATCCGATAATTGTTCGTCAGGAACATCGACGCGATTCCAGGATCGATGAGACTGTTCCCGGCCGTGCCGGCGACGTTCGCTTGGTCGATCGACGTCGACAGTAGGTACGAGTAGGTGGTACCGGTCGTCACGATAGCCTCTGCCGCTGTGTATCCGGGTGAAGCCGACGAGAGGTACGTGCCGGAGGCGATTGCGACCACTTGACAGGATAAGCCTGGCGTCAGAGGAGCTTCGCCTTGTGTTGCTCGATACGAGTTCTCGGAATCGACGATCTGCTGGATGGCTGTCGGCGCCGGACTTGGAGCCGAAGGGCCTTGCGGACCAGCTGGACCGACCGGACCTTGATCGCCCGTGAAGTTCTGGCACGCTGCGAGCGCGACCGAAATGATAATCAGACTAAAGTATCGCTTCATATGACTCCCCTTTCAAGGGTGATTATGAGATCACAATATAGCACGAGAGTCGCTAGAATGTCAATAGTCTCGATATGATACGACGTTATCCGCCGATTATTTTCCACAGCGCTTCGAACGGATCGACCGCTAAGTTGATTTGAAGTTGTACGACTACTTCCAGACCCTTGAACGCGTCCAGTTCGGAGGCGGTGAGATGAAGCTCCCAGTTGGAACGCACGTCTGGTTTCAGAAGCATGGCTGTGCCTATCGATTGATCTTCTTCGCTCGATATGAAAGATAGATTGACCTCATCGTAGAGATGCTTCCGATCTGGGCGCGTCCCTGGATCGAGTTTCGGAAGCTTAAGCTCGTTAGACACGCTGCACTTCGACGATGGACTGAAGCATCACGTCTCGTTCGGTGCCGTCCGCGAGATCTGTGACCTTCACGAAGGTCATATAGTTCTTGCCGAACAGTTCCTTGATCTTTCCCTCGCGCAGCAGCGGCTTCTCGGCTTTCGGCTCCTTGTGAAGGAAGCGCACCACGCCGCCAGGAAGCAGTCGGAACGTGCCTTCGGTGAATCGGATCCACTCGGCTGGAGCCGCCAGACCTTTTTCCTGAAGGGCTACGATCGTTTCCGCGACAGTCGGCTGCGCTTTTTCGGCTGGCGCCGGAGTCGGTTGGGCAGCCTGCTCTACAGGCAATTCGGTGACGGCCTTAGCCGCCGGTTTGTTTGTCTTCTTCGGCATAAAAACCTCCTTAATATTGTTGACCAGTTATACGTTCGTACACGCTCTTGCTGATATTCTCGGCGTCTCTGGATTGCATCAAAGCTTGGCTGATACCGCCAGCCATTGCGTGCATGTTGCCGCAGAACCAAGCGATCATGGCATCGTGTACAAATTTCGGAAAATCCTTTTTGACCTCTTCTGTAACTGAATCGACCATCTTCTGGATTTCCGGATCAACTTTCAGTCGTTCTGTTACCCCGGCTTTGACAAGCTCCACGACTTGCTTGTTGGCTTCGAAGAGAAACTGTTCGCGGGCACCACGAAATTTCCCCATGATTGATTTGATCTCCCAGTTATCTTTGATCCTATAATCAGGAGCGTCCGCTTGACTTGGATTCTTTCTGCGGTATTCGGCTATAGCCTGCTGTTCTTTCAACTCTCGTTCGGCTCCGTATGGCATGTCGAACCAATTCTTGATGATTCCAAGCGTAATATCTCGCTTTTGATCTTCGCTCAGATTCTTAAAAAGATCGATAACCGTTTCGCCAATATTCGACGCATCGATGTTCAGTTCAACTTTCACTTCTTGCCTCCGTACGTGAACCGCATCACAGGCGGCCGCGATGGAAAATAATTCGGATTCGCATTGTAGTGTCTATCACAATTCCCGTGGTAAGCAAAGTCTTTTTCGCATAGACCCGGAGTGGCCAGTTCTTTGATATAATACGGCTTGAAGAGTTGCCAGCATTGATGGTCAACCGCCATGTGACTGTAGGCCATGATCGAAGTCACACACCCCTTCATGGGCCCATTCTTGAAGTACGTCGGCTTGACGTGCCGGCGGCCGAAGAAGCAGTGTCCAAGTTCGTGAAAGACCACTTCCTCGACAGTGTCAACTGGACCATACTTGTACAGAATATAGCTGATCCTGATACCCTTCGTGTCGCACTCCTCGGCCGTTCCGAGGAAGTGTATGTCCATGATCTCTGCAGTTACCGGAATAATCACGTTCGTCTCGTACAAAGCCTCGAAGTAACGCACGTGATCTTGAAGCGTCGGTTCAGCTGGCCCGTACGGCTTGACGTTAGGCGTAGTGCACGCCGCGAGAAGTAGGGGAAGTAAAATCCATCTCATCTTCGCGGTGGCGTCCGACGCCCTTTGGGACGTTCCGTTTCCGTCTTAAGATCTTGGGAGACTGTCTCCGCGAATTCTGACAAGCGGCGCCGAAGGCGTTCGGCCAAAGAATCAGACGACCGGCTAGGCGTGAATCTAGGAAGGCACGCTTCGCTCATCTTGGCGATCAAGGTCCACACCGACTGCCTACGGTCGTGCTCAGTAACCTTGCCGTATCTAGGACCGTCCTTCGTCCACGTGTCGGAAGAGATCCAACCTTCGTAGTCGCAGTGTGTACCGTCCCCGTTTCCGTTTCCGTCGTTGGCGATCAGCATCTCTACTAGCTTACGAGCTTGACTTTCGTCCCCGAAAGGAACCAGCTCGACTGTGATTCTGAGCATCTGACCTCCTATGCCACGTCGGTCAGAATCACTGTATCAGAGTAATCCATGTCGAGCAATTTAAAATTGATGGGCGGGCCGATGTCCGGTCCGAGAGGGCTCAGGAATCCTTCTATGAGTACGTGAACCATTCCGGTGTCGCAGGTCAGCCTTACCGACTTATTTGCTATCGGCAAATAGATGAACGCTTCGAACGGCGAAACCACCATCACCTCGGTCAAGGCGCCTTCTTTCCGAAGCCTGCCGGCCCTTCTCCTTCGAGCGGGTCGCGCTTGTTCAGGCGCGCTTCCAAGCTGATCTCCATGACCAGCTCGCCTAGGACGTTTTCGATCTCGCGAGCAGGGTACCCGCGCATCAGGAATTCGTTGAACAGAGGTGTCAGAGTTTCGGAGGCACGGGAGTCCAGCTCTGTGGCCGCGTCGGTGAACGTTTCGTCTTTTTCGTTAAACAGAGATTTCTTCATATAACGCGCTTCTTGAGAGTTTCCAATTCGGCGATGATTCTTTTACGCTGGTCCGAACCAGTCGCCCCAGAAGTCGACATGGCTGCTAGCTTTTTATCTGAGAATTTGAGAGTCTTCTCCAGACGTTCGATCACGCGCTTGCGGCGGAACATTCTCAGGTTATTGTGCGGGCTCAAAGTCTTCATCGTTTCCTCCAACTTTGGGTTAGGATAGTCTACCGCTTAGGCCGGTACTTGTAAAGTAAATAGACATACGTCGCGTTGACGGCGCATACAGCGCATCCAGCCCAGAAGCTGAACATCTGTCCCAGAACGGGATAGTAGTACATGTTCCAGAAGCCCCACGCTGTGAAGAAGGCGGTCGACAGGATACTCGTACCCTTGACTTCTTTGTGCTTCAGTATGACGCGACAGTGGTTTGCAACAGCGAACGCTGCGAATCCTTCGAATGCCGAGTTGATCGTATCGATCATAACTCCTCCTTGATCAGTTTTACGTACGCATCTGATGGCGGACCGTCGAACGAGATGGAGACTTTACGCTTGCCGTTTTCGCGGTACACGAGAGCCCACATCACTGCTGGCTGCGGCCGTTCAATCTGGATAGATCCGAAAGGCATCAATCGCTCTATCACAACGCATAGTTCTGCTAAACGACATTCGGCCCAGTATCGATATTTCTCGTCTTTCGGCGGATGTTCTCTTGTGTCGTCTACCAGCTGCTGCAGCTCGATAGGCTCCCAGAATCCGGTTTTGTCGGGGAGATGCTTCACCTCGAGGTGTCCCAGTCCTCTACTACGAACAGCAATTCTAGGACGTCGTCTTTGTAGGTAGCTCGGAATCCGCCGGACCACGACATGCCTTCTTCTAAGGCATTCCGAAGATGCTTGCGCGCAGCCTTCTTGATCTCGTGCAGCTGCGGAACGCCGTCGACGATAGACCATTTCCAATCGAGAGCCACCATAGTCTTGTGAACCCGTTCGAACTCGAAACAGTCCATGACCTCGTCTATCAGCTCTTGCTCAGTAGCCATACTTCTCCACCTCTGATTCGAGTTTTTCCCACACGTCGTCGGTCGTTTCTTTGATCATACTGAACAAAATATTGAGGTCTGGGTCGGCACCTAAGGCAACGAATTCCTGCGTCGGTCCAGGATTGAGAGTTGCCTTGAATACGAAGTACGGGCCGCCGTGCTCTGTAGTCGTCAGAGCGATCGTCCTGGCCGGGAACGTAAGTTGCGCTCCGGACGCGAGCCAACGGAGCGCCTTCATGGTACGTCGCATGTACTTGGACTGTGCGCCGAATTCAATTTCTGACCACGGAATGCTCAAACATCCTCCTCGATGTACAGGACCGACATTTCCGTCTGGACAACGAATCTAGTCTTGTTCCAGTTGGCGGCCACTTCATACACCTTGCTAGACCGGTAGAATCCGGCGTCGAACTTCACCGAAGAGAAGTACATGGGGAATCCGATCACCGGTTCGAGCGTATCCTGCGCGAGCCACGTCTCATCGAACGGCGTGTCTGCGGCATACTTCTCGATCTCGGCCTTCGTGCCGGTTCTCAGAATACGCTGGGTACGCAGGTTAGGTACGAACGCGAAGGCCGGCTGCCCGCACATTCGAGTATCGTAGACCACCTTCGAAGTTTTCTTGTCGAAGATCTTGGTGACTTTGTACAGTTTCTTCATGTTTACTCCAGGTTCTTAGTCTCGTTGACTTCCGGCGTCTTCGTGACATCGTTCGAGAAGACAGTTACGGTCGTTTCCCTCTGGAGACCGGAGTCGTAGTAGCCAAAGATGAGGCGATTCATCTCGTCGACCTTCACCGTTACAGCTAGCGCTCGCTGCTTCTTGAGATGCTCAAGGGACTTGACGATCTGTTCGATGGAATATTGTTTCTTGCTCATTTTCTCCACTTTCTGTACGAAGCCAGCTCCCACAGGAAAACGGTCGCCAAAAACACCGATGCGGACAGCGCAAATACTGCCAAAGCGCTCAGCAAAACTGCAGACGGTAGCCAGATGGGCGCGAAGACCCACCACCAGCTCCAGGTGATGTATCCGAAGATCTTAGCGGCGAAGAAGGCGAGCGTCAGTGCCGTCCCCGTCCTGATAGGAACGATGCGGATGCTCAGAATCTCTCGGCTCATGATGCTTTTCCAGCCTTTTCAAGCGCTTCCAGCTTGATCTTCTTTTCGAGGATGGCTTTGCAGTGGTTCCAGAACGGGTCCGGCGTCGCCGACCCTTGAACGCATGTCAGTACCAATAGGAGACAGTTGGTCGGGTTGTGGTGCTGGGCCATCAAGGCGTCGACGTATTTGTCCGGATCACCTTTGAAGTACGGGACCGTGGCAACCACGATCTTGCCTTTTTCGTCGTGCTGACGAACTTCTTCCGTGCAGACTTTACCCCAAGGTAACTTAAACAGAAGTGCCACTTTGTTCCCCTTTGTTTGGTTTCGAGTCGAATTCGCCGCGAGCCAGCTTCGCTGCGCCGTCCGCAGCGCGCTTGGCGGCGTGCTTTATGTTGATCAACTTCTTGTAAATGTTTTCCACTAGACCGGCGCGGGGAGAGGCTGTCTGGCCAAACAGATCCGCCTGCTCTTTTTCTTTGGCGACCCATCCTAGCACGATGTCGATCTGCTCTGGTGACAGGAAGAGTTGGAAGGTCTTAGGTTTTTTCGGCTTGAAATCATACAGCATGTCTAATCGTAGCACAGCGGTGTCGGGAACGCAACTGAGACGGGCGACCGGTCGCCCCCCGTACGTTTAAACGTATGGA
>Ga0335069_10000090_pt1 | contig 155229 bp, 135 predicted proteins | sample Lox_Sample_11_FD_206714 | JGI IMG/M metagenome (GOLD analysis project Ga0335069, IMG submission 206714) | Soil microbial communities from Loxahatchee National Wildlife Refuge, Florida, United States - Lox_Sample_1.1 | ecosystem: Environmental > Terrestrial > Soil > Wetlands | place: USA... | reverse complement strand
ATCCGCCGCAGGCGCGCAGCCGCCGCCAGCGCAAGCGTGCGAGCCGGTCGCGGTAAGAAGCTGAAATAGGCCTGCGCATCCGGGCGCAGAGCGGAAAGAACAAGGTCGGCGCGGCAAATCCGCGCCGGCCTTGTTTCAAAGTGGCCGCTGTGAAATCATCCTGCCTTGGAAGAATCGTCAGGGCTGGCGCGATCGGCGCCGGGGAGGGACGGGGATGAACATAGCAAAAAGTGCTGCCGTGACTGGCATGCTGGTGTTTTTGGTAGTGTCTGGGCCGGTGCATGCTGGAGCGGCGGGATTTGGCGTTTCACCACAAAGCTTGTCGTTTGGCACGATCCCGGTTGGTACAACGTCGGCTGCCGAAGCCATTCAGATTTCAAATTCTGGCCAATCTTCTCTAAATATCACAGGCGTGACCGCTCCGGCTGGATTCACCATTACCAACGACGGATGCAGCGGAATCAAGCTTGGCGTGAAAGCCGGCTGCAGCATCAGCGTCGCATTCAGACCCGCCAAAACCGGAACCATCAGCGGCCAAGTGACAATTCGCGGCACTTCAAGCAATCGTTCGGCGCGGATACGGCCTCAGGTAGTAGCCGTAACCGGAATCGCGGACGGAGTTGACAACTTAATTTACGTTACCAACCCATACGTTGATCCGGATTTAGGGGATGGTAATTCGGTCACGACATACCTCGACGGGGCCAGCGGCGATACGCCTCCGTTTAGCCAAATAATAGGGCCGGATACAGGGTTGAACTTTCCGTTCGGAATTGCGATTCATCCTCCTACGGACGAATTGTTTGTTGCGAATTACAGCGACAACAGCATCATGATTTATAGCCCGTCGACGTCCTCTGGCGATGCGACGCCTTCGGCTTATTTCATCGGCCCCGCCACCGCCATCACGAATCCTGAGGGGATTGCCGTCGATTTTAACAACAGCATCTATTTGGCAAACAACAACGGCGGTGCGCCGTATTTTGGCAGCATCAATAAATACGATTGCTGCGTGGCCGGAAATATTCCACCAGCGGCGGTAATCACCGGCCCGGCCACCGGACTTGCTTATCCCGCTGGCATCGCTGTCGATTCGATTGGGACCGCGTATGTCGCAAACAGCGAGGGTGGTCCCACCGGCGATGGCAGCGTTACCGTGTATCCACCGGCAGCCTTCCTCGGTGGCGGGGGTAACGTGCCGCCAAGCAACACGATTGCGGGTCCGCTTACCGAGCTCAGCCAACCGATTGGTATCGCGCTTGGGCCGTTCTTTCCACCGATTCCCACCGTTACTCCAACATCGACAGCGACTCCGACTTCCACGGCTGTTTCGTCGCCGACGCTTGCGGCAACCGCAACGGTTACGGTAACTCCGACGGCGACCTTTACGTTTATACCGGCGATTGCGACTCCAAAAATGACTCCGGGCCGCAATACCGCCCCGTTGCCGACGCTGATTAGCCCAACTGCGACGCCCGGAGCAATCTATGTAGCAAATCAGGGCAGCGGCGAGCACGACTGCGGCCCCAGCCCGGGCGGATGCATTACGATCTATCACCTGCCGCTGCATAGCCCGACCGGTAATCCGGACGATGTGCCGCCCGATGCGGTTATCGTCGGCCCGAACACCCAATTGAACGAGATCGCGGGTATCGCAGTGGATGCGGACGGGTTCATCTTTGTGACCAGTTTCACCGACCCCGGTGACGTGCTCGTATTTTCACCGGGCAGCCAGGGAAACACGCCGCCGGTTGCAATCGTCGCGGGCCCCGATACGGGATTGTTTGTGCCGTGGGGAATCGCGATTGGTCCGCCCCCGATTATCGAATGCGGTGCCGGCGGGACCGGGGTATGTATCGATAAGGCCGCGCCGATGGCATCAAGGTGGCATTAGGCGCCGGCGTCAAGATCTGAAAGAAGACCTGCGCCGCGTTGTGCGGCGTAGGTCTTTGCTTTTCATGTTCGCGGCAAGCCAGCCGCGCTCGCACAAGTCTGCGATTGTATGCCGCCGACGCGCCGGGATAAGATTCCGTGCGCCCGCAACCGCGGATTTTCATCATGGCAACCGAGGGAGCCAAAACCAGAAAAGATCGTCTTGCGCTGATCGAGCTGCTCTCGTCGATCGCGTCCGAATATTCGGATGATCTGCGCGAGACGTTAGACCGGCTTGTGGGCGCGATCGCCACCGGCATGGAGGCCGAGGTCTGCTCGCTATATCAGTTCGATCCGCAGCGCGAGCGGCTCGTGCTTCGCGCCACAGTCGGATTGGAACGCGATTCCGTTGGCAAGGTCTCGATGCGCACCGATGAGGGGTTGGTCGGTCTGGTGCTGGAAAAAGATGCCCCGTTGTGGGTGCCGGACGCGATGAGCCATCCGCGCTACAAATATTTTCCAGAGACTGGCGAAGAACGGTTTCACACGTTTCTTGCCGTGCCGGTACATGACGGACGCAAAAGACCGATGGGAGTTCTGGTCACGCAGACTTTGGAGCGGCGCAAGGTAACCAAAAGCGAGATGACGCTGCTGAGCACCGCGGCCAATCAAGTCGCGCAGGTGATGGCTTCCTACCGCCTGCGCGAAACGCTCGCGACCAAGGAAAAGGAGCGGCTGGAATATCGCCGCCGGATGATCGAGGCCAACCGTCAACTGAAGGATTACGAAAAGGTTGGAGGAAAGGCGCGCCTTAGCACGCCACAGAAGATTCGCCGGCCGCGGTTGGTCGGATTGTCGGCCTCGCCCGGGTTTGCCCTGGGACAGGCGCATGTGGTCGGCACATTTTTGAGCACAATCGACCGAAATCAGCGCGCGCGCGACCCGAAGGCTGAATGCAAGCGGATCGATGAGGCGCTCGAGCGCTCCACGAGCGAGATCGCCGCTCTGAGGGAACGCATGGCGCCGTTGATGCCCGAGTCGGACCTTAAGATCTTTGATGCACATCGGCTGATTCTTGAAGACGAAGCATTTACGGGCCGTATTCGGGAGGCAATCGATTCAGGCTATTCCGCGGAAAGCGCATTGTTCCGCGTGATCGACGAATTGACGGCGTCGATGCTCGCCAGTGCGGACGGCTATCTGCGCGAGCGCGCCGCCGACTTTCGCGACGTGGGGCATCGCGTGCTGCGCCATCTGCATCATGAGGATAAGAAGGGCGCTTTTACCAAGCCGACCGTGATCGTGGCGGACGAGCTGACACTGTCGCAATTGACGATGGTGTCGCATGAGAAGCTGGCGGGGATCGCGCTGCAATCCGGAGGCGTGACCTCTCACGCGGCGATTCTCGCGCGGGCATTCGAAATTCCCACCGTCGTCGGTGTGGAGCATCTTATGGAATCGGTGGTCGAGGGCGATCACCTCGTGCTGGACGGAAATTCCGGTGTCGTATACGTGAATCCCGGCGCGCAAATCGAAAGCGACTATGTCGGTCTGGCCAAGCGATACGAGGCATTCAAGAAGGAATTGATTGAAGAGAGCGGGGAGCCAGCCGCCACCAGCGACGGGCATCGCGTGATGATGCTGGCGAATATCGCGTTGCTGGCCGACATCCACATGGCGATTAGATACGGCGCGGAGGGCGTGGGCCTGCTGCGGTCGGAATTTTCATTTCTCACGTACGAAGACTTCCCCGACGAGAACCAGCAGCTCGCCCTGTACCGTCAGATGCTCGAGGCGGTCGGCCAGCGTCCGGTGACGATTCGCACGCTCGACATCGGCGCCGATAAATACCCATCGTACATGCGGGTGCCGCGCGAGGACAACCCGTTTTTGGGCTGGCGCTCAATCCGAATTTCGCTGGAAATGGCCGGCCTGTTCAAGATTCAGTTGCGTGCAATCCTTCGTGCGGCGTCGCGCTACAAGGTTCGCGTCCTGTTCCCGATGATCTCCAGCCTGGAGGAATTGCGCCGCGCCAAGGAAATTTTGGCCGAAGCGCAGGCCGAACTGTTCCGCGAAGGAATCGAGCATAATCCGAATATTGAAGTCGGAATGATGGTCGAAGTGCCGTCGGCGGTGTGGCTTGCGCCGCGTCTTTCTCACGAGATCGATTTCTTCTCCATCGGCACCAACGATTTGATCCAGTATCTGTTGGCGGCCGATCGTAATAATCCGAAGGTGGCGCACTTGTACGAATCGCTCCATCCGGCGGTTTTGTCGGCGATTGCCGAGGTCGTTAATGTCGCGCGCGCCGCCGACAAGGAAGTTTGTCTGTGCGGTGAAATGGCCAGCGATCCGTTGACGACGCTGCTTTTGGTCGGGATGGGGCTCGATGAACTGAGCCTGAGCCCGCTGTTTATTCCGGTGGTTAGAAAAGTCATCCGCGAGGTGGACTATCAGACCGCACGCCAAATTGCGCGCGATTCGCTCCAGATGGCGAGCGTGCAGGAAATCAAGGGCTATCTGATCGAGCGGTATCGAGACTTGGGACTAATGAATCTAGTGGAGATGTACCGATAATAATTCAAGCATTTCCAGTAGTTTCGAACCTCTATGTTCAAATTTTGGGCACCAGTCAAGAGGGACCCCAGATTGACTTTTCAAACAAGGCACGATTAACTCTGACCGACCGGTTAGACCTTACCATATGGGCCAAAACTCGGTTGTGACTGGATAGAGAAGGAACTTCGTATGGCGATAATTCTTGGACTGGTGGCATTTGTCGTTCTGGGCAGCGGGGTCGCCGGGATTCTGTATTGGATATTGGGGACCCATCGCTATGGCGGCGATCAGCCGGCCACTCCCCTCCAATTGACGGCGCGTGAGGGCGCGGCGGCGAACGGCGTAGTGAAGCCGGAACCATGTCGAACCATCCGCGTCTATTTCATCAAGCCCTCGCGCTATGACGAAGAGGGCTACGTTCAATATTTCCGTTACGGTGTGCAGCCGAACAACACGCTGACCGCGCTGTCCGCTCTGAACGAGGCGTTCAACCGGCGTTACTCCGCCGAGCGCAACGTATATCTCGAGACCGTGGTTTGGGACGAAATTTGCGACGGTATCGTAAGCCCCGAGACCATCAAAGCGATTAAGGAAAAGGCGCGCGAGGATGGCGTCGAATTGATCGCTGGACTGGCGGGCGTGCAGTCGAATCAGTATCCGCGCGGCCGTGACCTCGCGCTTCAATTCGTGGCCGCCGGCGTGCCGACGATGATGGGCGGGTTCCACGTCAGCGGATATCCTGATTCTGTAAAATTCCTCAACGAATGCGGCGTCACGACAATTGTCGGCGAGGCCGAAAATATCTGGGGTGAAATCGTCGAGGATTTTTTGGCCGGCAAGCTGGCAAAGAGCTACTCGGTGACGCAGGGAATCCGCGCCAAGACCGGACAGAACGACATCATCGTTCCGCTAATTACCGAGGCGCTGCTTCCCAAGCTCGACGACCGTTATCTGTCGCGCTTCTTCAACACGTCGATGACGACGATCGATACCTCGCGCGGATGCCCGTTCACTTGCTCATATTGCAGCGTGAAGAACGTGATGGGCCGCACGATGCGCTCCCGCGAGCCCAATGCGGTGGTGGAGTGGGTGCGGGATGCATGCCGCAATCACGGTATCGAGTCGCTGTTCCTGGTCGATGACGACTTCTTCCGCTCGCCGCGATGGGAGGAGATCCTTACCGGGTTCATTGAAGTTAAAAAAGAGTTTCCGAAGTTTTCCTTCATGATGCAGGTGGATGTGGATGCTTCCTGCTATGCCAATTTGGCGGAGGGTGAGACGGAATCCGCCAAGCATCGCCGCAGCAAGCGCTTCACGGAGCTGGCCGCCAGCGCCGGATGCTATCAGGCGTTTATCGGAATTGAATCGCTAAATCCCGATAACCTCAATTTCGCGACCAAGTACCAGAACACCGACGATCGCCAGCACAAGTACAAGCTGGAAGAGGCCCGCGCCCGCGTGATCAACAAGTACCGGCGCGTGGTCGACAACTGGCACAAGGTCGGCGTATCGACTCATGCCGGCTATATGCTCGGCTTCCCGTTTGACGGCCCTGATTGCGGACGCGTGGCTGCGCAGACGCTCAAAAAGATTGGCTTCGACATCGTGTCGTTCTTCATCATGACGCCGCTCCCCGGCACTGAGGATCAGGTCCGCTTTGCCAAGGAAGGCACGATCATGGATTGGGACTTCAATAACCTCGACTCGCAGCATGTCACCCTTAAGCACGAGAAGATGGACAAACACAGCTGGCTGGCGGCGTATCGCGATGCATTCACAGGCTTCTATTCTCTGCCGCGCCTGTTGCGTGAGACGTTCACGGTATGCGCCGGGCGGGGCCTGGATGCGGAGGCGCGCCGTTCTGTGCTGCGTCAGTTCACCTATTATTTCTTCAGCTATCGCCAGGGTCGCCATCCAATGGTCGGCGGTATCTGGCCGATCCGCCGCCGCGATGTCCGCCGGGCGGTCGTGACCGACGATGAAGCGCGCCGGCATTATTTGAGCGGGATGCGCTTCGATGCGATCCTGCGCGGCGACGGCGGCGAAGGATTCGCGGCGGCTCCGGCCTGATTTGCAGAATGAATTTGGCGCCTATGCGGCGCGGCCGCGCAAGCAGCCGCGCCGCTTTATTTGTGGCCGCCTGCGGATGATCCAAAATGCCATTTTCTCCATCGGCGGCCGTCTGTTTTCTGCTGGCGGTTATCATATTCGTGGTTCCGTCCATCCGGCGCGCCGTGTTCGCAATTCTCCGGGTCGGGTTCGTTTTCATTGTGATCGGTGGAGCGGCCGGCGGAATCGTGATGATCATGAATAACGAAACGATTTTTGAAGAGCCGGGCACTCGTCCTCGCGTACTGCGATTCCTGACCATGAATTCGGCGGCGGCGAGCAAAGATGGATCCGGGGCGGTCACATGCGATTTGAGCAAGCCGGTCATCGCTCAGCCGGACTTGCCAAGCACGCCGGAGGAAGGCCATCGGCATCACCCCCACGCCGCGCCGAAGCAGCCGCGGCCTGCGACAACCAGTACGCCTGCGGCCGGTGAAGCGCCGGAGGATTCATATCCCGAGCTGGTGATGCGCACCTATCCGGGACTGCCGCGCCGCAAACTGTACCAGCTTGCCCGCGAGACGGTTGATTCTCTCGGTGGATGGAAAGTTACGGCGGCGAATCCTGCCGCCTATACGCTCGAGTGCGTATACACGGCACGCCTGTTCAGCCTGGAGGACGACGTTCGAATTACTGTCCGGCCCGACGGTTCGATTGACGTATGCTCGCGATCCGGCTCCGCGCGGCCCGATTCAACTTCACTATTGCGGTTCTTTCCGGGCGACTTGGGCGCCAATATCGGGCACATCAAGGAGTTTTACGAGGCCCTGGATCCGAAGACGGACGCCGCATACCAGGAGGAACAGCAGCGCGAAAACGCCCAGCAACCGCGTTAACCACGCAGGGCGAATTTCGGATAGGATTCAATGCGATGATCCGGGAAGCACAAATCGACGCGCTGGCGAACCATCTCGTCCACGGTCTGGTCGACCTTGGCGTGATCGCGCCCAAGCGCGACGTCAAGGAACTGGTCGCTTGCGTGACCGAGTTGATGTCCGCGAATTTCGGGACCGAGGCGCAAATCGACGACGAAGCCGACAAGATGGCCGAAGAATTGGCGCGCAAGGACTCGCGTGCCGACGTCGATCGGCTGCGCGCGATGATTCGCCAGCGGCTCGCGGAGAAGAAGGGGTTTACTCTGTAGGGTCGCGATGAAACTTACCGAAGAAAGGGTTCTGTTTCTCGCGCGCGAGTCGCTCGAAAAGCTCCGTAAAGAAGGGCTGGCCGACATCCAGAATTTTCCGCTAGCGCTGCGCAAGGCGCGTGAACTGATCGCTCAATATAGTGCGGAAGGCGACGCAATCGATGCGGTCGTTCGGCGCAAGATATTGTCGATCAAACGCGGCATTGTCGAAGGCAGCAACGAATGGACCGTGCTGTACCGGCGTTATCGCGACGAAGAAATGAGAAAGCGCGGCCCCGCTCGCTGATGGCCGCGACTCCAGCTCCGCAGCCGCCGATTCCCGGCGACATTATCGTAGATGATCGGGGCCGCAGGCGCGGCCTGTTCGCCGGTATGGCTCCCGGCCGCGTACTCGATATCCCGGCCGGCGGCGGCCTGCAGACCGGCGCCTTGCGCAATCTTGGCTATCATGTCGTCCCAGTCGATCTGTTTCCGCCCGGCAAGCGCAATGGCCGCGACTGGTGGACGGTTGCCGATGCAAATCTCCAGTTTCCGTATCGCGATGCGTCGTTCGATTACGTGCTCTCGCGCGAAGGTATTGAGCATCTGGCAAACCAGCTGGGATTCATCGGCGAATGCGCGCGAGTGCTTCGTCCGGGCGGCAAATTCGTGATGACTACGCCGAACATGATGCATCTATCGGCCCGCGCGAGCATGTTTCTGACCGGGCAGCGCAATCTTCGTCGCGGTCTCGTGAATGAGGTTCAGACGTTTCGGGGCCGCAAAGGGCCGCGCGTCTATCACGGCCACGCCTTCCTGCTCGATTATTTCCGGGCGCGCTACATGCTCCGGCTGTCAGGTTTCGATCGGCTTGAAGTTTACAGCGACCGCAAAAGCCCCACCTCCGTTGCGATGGCGCCGCTGGCCGGAATAATGTGGGCTGCGGCTAAGTTCTCGCTGGCGGTATCGGCGCGTAATGCGCGCCGGCAGGGATATCTCCAAGCGCCGCCGGAGGTAACCGGCGAGATTCTGCGGCATGTGTTTTCCCCCGCGCTGCTGTTCGGCAAACGAATGATCATCGTCGCCGAGCGATCTGCCTAGATCGTACCGAAGCCTGATACAATCCTCGGCCATGGACGACAAGCAGTACCGGAAGGCGGTGGACGAATGCTTCTCCCGGGTCGCGAAACGGCTGGAAGATTTTGACCCCGACGAAGCCGACTACAGCACGATGGATGGGGCGGTGACTATCGAGTTTTCCGACGGTGACAAGTTCATTTTGAGCCGGCAGTCGGCTGCCCATCAGATCTGGCTCGCCGCCGGCGCCCATGGCTATCGCTATAGTTGGGACGAGGGTCGTAATGTATGGATTGACGACAAGGAAGGCCACGAATTGTACGCCCGGCTGGCCCAACTCGTGGCTGAAAAAGTGAGCCATTCCGTAGTTTTTTAGGCACTTTGGGGCTTATCCACAGGTCTTGCATTCCCGCGTAATCTGGCTAAACTGGCGGTTGGCACTCGGTAGCGCTGAGTGCCAATTGACAAACTCAGAACCGTAATTAACTTTTCGAAGGCTGGATTTTCCGGCCACAAACACCACCATCAAGGGCAAGGAGGCTATCGGTTTGCAATGAAGATTAAACCACTTGGCGATCGGATTCTCGTCAAGCGCATCAAGGAAGAGGAGCGGACCAAGGGCGGGATCATTATTCCCGACACCGCTAAGGAAAAGCCGCAGGAAGGCAAGGTCGTCGCGGTCGGAAAGGGCAAGTACGACGATCACGGCAAACTCATCCCGACCGAGGTCAAAGCGGGAGACAAGATTCTGTTCGGAAAATACTCGGGCAGCGAGTTCAAGCACGAAGGCGAAGACCTTCTAATCCTGCGCGAGGACGACATCCTGGGGATCATCGAGTAGGCGATACCCGGGAATAGCCTGAAACCAATATCGCACCAGCAAATTTCTGAATTAAGGAGAGGCAAAGAACCATGCCCGCAAAGATAGTTCGTTTTGGACAGGAGGCGCGCGAGAAGATCCTGAAGGGGGTCAATGTCCTTGCCGACGCCGTTACCGTGACGCTCGGCCCCAAGGGCCGCAACGTCGTGCTCGAAAAGAGCTTTGGCGCTCCGACCGTGACCAAGGACGGCGTGACGGTCGCCAAAGAAGTCGAGCTGGAAGACAAGTTCGAAAACATGGGCGCTCAGATGGTCAAGGAGGTCGCCTCCAAGACCTCGGATGTCGCCGGAGACGGCACCACCACCGCGACCGTGCTCGCGCGTTCGATTTTCACCGAAGGCATCAAGATGGTCGCGGCCGGACACGATCCGATGTCGCTAAAGCGCGGCATCAATCGCGCGGTTGACGCAATCACCGGCGAGCTCAAGAGCATGTCCAAGCCGACCAAGGACCGCAAGGAAATCGCCCAAGTCGGCACCATTTCAGCCAACAACGACTCGACCATCGGCGACATCATCGCCGAGGCGATGGAGAAGGTTGGGAAAGAGGGTGTCATCACCGTCGAAGAGGCGCGCGGCTTGGAGACGCAGCTGGAAGTGGTCGAAGGAATGCAGTTCGACCGCGGCTATCTTTCGCCCTATTTCGTAACCGATCCGGAGCGGATGGAGGCGAAGCTCGACGACGCGTTCATTCTCATCCATGAGAAGAAGATTTCGTCGATGAAAGACCTGCTGCCGATTCTCGAGACCATCGCCAAGAGCGGCAAGCCGTTCTTGCTGATTGCAGAGGATATCGAGGGCGAGGCGCTGGCCACATTGGTGGTGAACAAGATTCGCGGCACGCTCTCCTGCGTCGCCGTGAAGGCTCCGGGCTTCGGCGACCGCCGCAAGGCGATGCTCGAAGACATTGCAATCCTGACCGGCGGCCGTGCGATTTCCGAGGAACTCGGCATCAAGCTGGAAAGCATCACGCTCAACGATCTTGGCCGCGCCAAGCGGATCGTGGTCGACAAGGACAACTGCACGATCATCGATGGCGCCGGCAAGAAGGCTGACATCGAAGGGCGCATCAAGCAGATTCGCGCCCAAATCGAGGAGACCACCTCCGACTACGATCGCGAGAAGCTGCAGGAGCGGCTGGCGAAGCTGGTGGGCGGCGTCGCGGTAATTCGCGTCGGCGCGGCGACCGAGGTTGAACTCAAGGAGAAGAAGGCGCGCGTCGAAGATGCGCTCCATGCCACTCGCGCCGCGGTTGAAGAGGGCGTGGTGCCGGGCGGCGGCGTTGCGCTGATTCGCTCGTCGGTCGCGCTCGACAATCTGCGCGCCAGCGAGGACGAAAAGATCGGTGTTGCGATCATCAAGAAGGCAGTCGAAGGTCCCGCATGGTGGATCGCGACCAACGCGGGATGGGAAGGCTCGGTCGTCGTCGACAAGATCAAGAACAACAAGGGGCCGTTCGGGTTCAACGCGGCCAGCGAGGAGTTCGAGGATCTCATGAAGGCGGGGATTATCGATCCGACCAAGGTGGTCCGTAGCGCGCTTCAGAATGCGTCGTCGGTTGCGAGCCTGTTGCTCACGACCGAATGCATGGTCGCCGAAAAGCCGGATGAGAAGCCGGCTGGCGGCGGTGGAATGCCGGGCGGCATGCCCCCGGGCGGCATGATGTAAGCGCTGCTCTGAGCTTGTGTGACTTGAACGGCGGTGAGGGCAAATGCCTTCACCGCCGTTTTTTTTCATGTGGCATTGAGCGAATGGAGACAAGATAAGAAATTCTTAAGTATGGCGTGGGTGACAAGTAAGACTACTTATGTCACCATCATGCAACAGTTTGCTGGCTTGCAACGCAAATCTGGCACAGCAAGGTCATCTGCAGCGCAGCTTTGAGGCACCGCACCGCTGCGGCTAATCCAAATTGTTAAGATTTCGAGCATTCAGGCAAAACACAAGCTAACATTAATTTGGATGGTTCAATTGCTGAGAATACCGAAAAATCTTCTTAGAATCGGCGATTTCTTGGATTTTGCCATGAATCCGCCGCAGAATCGTTTTAGCTTTCTGCGGGTCTGATTTTGCTGCGAGCGAGCGTGAATTCTGTAATTGAGTCACGGCGGTAGTGGCGGCATCAAGATTGCTTCTATTGGCTAGGCAGGCAGGATGCCGGAATCGGGTGAGTCGACGAGCGCGTAGATTGGTTTCTACGCACGCTGATTGGCCTCGGGTTTGACGGTCTCCAGCCCAATTTTAACGCTGTGGTAGGGCTCGGTTCGTGAGGATCGGGCGGGAGAGACCGTGATGGCAGTCCGGGTATTGATTGCTGACAGCTCGGGGGTAACTCGCGATATCATCCGGCATCATCTCGAGTGCGGGGGATGCGAGATAGTAGGAGAAACCAAGACCGTCGAGCAGGCGCTTAACCTGTTTAGAACCGCGCGGCCCGATGTCGTGATGCTCGATCCCGGGTTGAACAGCACCGATCATGGCGACCCGCTCAAAATGTTTCGAACGATTCGCGAAGAATCGCCGTCCACTTCAGTAATTGTCGTAAGCGCATCCCGATCGCCCGAAACACAGCGCCTGTTCCTGCGCGAAGGCGCCCTTGATTGTGTTGTCGAGCCGTTCGATAGCCGCGGCTTCGAGAATATGTGGCGCAAGCTGTCCAAGATTTATCCCGAACTCGACCGTCGCCAACCGGTGATGGCGGGTTCCGCGGCGGGCGCACGCGCGATGCGGGCGTAAGCTGCGGTCGCTATAGGTCATCGACTAAACTTCGCGATTCGCCGCTGGCGGCCTCCATGGCCGCCTTTCAATTTCTCGGTCCCGCTTGGTTCCTGCTTCTCAATTGATGCGATAAAATCAAAGTCGCCGGAGAAATAGCCCCTGTGATTGTCGTAATGAAATCGCATGCCACCGAGGATGAGATCCAAAATATCGTCCGGATGGCGGAGGAACTCGATTATCGCGCCCACGTGATTCGCGGTGTCGAGCGCGTAGTCGTCGCATGCGTTGGCGACGAACGTGGAGAGAAGCACCAGTTGGGGCATCTAGAGTCGGTTGCCGGTGTGGAACGCGTAATGCCCGTGCTGCGGTCGTTCAAGCTGGCCGCGCGGGAGGTGCGCCCCGAAGGCTCGCGGATCAAGGTCGGCAACGCTGAAATCGGCGGGCGGCGGCTGGCGGTGATTGCGGGACCGTGCGCCGTCGAAAGCGAGGAGCAGGTTGAGGCGGCGGCCGCCGCGGTCAAGGCCGCCGGAGCTCATCTTCTGCGCGGCGGCGCATTCAAGCCCCGTACATCGCCATACTCGTTTCAGGGAATGGAAGATGAGGGGGTGCGCCTGCTCGAAGCAGCCGGACGCCACGTCGGTCTGCCGGTGGTTACCGAGATCATGGATCCTCACGACATCGACTTGGTCGTTCAGCACGCCGACATGCTCCAAGTCGGCGCACGCAATGCGCAGAATTTTTCGCTCCTGCGCCGCTTGGGACGCATCAAGAAGCCAGTGCTGTTAAAGCGCGGGATGTCCACCAAGCTGGAAGAATTCGTGATGGCCGCGGAGTACATCTTGTCCGAGGGCAATCCCAATGTCGTCCTCTGCGAGCGCGGAATCCGCACATTCGAGACGGCCACGCGCAATACGCTCGACTTGAATGCGGTCCCGTTGCTCAAACAATGGACCCATCTGCCGGTGCTGGTCGATCCCAGCCACGGCACCGGCATTTACTCGCTGGTAGCGCCGATGGCGCTGGCGGCGGTTGCGGCAGGCGCGGATGGCTTGCTGATCGAAGTTCATCCGAAGCCGGAGGCCGCCCTTTCCGACGGGCCCCAGCAGCTCAAACCGCCGCGCTTCGCCGACCTGATGAGAGCGCTGCGCCCGGTTGCCGAAGCGGTTGGCCGCACACTTTAGGGTTTCGTTCGTCCACCGGATTTAGAGTGAGGGTTCCGCTGATCGCGATGCCACTCCTGTTTGATACGCATTGCCGCGCGGCATTTGATAGACTTTCGCATCAGTCAGCGTGAACGCAAAACCGGCCAAACCCAAGGCGCTCCTCCCCGGCGACACGATCGGAGTGATCGCGCCTGCCACCGCGATCGAACGGGCGCATCTTGAGCGCGGCGTGAATGTTCTTACTCAGGCCGGATACCGCGTAAAAGTTTCCGAGCGTGCACTCGCGCGATCGGGGATTTTTGCGGGCAGCGATCGCGAGCGCGCGGACGAAGTTCAGGCCTATTTCGCCGACCCGGCTGTAAAGGCGATTTTTTGCGCGCGCGGCGGCTACGGATGTGGCCGGCTGCTGCCGATAATCGATTTTGATGCGATTGCACACACGCCCAAAATATTTTTGGGCTTTTCCGACGAGACATTTTTGCTGTGCTCGCTCGTCGATCGAGCGTCGATGGTGACGTTCCACGGTCCGATGGTCGCGATGGATTTCTCGCGCGGGCTGACTGCGCGCTCGCTGGATCATTTGCGCCGCCTGCTCAGTGGCGAAGCCGGGGGCTTTGAACTGGAAGCGCGCGAAGCGATCCATCCGGGCGAAGCGTCCGGCGAGGTGATAGGAGGTTGCCTGTCGGTGCTGGTTGCGATGCTCGGGACTCCGTATGCGCCGCGATTCGCGGGTCGGATTCTTTTTTTGGAGGATACCGGCGAGCGCGCGTATCGAATCGATCGGATGCTTGTGCAGTTGCGCCAATCGGGCGCACTCAAGCAGGCCGCCGGCATCGTCTTCGGTGCGCTTCGGCTGGTTGAGGGAAATGAACAGGAAAGCAGGCTATCGGCCGGATTCGTTGCCGAAGAAACCGCTGACCTTGGCTGTCCGGTGCTGTACGGGGTTGAGGCCGGCCACGGCACCGAGAATCTTACGATTCCATTCGGCGTGCGCGCGCATATCGACGCCGGTTCACGGCGGTTGATTTTCAGCGAAGCTGCCGTCGAACGTTGATGGAGAAGCCGCCTTGGGCTGGACCGAAGTCGAACAGGCAATCATTGGCGCGGCCGAACAGGGGGTGATCCCCGGGGCGACGCTGGTCGTGCGCCGCGGCAACGACGTGGTTTTCGAGGGTGCCTTCGGCTCCCGTTCGATTCTTCCCGAACGTTCGCCGGCCCGGATCGAGACCGTTTATGATTTGTCGTCGCTGACCAAGGCGCTTGCGACCACGATCGCCGCGATGATGCTGGTGCGCGACGGGCGCCTGCGCCTGGATGATCGCGTTACGCGCCTAATTCCCGATTTCGATGTGCACGGAAAAACTCCCGTGACGTTCCGCCATCTGCTGGCGCATTGCTCGGGCTTGCCGGCGTGGCGGCCATTCTTTCAGCGGGTCGCCGATGTGGAACGTGGGGGCCGCGTAAACTTTATGGCCAGCCCCAGCGCCAAGGAATTCGTTTACGGCGAGATTCATCGCGAGCGGCTGGAGGCCGCGCCCGGTTCCCGCGCGATCTACTCGGATTTAGGGTTCATCGTGCTGGGCGAGACGATCGAAAAGGCCGCCGGTATCGCACTCGATAGATTTTGCCGGCAGAAAATTTTCCGCCCGCTTGGTTTGCGCGCGACCGATTTCATCGACATCTCGATGGCGCGGTCGCGAAAGCTCAAGCCGGTGGCCGGGATGTTCGCGCCCACGGAGATCTGCCCGTCGCGCAACCGGCTGCTGATCGGCGAAGTGGACGATGAGAACGCATTTGCGATGGGGGGAGTATCGGGCCACGCGGGTTTGTTCGGCCCGGTGCGCGAGGTCGATCGGATCGTGCACGAGCTAATCGCATGCTATGCGGGCCGGTCGAATTTCATTCCTAAAAAAATCATCAGGGAATTTTGGACCCGCGATCCGGCCGTTCCGGATTCGACCTGGGCCCTGGGGTGGGATTCTCCCACGCCCGCACGCTCCAGCTCGGGGCATCATTTTTCGCCCGACGCCATCGGCCATCTGGGTTTTACCGGTACTTCGATATGGATTGAGCCGGAGCGAGAGATCGCCGTTTCGCTGCTGACCAATCGCGTTCACCCCAGCCGTGACAATCAGGCGATCCGCGAGTTCCGACCCAAAATCCACGATCTGATTATGGAGACAATCAATGCCGGCTGATTCGGAAAGCGCCATGCGCCTTGCCCGGATTCCCGCAAACGCGCGTCATGTCCATTTGATCGGCGTCGGTGGCACGGCGATGGCGGCATTGGCCGGGATGCTGGCCGCGCGTGGCATACGCGTGACCGGTTCGGATAATCCGCTCTACGAGCCTACGGCATCGCTCTTGGCCGGTTCGAAGGTTCACGTGATGTCCGGATTCTCACCCGCCAATCTTTCGCCGGCACCCGACTTGGCGGTCGTCGGCAACGTGATTACGCAAAATAATCCGGAGGCAGTGGCGCTGCTTGCCTCTCCGATCCCGTACGTCTCGATGCCGGAAGCGCTGTGGCATTTTTTCTTGAAGGATCGGCGCGTGCTGATGGTCGCCGGAACGCACGGCAAGACGACGTCAACCGCGATGATGGCGCAGGTCCTGTCGGCGGCGGGAAGGGATCCGTCGATGCTGGTCGGCGGAGTCGCGAAGGACTTCGGATCGAATTACCGGCTCGGCAACGGACAGGATTTTGTCATCGAGGGCGATGAGTACGACACCGCATTCTTCGATAAGGGGCCAAAGTTTCTTCATTACCGCGCCACCGGCGCAATCGTGACCGCAGTCGAGTTCGATCATGCGGACATCTATCGCGATCTCGATCACGTAAAGTCGAGCTTTCGCGCGCTCGCGGCCCAGATGGATGCTTCGCGGGTACTTGCCGTGTGCGCCGATTTCCCGCATGCGATTGACTCGACGCAGGCGACCAAGGCGCAGCGGATAACGTTCGGATTGCGCGCCGGCGAACTCCGCGCGGCCGGAATCGCGATCGGTGCAGAAGGTGCGCGTTTCCACGTGGAGCGCAACGCGCGCAAAATCTCGCCGCAGTTTCTCCTGCCGATCGGCGGCCGGATGAATATCGCCAATGCGCTTGGCGTGTACACGTTATTGAGCGCATTCGGGATGCCGGACGCCGACATCGCGCGCGGATTCACTTCATTCAAGGGTGTGGTCCGGCGGCAGGAGGTAATCGGCGAAGCGGCCGGTGTTACCGTCGTCGATGATTTTGCGCATCACCCAACCGCGATTCGCGTGACCTTGGAGGCGATCGCGGAGCGTTTCCCCGCCCGGCGTATCCTTGCCGCGTTCGAGCCCCGCTCGAATACCGCGCGCCGGAACGTTTTTCAGGATGGGTTTGCGACCGCATTCGATCGCGCCGCGCGCGTTTACCTTGGTCCGGTCTATTTCAAGGAAAACGATCCGATACCGCCCGCCGAACGATTGGCGACCGATAAGCTGGCGAAATCTATCGCCGCGCGTGGGCCGGAGGCTGCGGCCTGCGCATCGAACGATGAGATTCTCGAGCGCATGCTCGCCGATGCGCGCGCGGGAGATGTGGCAATCTTCATGTCGAACGGCCCTTTCGACGGACTTAAGGAGCGATTACTCGCCGCGTTGAAATTCCGCGCGGCGTAACGCGCGAGAATCGAATCGGGCACTCTATTTCGCCTTCAATCTCGGATCGTTTTCATTGATACAGAAACTCCGCTCTGCAGCCTCGACTCTAATGCTCAATTCAGGATCCTGCATTTGGGATCTTCGAAGACTGATTACATGTGCTGATTTGTAATCTTCACATTTCGAACGATCTGAAAAATAGGTCCCGCCTCGATCCCATAGGGTTAGAGGCGCGCAATACAGGGGGTGCTGTCGCGATGCCTCCTTGGAGTCCCACGGTGGACTGATCAAAAACCAGCCCGCGAGTGCAAGCGCGGCGGAGTGGCGGATGTTCATGGCTACCTTAATAGCAAATGACCTTGAAATGCTGAAGGTGAAGCTTTGTCATTTTTCAGGCGGTGTCGCGCGCTGTATCGGCTACGTGCCTTGAGCCTTGGGGGGCGCGGGCTTATGATCGAGAAGCGTCCGCTAAACGCGGTGCAAACTCTCGGCAATGGCGCTCAATAAAATATCGGTGCTGATTGCCGTCACAGCGCTGATTGCGCTTGGGGCGGCACCCGCGCGTGCGCAGGCACCCAATCTGCCGCCCGGCGCTCAGTCGGGATCGCATGGGAATGTTCCCCCGGTCAATCCCAACGCGGGGCAGGGCAGCGGCGAAAGCGACTCGACGCTGGAAATCGCACCGCAGCCGGGAGCGATTCCGCGCGAACCCGGCGTCGATGTGGCTCCGGGTGGTCGCGCCTATGTGTCGGGTGAGGAGAGCGCGTCGGTTCAGCCGGGGTATCGGCCAAATTCCGAAAATGACAATGGCGGCGGCAATCAGCGGCCGGGCCGGCGGCCATATCTTGGAGTCACGGTCCGCTATACCACCGAATGCTACGCGGGCATGGAAGAGCACGGACTGGAAGTCGTGACCATCGATCCGAACAGTCCCGCGCAGCGGGCCGGCCTGCAGGGGCGCACTGGGCCGACTGCGGTCGGCGCGACGGGCCTCACCGCCGGGACACTGTTGGGTCCCTTGTCGATGCTGGTCAATCCGCTGCTGGTGCGATCCGGATCGCTTGGGCAGGGGGGAGATTTGATCGTCGCCGTGGACGACGAGCGGATTCGCAGCGAGGACGACCTAAACGAAGCGATGGCGCGAATAAAGCCCGGTGACACAATGTATCTGACAGTGATTCGGCCGACGGGAAACGGGAATCACAAGACCATGAAGATTGCGGTGCATGTCGGGACGGTGGGGCAGCCGGTCGCGAATGCATCCACGCCGCCATATTCGCCGTCCGGCGGCGGCGCTGCGCCCTAGATTTCTGCTATCATACGTTGGTTCGATGCCACCGGCGTGCACGATCCATGCGCGCGCTGCCGGAGGGCATTGTTGCGCGTTTGGAGCGTGAAACTTGCAGCGAAGTCTCAAAGAATCCGCGGGTGAATTGGCAGCCCGCCTTGCCAACGGCACGGAGCACCACTTTCCCGTGATGGGCCTGCGCGGGGCCGCCAATGCGCTGATGATTCGCGAGATGGCGCTTAGGCTTAAGCGACCGATTCTCGTAGTCACGTCGCTTGCGGCTGAGGCTGAATCGCTAGCCAGCGAGGCCGCATTCTTCCTCGATGAAACCGCCGCCACCGATTTCGCCACGCAGAGGGTGCATCTCTTGCGCTCGTGGGAAGTCAAGCCGATGGCGCCGCTGTCGCCCCCGAGGGAAGCGCAGGCCGCGCAAATTGCGGCGTTGTACGCGATGCGCCGGAATGAAGCGCCGCTGGTGATCGCTTCGGCGGAGGCGCTGATGACGCGGACGATTCCGCGTGCCGCCTTCGACGATTCGATCGTTGCGGTCGCCGCTGCGGAGCGGCTCGATCGCGAGGCTCTAATCGACGCACTCGCGTCGTCGGGTTATCAGCGCGTTCCGCAGACCGAGGAGCCGGGCGATTTCAGCGTGCGCGGCGGAATCGTGGATGTCTTCTCGCCGCTCTATCGCGACCCGGTTCGGATCGAGCTCGAGGACGATCTGGTCACGTCGATTCGCCATTTCGATGCCGACAGCCAGCGTTCCGCAGGTGAAATCGACCGAGCCGTGATCACCCGGACGCGATTTCTCCCCGCCTCGGCGCTCAAGGACGAGAAGCTTCGTACCGCCGCCGCGCTGCGCGCCGCCGAAATCGGCATGGTCCGCAAGGAGGCCGCCGAACTGGCCGAAACGCTCGAAAATGGGATTCTGTTTCCCGGCGCCGAACTGCTGATGCCATATGCCTACGCGCGCCCGCTCGACACGATTTTCGACTACCTCCCCAAGGGAACGTTGCTCTGGCTGAACGATCCGGGACGAATCGTCGCCGAAGCGGCTCGATTTGCGGAAATAATTGCGCGTGAAGCAGCCGCGGCAATTGAAAAACCGGTATTCCATCCGGCGCCGGAGGCGTTGTTTCTGGCGGTCGATGAATTTGAACGGAATCTCGAACGGTTTACCGCGGTCGAGGCCGGATCGCTGGTGACGATCGCCGCGCCACGGGAAGGATGGGCGACTCCGGTTGAAGTGAAGTCGCAGGCCAGCGTGCGGCTTACGTCGAGCGAACCGAACGACGGCCGCGCGGCACCCAGCTTCGAGCCGCTGGTGCGCGAGCTGCGCGAGGTGCAGCGAGGACAGGGCCGGTCGCTGATGATCGTTGAGGGTCCCAATCAGGCGGCCCGGTTGAAACGCCATCTGGAAGCTTACGATTTGACCGTGAACACCGAATGCAAAAGTTTTGCGGCGCTGATGGATTGGCCCGATTTCCGCCCCGCGATTATGGAAGGCGAAATCGCGGCCGGCGCCGTCCTGCAGGATGACGGCCTATACATCCACAGCGAGGAGGAAATTTTCGGCGAGCCGCGGGTTCGCCGCCGCAAGCGCCCGGCAAGCGCCGGTGCGCTGCTCAGACTTGAGGAATTGAAGCATAACGATCTGGTCGTGCACATCGATCACGGGATCGGGAAATACCGCGGCCTGAAGCATCTTAAGGTCGCCGACACTGAAGGCGATTTTATGAACCTCGAATATGCCGGCAACGACACCATGTACGTCCCAGTCGAGAGGATCAATCTGGTCCAGCGCTACGTAGGCGGCGGCGATACGGAGGCGCCCAAGCTCGATAAGCTTGGTTCCGGCTCGTGGGAAAAGGTGAAGCGGCGTACGCGTCAGGCGGTCTTGGCGATGGCCGCCGAGTTGCTCGAAATTTATGCCGCGCGAGAGGTGCTGGAAGGGCATGCCTATCCGCTGCCCGTTCGCGAATATGAAGAGTTCACGGATCGATTCGAATTCGAGGAAACCCCCGATCAGCAGGCTGCGATTGACGATGTCATTCGCGATCTCACGCGATCCAAGCCGATGGATCGTTTGATTTGCGGCGATGCCGGCTTCGGCAAAACGGAAGTCGCGCTGCGCGCCGCATTCATCGCAGTGATGGACGGGCGGCAGGTCGCCGTGCTTGCGCCGACGACGATTCTGGCCGAGCAACATTGGAACACCTTCCGCGAGCGCTTTAAGGATTACCCGGTAAGAGTTGAGATGGTCTCCCGGTTCCGCAGTGCGCGGGAAAATCGAGCGGTTATCGAGGATGCTTCAAACGGCAAGATCGATATTGTCGTTGGAACGCATCGGCTGTTGTCGGCGGATGTGCAGTTTCCTCGGCTGGGACTGCTCGTGATCGACGAGGAGCATCGCTTCGGCGTCGCCGACAAGGAGCGGATGAAGAAGCTCAAGAAGATGGTTCCGGTGCTGACGCTTACCGCGACGCCGATTCCCCGCACGCTGCACATGGCGATGCTCGGCATCCGCGACCTGTCGGTGATTCAGACGCCACCCGCCGACCGGCAGGCGATCCGGACCTTCGTGGCGCATTTCGATGATGCGACGATTCGGGACGCAATTTTGCGGGAACTCAATCGCGGCGGGCAGGTCTTCTTCGTGCACAACCGGGTTGAAAATATCGACTACATGGCGCGGCATCTGGGCGCGTTGATTCCGGAGGCGAAGATCGCAATTGCGCACGGGCAAATGAACGAACGCGCGCTTGAGGAAATCATGCGCGATTTCATCGAGAAGCGCATCAATGTCCTCGTGTGCAGCGCGATCATCGAGTCGGGCTTGGATATTCCGAACGCCAACACGATGATCATCAATCGAGCCGACCATTTCGGGCTGGCGCAGTTGTACCAACTGCGCGGGCGCGTCGGCCGCTCGCGTAATCGTGCATACGCATACCTGCTGATTCCCGGCGAACACATCATCACGCGCGACGCGAAGCGCCGCATCGATGCGCTGCGAGAACTGGTCGAGTCCGACAGCGGGGGGGGCTTTAAACTGGCGATGGCGGATTTGGAGCACCGCGGAGCCGGCAACCTGCTCGGCCGCGAGCAATCCGGAGAAATTACCGCAGTCGGCTTCGAGCTCTATACGGAGATGATGGAAGAAGCGATTGCGGAGCTGCGCGGCCAGCCACATCGGCCCGATTTCGAGCCCGAACTACGCATCGGCATCCCGGCATACATCCCCGACGCTTATGTCGCTGATGAGAACGAGCGGCTGGTGCTCTACCGCCGGATCGCGCGCGCGGCCAACGACGAAGAGGTCGATGAACTGCGCGGCGATATGCGCGATCGTTTCGGCCCGGTTCCGACGCTGGTCGAAAATCTCCTTGCGGCGATGAAACTTCGCCGCCAAATGAAGGAGATGATGATGCTCAGCGGCATCATGAAGGGGACTCAACTGGAAATCCGGTTTCATCCCGAAGCTCCAGTGGATACCGCCAAGCTTGCGGCACTGGTCGACAAAAACCGGCGCACGATGCGCATGACGCCGGCGTACCAGGTGATTGCGCGGATCGAGCCCGGCGAATATGACCGCGTATTCGAGCAGATCGACGGCGTCTTGCAGGCATTGCGAGGCTGTGAGAATTTGAGAAGCGCCCCGGCGGCGAAGGCAGCATCGGCCGTCAATTAGTTGGGGGATACGCAACATGTCATCAATCACGCCCATTAGTAAAAGATCTGTCGGCCTGCTCGGTGTTGTGTTCGCGATCGCTGTTACCGCTGTATTTCTTTCGTCCGGGATGGCACGAGCGCAGGATACGGTCGATCAGGTTGTGGCCAGCGTGGATGGCGAACCAATTACGTTGCGCGAGGTTATCGAGTTCGCGGCGGTCACCGGCAATCCGATTCAGACCGACGATCTGGCGACCTCGCCCGCGGCGCAGGCGGCATTGAAGGGCCTAATCGGAGAAAAGCTGCTCGAGCAGGAAGTCAAAAAATATGAAGATAAGGTGGATGACGAGCAAATCGACCATTATTTGAAGGACATCCGCCAGCAGCGCCATATGAGCGAGGCGGAATTTCGCGCTTCGCTTCAATCCGCCGGAATCACATACGACGAAATGCGCAAACGCGCTCGAATGGACCTGGAAAAGGCCTACATGATCCAGCAGCAGGTACGCGAGAAAATCGAGATTCCTGACGCCGACGTCAAAGCCTTCTACGACGCCCATCGCCAGGATTTCACAGTCGAAAAGGAGCGGCTGAAGCTCGCGCAGATTCTCATCGCGGTGCCAAACAATGCAACGCCGGAGCAAATCGCCGCGGCGCAAAAGAAGGCCGACGATATTCGTTCGCGCGCGCTCAAGGGCCAGGACTTTGGCGACCTGGCGCATCGCTATTCCGACGATGAGTCGAAGGCGAATGGCGGCGAATTGGGATGGTTTGGGCCCGCCGACGTCAAGGACCAGATCCTTGCAGCCGTGAAGAACCTCAAGCCCGGTCAGGTATCCGCTGTAATCCGGACCGAGCACGGATTTCACATCGTCAAGCTGGAGGATCATGAGGTTCCCGGCCTTCGCCCATATTCGGAAATGAAGACGCAGATTCGCGAGATGATGATCGATCGGGCCGCTCAGGCACGCCTGCAAACTTGGGTTGAAACCGAGCTCATCAAGCAGCATTACGTCGAGACGCTCTACTAGCGCGGGCGAATTTGTCTTTTCTCGATCCTAAATAGAGCGTGATGCGAAGCAGCCGAAAGATGCCGCGAATAATCGCGGTCAGCATGGGCGACCCGGCTGGTATCGGTGCCGAGGTGATTCTCAAAGCCGCGGCGAAACTTGATGAGCGGAGAAACCCGCCGACTCTTCTAATATTAGGCGATCTGGGCGTTATGCATGCGACAGCCAAACGGCTTCGTAGCGTGCCTCAACCGATCGAATGGCAGCCGGCCGGTGGACTGACTCCGCGTGGCGCAGGTCTCGGCGTAATCTCCATTTCGAAGCTGCCGGCACGGGCGATTGTGCCCGGGCGTCCAAGCGTCGCCGGTGGCGCCGCCGCGTACGATTACATTGTCGCTGGCGCGAAGATGGCAATGAGCGGCGAAGCCGATGCGCTCGTGACCGCGCCGATCAGCAAGGAGTGGATGAACCGCGCGGGTCATCATTTTCCCGGCCACTCGGAACTGCTCGCGAAGCTTGGCCGCGCGCGGAATTGGCGGATGATGTTTGCCGGCGGCGAGTTGCGTCTGGCGCTGGTGACCGTTCACATGGGACTTGCGAAAGTTTCCGCCGCGCTTACGCAACAGCGTGTGCTCGATACCATTCGCCTGCTCGCGGAGCATCTACGCACGCGCCTGCGAATCGCGCGACCACGAATTGGCGTTCTGGGGTTCAATCCGCACGCGGGTGAGCATGGAATGTTCGGCGATGAGGAGGTTCGCGTTATTTCGCCTGCTATCCGGCGGGCGCGGCGCGCCGGTATCGATGCGTTCGGGCCGCTTGCGCCCGACACCGCGTTCATCCGGCCGGCCGGCCGGTTCAATTTTGACGCCGCCGTGGCCATGTACCACGATCAAGGGCTGATCCCTCTCAAGACAATCGAGTTTGATCGTGCCGTGAACGTAACATTGGGGTTGCCGTTTGTCCGCACGTCGCCCGATCACGGCACCGCGTTCGACATTGCGGGCAAGGGAGTGGCGAATCCGTCGAGCATGATCGCGGCGATTGAGTATGCCGCGCAGGCGGCATCGCGCGGCGCACTGCGATAAGATTTGGGGACGATGGCGGACCGGATAATCATCAAGGGCGCCCGCGAGCACAATCTCAAGAACATCGACCTTGAGATTCCGCGCGACAAGCTGGTCGTGATCACCGGGCTTTCCGGCTCGGGCAAGTCATCGCTCGCATTCGACACAATCTATGCGGAAGGCCAGCGGCGTTATGTCGAGTCGCTGTCGGCATACGCACGGCAGTTTCTGGAGCAGATGGAGAAGCCGGACGTGGACTCGATCGAAGGCCTGTCGCCGGCGATTTCAATCGAGCAGAAGACCGCGTCGCGCAATCCGCGTTCGACGGTCGCGACAATTACGGAAATCTACGATTATCTGCGGCTCCTGTTCGCCCGTGTCGGCCACGCATTTTGTTACAACTGCGGACGTGAAATCGCGCAGCAGAGCGTTCAGCAGATTGTCGATCGGATCATGAGCTGGCCCGAAGGCGCGAAGATTCACGTGCTGGCGCCGATCGTGCGCGACCGCAAGGGGGAGTACCGCAAGGAGCTTTCCGACATGCGGCGGGCGGGCTTCGTCCGCGCGAAGATCGACGGCAAGCTGTACGAATTGGGCGAGGAGCCGGAACTCAAGAAAAATCTCCGCCACACGATCGAGGTGATGGTGGACCGGCTGGCGATCCGGTCTGGAATCGAAAAGCGGCTGGCCGATTCGCTGGAGGTCGCGTTCAAGTACGGCCAGGACCTCCTGAAAATAGAGCGGCTCGACGGACCGAAAAACGAAAGCGAGATTTATTTCAGCCAGCGCTTTGCATGCGTCGAATGCGGCATCTCGTATCCGGAAATCACGCCCCGAATGTTTTCCTTCAACAGTCCGCATGGCGCGTGCGCGGAATGCTCGGGAATCGGGTCGATAATGTACTTCGATCCGGAACTGGTGATCCAGAACGAGGACTTGAGCATCGCCGACGGCGCAATCGCGCCGTGGACGCGGTTCAATTCGATGCAGCCCGTGCTCGACGCGCTCGCGGCGCATTACAAGTTCAGCCTCGACCAGCCGTGGAAGACGCTGCCGCCGAAGGTCAGGAAGGTGATACTGCACGGCTCCGGCGACGAAGAGATCGAGTTCGCCTATCAGCGCGGCCATCATCACGCCGAGTACGCGAAGCCATTCGAAGGAGTGCTGCAATGGCTCGACCGGTGGTACAAGGCGAGCCAGTCCGAGGGAGTGCGCGAGTTCATCGAGGCGTACATGAACATGCGGCCGTGTCCGGCCTGCAAGGGCGCGCGGCTTAAGAAGGAAAGCCTGTTCGTCCGATTCAACGGCAAGTCGATTTCGGAAGTGACGGCCGAATCGATCAAGCAGGCGCTGGCATTCTTTGAAGCGCCCAAGCTCTCACGGCAGGAAGGCGAAATCGGCCGCCTGATTCTGAAGGAGATTCGCGAGCGGCTGGCGTTCCTGTCCGATGTTGGGCTGGATTACCTGACGCTCGATCGCGCGTCTGGCAGCCTGTCGGGCGGCGAGGGCCAGCGCATCCGGCTTGCGACGCAGATCGGATCGAGTTTGGTCGGTGTGCTGTACATCCTGGACGAGCCGTCGATCGGACTGCATCAGCGGGACAATCAGCGGTTGTTGGCGACGCTCAAGCGACTGCGCGACCTCGGCAATACGGTGCTAGTGGTCGAGCATGACCAGGAGACGATGCTCGAGGCCGACCACCTGATCGACATGGGGCCCGGCGCGGGCATCCACGGCGGCTACGTCGTCGCCGAGGGGACGCCGGCCGTCGTGATGCGCAATCCGCGCTCGCTTACCGGCAAATATCTTTCCGGTGAACTTGAGATAGCGGTGCCTTCGCGCCGGCGTCAGCTGTCGGGGCGATGGCTTACGATCAAGGGTGCGCGCGAAAATAACCTGCGTGATTTGACCGTGGCGTTTCCACTGGGGGCTTTCACCTGCGTTTCGGGAGTTTCCGGATCCGGCAAATCGACACTGGTTCTCGATACTCTGTATCGCGCGTTATCGCACAAGCTGGGCGGCAGCCGCGAGCGGGCGGGTGTGCATAAGGCGATTGAAGGCATTGAGCATCTGGACAAGGTGATTCACGTCGATCAGAGCCCGATCGGGCGCACACCCCGATCGAATCCCGCGACCTACACGGGTTTGTTCACGCACATCCGCGAATTGTTCGCGCAGCTGCCCGAGGCGCGGATGCGCGGCTACGGGCCAGGACGGTTTTCATTCAACGTGAAAGGCGGGCGGTGCGAAGCGTGCGAGGGCGACGGCATCATTCGGATTGAGATGCATTTCCTGCCCGACGTGTACGTCACGTGCGAGGTGTGCGGCGGCAAGCGCTATAACCGCGACACGCTGGAAATTCAGTACAAGGGGAAAAACATCGCGGAGGTTTTGAATCTTACCGTACTCGATGCAGTCGAATTTCTAGGCTCGGTGCCGCCCATCCGCCAGAAGCTCGAGACGCTGCGCGACGTGGGCCTGGATTACATTCACTTGGGCCAGTCCGCCACGACGCTGTCGGGCGGCGAAGCTCAACGCATCAAGCTGGCCAAGGAGCTTTCGCGCCGCGCAACCGGCCGCACGCTTTATTTCCTCGACGAGCCGACCACCGGGCTTCATTTCGACGACATCAAGAAGCTGCTCGCGGTGCTGGGGCGGCTGGCCGATGCCGGCAATACGATTATCGTGATCGAGCACAACCTCGACGTGCTCAAGACCGCCGATTACCTGATCGATCTCGGTCCCGAGGGCGGCGATCGCGGCGGCTTGGTGGTCGCCAAGGGTACGCCGGAGGAAGTCGCCGCCGCCAAGGGATCGCACACGGCCCAGTTTCTGCGCGCCGTGCTCAACCATCGCGCCGCCGCGTAATCGCGCTAGCGTTGCCGTAAAATGCGCTTGATATCATATAATGTTAAGAGCATAATTCTTAGAGTCGAGCGATGGTTGAGGTTGAGGGAACCGAAGAGTTTGAGGAGTGGTTTCTTGCGCTATACCAAAAGGAAGCTGAGGCGGTCGCCCGAGTAGTTGGTCTTTTGGAGGAAAAAGGTGTCGCGCTCGGATTTCCATACACCAGTGAAATAAAGGGGGCGGAAGCGCTCCGCGAGCTTAGAGTGCAGTCCGGCGGACATCCGCTGCGCGTGTTCTATGCGTTCGACCCCCTGCGCCGCGCCGTCCTACTACTGGGCGGAGACAAAACCGGCGATAAACGGTTCTATGAAACATTTGTTCCGCGAGCGGAGCGCATTTGGACCGAATACCTCACCGGCCTTGCGAAGAAGGAGAAAAGAAGATGAAGACAAAGCCGTGGCGTGAAATCCGCGCGCGGAGGTTCTCCGCGCGAAAACTAAAGGAGATCGATCGCGCCGTCGAGAAGGAACTGCTTCAAATGGATTTGCGGGAACTCCGCGAAGCGGCGGGCAAGACGCAGGAGGAACTGGCAGAGGCCCTGAAGAAAGCCCAGTCCGAAATCTCACGTCTAGAAAACCGTTCAGATTACCGATTCTCGACGCTGCAGCGATATGTCGCAGCCCTCGGCGGCGAACTTGAAGTAGTGGCGAGCTTTGGCAACCGCCGCGTCCGGCTACGTGCGGCGTGATGGCGCCATGGAGGATCTATCACGCACGGCCAGCGTCGGACTCTGTTTGCTGGGAGCGTCATGTTTCCTAGGGTTGGGAATTTTCGCTTTAATCCGGCCGCAGAAGGCGCGGCAGCTTGGCATTAGCCATGCATCGCGTAATGACCCGCTTCTGCATCGGCTTATGTGGCACTACGTTAAGTCTCCCGCTTATATGGGGTACCTTTTGCTTGTTGGGATTGTGGGGATTGGTGCCGGAGTATTCCTATTATACGTCGCTATCATCCAGTTGCTTGGAAAGCGTGCCTGATTGCACGGATTAATTTTCCAATTCGGTGCCGTCGTAGACGATGCGTTCGCCGTCGATTCTCGCGAACGGCGCGAGCGCGTGAGGTTTGAGTTTGCCGTCGGGCATGATGTGTTCGACATCCCAGCCGCGAATCAATAGATGGTCGGAAATGATACGCCGGTGGCATTGCCACCACAGCCCCTCTGAGCACATATAGGCGGTATTCGCGCGTGAGGCTGCCTCGGTCAGCGCATCAAGACCTTCCGCAAAATCGGCGGTTCCTGTGTAATCGGCATATGAGCGGAACGCAGGATGCTCCCACGCCGTATGTAAAGAATCGGGGGCGATCGATTTGCGCCGGCCTCCCAGCCGCTTCAGCCACCTATATTCGATGCCCGCCTGCACGAGGGATTTCTCCAGCTCTGCTTGGTTGAATTGCGGCCATCGCCGAGAGCTGGGGAACGAGCGCACGTCAGCAAGGATTGCGATGCGATGAGCCGCGAGCAGATCCAGAAATCGCTCGATCGGATGCGTCGAATGACCAACGGTGAAGATGCGTCCGGCTGAGGCCACGCCTCTATTGTGCGCCGGTTTCTTCGGATGTCGAGCCCAGCTTACTGGTGTCGATCTTCGCTTCCTTCTGATTCGCGACCGCGACGATAAGCACAGAGCCGGGGTGCAGGTATTTCTTCGCGACCGCCTGTACGTCTTCTTTTGTCACGGCCTGGATGATGTGCGGATATTTGTCGGCGTAATCGAGGCCGAGTCCGTACAGTTCGACCTGCTGCATGAATCCAACGATCGAACCCAGTGAATCATATTTGAGCGGGAAGCTGCCGACGAGAAACCGCTTTGCGCCGTCGAGTTCAGCGGCGGTGACCGGCTGGTCCTGGATTTTGCGGAGCTGCTGGAGAATCAGGGAGATCGCCTGTTCGGAGCTCCGGTTCTTGGTCTGCAGCACGACGTTGAACGACCCGGGGAACTTTCCCGCCTCAAATCCGCTGGCGACGGAGTAGGCGAGTCCCGCCTTGCTGCGCACGACCTCCACCAAGCGCGAGGCGAAGCCGCCGCCGCCCAGGATGTAGTTCATCACCTGAAGCCGGTAGTAATCGGGATTTCCACGCTCGACGCCGCCAAAGCCCATCGCAATGTTCGACTGTTCGACGTTACGGTCGATAAGCGATGCATGCAGGCCCGGGGCGACCGTGGGTGCGGATGGAACGGTCTGCGGCGCCACGCTGCCGGGAAGCGCCGCAAGCGATTGTTCAAGCGATGCTTTAACTTCCACCGCCGACACGTCGCCGGCCACGCCGATTACCGCACTGCCCATCCGGTAGTGCTCCCGATAAAAGGCGCGCACATCGTCGGCGGTGAGCTTGCCAACCGACTCGGCGTAGCCTTCGACCGGATGACCGTAGGGTGTCTGCGCGCCGAAGAGCGTCTTGTCGAACGTGATGCCGGCGACATAGCCGGGCTCTTCTTCCTGTGCCTTGATCCCTGCAATCTGCTCGGCGCGCTTGCGCTCGATATCGCCGTCGCGCAGGCCCGGTTCGACCAAAATTCCCGCAAGCAGCGCCAGCGTTTCCTTCTGGTACTTCTTCAGCGAGGTGAAGCTGGCGGTCGAGTAATCGCGGCCGGCCACAACTTCGATTGAGCTGCCCATGAAGTCGGATTTCTGATTGAACTCGGCGGCAGTGAGCTCCTTGGTGCCCTGCATGATGGATTGAGAGGTCAGCTCCGCGATCCCCTCTTTGCCGGGAGGATCGCGGCGTGCGCCGGCGTCGAAGGCGATCGACACGGTGAGCATCGGCAGCTGGTGTTGCTCCGATACGAGCAGGATCGCGCCATTGGAGAGCGTCGAGCGCTTGATGTCGAGCGCGTGCGCGAGCGTGGAATTTAGAACGACCGCAATGCACGCGAGCGCCGCGGCGGCATAATGCTTCATCCGTTTATGTGCCGCGATCATTGCACGTCCCCGCGCGAGGCTTCGATATCCGGTGCGTGGCGGACCTGACCGCCCGCGGCCCCTCCTGCGCCTTCGGTCGGAAGCACGCCGGTTGGAACCAGCACGCCCTGGGTTAGGTTGGAAGTGGTCAGATATTTCTTTGCCACGCGCTGCACGTCCTCAGCGGTGACTTTATCGATTCCGGGAATGTACTCGTCGATCCGGCGATAATCGCCAAGCAGCTGGTAGATACCCAGCATCATCGCCTCGTGCATTACCGAATCCTGCCCGAAAACGAACTCCGCCTCCTCAAGGTTTTTCGCCTTCTGCAGCTCTTCGGCCGTTGGCGGCTTGTCGCGGAGCGCTGCCAGCTCGGAATCGATCTCGGCGATCGCGTCCTGCGCCTTCACTCCCGGGCGCATCCGCCCTGAGACGATGAACAGCCCGGGATCGAACGAGGTCATGTCGTATCCCGCATTAATGTCCACAACCATCCGTTTGTCGACAACCATTTTTTTGTAGAGCCGCGAGCTTTTACCGTCGGCCAGAATTTCGCTGGCAATTTCGAGCGCGAATGAGTCGGGACTATTCAAGTTGGGCACGTGAAACGCCTCTTCGACGGCGGGAAGGTTGGCGGCATGCCGCAACTCGACGCGGCGCGTCCCGTCCTGCGGCGGCTCCAGCTCAGTGACAGGCGGCGGCGGCTTGGGGCTGTTCTTGATCGATCCGAATGCAGCGCGAATTTCCTTCAGTACCGTGTCGGCGTTGACATCGCCAACCACCACGATGAGCGCATTGCGCGGCGAGTAATAGATGGCGTGGTAGGCCATCGCATCGGCGCGCGTCAGCCCCGCGACGTCGTGGAACCATCCGATAACCGGCCAGTGGTACGGATGCGCGACATAGGCCTGCGCGCGCACCATCTCGTCCAGAGCGTCTTCCGGGTTGTCGTCGGTCCGCAGGCGGCGCTCCTCGAGCACGACCGCCTTTTCGGAATCGAAGCCCTTGGGCTCGAAATTTGCCATCCGGTCCGCCTCAAGCGATATCGGGACATCGAGATGATCTCTATTGATGATCTCAAAGTAGTCGGTGAAGTCGTATTCGGTAAACGCGTTATCCTCGCCGCCGTTCTGCTGGATGATGTTAGAAAATTCCTCCGGCTTGACCTTCTTCGTGCCGCGGAACATCAGGTGCTCGACCAGATGCGAGATTCCGGTCTTGCCCATCTCTTCGTTGCGCGCGCCGACGCGATAGAAAACGTTGAAGGTCGCAACCGGTGCCTTGTGATTTTCGAGCACGAGGACTTTCAGCCCGTTGGGCAGCGTGTCGGTTCGGACCGCATCGGCGATGCCCGCGCGCGCAATCGACGGGCCGGACAGCGCCAGCGCCAATGTCAGTGCGGCAACGGTCAGCGACCGGGGATGATTAAGAACTTTCGTGATGCTCATGGCCGTCGAACATCTAAGTAGGTTGCTGGAGGGGAAGTCAAGGAACCGTTCCGCGCCCTGCATCCCGCAAAGAACCTAAACTGTGACAAATTGATTCGATCGCGCCAAGCCTGTCACAATCAATTGGAGGACGATGACCGCGGTTGCCGAAAAGACCCAGGAGCTGCACGAGATCAAAGGCGTGCTCACGAAGTTCATGCGGATGCTGTTTCCGCTCGAATTTCGCATCGATTCGCTCGCGAATTGCGGCCCTACGCTGCCGTTTCATTTTCCGTTCACCGCCGGTGAAATGATTTATCTGCCCGAACGGCTGGAGCCCTTCGGGACCCCCGGCGACGCTTACAGCTACTATTTCGCCACCAGCGCGCATCTTGCGGCGCGCCACGACTTCGGGACGTTCAAGCTCAAATTGGCCGACATCCCCGGTTACGAGGAGCGCGGCGAGGAGGGCGTCGAGGCGATCGATTGCTTTGTCGAAGACTTCAGCGATCCCGCACTGGCGAGCGCGCTGATGCGGCTGATGGAGGCGGCGCGAATCGATGCCGAACTGGCGCGGCGCTATCGCGGGATGGCGCCGAAGATTGCCGGCCTTAACCGCGCATTGGTCCGGCAACTGCATCCGGAATCGCTCAGCACGATGCTGGTCTGTGCGGCGCTTGGCTTGGGCGGCGAAGGCAATGCATTGGATGGTCAGTTCGTGCGCTCCGCCGCGCAATTCTTCGCGCCGGTTCGCGTGCCGGGTGCGGATGTCCTTTCCAGTACGCGGCAGGTGCGCTCGCTCTACAACTGGATTCAGGAATTGATCGCCCGCGCGCGGGAGTCCGGCGAGCACAGCCCGCTTTCTCCGGAAGAAGCCGAACGGATGCGCAACGAGCTCATCAAGGGCGTGAAGGGCGCCGATGCGCCGGCGGGTGCCGAGGGCGAAGATGGCGAGCCGGGCGAGGAAGGCGCCGGCGAGCCAGACCAAAACGCCCGGATGGAAGCCTCCGGCAATCGCAGCCGCGGCGGCAAGGGCAGGGCGATTTCGCCGGAGGAAATCCGCAAGCTCATCGAGCAGGGCGCCGAAATCAAGCCGTCGGAGGGCGGTGGCGACAATGACGGCGGCGAAGGGATGTACCTGACCCAGCTGACCGGCAAGCAGCTTGCCGAGCTGGAACAGATGCGCGAGCAGTTGGGCGAAATCGGGCCGGTAACCGGGCAAGGCCGCCTGATGATTTCGCGCGGCAGGAATGAATCGTATTACGCGTACGACGAATGGGACTACGTGATGAACGATTATCGCCGCAACTGGTGCCGGCTGCGTGAAATCGAACTCACGGGTGACGGCGGTGATTTCTTCGCCAGCACGCTCGCGCGATATTCCGAACTGTTACCGATGGTGCGGCGCCATTTTCAGCGCATCCGGCCCGCCTCATACCGGATGGTGCGCGGGCTGGAGGACGGCGAAGAGATCGACCTCGATCGCATGATCGATACGCGGGTGGCGATGCGGATGGGCGAGGTGCCCGACCAGCGCGTGTACAAGGCGCGTAAGAAAGAGGCGCGCGACGTGGCAACGCTGTTCCTGCTCGACATGTCGGCCTCAACCGACGAGCCGATCCATCGCGAGGTTCGCAAGCACGGCGCAGATGACGACGACACCGACGACTGGATGAAGGCATGGCAGCGCCGGCCGCAGACCGCCAACCGCCCACGCCGGATTATCGACGTGAACAAGGAAGCGCTGGTGATCATGGCGCAGGCGCTCGAAGAAATTGGCGACTCCTACGCGATCATGGGCTTTTCCGGCCACGGCCGCGACAACGTCGAGTTCTACACGATCAAGGAGTTCGACAGCGAATTGTCCGATGAGGTCAAGGCGCGCGTCGGCGCGGTAGAGCCCAAACGCTCGACGCGGATGGGCGCGGCGATCCGCCACGTGCGCGAGAAGTTCAAGAACGTTTCATCGCGGGCCCGGCATGTCATCCTGCTCAGCGACGGCTTTCCGCAGGATTTCGACTACGGCCACGATCGGCGTTCGAATGCTTACGGAATCCAGGACACGATGGTCGCGCTGAAGGAATTGGAGATGGCTGGCGTGGTGCCGTTCTGCATCACGGTGGACAAGACCGGCCACGACTATTTGCGCCAGATGTGCAGCGCGTCACGCTATCTCATCATCGAGGACATCGCCTCGCTCCCGCGCCAGTTGCCGAAGATTTACGAACAGGTGGTGCGCTGGTAGGGAAACTAGCGCTTCTTTCCTCGCTTCCCTCGGCTCCCGTCCAGAGGGGGTTTATCGTGGAACTTTCGCCGATATTCTTCATGCAAGTCGAATTCCAACTTTTCAGCTTGCCCCTTGTCATTCGTTTCTACGAAATCAAAGTACAAGCTACTCATGGCAAATTGCTCGTGAAAGCCATATCGATGGAATTTGGTTCCTGTTCCGGCGGCTAGCTTACCAGTCGAAGCGCTGTACAGAAATTCACGAAGCCTTCGTCGAATGGACACACTTTCGCCGATGTGAAGTATTCCATCGTGATCGACTCCCTGACATCTGGAAATCCGTATCGGAATGCCATCTCCCGAGAACGCCCTAATTCGATAAACTCCGGCGCGCTCTTTACTATTACCGTTAATCGTCTGTTTGCTGAGGGCCATGGGCTTGGACCAATCCTGAGTGGTTGCCATGGTTTTTGTCTTTCAGGGTTTAACTTTGAACGAGTCTGAGATCTTTGCCGGTCATTTCGGGCGGGGCCGCGATGCCGAGCATTCCAAGCAGCGTCGGTGCGACATCGGCCAGCGTGCCGCCATCGCGCAGTTTTCCCTTGAATTTCGGATCGTAGAGAATCAGCGGCACCGGCAGCGTGGTGTGCGCGGTATGCTCCTGTCCGGTGGCCGGATCGGACATGAACTCGGCGTTGCCGTGATCGGCCGTGATAAGCGCTGCACCGCCACGCTTCTCCAGCGCCGCGATTACAACGCCTAGAGCCGCATCCGCCGCTTCGACCGCCTTTACTGTCGCATCGAATTTGCCGGTATGGCCAACCATGTCGGGATTGGCGAAGTTCATCACGACCACCGGATACTTTCCGCTCCCGATCGCCTCCGCCGCGCGCTTTGCGATCTCTGCGGCTTTCATCGCCGGGTCAAGGTCGTAGGTTGCCACCTTCGACGACTCGATAAGCGAGCGCTCTTCGTGCGGGAACGGCTTCTCGACCCCGCCGTTAAGGAAGTAGGTCACGTGCGCATACTTTTCAGTCTCAGCCACGCGCAGATTCTCAAGGCCGGCGTTTGCCAGGACTTCGGCCAGCGTATTGCGCACATCCTGCGGCGGAAATGCGACCGGCAGGCCGAAAGTGCGATCGTATTCGGTCATGCAAACGTATCCGACTTTGGGGACGCGGGGCCGCTTGAAACCAGAAAACTCCCCAAGTGCGAGTGCGGCGGTCAATTGCCGCGCCCGGTCGGCGCGGAAATTGAAGCAAATCACATGGTCGCCGTCCGCGATTGGAGCCGCCGAACCGATAACGCGCGGCTCCACGAACTCGTCGCTCTGTCCAGCGGTGTAGGCATGGCCGATCGCTTCGCGCGCGGCCGAAGCGGCAATGCCATCCCCAATTGAAATCGCGCGCCACGCCCTTTCTGTTCGATCCCAGCGCTTGTCGCGATCCATCGCGAAGTACCGCCCGCTGATCGTCGCGATGCGTCCGCGGCCCAACTGCCTGAGCTTTTCCTGTACGCGATCGATGAATGGCAGGGCCGACCGTGGCGGTTTGTCGCGCCCGTCCAGGACGGCGTGCACGCTGATGCGATTTGCGCCCAGCGAATGCGTAAGTTCGAGCAGCGCAATCAGATGGTTGATATGGCTGTGCACGGCGCCGTCGGACACCAGCCCCCAGATGTGCAGTGTCCCATGGGCGGCGACTTCCTTGATTGCGCCGGATAAAACTTCATTGCTGGCGAATTCTCCCGACTCGATCGCTTTCGTGATTCGCATCAGGTCCTGGAAGATCACGCGGCCCGATCCGATCGTCAGGTGGCCGACCTCCGAGTTGCCCATGATTCCGGGCGGAAGCCCCACCGCCTCACCCGACGCGTCGAGTGCCGAATGAGCCTGCGTCGCGCGCAGGTGATCCATCACCGGAGTCTTGGCCGCCGCAATCGCATTGGCTTCTGAATCGGCGCGGATGCCCCAGCCGTCGAAAATGATCAGCGCGGTTACTGGTGGTCGCGTACTCATCGGATTCGGGCGCTTGCCGCCTCCCTGCGGCATGGAGACAGCATTCTAGAGGAGCGCCACCCGGTTTTCCAAGCACGATATCACGTGGTAAGGCGAGGCCTATTTGGCGTCCAAATGGCTGATGAGGTCGAGCGCGACGGGCTGCCACCGCTTGGCGAGGCGCAGAATATGAATCGATCCCAGCTCGGCGTCGGGCCGTTTCCCAATCAATTGATCGCCGATCATGCGGATCACGCCGCGATGGACGATTACAAGCGCGCGGGTGTTTGAAGCTTCCGGCGACCACATCGCAAGCATCCGCTCGACTCCACGCTGTACCCGCATCGCAAATGCGGCCCGGCTCTCGCCGCCCGGATATTGATACGATGGAGACAGGCGGTCGGTTTCCCATCGCGTAAACTCCTTTGGATGGCGCTCGCGGATTTCTTCGGCAGTCAGCCCCTCGAACAAACCAAAGTCGACTTCCGAAAACTCGTCGATGGTAATAATTGGCGTTCTCTCGCCGGCGATAATCCGGGCGCCTTCGGCCGCCCGCGACAGGGGACTTGAAAAAATGTGCGAGAATTCAAGTCCGCCATGGACTCGATCGATCGCCGCGCGCGCGGCTCGCATCTGTGACCGCCCCAGTTCCGACAGCATAACGTCGGTGCGTCCGTGGTATCGGATGCTCGACTCGCCGACCGTCTCGCCGTGCCGGACGAGAATCAGATCCGGCTGCTTCATTCGCCGTCGAACAACGGGTTCATCACGAGCCCGGTGAGCAGCTTTGGGAAGAAGTAAGTCGATTTCTCGGGCATCGTCGCGCCCGCGTCGCTGGCCCGCTCGACATCGGCAATCGCCGGCGGATTCATCAGAAATGCACCGTCGGCGCGTCCGGCCGCGACTGCGTCCAGCGCGCCCGCCGCGTCGATCGTGTACTCGATGTTGCCGCCCTTGCGGATTTCATCCGGCCGCAAATGGAAAATCCGGTCGAAGATGAGCGAATGCAAGATCGATACATCAAGTTCACGAACTTCACGCGGCACATTAGACGCGGCAGCGGCGAGTGCGCCGCGATCGCGCAGCCGGAGCAGCAAGGGCGTTCCGGCGCCGCGCAGCGAAACGCCGAGCGCGCCGCGGCCGGCCACCGCCAGCTTTTCACGCATCGCGGCGGCCTGCGGAAACTCCTCGACATCGAAGGCGTCGCGTACATGGTCGCGGAACGCGGCCAGCGCTTCCGCACGAAGCGACTTGACCACGCGATGGGTCGGCAAAATCACCAGCCCGGGATTATCGCATGCCACCAGCGTCATCATTGTGTAGTCGTAAGGATGTGCCTTTGACGGATTGGACTCGGCGCGCCGGGCACGCCGATAGTTGAGCGCGGTTTCGTAGCGATGGTGTCCGTCGGCGATCAAAATCCTGGACGCGTCCAGCTCGTTCTGAATCGCCGCGATTTCCTCCGGCGAATCGATTGCGCGCAACTCGTTTCGAATATTCAAATCGTCGATAAAATCGATGATCGTGTCGCGCGCCGCCGCGTGTTCGCTCATTCGGTCCAGTGCCGGATGCGCGCCTGCGTACAGGCCGAAAATCGAGCTGGTGTTGACTTGAAGCGCGGTCAACAGGCGCAGGCGGTCCTCCTTCGCGGCAGGGAACGTGCGCTCGTGCGGAAGGATGCGGCCCCGGCTGAACTCCTCCAGCCGGACGCGGCAGATCCATCCCGTGCGCGAGAGCTTTCGCCCGCCAATTTCGAAGCTCTGGCGATAATGATAAATCGCGGGTCGTGCCGGGCGTTCGAGCACGCCGGCGGCGATCCATTCCTTTAGCGTCGCTTTGGAGGCGGCGTACCGGTCCGCGTCGCGACCGTATTCGAGGCGGACGATGTTGTACGGGCTGTGCGCATAGAGCTCGTCCTGGCGCGCGGCATCGATCAGATCGTACGGCGGTGCGACGACGCTGGCGGGCTCGCCCGCCAGCTTGCGGTTGAACATCAGCGGGCGAAACGGTTCGATTCTTTTATTGAGCCCGTTCACTTAAGCGCCTCGTACGAGAGCACCGCGGCGATCTGAGCTTCGGAAATGGCGCCGATTCTAATCATCTTCCACTCCTCACCTGCCACGGCCACCAAAGTACTGGGGGCTGCCGCGGCCAACTTTCCACCTTCAAGGTAAACTTTAACTTTTGCGCCGAACGCCGTGCGCGCTTCATCAAGCGTCCTGGCCGGCGGCTTTCCGCTCAAGTTCGCGCTGGTCGCGGTTACCGGACGTCCCAATCCCGCCGCGATTGCCCGCGCCACCGGATGCGGGGATACGCGGACCGCCACTCCATCCGGACCGGACAGTTCCGGCGCCAGCCCCGCGCGAGCCGGGAGCACCAGCGTCAGCGGACCCGGCCAGAATGCATCCGCAAGCCGCCGTGCATTAGCCGGGATATCGCGCGCGATGGAGAATGCCATCGTGGTATCCGCCGCAATCAATCCGACCAGTTGGCGCACATCGCGTCCCTTTGCATCGAAGAGCCGCGCGAGCGCGGGAGCGGAAAATGGGTCCGCCCCGAGCGCATAAAAAGTTTCGGTCGGATAGACGGCAAGCTCTCCAGCCGTGATTGCGGCGAGTGCGTCGTCGAGCCGATGCATCGGCGCTTCAGTGCGCGCGGTTTCGATCCGGTCTTTTGGTGAGCGCGGCAAGCGGGGCTTAGGTCCTCGGGGTATGGCTGGCGGCAATCTTCGCGAGGGCGCGATGGGCGATATCGCGGCGGAAATGACGTCCCTCGAATTCAATCATGCCGGCGGCTTCATACGCGGCTTCGACTGCCGCGGCAAGATTGGGCGCGCTGGCGGTCGCCGCCAGCACGCGCCCGCCGTCGGTGACGATTTTCCCGCCGCTTTCCGCCGTGCCGGCGTGAAACACTTTTACGCGAACCTTGCCCACGGTCCATTTCACCTTAATTTCCGACGGTGCATCGCCCTCGATGCGTTCAAGTCCTGAAATCGGAATTCCCTTGCGATAATCGCCGGGGTATCCGCCGGAGGCGAGCACCACTGCGACAGCGCTGCGCGGCGAGAGCACAATCGGCGCGTCCGGAATGGAGCCCTCGGCGGCTTCAAGCAGCGTCTGAGCAAGATCGCCTTCGAAGCGCATCATCAGCGGCTCGCATTCCGGATCGCCAAAGCGAACGTTAAACTCCAGCACATTGATGCGGTCGCCGCCGACCATCAGGCCGACGAACAGCAATCCGCGAAATGGCGTGCCGCGCGCAGCCATCGCGCGGAGTGTTGGCCGGACGACCTCCCGCATGATGCGTTCCTCGAACTCCGGTCCGATGCCCGGCACGGGCGAGTACGCGCCCATTCCGCCGGTATTGGGGCCGCGATCGCCGTCAAAGACCGCCTTATGATCCTGAAACGTACCCAGCGCTGCCGCGCGTTCACCACCGCATAGCGCGAAGAACGACAGCTCTTCGCCAACAACGAAGTCCTCGATCAGCACACGGCATCCCGCCTCGCCAAACTTGCGGCGTTCCATCGAGTCGGCGATTGCATCCAGCGCGGTTTGCGTGTCATGGCAGACCACTACGCCTTTTCCCAGCGCAAGTCCGTCCGCCTTCACGACGATCGAGCCTTTGCGCGCGGCAACATATTTACGCGCCGCTTCGGCGTCGTCGAAGGTGGCGGATTCCGCGGTCGGGACATTCGCTTCACGCATGACCGTCTTGGCGAATGATTTGCTGGTCTCAAGCTGCGCCGCCGCGCGCGTCGGGCCGAATATTTTAAGTCCGGCGCGCGTGAATTCATCGGCGATCCCCGCCGCCAGCGGATCTTCAGGGCCAACCACCGTCAGATCGATCGAATTTTTTTTCGCAAATTCGGCCAATCCCGGGATATCGGCCGGCGCGGTTGCGACCGGCTCGGCGATTCGGTCGATGCCCGGATTTCCCGGCGCGCAAAAGATCTTGCGCACCGACTGGCTCTGATTGAGGCGCCATGCCAGCGCATGCTCGCGCCCGCCTTTGCCGATAACGAGAACTTTCATGATGCGGCGCGCCGGTTAGTGGCGGAAATGGCGCACCCCCGTAAAGACCATCGCCAGCCCATACTTGTCGGCTGCGGCGATTACCTCCGCGTCGCGCACGGCGCCGCCCGGCTGTGCGATCGCGGTTGCGCCGGCTTCGGCGGCAAGGGTGGGGCCGTCGGGAAAAGGAAACAGCGCCTCCGAGACGAGCACCGAGCCGGTCAGCGCAACCTTAAGGCGCGCGGCCTTCTCGCGCGCCGCGTACACCGGATCGATTCGCGAGGTTGCGCCGCCGCCGACCGCAAGCGTGCGGTCTTCAGTGACAAATGCGATCGCGTTGGACTTGATGTGTTTGCAAACCTTGATGCCGAAGTCCAGCGCGTTCATTTCAGCCGCGGTCGGCGCGCGCCGAGTGACGATCTTTCCCTTGCGCGGGTCTTCGATTGCAAGGTCTGGGGTCTGCACGAGCAGGCCACCCAGCACCTTTTTTACGTCGAGTTCGTTGCGATCGACGGCGGTCGAATCGAAGGTCATGACGCGGCGATTTTTCTTCTTGCGCAGGAATTCGATCACATCCGCCGGATATTCAGGACCGATCAGCACTTCCGTAAAGAGTTCGTCGACGGCGCGGGCGAATCCCATGTCCCACGGGCGATTTGTGATTATAATCCCGCCGAACGGCGAATCGGGGTCGGTCGCAAACGCCTTGTCCCACGCGTCTTTGAGTGTATCGGCCATTCCGACGCCGCATGGGGTGTTGTGCTTGAGGATTGCGACAACAGCCTGCTTTTCATCCTGAAACTCGAGCATCAGATTGATGGCCGAGCTGATATCAACGACGTTGTTGAATGACAGTTCTTTGCCGTGTAACTGCCGCGTGATTTCGAGGAACCGGCCGTAGAGTGCGCCGGTCTGATGCGGATTCTCGCCGTAGCGGAGCGCCTGCTCGCGCGGAAGTGACAGGCTGAACGTCTCGCCGATGGGAGACGGCTCGCCTTCTCCGGCATGAGTGCCGAGATAGTTCGAGATCGCGCAATCGTAGGCGGTGACGCGCGCGAAAGCTTTTCGCGCAAGGCGCCATCGCGTCGCGGCGGAAAGCACGCCCCGGTTCGCGTCAAGTTCGGCGGCAATCGCCGCGTAATCCGCGGGATCCACAACCACCGCCACGTCCGCATAATTCTTCGCCGCGGCGCGGACGAGTGTCGGTCCGCCAATGTCGATATTCTCGATCGCGTCGGCGAGGCTCACTCCCGGCTTGGCCACAGTTTTTTCGAACGGGTAGAAGTTCACCACCACCAGATCGATCGGCTCGATCCCGTGCTCTTTCATCTGGCGCCGATGGCTCTCCTCGCCGCGGCGCGCAAGGATGCCACCGTGGATTTTCGGATGCAGCGTCTTGACGCGGCCGTCTAGCATCTCCGGCGATCCCGTAAAGCTTTCGACAGTTCGTACCTTGACGCCCGCCGATTCCAGCGCGGACGCCGTGCCGCCCGTCGACAGAATCTCAACGCCGTGGCGTGCGAGTACCTTTGCGAATTCGCCAAGCCCGGCCTTGTCCGAAACTCCGAGCAGCGCGCGTTTGATTACAACCTTGCCGTCATCCATCCAGTTTCAATCCTTCACCACGCGCGGTACACGCTTGCCGACCGTGCACAACATTTCATACGCGATTGTTTGCGCCAACCGCGCCACTTCATTCACTCCAATGGCTGTCTCGCCCGTGCCGCCCCACAAGATCACCTCATCGCCCGCGCAAGCGCCCGGGACGTCGGTTAGATCGACGGTGGTCAAATCCATCGAGACCGCGCCGATCACGGGAGCATGAATGCCGCGAATCAGCACCTCGCCGCCATGCTGCAGGCCGCGCCGATAGCCGTCGGCGTAGCCCACCGGCAGAACTCCGATGGTGCTCTCGCGCGGCGCGATGAACGTATGGCCGTAGCCGACTCCGCTTCCCGCCGGCGCGCGCTTGACCTGCATCAGCCGGGTCTTGAATGTCATCACCGGCCGTAACTCGACGCGTTCGCGCACCGCCGCCGTCGATGGCAGCCCGTAAATCGCAAGGCCGGGACGCGCCAAATTGAAATGGGTGTCATCGCGGAGCACCAGCGCGGCCGAGTTCGCGACATGAATCATGGGGGGGCGCAGCCCGGCCGCATCGAACATTGCGATTGCCGAGCCGAATGTCTTCATCTGCCTGTCTGTGATCGGACTGGCCGGATCGCCGGCATTCGCAAGCAGCGTGCATGCGCCCTCAAGCCGTAGTGACGACGCACGCTTTAACGCTTCGATTGCGGCGGGAAGGTCCACTGGCATAATTCCGAGCCGCGTCGCCCCGCTGTCGATCTTGAGATGAATCGGAAACTCGTTGCGCTGGGCCTCGCGTGCCGCGCGATCGAGAACTGCGATTAGCGGCGGATCGAACACAAACGGAGTAACGTCCTGCGCGACGATCGCGGCGGCCTGTTCGGGGAAAAAACCGGCCTGCAGATAAACCCGGCCGGCGACGCCGGCGTTGCGAAGCTCGCGCGCTTCATCGAGCGTGGCAACGCCAAAGTGGCGGCATCCGTCCTCCGCCAGCGTCCGCGCCACAGTCACCGCGCCGTGCCCGTAAGCGTCGGCCTTCACGACGACCATCAGATCGCCATGGGTTTGCAGCGCGCGCAGCGTTCGAAAGTTGAAGCGGAGCGCGCCAAGGTCGATCTCGGCGACGGTGGGGCGCTGCGTTTCGATCATCATCAAACATTTGAGTCTCACCCGCACTTGGCCCGGCAGTCAAACGAGAGAACAAGAATTTTTGACAACCTGCGGGACGGGTAGTATAAGTAAAAGAGGCTGGGGGTGTGCATAACGCACTGAGAGCTCCGAGAGGAGAACCCCTTGAACCTGATCCGGGTAATGCCGGCGTAGGGAAGCCAGCATGACGCGGCGTTCGGGCCGCGCCTAAAGCCGCTTCCTTGGCGCCAGGGAAGCGGCTTTCTAGATGCCCCAATCAACCACAACCAAGGCAATTTCGATCACGCTGAACGGCGATCCTTATTCGCTCGACGGCGATGCGCGCGTTGCGGCGCTGCTCGATCGCCTGAACTTGCGCACGACCCGGGTGGCGGTCGAGATAAATGGGCATATCGTTCCCCGATCGGACTATGCACAGGCCGCGATCGAGGCCGGTGACAGCGTTGAGATAATAAATTTCGTCGGCGGCGGATGATCGCGTACGCCACGCAGGATGCATATGACAGACACTCCATTTGAACTGGCGGGCCGGAAATTCACGTCGCGGCTGATTGTCGGCACCGGCAAGTACAAGGATTTCGCGGAGACACGCGCCGCGGTCGAGACCAGCGGCGCGGAGATCGTGACGGTGGCGGTGCGCCGTGTGAACATCACAGAGCGCGGCAAGGAAAATCTCCTCGACTATCTCGATCCGGCGCGCTACCAGATTCTGCCCAACACCGCCGGATGCTTTACCGCCGAGGAGGCGATTCGCACCTGCCGCCTTGCCCGCGAAGTCGGCGTCGGCGACATGGTCAAGCTCGAAGTGATTGGCGACAACAAGACGCTCTTTCCCGACGTTGCCGCGACACTCGAGGCCGCCCGCGTTCTCGTCAAGGAAGGCTTCAAGGTACTGCCCTACATCACCGACGATCCCGTCTCATGCCTCAGGCTGGCTGATATCGGATGCGTTGCGGTGATGCCGCTGGCGGCTCCGATCGGCTCTGGGCTGGGTATCCGCAACCCGCACAACATCGCGATTATCGTCGAGCAGGCGAAGGTGCCGGTGATCGTCGATGCGGGAGTGGGCACCGCTTCGGACGCTGCGGTCGCGATGGAACTTGGATGCGACGGCGTGCTGATGAACACGGCGATCGCGGGCGCGAAGGACCCGCTTGCGATGGCGCGCGCGATGCGCCTTGGCGTGGAAGCGGGCCGCACCGCATTTCTGGCCGGGCGCATCGAGCGCAGGCTTTACGCCACGGCATCCAGCCCGCTTACCGGCCTGGTCGGGTAGGACACTCGAGGTGGTTTCGCGTCCGCGCGTACCGTTTCGCGTTTACCTGATCACCGATCGTCATGCCGTCAAAAGCGGCGATTTGATTGCCACGTGCGAAGCTGTGCTTGCCGCCGCACCGGCGGGTACAGTCGCGTTGCAAGTGCGCGAGAAGGATTTGTCCGGGCGCGAGCTGTATGAACTTGCGTTCAAGCTGCGAGCGATCTGCAAGCGATACGGCGCGCCGATGCTTATCAACGATCGCATCGATGTGGCGATGGCCGTCGAGGCCGACGGCGTCCATTTGCCGTCCAATTCGATCGGTCCCGCCCATGCGCGAAAATTGCTCGGCCCGGAACGGCTGATTGGCGTCTCGACGCATTCACAGGAGGAAATTACGGCTGCGGCGAGCGAGGGCGCCGACTTTGCCGTGTTCGGTCCGGTGTTCGATCCAATCTCAAAGGGCGCGTACCGTCCCGCGCTCGGTTTGGACGCGCTCGAGGCCGCGTGCGGCACGGCATCGATTCCGGTCTTCGCGTTGGGCGGAATCACGCCCGCGCGAGCGCGGGAACTCCTCGATGCGGGCGCGGCTGGAGTTGCGGCAATCGGCGCAATTCTTGGTGCTGATTCGCCCGCCGACGCAATGCGCGCGATGCTGGCGGCGCTCAGTTCGCCGAACGCTTCGTGACCGATCGCACCGCGGCGAGCAGTTCATCGGGCCATGGAAGTTCGCTGTAATGCGCCGGGGCGAAGGTCCATCGCACGATGCCATTCTTATCGACAATCGCGAACGCCGGAATCGCATTGTCGGGGTCCCCATTGATGTGATGCTGCACAAGGCCAAGCGGCCCGATCACGGTTTCGGCTGGATCTGACAGCAGTGGAATTTCGGTATTCAGGTAGCGCGACAGCATCTTCGATCGCTCGATCGGATCGCTGCTGATCGCGACAATTTCGGCGCCCGCGCGGCGGAAATCGTCCTGATGCGCCGTCAGATCGGCCAACTCGAAGCGCGCGAACGGGCAATAGTCGCCGCGATAGATGTATATCAACATCGCATCGGCAAGCGGTGCTGGGCCGTGATGAATCGCTCCGGTCCAATCGGCCAGCCCAAACATCGGGAAATGATCGCCCGGTTTCAATTTCAACTGGAACGGCGGATTGAGCGTCCCGCGAATCGTATAGCTGACGAACCTCCCGCCGCCGACGCCGACCGCCGCGCATGCCAGGAACGCGAGCATCGCAAAGCCCAGCTTCGCGTGCGGCGACTGGATTGAGATTGCGGCGCGCAGGCCGGCGAGCGCCGCGATTATCGCGACAGCCAAAAATCCATACGCGGGCCACGGCGTCGCGTCATGGATTCCCATCCATGGCACGCTCCAGAACGACGTGAGGACATACTCGTAAAGGCCGAATCCGATCGCGGTCAGGATGAGCGCCGCAATTGCGCGCAGCGGCTGAAACGCCGGAACGATCCATTCTTCGAAATCGGGAGCGGCAGGCTCTTCGCCAGTCTTTGGAACTTGATTCTCTTCCGCTTCCATCAGCCCTTGATCACGGCGAACGGCTTGAGGCGCGCGACCTTGCGGCTGACGCCCGCATTCGCCATCACTTCGACCACGTCGGCCACGTCCTTGTATGCGATCGGCATCTCCTCCGCGATCGTGCCGCGTCCCTGCGCGCGAATCGTGACGCCCACGTCGGCAAGCTCCTGAATCATATCGTGCCCGCGCATCTCCTTTTTCGCCCGCGCGCGGCTCATCACCCGCCCCGCGCCGTGGCAGGTCGAGCCGAACGTCTCGCGCATCGCATGTTCGGTCCCGGCGAGCACAAACGAATATCGCCCCATGTCGCCGGGAATCAGCACCGGCTGTCCGTGCGCGCGCACGGCGGCGGGAAGCGCGGGATGCCCCGGCCCGAACGAGCGGGTCGCGCCCTTGCGATGCACGCATAGCATGCGCTTGCGATTATCGACGATGTGCTCCTCGAACTTCGCGATGTTGTGGCATACGTCATACACCAGCGCGAGGCCAAGATCGCGCTCGCTCAGCGAAAGCGTCTCCATGAACGCGCGCTCGGCAAGATGCATCATGATTTGCCGGTTGCACCAGGCGAAGTTCGCGGCCGCCGCCATCGCGCCGATATACGCGCGCCCTTCCGGCGACTTGATCGGCATCGCCGCAAGCTGGCGGTCCGGAAGCTGGATTCCATAACGGCCCATCGCGGAGCCTGCGGTACGCAGATAATCGTCGCAGGTTTGATGACCAAGGCCGCGCGATCCCGAATGGATAATCATCGTGACCGCGCCCCCTTCGAGTCCCATCGCGGCTGCGGCGGCTTCGTCGTAAACGCGATCCACGCGGCCCAGTTCCAGAAAATGATTGCCGGAGCCGAGCGTGCCGAGCTGCTTGCGCCCGCGGCGGTACGCCTCGTCGCTAACGGCGTCAGGATCGGCGAGCGCGTAGCAGCCGTTTTCCTCGGTATGGTCGATGTCAGCCGGACTCGCATAGCCCTCGCTCTTGGCCCAGTTCACGCCCTCGCGCGCGATCTGCTTGAGTTGATTGGGGCTGAGCGTGGGGATTGCGCCCTCGGAACCGACGCCGCATGGAATCGCCGCAAAGAGCGCATCGGCAAGCCGCCCGGCATGCGGTGCGATTTGATCGAATCTCAATTTCGTCCTGATCAGCCGTACGCCGCAGTTGATGTCGTAACCGACGCCGCCGGGTGAAATCACGCCTTCTTCCGCATCGACGGCCGCGACTCCGCCGATCGGAAAGCCGTATCCCCAATGAATGTCCGGCATCGCCAGCGAGTAGCCGACGATACCGGGGATACATGCGACGTTGCGCACTTGTTCAAGGCACGGGTCGTCGCGCACGTCCGCGAGCATCGCCTCGGAAAGATAGACGCGACCGGGCACGCGCATCGCACCGGTGCGCGGAATTTCCCACAACCAGTCGTGTACTTTGAGCAGTTCCATGCTTAACTGATGACCTCTCCCCTAGCCCCTCTCCATAAATGGAGAGGGGAGACAAACAGGGAAAAGGTTCGCACCCCCTTCCCATGAATGGGAAGGGGGAAAGGGGGTTAGGTCGGAAGCGAGGCCATGTTTATTTTCCGGTTCCCCTTCCCGGTGCGGGAAGGGGTCAGGGGTTAGGTCGGGTCTTTCCTTTCTGCGCATGTCAAATTTGCCGCATCAAATGTCAAATATGATCCGCGCGCGCCATCCGTCATCGGATGGCCCCACGAACAATTGATGATACGTCACCGCCTTGATCTCCGTCACCAGTTGATGGCGTTTGCGGTCGAACGGCTCGCCCGAAAGAGTCGCGGTAATCGTTCGGCCGTCTTCCTCCACCTTTACGTTCTTCCAAATGAAGCCATCGGCAAGAAACAAATTGAGCGCAGCGGAGAGAATATCGTGCATCAGGTCGGCGTCGGCATCCGCCGTTGCCATAATTTTACGATTCTCTCGTGCCTCGATACCGGTTTCCTCGACCATGATGCGCGCCATCGCGAGGATCGCCTTCTCGAACAATTCGGCGCGCGACCCGGCGTCGATTTCGATGCCCGCATCGCCGGTATGCTCAAACTCGCGGTAGAGGTCGCCGCATGCCATGCGGAGGATTGTATCGCGTATTCCGCCCCGGCGCGCGGCGAAGGCCGGGATGCCCTACCAGCGATTCATCCGCCTTGCAGTCAGATGGAGGTCTGCCTTTGGCTGTGCAGCCTGTTGATTGTCGGTGTCGCTGGCGCTTGAAGAAAAAGCGTGTCACACCGAATATGTTATTGGATACTCGCAACGCGCTGTGGCATCTGCTGTCGGGTTGCGACCGAAGACGATATGACCGATTTGCCTTCCATGGCGGCGTCAGAACCGCCCGAAATTCTTTACCGATATTACACGATTAATCGAGCTGAGCCTGTTCTAAGGCATGCCGAAGTTTTTTTTCCATGCGCTGCGGACTTTAACGACCCGTTCGACTGCAGCTTTCGGTGGGATTTTCGTGCTTCGCTGCTGAAGCGTCAGCGGTACGCGCGTGATCTCTTGCGTGAGAGAGCGCCTAACATGGCCAAGAATGATCTTAAGAAGCTGTCGAGGCTTGGTGCGAGAATCGAGTCATATTCAAAGGCCGGTGAGAGTTTCAAAAGCCGTCTCGTCCAGAGGGTTGGCCTACTGAGCATGTCCGCGAAGCGTGACAACATGCTTATGTGGTCGCATTATGCAGACAAGCATTTTGGAGTCTGTGTCGGATTTTGGCATTCTGTTCTAATTGAGAATCAGACTGTTCCCCTGCCAGTGATATATTCAACAGAATATCCTGTATTGTCCTTTTTCGAGGTCGTGGATTTCATTGGAGGCAACTTGTCCGATCCGGAGGTGTTAGCCGCTAATCGTAAGATCGTCGAGCGAATATATCTTACTAAATCAAAGATTGATTGGGAGTATGAGAGTGAATGGCGAATAGTGGACGTCCGGAGAGGGCGGGGAAATCACTATTTTCCCAAGGAAGCAATAGGAGAGGTCATTTATGGTTGTAGAACGCCGTTGGACCAGAAAAATATGGTTAAAAGCTGGATTCGTGAGAGTGGTCTTCAGCTGAAAGAATATGAAGCTCGGCAAGGGGTGAATACATTCCGCTTAGACATCACTGAACCATAAATTTATGGGGAGAATGAGGGCTTTGTGGCGGATTGCTCTTCTCGTAATCACCGAAGTCGGATTTGATCCCTTTTTTCGAAACCTCAACGAGGTTTCGAGCTTCCCTCCGGTTAAAGCAGAAAGCGCGAAAACCAGTTTGGTTTTCGCAAGTGGCCATCATGGTCATGGCTGAACCGGTTCAGCCTGATGGATCGCGCGGATAGGTAATATAATGGCGCCAGTCCGGGCGGCTGTCATCATGAATCCCACGCGGAAATCTAATGGCATCGGCACCAGACACGACTCATCAGCGGACAGCCCATATACAATCGCGAGTCCGCGTCTCAGTTCCGGCCGGCAATCAAGCGGGGCTCCGTTTTTATTTTGAAAAAATTACGAAACGAACCCAATTTATGCCGTAATCAGAAGGACTTTTTTCGGACGATTGCATTGGAGATGGCATTGACGGGGTGTCCAGCAAATGCCGTCGGGAAAGTGCTTATCTGTTCCCCCTTCCCATTTATGGGAAGGGGGTGAGGGGGATAGGACGTGCGCGAAAGGATAATACCCGCTCCTCTTCCCGCGTGGCACGAAAATAGCGCAAGAGCACTGCCTATTTTCGTGCCACGCGGGGAAGCGATTGGAGTTGTGGTCACGTCCTATCCCCCCAACCCCCTTTCCCAAGGGAAAGGGGGCGGACTGCGAACCATTGCTATCGCGTTCAAGTCCCATCCGCCGAATTCCTGTTCCCAAGGGAAAGGGGGCGGACTGCGAACCATTGCTATCGCGTTCAAGTCCCATCCGCCGAATTCGTTTTCCCAAGGGAAAGGGGGCGAATCGCGAACCTTTGTTATCGCGTTCGAGTCCCATCCCCCAAATTCCTTTTCCCAGAGGAAAGAGGGGAACCGCGATCGTAACGCGCTACTTGTTCTGGAAAAAAGTTTTGGGACGCCACTATGGTTCATCTCCCGCTATTCCGGCGCGTGGCGGCGCTCAGAAATGGTCGGGCTCGTGCTCGCGGCGATTGTCGCGTTCCAGTTGTACCGTTAAATGATGAATGTTGAACTTGTTCTGGAGCAGATGGCACATGTCGGCCAGCACGCGGTCGCGATCCGCACCAGGCGTCACGACAGCATGAGCCGAGAGCGCGATCTGGCGCGTCGTCAGGCACCATACGTGGAGGTCGTGGATTTCCTCGGCGCCATCGACGGCCAGCAAATCGGCGCGCAACTGTTCGATATCGATATGCGACGGCACCGATTCCATCAGGATGTCGACGCCTTCCTTAACGAGACCCCACGAGCCGTACAGGACCAGCACTCCGATCAGTATGCTCGCCGCGGCATCGGCCTCCACCCATCCGGTGAAGTAAGCCAGCGCTCCGGCGGCCAGCACGCCGAACGAGCCGATCAAATCCGATATGACGTGGACGAATACGGCCCGCACGGCCATCCCGCCGCTTTCGCCGCGCGCCGCCGCCGTCGTCATCCAGGCGGAAAATGTGTTCACCGCGATTCCGACCACGGCCACGCCCATCACGCCCAGACCCATGACCGGATGCGGATTGCGCAGGCGCTCGACCGCCTCAAACCAGATGAAGACAACCAGCAGCCAGAGAAACAGCCCGTTCAGCAACGCGCCAAGTATTTCAGCGCGCAGGTAGCCGTAGGTTTTCGCGGTGGAAGCCGGGCGCGTCGATATCCAGAGCGTAAACAATGAAAGGCATAGCGCGGCGACGTCGGTCAGCATGTGAACCGCATCGGATATAAGAGCAAGACTGCCGGTGATGTAACCGCCGGCCAATTCGGCAACGAGGTATGCGGCCGTGACCGCCAGAACGATCAATAACCGGCGCCGATCCGATCGGGCCTGCGCGTGCGACTGCTGGGTGTATTCGATGCTCATCGGCGGCCGATGCGCGCCGCTCCTAAGCGCGTGCGGCGGTGCATCGATTAATCATACTGGATTAGGGAGAAGCAGTTGACGGGGGCAAGCCGTTTGCGGCCGCCCAGCGCGTTCAATTCGACCACGAACGCGCATCCGATCACCTCACCGCCGATTTTGCGCGTGAGCTTGACGGCGGCCTCCGCCGTGCCGCCGGTGGCAAGGAGATCATCGGCGATGAGCACGCGTGCTCCCTTGGGCAGCGCGTCGCGATGGATTTGCAGCGTCGCGCTGCCGTATTCGAGGTCGTAGGATTCATCGATTGTGTCAGCTGGCAGTTTCCCCGGCTTGCGCACGATCGAAAGGCCGACTCCCAACCGGTAGGCGAGTGGAGCGCCCACGACGAAACCGCGAGACTCAATTCCCACGACCGCATCGACCTTGCCAAGATACGGCTCAGCCATCTGATCGACCACGGCGGCGAATCCATGAGAATTGGCGATAAGCGGAGTAAAATCGCGGAACAGGATGCCGGCCTTCGGAAAGTCCGGAACGTCGCGGATCAGTTTTTTGATTTCTTCTGCAGTCATGATTTCTCCATAGGAGCGGTTTTACGAAACCAGCGCCGGTTAAAATACTAGGAGCCGGCCGCCGCGGCAAAGGTAACACCGCCGGCCGGAGGCGGATCCGGCAAGTAGGCCAGCGGGTCGCGCGCGACGTTGTCGCATCGCACTTCGAAGTGCAGGTTCGTGGTGGCGGCACGGCCGCTGCTGCCAATCTCGCCGACTTGTTGCCCGCGGTTGACTCTGTCGCCCTCATGCACGAGGTTGCGCTCATTGTGGCCGTAAATGGTCACGTAATGATCGTCATGCCGGATAATCACGGTGTTGCCGTACCCGCTCAGTTGCCCCGAGAAAATCACCTCGCCCGAATCGGCCGCATAGACGGGCGTGCCGGCTGGAGCTGAAATGTCCACCCCGGAGTGCATCGCGCCGTTTCGCATGCCGAATCCGGCAGACACTATGCCCTGCGTCACCGGCCATTGGAACTGTCGATCCGCGCGCTCACCGGCATACGGATGCACGCCAGCGGAAGCTGATTCGACCGGTGCCGCCGCTGAGACGCCAGGGATCGTCAGAACTTGTCCGACCCGCAATCCACGCGGATCGGAGATGCCGTTGGTGGCCATCAACTGTCCGACACTGACGCCATACTTGTGCGCGATTCGAAAAAGCGTGTCGCCCGGGACAACTGTATGGATCACCGGCTCGCGCGCGACGACTGGTGCGGGAATGCTGGCAGGGCGCGGCGGCGGGCTGCTGGCGCATCCGGCGATCGACAATGAGAGCGCGGCGGCAATTGCCGTCAACAAAATCCCGCACGCATTTTTACTCCACATCCCCACCGCCGCCTCATCCGTCAGCGGATCTGAATCCGCCGCGGCATCATTCTTTGAAGCCGTGCTTACCGGTCATTTTGACGAATACGCAATCGCCAAAATATTCCTCGGTCCAATGGCCCGACTGTATGCTGATGCGAACCAGTGTCTGCAGTTCGTCCTCGCCGATTGGCGCGACCAGCCGCCCGCCCGGCGCCAACTGAGCGAGCAGCGGGCGCGCAATTCCGGGCATCGCCGCCGTCACGATGATCGCATCGAAGGGCGCCATATCGGCCCATCCTTCCGAGCCGTCCGCGCATCGCGCAAAGATATTGGCGAAGCCCATCGAATTCAAAATCGCACGCGCCCGGTCGTGCAGATGTGCGATACATTCGACGGTATAAACCTCGCGCGCCAGATGCGCCAAAATCGCAGTCTGGTAGCCCGAGCCGGTGCCGACCTCCAGGACTTTTTCGGTTCCCGACAGGCCCGCTACCTCGCTCACCAGCGCCGCCATGTAAGGCTGAGAAATCGTCTGTCGGCTGCCGATTGGAAGCGGGCCATCGTCGTAGGCATGCTCGTGAAGTTCGGCGGGGAGGAAGCGATGACGCGCGACGGTGCGCATCGCGGCCAACACACGCGCATCCTTGATGCCGCGCCGCTCCAGTTGCTCGACCACCATTCGCTCGCGCGCGCCTTCCAAGTCGATAGCCATATCGTTGACAATTATATCGCTACGCTCGGTGCCAATTAAGCGGCACCAATCGATAGTTTCGGTTTATTTGACGACTATTGAATAGGTGTCGCCGCCGAATTTCAGGGTCGTCGCGGGTGTGGCGGGCGGCGGCTTGTTAACCGTGGATGCGCTAGACGATGTCGGATTGGTCTGGAACGGATTTTCAATTGTCGTTGGAAACACGAACACCCCATGCGGCAGCTTTTGAAATTCCACCCACGGGTCACCGAACCGGTAACGATCGAAGGCGAGCACTTGGCCGAATATGCGCGGATCGTGAGTCACCGGTTCGGAATAAAATCGGCGTGCGGGATAGGCGTCGAAAAATAGCACGTAAATGTACGGTTGATTCAGCGTGAGCGGCAAGACAATCGGTTCGCCCGGCGCGGCAAGCCGCTCGGCGCTGCGAATTATATCTTCGATTCCGTACTGATAGAGCGCTGCGCTGGCTGCCGGGAATTCGGTGAAATAGTAGATGGCGGAATTGATGCCCTGCATCATTGCGAACAGCAATATTGCGCCGGCGACCGTAAGGCCGGCGCCGCTGACACCGCCGGATTCATCTTTGCGGCGCGATCCCCCAATTTCGATCACGACCATAACGCCCAGCGCAGCCAGCAGCGCCCAGGGGCTGACGAGCAAAAAGTCATGCAGCGGATGAGGTGACGATCCCGGTGTGAGAATTGAGCCCGGTGCGGTGACAATCGCGAGCCATCCGATCAATATCCACGCCGTTCGGCGATATTGCTTGGCAAAAACCGCAGCGATACCGGCGATCGCGAGGATCGCCTGCGCAGGAAATAGCATCACCAGTTGGCGCGGATGCAGAAACATCCAACTGCCGGCGCCGAACAGAAAATCCGGCCGGAAGTGGTCGAGCCAGTTCGAGACGAATTCAATCGGCCATCCCGAATCATTTAAAATCGATCGTTGATGGAACCGCACGGCCATTTCCGTGCTTCGAGACGCGAACAGCCATACCTGCGGAAGCGCAACCAATGCGAACGCGACCGTCCAAGCCGCCGCCGATCGCGCCATCGATTTCAATTCCCGGCGATAGATCAGTGCGAGCCATCCCATCATGAGCGGCGTGGCCAGCTTGGTGATTGAGTAGCTGTAGAGCGATATTCCGAACAGGATACCGCTGGCGATTAGCCAGCGCTCCCGCCGGCGGACCGCCGCAATCAGAAAGCATGCGATCGCCCAGTCGATCGTCGATGCGGCCGCGGTCACTTCCAGCCCCATCCGGCTGAGCATCAGATGCCATGGCGAGAGCGCAGCGAAGATCACCGCGATCGGTGCGGCAGGCGCACCGATGAGCTCCATTGCGATGATCCCGAGTGCGAACAGATCCGCGATTCCCCACAGCGCCGCTCCCAGCCGCACCACCCAAGTGCCGAGCCCGAACAACGCGATCAGCGGTGTGAGTGAATAATCGAACAGCGCCATCCGGTAGTCATTGAATCCCTGCGCGACGAGTGGGAGCAGGTTGCCGTGATGATCGTGTCCGGTGGTCAGGAGGCTGAAGGCGTCATAGCCATTGCACGCTTCGTCCTGATTGAACCCCATCGGAATCGTGTCAAGCGCAATCGTTCGCATTGCGGCGGCAACCAAAAATACGCACACAACGGCAGCAATCACGATCGCGCGGGTTCGATTCGGCGGCTGGGGCTGCATGGCTTGCCGCGCTTACTTTACCACGATGGAATAAACCTCTCTGCCAAAACGCAGCGTGGCCGCGGGTGGTGCGGGCGGATCGGGGAACGAATAGCCGGTGTCGGCCGCGGCGGAGAATGCCTGCATTGGATTTTTCAGCCGTACGACGGCCTTCGGAAAGATGAAGACACCGTGTGGAAGTTGATTATATGCCTTCCACGGATTCGCAGTGAATCCGTATCGATCGAAGGCGAACACCTGGCCGAACAAGCCTCGCTCGGCGGCGATTTCATTCGAGTAAAAACGCTCCGGCGGGTAGGCATTGAAAAACAGGGCGTAGATGTACGGTTCATTGAATGACAGCGGCAGAATGATTGGGTAATCCGGCGGTGCAAGGCGCTGTGCAGTGTGAATTAATTCATCCAGCCCATATTGAAAGAGCGCCGCGTGTTCATCGGGAAATTTGGTGAAGTAGTAGCGTGCCGAACTGATTCCCTCGATCATCGCGAAAACCATCGCGGCGGCTGCGATCGCAGTACTGGCAATGCGAATCGGCGCGGAGTTCAGATCCTGAAACGGCGTACGAATGAGGATCGACGCGCCCAGCGCTGCAAGCAGCGCAAACGGTGCGACCATCAAGAAGTCATGCAGCGCTTGCGGCTCGGGTGCGGGCCGGATCGTCGAACCCGGAATTGCCGTGACGGCGATCCACCCAATCAGCAGCATCGCCGCCCTCCGGGTTGCCTGCGCCAGCAAACCTATAAGGCCGGCAATCGCCAGCAGTGCTTCTCCCGGAAGGAACGGTATTAGATTGCCGGCGTGGACGATTGGCCATCCGTTGTCTCCAAAGAGAAAGCCCGGTGTGAAGTGGGTGAGCCAATTGATCGCGAATGTGGCCAATCCGTCCGGGCCGCTTATCGCCGAGATCTGGCGAAAATGCGCCTGCATCGCGTCGCCATGCGTCGCAATCATCCATAGCTGAGGAATCGCAACGACAACGAATATCGCCGCCGCGCCCGCCGCCCATCGCGCCATCGGGCGAAGGTCGCGCCGATATAAGAACGCCAGCCATGCGAGCACCAGCGGCGTCACCGGCTTGGTGATCGAGTAGCTGTAGAGAGAAATTCCGAATAGCAGCGCACATGCTGCCAAATAGCGCCCGTCGTGGCGCTTGAGCGCAAGGAGAAAGAACGCGATCGCCCAGCTAATCGTCGTCGATGCCGAAATCGTTTCGACGCCGAAGCGGCTCATCGCAAGATGCCATGGCGAAAGCACTAACAAAATCACCGCGGCGGCGGCGGCAATCGGGTCGATCAGTTCGGTGGCGATCAGCGCGATTGCAATCAGGTCGGCAATTCCCCAGATCGCGGCGCCCATCCGCACCACCCACGGCTTGAGCCCGAAGGTTCCGATCAGCGGCGCAAGCGAATAGTCGAACAGCGGCATCCGGTAATCGTTGAAACCCTGGATTGCGAGCGGAAGAAAGTTGCCGTGATGGTCGTGCGCGGTCGTGATTAGGCTGTAGGCGTCGTAGCCGTTGCAGGCCTCATCCTGCTGAAATCCAAGCGGGATACGATCCAGTGCGATCGCACGCATACCGGCGCCCACGGCGATTGCGATCGCGAGGATGGCCGCCGCGATGGCGGTCATCCGATCGGCCGGCAAGTTCCGCACCACGTGTTTACCGTTCTCCTGTTTATTCCCGCCGAAGACGGGAATCGGGGTGGCCGGATTTGAACCGGCGACCACACGCACCCCAAGCGTGTGCGCTACCAGGCTGCGCCACACCCCGATATTCGAAGATCGCTGCCGCGTCGCGCATCCGCGCGGGCGGCGGGCATACACATTATTATTTCGCGGGAGGCAAAACCACCGCCGGTTCGTTCGCCATCAAGCTTTCTTCTTGGCTGCGGCGCGCGGCCGCCATTGCGCAAACGAACGCAGATCGGCCTGGAACGTCCATGCGCTCTTGGGCTGATTAATCAGATGCTCGATCTCGTCGCAGATCGCCCCAGGCGGGACAAATTGCAGCGGGTCGGTCTCCGGCATCGATTCGCGCACGCGCGGGCTGTCGACCGCGCCGTCAATATCGAGTGCGGCGGCATGCACGCCAAGGTGCATAAATTCGTATGCCGCCGATTCCGCGATTGCGCGCTGCGCGAGTTTTGAAGCATTGTAGGCAGAATATTGCGCGGGACCGCCGCGCGATTCCGACCCCAACACGAAAATCACCGTGCCAGCTCCGCGCTCGGCCATTTTTCCAATTACCGCTTGCGTCACATAGAACGGGCCGTATGCGTTTACCTTGAGTTGGAAGTCGAACTCTTCCTCGGTGATTTCGGTGAAGCGTTTTCTCAGGTATGCGCCGGCATTATTGATCAGCACGGAAATCGGGCCCAGTTCACGCTCGACAGTAGCGACCGCCGCCAGGACCTGATCGCGACGCGACACGTCGGTAGGCGTGACGGCGGCTTTTCCGCCCTTGGCGCGAATCAGTTCCGCAGTTTCATCCAGTTGGGACTTTGTGCGCGCGATAAGGCCGACGGCGAATCCTTCGTGCGCGAGCCGGAGCGCGATGTCGCGGCCGATGCCGCGGCCCGCGCCAGTAACCAATGCGACTTTTGCTTCAGGCATGAGGCCGAATCTTATCCGCTTGGGCGGCGCGAGCAAACCTCTTCGCGCTGCGCGGAAAATGGTCCTTGGCGCTCGATGCGTGCGGTGCTAACCTTAAAACAGTCCGATTGGGGTTCCAATGAATGCGCGGAATCACAAATCGAGGCGAATTTTGGCTATGCGGTTCACATCGGCCAAAGCCATTTCCATCGCGGCAATTTCGTTGATTTTGATCGGCGCTGGCAGTTTCGCGCGCGCCGATGAAGCCGTTCCAAGCGGTGGCGACGGCGGCGATTGGGAGGAAGTCAACCAAGTTCTCGAAATTCCCTCTGTGTGCACGGGCGAGGGAGACCTGTTCAAGTGCGACGAAACAGCCAGTGCTGAGCCTGCAAGCTCTTCCACTGCCGACGCGGATTCGGAGCAGGGCGACGCCACTGATGGCGATGATGGCTTCGTTTCGGTGCCGTCGCCGGTCGTACTTGCCGGATCGCGCACGAGCGTGCCGCCGGGGACCAAGTCGATCGATGGACGATGGCCATGGACACCACCTGCGCCAGCATGGGGGCCACCGCCAACCGGGCCTGCATGGGGTAGTTCCGGCGGGGTTCATTCGCACTGATTTTCCGCGCTATTATCTGGCCCCGGCAATGGCGGAGTTCCGGAACCTGCCGCGCCGCGGGGATACTGCATGCTCATAACGATTGACGTTGGCAACACGCATACGGTGCTCGGAATTTACGAGGGCGAGCGACTGCGCAATCACTGGCGTATCTCGACTGTCCACGATCGCACCACTGACGAGCACGGCGCGCTGCTTGGCACGCTGTTGTCGGCGGCCGGAATCGATCCGGCGGTCAAGCCCGAAGGGGTCGTAATCGCTTGTGTGGTGCCGCCGCTCAATCAGGTGATGGAACAACTGTCCGAGCGTTACTTTCACTGCAATCCGCTGATTGTCGGGCCCGGAATCAAGACCGGGATGCCGATACTCTATGAAAATCCCAAGGAGGTCGGCGCCGATCGAATCGTGAACGCGGTTGCCGCTTATGAGCATTGTTCGAGCGCTTGCATCGTGGTCGATTTTGGGACTGCCACAACTTTCGATTACATCACCGGCAAAGGCGAGTACGCCGGCGGCGCGATTGCTCCGGGACTGGGCGTATCGATGAATGCATTGGTCGAGCATGCCGCCAAGCTCTATCGCGTCGAATTGGTCCGCCCGCGCGAGGCGGTCGGGCGCACGACTGTTGGGGCGATCCAGTCGGGATTGATATTCGGCTACACCGCACTGGTGGACGGCTTGGTCGATCGGATTCTCGCCGAGCGCGGCGAAAAGGCGCGTGTGATCGCAACGGGCGGTCTGGCGGAATTGATCGCGCCTGAAAGCGAGACCATCGAAGAGGTGGACGAGTTTCTGACCTTGAAGGGATTGCGCCTCATCTTCGAGCGCAACCGGCGATAATGGCGGCGGAAAGGCCTACGCGAATTGTCGGCGACTCGATGATCGGGCTCAAGATGCCTGACTATGCGCGCCACTCGGCTCGCGTCGCAACGGTGCTGGGAAAAAACCCGGGTATGTTCACGGGGCCCGGCACCAACACCTTTATTGTCGGATCGTCGAAGCGGCCGATTCTGCTCGATACCGGGCAGGGCGTTCCAATCTACGCGGATCTCCTGTCGGCGGCACTAAAGGAACTATCGGGCTCGGAGGGACTCGAACGGATTGTGTTGACGCACGCGCATGTCGACCACCAAGGGGGCGTCAAGCAGGTGGTCGAGCGCTTCGGCGAACTTGAAGTGCTGAAGCGGCCGTGGGAAGGGCACGATGTCCATCCCGAAATGCTCACGGCAATCGATCACGACGCCGTGATTCGGACCGAGGGCGCGACGCTGCGCGCGATATTCACTCCCGGCCATGCCCCCGACCATCTGTGCTTTTATTTGGAGGAAGAACGTGCGCTGTTCACCGGCGATGTGGTTCTTGGAGCGGGCACGACCGTCATTCCCGACGATACCGGTGACCTCGGACAGTACCTGGATTCATTGCGGCTGCTGCTGGATCTCGATCTGGAGACAATATATCCGGCGCACGGGCCGGTGATTAAAAATCCGCGCGAGAAAATTCGCGACTATATTTCTCATCGCGAACTCCGCGAGCGCCAAGTGCTCGACGCGCTCGCCGGCGGCCCGCATGAGGTGATGGGGATCGTAAAAGCGATCTATACGGACGTACCCGAATACTTGCACCCGGCCGCCGCCAGCTCGGTCCGGTCTCATCTGCGCAAACTCCATCGCGAAGGCCGGGTGGCGGAAGAAGGGAACCGCTGGCGCCTCGCCTAGCTCTTGAGGCGCATCAAACCTGGAATATCGCCTGCATCCGCATCGCGAGGTTCATGTCGCCCGACAGCCGCAGCTTGCCTGACATGAAGGCGGCTTGCGCGTTGAGACGGCCCTGAACCATGTCGAGGTAGTCCTGCGCGAGCATCGAGATCGTCGCGCCCGGCGAGTCGGCCTGTCCCTCGCGCACGATACATTCGCCGTTGGCAATCGCGACGTTCCACGTGCCGCCGCCGTCGCCTGAGAGATCGAACTGATAGACCGCGTTGATGCCTTCGGCCATGCTCTTGTTGAAGCGGCTGGGCATCAAGTCGAAAATCTGCTTGCAGGTGATCGTCGCGTTTTCGGGGACCAGACCAAACACTGTCAGCATCTGGATTGCCAGACTCATGTCGCCCTGGATGCGCATCCTGTTTCCCAAGGTTGGCGCCTGGCTCATGAAGTCACCGTTGATGAGATTGACGTAATCGCGCGCCTCCATCGCAAACGTAACATTCGCCGATTCCGCTTGTCCCTCGGCTACAGTGCAGTCGCCGTTGGCGAGCTTCACGTTCCATTTCCCACCGCCCTCGCCGGAAAGATCGAATTGATAAACGGCATTCAAGCCCTTGGCGGCGTTCTGATTGATGCGCGAGGGCATCGCCTCGAAAATCTGCTTGCACGACGTGAATTGTTCGGCCATCGAAATATCTCCTCGGTTCTGGGCGATATGGGTAGCGTGTGGAATCAGCGAATTGGCGGCAGCATAGGCGGGAAAGTCGTGGATAACAAGAATCGCCCCTAACAAGTCGTGCGCGCGATTGAGTCTACGTTGGCCCATTGGAATCAATGCCGTGTCGGTGCTATCGATTATGGTATGGGGGTGAATGGGACGACCGCGATCATCGCGGCGTGCCTGCTCATAGCGGGCATGGGTACCGTTGCACGAGCAGCTCCTCCTTCCGATACTTCCGCGGATAGTGCATGGGCGACCGCAGCTGCGGATGCCGCTTCTTCCGCCAAATCCGCAAATTCAGCGAATGCCTCCAAGGCTGACGACTCAAACCTGATCAAAACCCCGGCTGGTGATGGTATCGCACCGCTGCGCGCCGCTGAGGTACCGCTTTCGCCGGCCACCGCGCCGGTCACGTCGTCATCGCCGATGGCCGCTGGCGGCTCTGCGCCGGGTGGCGGAGCGACCGTCGTGTCTCAGGACGCCGATCCCCCGAACAGCGGCACGTCTCAGGATCCTTCGGCCGCCAATGACATCATCCGCTACCAGCAGGAGCAGAGCGGGATGTCCCAGCAGCAGGCGTATGGTGGCGGCGCATACTTGTCGGGCGAAACGATGGAATCGCCGATCGGGATGGAGCTCCGCGAGGCGCGCCGGAGCCTGAATTCCGGCGAGGAGGCTGACGGGCTCTTGATCGTCGAAGTGACCAAAGGCAGTCCAGCGGAGAGTGCGGGCTTGCAGGGATATCATCACGCATTTCACGATGTGATGGCCGGAGTGGCGATAGCCGGGGCGCTTTTCTTCCCACCGGCGGCAATTCTTATCCCCGCAATCGATATGGCCAAGGTCGGTGAAAGCTACGACATGATTATCGGGGTTGACGGCGCGCGGGTATCGAATTTCCTTGACTTCCAGGATCGCCTGCAGAATTTGCAGCCGGGTGAGTTGCTCTACTTAAGCGTAGTGCGCGACGGCAAGCGGATGCAGTTCCGCGTGCCGGTTACGTCGGCGATGACGCAGCCGGTCTATTGATCCGGGCGGTCGCGCGAGACTCGGTATCGCCGTTAAGCCTTCGCGCTCGGGCGGCTCGATACAGCCGCATACCAGCGCGCAAGATTCTTCTGGTTGTCCTGAATCCTGATGTTGGTGATGCGTCCGAAGTCGATTCCCGTCAGCGCGGTGATATCGGCGATCGTGTAGCGCGGCCCCGCAATGAACTCACGGTTCGCAAGCTCTTCGTCGAGCCATTCCAGCCGCTTTTGCGCGGAAGTTTTGCAGATTTCACCGTAATCTTTGGACTGCCGGATGCGGCCCTTGAAGAAATCGGAAGTGTTGCGGAACGCCTGGAATGACGGGAGCGCAACCTCGAATTCCATGCGCCGATTCCACATCTCCACGACCGCCTTGTCCTTGGCATCGATTCCCATCAGCGGCGGATTGGGTTTTGTCTCCTCGAAATAGCGGCAGATTGCTACCGACTCGGCGATGATTGTGCCGTCGTCGAGTTCCAGCGACGGCACGCCGCCCATCGGATTCTTTTTCAGATAGTCGGGCTTGCGGTTGTCGCCGGTCACAAGGTTGACCTGTTCCATTGGAACTGTGATGCCCTTTTCCGCAAGGAAAATGCGTACGCGACGTGGATTCGGTGCTCCGGTAAAATCGTAGAGTTTCATAATGGTTGCAATTTACGGCGGTGCAATTCGCCGGTCAAATGAATTTATCCCTTAAGAAATTTTTTAACGGCGCTCACGAACGCTTCGGGCTGTTCGTACATCAGCATATGGCCGGCCTGCTTGATGATCTCCGTCTTCGAGTTTTTGATGCGGCTTGAGAATTCCTTCGCGTAAACCGGCGGCACCATCCGATCGGCTTCGCCCCAGAGCAATAGCGTCGGCGCTTTGATTCGATACGCGCGCTTTTTCAGACCACGGTCCGGCAATGGCCACACGAGCTTTCCCGCCGTCGCGAACCGCTTGGCACGCTCGACATAGATTGTTTGGAGCACGTCGTTATCCGTGGGCAGCGTGGACATCATCTTCGCCATTGGAAATTCAGTGCTGAAGAACAGCAGGTGAGCCAAATCGGCGGGCATCGCCGCGAACAAATCGGGGCAGGGCGCCGAATCGATCCAGAAGCCCTCCGGTGCCGCCAGGACCAGCTTCTTCGCGCGATGCGGATCGAGCGCCGCTATTTCCGCCGCGAGCATCCCGCCCATCGCATGGCCCATGATATTTGCCGACTCGAGGCCAAGTTCGTCCATCAACTGATGGTAGAAGAGCGCGGCATCGAAGATGTCGTAAATGTGCTGCCCACCGGTCGAATCGCCGTACCCGGGGAAGTGCGGCGCATAGACCTTGAAGTCCTTGCCCAACTCGTCGAGGAACGGCTCGGCAGGCAACAGGCCGAAGGAATTATGGAGAAACAGAAGCGGCTCGCCGCTTCCGACCGTAAGCATTTCAATATCGAACTTGCCGTCGAGGACTTTGACTGTCGTCTTCATTTCGCGCTCCGTGCCTCCGCCGATGCCGCGGCTGCTTTGACTCGGCCGTTGGTGGGCGCTCGATGAAAGGGGACTTCCGGCGGAACCGAGATTTCATTCTGCGGCATCCGCTTTGGCGACCATTTGTCCTCCCATTCCTTCCAGAGATCGCGCATATAGGGCATGACCTCTTTGGCGAACAGTTCGGTGTTCTTGCGCACCAGCCAAGGCGGCATTGAGCCCATCTGCAGGAGCAGCATCAGATGCCCGCAATTAAGTTCCTTCATCGCATGGCGCAGTTGCTCCCGTACGGTCTTGGGCGATCCGGCGATAACGTAGCCCTTCTCGATAAAGTCCTTCCACTTGAGCCCTTGCCGGAGCATCTCGGCCAAGTCGCCGACCTGCCCGAGCAGGCCGGCCTTAATCGTCTTGACCGTGCGATAACCCGGCGCGTCGGCGAAGCCGTTATAGACGTGCAGGCACCGGTTGTAGAAGTAATCCATGTGCTGCGCGTAATCCTTTTCGGCCTGCGCGTCGGTCTCCGCGATTGCGACGGTCTGGATGAAGCCCATGCTGTATGGATTGAGCGGCTTGCCCCGCTTGGCCATCACCTCCCAGTAGCCGTCGGCGACCTTCTTGCCCGCGATGTAACCGAAATACGAGAGGAAGCTGTACTGGTAATCGTGGTCGGCACAAAAATCGTAAGTCTCGACCGAGCCGCCGCCCGGAATCCACACCGGCGGATGCGGTTCCTGAACCGGGCGCGGCCACACGTTAACGTAGCGCAATTGCGTGAACTTGCCGTTGAACGCGAAGACGTCTTTTGCCTTCCACGCCTTGATAATCAGATCGTGCGCTTCGTAATACTTCTCGCGCAACGTTGCCGGCACCTGGCCGTAGCAGAAGTTCGTGTCCATCGAGGTGCCGACCGGAAAGCCGGCAATCAGCCGCCCGCCCGACATCACGTCAAGCATCGCGAACTCCTCCGCGACACGGATGGGCGGATTGTAGAGCGCAATCGAATTTCCCAGCACGACCAGGTTGGCGTTGCGGGTGCGGCGCGTGAGGGCGGCCGCCATCAGGTTCGGCGACGGCATCATTCCGTATGCGTTCTGATGATGCTCGTTGACGCCGATGCCGTCGAAGCCCATCTGGTCGGCGAATTCGAGCTGGTCGAGATAATCGTTGTAGAGCCGATGCCCGATTTTCGGGTCGTACATCGTGCGCGGTAGATCGACCCATACGCTGCGATGCTTCTCGCGGAAGTCGTTTGCCAGAAACCGCCACGGCATCAGATGGAACCATGTGAACTTCATTAGTGTTCCTCCTTGCTCCGATTATAAGCGTACAAGAATGGGGTCTTTGTCAAACCCCTCCCACCGGGCGAATCAGTCCGTGATGCTGCGGCAGTCTAAGGGCCGGCCGTATCGCAGGCCACCCATTTCTTCAGGGTCGAAATCAGAGGACCCAAAAGCCGGAACTGTGGCGAAATGTTAGGGCCTCGGGGCAACGGTAATCAGCCTCCTTTAACGAGACATCGACGGCTGCGAGGTTATCAAAGGAAATTTTGACTGCGTCATGTTCGCGGACACTCGTTGATACCACCTCATGGGTGATCAGTTCGCAAAGAGCATCACGAAAGCCGATGTCTTTCCACTTGAATGTAACACTGCCAATCTTCACTGTCGGCCACGTGAAAAGGGTAAGTAAGCCATCGTCGAATTGCAGTTGTACATAATCCATTACGAAAGTAATCGCGACGAGTCGGCCGCCCTCGATCACTTTGAGAATTTTTGACGAGTCGCCCATTTGCCGAGTTCCACCGTCTTTTCCCTGACAAGGTTCTCGCGTGGTCACCATTCCAAGCCCAAACCGTCTCATACTAGCCACCTGTTGACTTGCCCGATACCGCCGCTAATGTCGTAGCTGGTTCGCCGCGGGAAAGCCGGTCCAACTCCGGCGCTGCCCCGCAACTGTAGGGCGAGGATCGCCATCATGCGATTCTCGCCGAGCCAGGCTACCGCGCGAATCGATGGAGCCGATGGAACCTTCGCGGGCGAGGGAGGCTTCAGAAGTGGACATTCCCCGCGCCGCATCATCGTCGATACTTTTCGCGGCGCAACCTGACCGCTTCTGGCCATGCCGTTTGCGATCTCCCGGCCGGAATCAATTTGAACGCCGAGCAACATAAAGTCCGCAGCATCGCGCCGATTGGGGCGTCGATCGCCGTCCACCTCGCGATATTCGCGCTCGTCATCCATTTCGTTGTCCCGATGCAAAAACCTCACGACGATCTGATCGTCGCCTATCTTGTCGGCGGTGGAAGCGGCGCCCCCGGTACGAGCGCGGCGCATCCGGCATCGCCGCCAGCTGCGCCTATTCGGCATGTGCGAGCGGCGCCGAAACCGCCGATACCTTCCCCGTCGCATCGTCGTCCGGCTGACGATCCCCCCGATGCCGAAGTCGCGAGCCTCGCGCCGATGGTCCCCTCAATCTCGGCAAAGCCGAGCGAGGCGCCAATGGGTTCGTATCCGGGCTCGAGCGCTGGTAACGGCACCGGTGGCGACGGTGGAAAATCGACCGGTACCGGCGCCGGCGATACGATCGGCGACGGCGGTGGGGATGGCGTCGCGCAGCCGCGCTATGACGTCAACCCATTTCCGCCGTATCCCAGCAGCGCGCGGCGGCGGGCCGAGCAGGGCACAGTGATTTTACGGGCGTTGGTGGGAGTCGATGGCGCCGTGGAGCGCGTCGAGATCGCGGAGTCGTCCGGATACCGATCGCTCGATGATGCCGCCGCCGAGACTGTGCGCACCCGATGGAAATTCATCCCGGCCCGGAGCGCCGGAACGCCCGTCGAAAGCTGGGTGCTGGCGCCGATCCGCTTCGCGCTGACCGAAGACCGCGCCGCACGCTGAAGGCAATCGGTCATGTGGAAGGAGGAATTTCGAATCTTAACTTTTGCGAAACCTCATGAGGTTTCGCGCTTCCCATTTACTTCTCCGAAAACGGCGGGACGCCGTTTTCGGCACTGCGGGAAGTCCGAAACCCGTTAGGGGTTTCGGGATTTTCTTCTTCGTTCCGTATGCTGTATTTGTTCCGCTCAAACCGTGCTATAACGCCATCCCGGAAGGAGGAGAGTGAAATGGTAGTTAGGCCATACGCTACTCTGTCGGTCGCCGCGGGATTAATCGCCGCCGCGATTCTGGTATCGGCGAATGCCCGCGCGATCGAAGTGAAAAAGGACTTGTGGGGAAAGGGCGGGTCGTCCGTCAGCCCGATGCCCGCCGCGCAGGAACAGCAGCTGAAGCAGGTCATCGCGGACGAGTCCGACAAGTACGTCAGCGAGGAGAGCGAGAAGAAGTCCAACGGTCAGCCGTACGTGGACATCCAGGACGCGAAGATGATGTACATCCCGCGCTCGCGCGAGGGTACTTGGTACGTGGAGGCGAAGCTCGAAGCTTCCGAGTACCTTCCCACCAAAAAGGGCGAGGGCAAGGGCAAGCCGACCGGAATGCGCAAAGCGCTCCTATTCAAGTACAAATTGGATGGCGGCAAGTGGGTCGAGACAGAAAATCCGCGCTGGCTGGAGTATCCTCCTCCCAAGGCGCAATAGTCCGCGCCTGATTCAATGAAACAAAAGATACAGGACGATCTGAAAGCCGCGATGAAGGCCGGCGAGAAGCTGCGCATGATGGCTTTGCGCGGTGTGCTGTCCGAAATTTCCCGGCTTGAAAAAGACGTCCGGCGCGATCCGAACGAGGCTGAGATCATTCAGATCATCAAGCGCGAACGCGCCCGCCGCGATGAATCGCTCGAATTCGCGCGCAAGGCCAAGCGCCAGGATTTGATCGAACAGAACGAAGCCGAGGCCAAAGTTCTCGACTCGTACCTGCCCGCCGCGATTCCCGCCGATGAGGTCCGCGCTGCTGCCGCGGAGGCGATAACATCGGGCGCGAGCAATATCGGTGCGGTGATGAAGGCGCTGCGGGAGAAATTCGGCGCAAGCCTTGACGGCAAGCTCGCCAGCGACATCGCCAAGGAATCGCTCGCGAAGAAGTAGACCCTCCCTTAGGAGTGCAAAAACCAGGAAACTGGTCGGAAGCCTTTTGAATGAAGTAACATCAGTTCCTAGTGGAACCGCACGGAACAATTACCTTTAGGAAGCCGTTTCGCTGGAAGGTCGTTTTCTTCGTGGGTGAATTCCTTCTGGCCTTTTGCAGTTACATTTGCCCAATCGCCGCGGTACGCTTTTTTTCCCCTCGCACCCCTTTATTCTTTTGGCAGGGGCTTGTCTTTGCACTCGGATTGGCAATGGCTCTCGAGTTCCGCGAGAGCCTCAATACCGTTGAAATTTGTTCCGATGGGGTCAGATCGTTTGGCTTCTGGATTCCTTGGAGCGATGTTTTTGGTGTGGAATATCGGCGAACCTATGGCATTTTCCCGTACCTCGAGGTGAAGCAAAGCAGTGGTCCCTCGCGGTGGATACCGCTGTATTTTGAAGGCGCGAGTGATTTCTGGCAGACGCTTATTGCTGCCGCACCGGTTGGAAGTCCTTTTCGATCTGTTTCGATCCCGGCCTGAAACGCACTGTTCCAATTCACCCGCAATCTCTCTACCTGTCATTCTGTAGCTACGCCGCTGCGCGCCAGCGCAGCGGAAGCGGTAGAATCCCGATCTGTTTCAGCACACGAATCGAGATTCTACCGGTCAACCCAGCGCTTCGCACCGGCCTTGACCTTCAGAATGACCGCTCCAAAATTCCGATGAGTCAAGTGAAATTGGTATAGCCATCCTTGCCGGTTGACCTTCAGTTGCCTTTCCGGATAGCACTCTGAACGTAAATCAGGCCCTTGCCATCGAGGTGATTTTCCTATGGCGATCGATTTCACGATGCCCCCGCATGTTCTCGAACTGCGCGACAAGGTCCGCGCGTTCATCAAGGAAAAAATCGAACCGGCCGAGGCCGAGATGCAGAAGACCGGCGGATGGCGCGACGGAATAATCGAGCTGCGGCGCGAGGCGCATCGCCGCGGCCTCTGGTTGCCGCATATGCCGGCCGAGTTCGGCGGTTTGGGGCTTGGGCCGCTGGCGATTGCGGTCATATCCGCGGAATGCGGTCGCAACCGGATCGCATCATTCGTTCTGAATGTGCAGGCGCCCGACGAGGGCAACATGCATACGATGCTGCATTTCGCCACGCCTGCGCAGAAGGAAAAATATCTCCGTCCGCTGTGCGAAGGGAAAATCCGCTCCTGCTTTGCTATGACCGAGCCGGAAGTTGCCGGCTCCGATCCGACTCAAATCAAGACCAACGCGGTGAAGCAGGGCGACAACTGGGTCATTAACGGTCATAAATGGTTCATCTCGGGCGCGCACGGCGCGAAGTTCGCGATCGTGATCGCGAAGACCGATCCCGACGCCGACCCGCCGCAGGCGCGCAACAGCGCGTTTATCGTCGATCTGCCCAACCCCGGCTTCACGATCGTCCGCGACATCGACACGATGGCCGGGAAGGGGAACCATTGCGAGATTCGTCTAGAGAATTGCATCGTGCCCGGCGATGCGATGCTCGGACCGCGCGGGCAGGGGCATACGCTCGGGCAGGTCCGGCTCGGTCCCGCGCGCCTTGCGCATTGCATGCGATGGATCGGAAGCGCCGAGGTCGCGCTGGAGATGATGGTCAAGCGGGCGGCGGAGCGAAATGTTCAGGGCGGGCTGCTAATCGACAAGCAGGCGATTCAGTTCATGATCTCGGAATCGACGCTGGAACTATACGCGGCCAAGTTGATGGTTTTGCATGCGGCGTTCCTGATCGAGAACAAGCTGCCGTTCAAACAGGAAGTCTCGATGTGCAAGCATCACGTGGCCAACATGCTCTGGAAAATCACTGACCGCGCGATTCAGGTGCATGGCGCACTCGGCTACTCGACTGACACGCCGCTTGAGTCGATGCTGCGGCATGCGCGCTCGGCGCGGCTGGTCGATGGGGCGGACGAAGTGCATCTGACGCAAATTGCGCGCCATGTGCTCGACGCATTCAAGCGCGACGGCTCGACCCGGGCCGCCACCGGCGCGGGACTGCTGTAGCTAGTCAGCGGTCGTATCGGATTCGACCAGACCGGCGTACAACCGTTCGATCTCGCGGCCGAGGCTTTCGTAGCGGGCGATAAGTTCGTTCGCGTCGCTGCGCTTCATGTAGAATTCCGGGTCGTTCATCTCGGCGGCTATTCCGGCGCGGATCGACTCTTGCTTTTCGATCTCGGCCTCGATTCTCTGGCGCTCCCGAAGCGCCTTCTCGCGCTTCCGATCGGCCTTGCGATCCACCTTGGGCGGGGGATTGTTCGATTGCCGTTCGCGCGCGCCGTTGGAATTGCGCGATGCATTCGGCGGTGCGGAGGGGGCCTCCATCGCGGCCTTCTTGTCCAAGTATTGATCGTAATTGCCCAGGTAGCGGATGGCGTGGCCCTTCCCGACCTCCAGCACCTCCGCGGCGAGCTGATTCAGGATATGACGATCATGGCTGACGATCACGACCGTGCCGGCAAAGCGATGCAACGCATCGAGCAGTGTGTCCTTCGCAACGATATCCAGGTTGTTGGTCGGCTCGTCGAGCAACAGACAGTTGTTGCGCTGAGCCAGCACCTTGGCCAGCGCAAGGCGCGCGCGCTCGCCACCAGAGAGCACGCGCACGGGCTTGTATACATCATCGCCCGAGAACAGCATCGCGCCCAGCAGCGCGCGCAACTCGGGCATCGTCAGTGCGGGAGCGCCGGCGCTCAATTCGTCGAGTACATTATTGTTATAGTTGAGCGATTCGGCCAGATTCTGCGCGAAATATCCGATTCGCACGTCGCTGCCAACGATTCGTTCGCCCGCGGTCAGCGGTTCTTCACCGGCCAAAATTTTCATCATCGTGGATTTGCCGGCGCCGTTGGGACCGACCAAGGCGATCTTGGAGCCGCGTTCGATCGTCAAATCGATACCGTCATATACTGTGAGCGCATCGTAGCGCTTGACCGCGCCCTTGAGTTCGAAAACTCGCCGCGCTCCGCGCTCGCAAGGCGGAAACGAAATCGACGGCGGCTTTTCCATCCCTTCCGGAGGCTCCAGCCGTTCGATTTTTTCGAGCAGCTTGATGCGGCTCTGCACCAGCCTCGCCTTGGAGGCCTGGTACCGAAAGCGGCTGATGAAATCCTCCATGTGCTCGATTTCGGCGCGCTGCTTTTCGTAAGCCGTCATCTCCAACGCGACGCGTTCCTCGCGCGCCACCAGGTAGCGCGAGTAGCCGCCGACGTATTCCGTCAGCCGGCCGCGCGACAATTCGACCGTCCGCGTGGTGACGCGATCGAGAAAGTAGCGGTCGTGCGAGACCACCATAATTCCACCCTCGTATGACGACAGGTATTCCTCCAGCCAGTTGCGGGCCTCGATGTCGAGGTGGTTGGTCGGCTCGTCCAGCATCATGAATTCGGGCGCATCGAGGAGCAGCTTGGCCAGCGCGATACGCATCCGGATGCCGCCGGAGAACTCGGCGACATCCCGCGTCAGGTCGGGCTCCTTAAATCCCAGTCCGAACAGTACCGCGGTGGCGCGGCTCTCGGCGCTGTAGAAATCGTGGCGTTCGAGATCGGTCAGTACCTCGCCGTATTCCTCGAGCGCGGCGTCATGCCCGGGACCTGAATGCTCTCGTGCAAGGACCTCCTCCAATTCCTGCCGGCGCAGATCGAGCGCCTGCATTCGCTCCAGTGCTGACAGGGTCTCGTGCAGCACCGACCGTCCGGTCATTTCGGGCGCGTCCTGCGCGAGATATCCGACCCGGGTTTTCTGCGGAAGCGCGATTCGCCCGGAATCAGGTTCGGACAGTCCGGCAATCATGCGCATTAAGGTGGACTTGCCCGCGCCGTTTAGACCGACCAAGCCGGCCCGCCCGTCATCGGCCATCGACCAGCTTACGCCGTCCAGTACCTTTCGTCCTCCGTAGGACTTGGTGAGATTGTCGAGACTAAGCATGACGATTAAAACGTCGATTTTACCAGCGGTTGCGAGTTCGCGAAAGCGACGGAATCATCCGATGGCGCGGGGGCTTTCGGCTCTTATTTCAATATGTTAGGTACTGGTACACTATGGCAAATCTCGCCCCCGGTTATCCGCTGCCCAGAAGTGCGGAAGAGTTCGAACGTCTCTGTCTGAAGCTTCTGCGGCGGCATTGGCAACTCCCTCAACTCGAGCGCTATCGCGATCCGGAGCGCTTGGAAAAGGGCGTAAATCTAATCGAAATCAGCGGACGCCCGCGCCTGGCCGCGGTCAAATGCGATTTGCGCGAAGCCGGCGCGGGACTCACTCCCGCGGAGATCAAAGACGCCGCCGACCGCGCCGCAAGCCTGAAGCTCCCAATTGGGCGTTTCGTGATTGCGACCACGGCCGCCAAGCCGGCGGGCCTGCAGCGGATGTTGTTCGATCTCAACCGGGCCAACCGGCAGGGCGGAATAGCGGCGATAGAAGTCCTGACTTGGGAGGACATCGAGGAGCTGCTCGACGAATATCCGCAGGTGCTGACCGACTTCGGCACTTCCGCCAAGCGCCAGGCGCTTACGGTTTCCGATTCGGCGGTGCACCTGCAGGCGCGATGCGAACCTGCGTCGGGTGGGCCGCTTGACGCTCTGGGCGAAGAAATATCGGGCGCAGCGGCTTATCTGGATGCTCATCAACCCCAGTTGGCGCGCTTGGGACTGCTCCGGCTGCGCGAACTGAAGTGGGGCGAGCTGTCGAATCAAAACAAGTTCCGCGTCCTTTCATATCTTGGAACCGCATGGCTTCAGGAGGGCGAGCCGCGCAAGGCGGCGATGCTGTTTATCGCGGCCAAATCGCTGCAAGCCGACGACGAGAACGCCTGCACCAATGAAGTGCTTGCCCATGAATTGCTGAACGAGCGCGAGCGCGCATTCAGCCTGGCGGACAAGATGCGGATGCAGTTCCCGTCCAGCGGACGCGCCTTCGCATTGTGGCTCAACAACGCTCCCTCCAATATGAGCCCATCGCAACTGGAGGAAAACGTCAGCGCCGAGTTGGCCAACGATCCGGAAGTCGCGACCGTGATGGCGCGCCGGCTTTTGGGCGGCGGAAATTTCGAGCGCGCTGAATTTTATGCCCGCCTTGCCAGCACCGCGCTTCCGAACAGTTCGGTTGCATGGCTCGTGCTGGGCCAGGCGGTTCTCTTGGGAGAACTCGCGATCGGCGGCGCCGGCGCCAGCGAAGCTCCGCCGCAGGATGATCTGACGCGCGTGCGCGAGGCGGAAAGCTGCTTCACACAGGCGCTAACTTTGGCGCAGGCGGAAGCGTCGGCCCCGCATCAGGTTCAATCGCTGATCGGCCGCGCGCAGGCGCGTATCGCGTTGCGCGACGCCGACGGCGCCGGCAAGGACATCGAGGATGCCCACGGTCTCGAGCGCGAGGATGCCAACGGATTGACCGAGTACGGCATCGTTCTGCGTGCCCGCGGCAGCCTGTCGGAAGCGATCGACGTGTTGCGCCGCGCAGCCGCGGTCGGTGGGCGCGAAGATACCGAGTATCATTTGGCTGTCACCCTGCGTGAGCGCGACGAACCCGGTGATTTGCAGGCCGCCGCGGATCTGCTGATCCGTGCGATTCCTCGCCCTGGCGCGATTCCGGCGGGCGACTTCCCGTTTGCGGTTGCGGCCGCGACCGACGCGCTTGCCACCTTGGAACGCTATCACGAAGCCGACACGCTTCTAGCCGCGATTCCCGAGGCGCGCCTGCCCAAGGCCACCCTGCTTACGCTGCGCGCGAGCCTGCGCTTGTCGCAGGGGAAATTCGATCAAGCTTCCAAACTGGCGGACGAAGCGCTGGCAAGCCTGTCTCACGAGACTCCGCCCGACAGCCGGCGCAAGCTGGCCGCCTTACTGCACGATCTCGGCCGCTACCGCGATGCGCTCCCGCTATGGCAGGCGCTGGCTCCCATTGGCAGCGGAGGAACCGACACTCGCCGCTTGCTGGATTGCGCGAGCCGCCTTGGCCGCGAGGATATCGTTCTTGAAATCACGCGGCAGTTTCATCCCGAAGCCGCTGCCGCCAACGCGCCCGATGGCAACCTCGGCAGCAGGCTCGACAAGCTCGAAGTGGAAGATCCCGACGCGGCGATGGCCGCGATCGAGGAACATCTGCGCGAGCGTCCTGACGACCGCGAACTGGCCCTGCGCCGGTCGATTGTTGCCTCACGCCTTGGTCACGCCGAAGCCGTGGTGGCCGATCCGAATGCGATGCCGTCGCCGCGGGAGGTCGCGCCCCGGCTCGGCCGCTCGGCGATCCAGCTCATGCGCGAGGGCGGCCGCGCCAACGATGCGCTGGCGTATGCGTATGAAATGCTGCGGCATCAGGGGGCCAATATCGACACCCACCGTGCGTTTCTGTTCGCACTAGGTCCGGTTGGTGCAATGCCCAACGTGCCTGACTTCGAAAGCGCCGCGCCCGGAGCGGCGGTGTGCTTCGCCGAGGAAGGTTCGAACACGGATCGCTGGGTGGTGCTGGAGGACGCGCCGGATCCCGATGAAGCGGTCGAAGAGTACGGGCCCAACTCCACGATGGCCAAGACGTTAAAGGGTAAAAAGACCGGCGAGAAGTTCCAATTGCCCAACCGCAAGCAGGCCACGATCAAGGGAACCATAAGCAAGTATTCGTTCCGCTACATGGACGTGGTTATCAACTGGCAGGCGCGATTCCCGGGCCAGCCTGAACTGGAGCTGTCGAAGCTGCCGCATACCGAGTCGATCACTGCGGCCAAGCTTCAGGAAGAGTTGGTGGCGATGCAATCGGTGGCTGGAGCGCGGCGCGAGGATCTGCTGGTTCAGGCGGAACGCGTATATGCGGCCAAGACTGTGCCGATTCATGCGGTCGCCGAGCGGATCAATCTCAACGATCTACAGACGATGTTCGTGCTGGCGCAGCGGCCTGAGGCGCCGATCAAATGCTGCACGGGATCGGCGGAGGAATTGTCAGCGGCACTGGGCGCATTCGAGCGTGCAAACGCGGTGGTACTCGATCTGACTGCGATTGCCACGTTGTGCATGCTGGGCCGCCTGAGCCTCCTTCCGACCTGGCCCCGGCAGTTCGTGATCTCGCAGGCCACCCTAGCCGAGCTGCGCCGCCTGGCCTTCGACGATACGCTATTGCGCCTGCCGCCGGGTTTTTCAGCCTCGCTTAACGCGACAGGCAAGGATGGCAGGCGGGTTGACGTTCAATTGCGCGGTCTGGCCGATGCGATGCAGTCGGTGTGCCGGGTACGCGACAGCGCAGTGCTCGCCTCAATTGATCAGGAGCGGCGCGATAGCCTGGTCCGGCTGTTTGGGCGCCACGGGGCTGAAAGCATCGTAGTTGCGTCGATGCCCGGCCACGTACTGTGGACCGACGACTTGATCCTGGCCGACGTCGCCAAGACCGAGTTCGGGGTTCGCCGCGTATGGACCGAAGCGGCATTGGCCGCGCGCGCCCAATTTGGCACGCTCGACCCAGCGGAACTGGCAACCGCCAGCACCAAGCTGGCCGGATGGGGCTACGCATTCAGCGCGCCGTCGGTGGAAAACCTGATGCGCGCGGGAGCGGTGGCGGTATGGAATCCTGACCAGTTCCCGCTCAAACAAGCAATCGAACAATTCGCTTCCGAAACGATCAATCTGTCGGATGCGATGGGGCTGGTGGCCGAACTGATCGTAAAGATGTACAACGATCAATATCTGCGAGCGTCGCGCCGGGCTGTCACGCTGCGCCTGCTCGATAAGGTCGGACGCCGCCAGGGTGGCCGCGCGGCCGTTGAAGTGCTGCCGCGCTCGCTTCCGATCCGCTTCGGACTGGACCTGATTCGCACTCGCGAATTGAGCGACGTAGTGCGCGGATGGATGGCGCAGGCAGCAAGGCAGACGCCCAGCGAAATGACGCTGAGTCCGTGAGTGCCCTGATTGGTTCGATGAGGAAGAAAGCTGCCTATGGCCGCATTGCGTGAAAACGACCGGATCGTAATGGTCGAGAAAAAGGGCTTCAAAGATGACAACCTGCGCATCTTTGTGGGCATCGTCGAGGCCTGCGATGCGACCATCATCCGCGCTCGCGGCTATGCCTTTACGGTGAGTCCGTACGACGTCGGCGGCGTCGAACGGCGCGGGGAGGAGCGGATTCGCATCTTTGCGCTGGAGACCGGCGACGTCATCTTCGTCCTTCCGCCGGAGCAAGACATCTCGAAAATGGTGATAAAACGCACGGCCAAGTCGATGCAATTGAGCGACGGCGTATTCGCCATGGACCTGACCGACTTTCTGGTCCGCGGTTAGAATTGGCGCATCGCGTTCGCTGCACGATCGCACGGATCGTTCCGCAGTGTGTGCTCTCTATCGTGCTGGCGCTTGCGATCAATTCTTCGGTCCGCGCCCAGAGCAACGGCGAAGGCGCACCTGCCGCGACTCCTGCGGAAATAGAAATACCGCATGTCGCGCGAATCACCGTGCAGCCGGTTCCCGGCTACGGTCCGGCGCCGCTGGTGGCAGGATTTCTCGTCAGCAGTGCGAATCCGGAAGATCGGCTTACGTCGTTCAGGTGGGACTTCGGTGACGGACAGGTTTCAACCTTGCCGCCGACCGTCCTGTTTCACACCTATAAAAATCCCGGCAGCTATGTAGTGACAGTGACTGCGACCACCGCCGACGGTCGTACCGCGTCGGGGTTCAGTGGCGTGATTGTGACCACGCCGGCGCAATGACTGCGCGGTCAATCGCGCAGCATCTCGATTTTCCCGGTGGATAGATCGTACACGCCGCCGACGATCCTAAGCTCGCCTGATTTGACCATCCCGGTAAGCTCCGGCGATCCAGCCAGCTTCGCAACGATCAGCTTCACATTCTCGCGCACCGCGTTTTCGACCGGATCGCCGGGCATTCCCTTGGTCGCAGCGACAGCAGGTTTCAACTCCTCCAGCATCGGGCCGACATCGCCGGGTTCTTCGTGACCTTCGACAGCGGCCGTTACCGCACCGCATCGGGTGTGGCCCAATATCATCACCACTCGCACTCCAAGGTGCTTTACCGAGTAATCCAGGCTTTCGATTACGACCTGATCGGCGACATTTCCGGCCACCCGCACCACGAATAGATCGCCTAGTCCGCGATCGAAAAGCACCTCGGGCGCGGTGCGCGAATCAGAACAGGAGAGAATCGCAGCGAATGGATGCTGCCCCTTTGCAACCGCGGTGCGCCGTGCGGGCGTCTGGTGGGGATGCTCCATTTTGCCGGCAATAAACCGCTGGTTGCCGTCCAGAAGCTCTTGCAGCGCTTGCGCGGCGCTTACGGATGCCCCGCCGTGGTCCGCGGCAAGGGCGGCGCTTGCGCAGACCAATATTGCGGTACACACAAGAATCGCGAATCTTCGCATTTGATTCATTTTGGTTGTCTCCGCTCCATGCTGCCGCAAATTTCCGAGCACAATAGCAGAGATGAAAGCCCATTCCATACCGCAAATGTTGTTGACACCGGATTCCGATGCGGCAGTATGGGAGCGATGCGCACCACCATCTTTAAGTTTTCGGCGGCACCGTTGTTTGGACTCCTGCTTTTCACAGTTGCTGGATGCCAGGACTCGGCTATTGACGCCAACAACCAGATGTTGAAGGAGCAGCAGGTCGAAATTGAACGGATGCAGCGCCAAATCGAGGGGTTGCAGGCCACACAGAGCAACAACTACGTCCCCGGGGTTTCGCCGCCTCCGGGTGGATGCGATCGCAGTGTCCAGGCGATAGCGACTCGCAGCGGCGGCGATCGTTTTGCCGCGGGCGATTTTGCCGGAGCGCTTGGATACTACCAGGACGCGCTGACTGCGTGCCCCGGTGATGCGCAGGCGGAAGTAAACGTGGCCCGTGCTTACGAGGCAATCGGTGACAAGCAGCGTGCCGTCGAGCATTACCGGGTGGCGGCCAATCCCACCAACGGGACCATCGGCGCGCCCCAGGAGCAGGCACGCGACGCACTGTTGCGGCTGGATGCGTCGCAATTGCCGTGATCGGCGGCGTTCGATTATTCGAGGAAGGAGGCCGGAATGAAAAATCCATTCAGTGTTGAGGGCAAGGTCACGATCGTGACTGGCGGCGGAACCGGAATCGGCGAATCGATCGCCAAGGAATTTGCCGCGCAGGGCGCGCCGGTACTGATTGCCAGCCGCAAGGTCGAGAACCTGGAGCGCGTGCGCGACGAAATTCGCAAGTCCGGCGGCAAGTGCGAGATGGCGCAGGTCGACGTCCGCGACGCCGCGCAATGCGACAATATGGTGGCCGAGACGGTCAAGCATTTCGGCCGCCTTGAGGTGCTGATCAACAATCATGGCGCAAGCATTGCCGCGCCCAGCATGAATCTGTCGCCGAACGCATGGCGCGCAGTGGTTGGAATTAATCTTGACGGTGTATTTTTCTGCGCCCGGGCGGCTGCCCGCCAGTTCATCGCGCAGAACAGCCCCGGGTCGATCGTAAATATTTCATCGACGGCCGGAATTCACGGTTCGGCGTTTATGCTGCCGTACTCCGCGTCCAAGGCCGGCGTGATTATGCTCACGACTTCGCAGGCCAGTGAATGGGGCGGCATGGGGATCCGTGTTAATTGCATTGCGCCCGGACCGATCGACACGGAGGGGGCCGCGCCGCGCGTATGGCCGAATCCTGAGGTCAAGAACGCGGTTGCGCGAACGCGTGCGCTGGGCCGCTTTGGCCGAGTCGAAGAAATTGCCTACCCGTGCATATTTCTGGCTTCCGAAGCAGCCGGTTTTATTACCGGCGCGACACTCATCATCGACGGCGGCCAATCCCCGGCATTCACGGGTTGACGGCTGATGCCGGGCGCTTGTCTGGATGCGCCGGAGCGTGGTACGCGATTGGTTTGATGCGAGGTTGAATCGATGGCTGACAAGAGTTTAATCGGCAAGACCGGCAAGCCGTTCAAGATGCAGGTCGATTGGAGCAAAGTCCGTGAGTTTGCCCGTGCGATCAAGGATTCCGACCCCCTTTATTTTGACCCCGAACTGGCGAAGAAGGAGCTTGGCGGAATTCCGGTCCCCGTCACGTTTCTGCAGTCGAGCGCATTCTGGATGGAAAGCGGCTCCAGTCCCGGTTTTGGCGGCTTCAATCCGCAGCGAATCCTTCACGGCGAGCAGGAATTCGAGTTGCTGCGGCCGATCTTTGTCGGCGACACGCTGACCGGAGTTACCAAAATTGCCGACGTTTACGAAAAGGAAGGCGGGCGCGGCGGCAAGATGACCTTCCTCGTGACCGAAATCGAATACACCAATCAGAAGGGCGAGAAAGTTGCGATTGCGCGCTCGACGCTCATCGAAACCGGCCAGGCGGTCAAAGCCTAGGAGAACGGCCATGGCGAAGAAATTGAAATTCGAATCGGTAAAACCGGGCGATGAAATCCCCAAGTTCGAAGTTACCGGCCTGAGCCGGGGCGATTTTGTCCGCTACGCGGGTGCGTCGGGAGATTTTGTGCCGCTCCATTACGATCAGACTTTCGTTGAGATGGCGGGAATCCCGACAGTCTTCGCGCAGGGAATGTTTACCGCCGGGCTATTGTCGAAAGCGCTGACTGACTATGTTGGCATCGGGAACGTCAGGCAATTCAAGGTTCGGTTTGCCACGCGAGTATGGCCCAACGATACCGTTACCTGCATGGGCAAAATCACCAACAAACTTGAGCGCGACGGCGAAAAGCAGATTGAAGGCGATCTGATCGTCCTCAACCAGAAGGGCGAGCCGGCGATTCGCGGCTCCTTCCGCGCCGCCGTGGCCTGATTATCGGACGCCTTCGCTTCGCTCGATATCGGCCATCAACTCTTGCGCGCTGCGCGCCGCCGGCGCGGCGGCAAGCGTGATTGCGCACTCATCGCGCGCCTCGCGATCGCGGCCCAACTGATGCAGCAGTATCGCGATCCGGTAATGAGTCATCGGCGCGGGTGGGGATAGCTCCGCCGCCCGGCGCATTGTCGCAATCGCTTCGTCGTAGCGATGCTCGGCTGCAAGGACCAGCCCGTAGGTCGCAAGCACCGCCGGATCGTCCGGCTCGCGCTTCAACATCGGCTGTAGCGCCGCATCCGCGCGCTTGCTGTCTCCATGGCGCAGCATCAATTGCGCGCGGGTCAGGGCTGCAGCGTCGATCCCGCCCGGCAGCACTTCGGCATTCTTAAGTGCGTCGTCTGCGCCCTTCGCGTCGCCGGCAGCGTCATCGGCGGTGGCAAGGGCGGTATATGCCTCAAGCGGCGGATGCTTGAATGACTTGACCCAATCGGCGGTCGCGCGTGCGAACCCGGCGCGATCACCGAGCGCGTCATAAACCTGTGCGAGTTGGTACCGCGCGGCCACATAATTGGGCGCGAGCCGTACCGCGCTTTCGAGCTCCGGAAGCGCCTTCGCGTTTTGTCCTTGGGCCATCATCGTTACGCCAAGCCGGTAATGCCAAAACTCCGAGGCTGGCGAAACCTCCGCGCATTGCGCGAACAGTGTTGCATCGTCATGCCAATAGCCCTGCACTACAAAGAGGGCGGATGCGAATGCAGCTACGCCGCATAGGCCGACAGCCCAGACTGCTTGCGACCATCGTTCACCGCGCCGTGCGATATCGATCGCGATATCGGCTGCCATCACGCAGAACGCGATCGATGCCAGGTAGAGGTAGCGATCCTGAATCAATATTTCGGAAAAGAGACCTGATAAATTGAGAGCAGGCGCAATCGCGATGAAGAACCAAGCCACACAGAACAGGTACAGATTGCGCCGCGGATTGCGTCTGAAGAGCCAAATTGCAGCGGCGCAAATTACCGCTAGCACCGCGACTGAAAGATAGAAACCCGGCGAGGTGATGCTGGTGACGACATCGAGCCGGTAAGCCGGCCCCGCCCGCCAAGGGACTACGAGCAGTTTGAGATAAGCCGCAATTGCGCCGGGGATTGTAAGAAACGCCTCAATCCCAGTCATCGGTACGGGATTTTGCGGATTTGGCCGGGTAATGAATCCAAGTACCCAATATCGAATAACGAGATACGGGATGACCATGAGTGCGTAGGGCATCGCTGCGGCGAGCGCGCCGTGATTCATTCTTTCGTTAGATGATGAGAGACGAAAGATATAGACGTAAGCAGCGATAAGGGCCGGAAACGTTATCGCGCCTTCATAACTGAGTAGTGCGCCTGCATACAGCAATAATGAGAATGCAAGGCGATGCCGCCCGGAAACGTCTTCGTCATTTTGTCTGAGAAAAACAAGAAAAGCCGCCGATTCGAATGCCGCGCATAGCGGCTGAGCGATCGCCGCGGGATAGACGACAGTCTCGGCGTGCGACGGCATCAGGGCGAATATCCCGGCGGCGAATAGAGCGGCGAAATGGTCCCGAGTCAGTTCCGCTGCGACGCGATAAACGAGCCATACGACGAAAAGATGCAGGGCAATCATCGCGGCATGCCATCCCGCGGGATGGCGTCCGAAGAGATGGATATTGATTGCGAACCATACGTCCTTGATCGGGCGATAATATGAACTGACGGGAACGTGCAGCGGATCGGTCGACCAGTACGCGTCGTTGACCAGCGATTTCCAAAAGAACGACCAATCGCCGATGTAGCGGTTGGCAAGGATCATGTAGTAGTCGTCGAACACGAATTCGTTGGACAGACATCGAAGGTAAATCAGCGCGGTCGCGATCAGAATCGCAAGCAGCCAAGTGTCTGGGGCTGTGGATTTTCCCCGCTCGGGCATTTCAGTCGGGCGCGCCGGCATGCTCAAGCTCGGCCATCAGCGCTCGCACATTCGGGTCGCTGGGCATGCTGGAGAGCGCGAGCGCGCACTCGTCATGAGCCTCGCGATTGCGGCCCAATTTATGAAGAGTCAGTGCGATTCGATAATGCAGGTTCGAATCATGCGGCTCCAGCAGCGATGCGTGGCGGTAAGCGTCGAGGGCATCGTCCAAGTGACCGTCGGATGACAGCGTTGTCCCAAGCGCGGCGAGCGCTTGCGCATTGTCGGGATTACGCCGCAGTAGCTCCCTGAGCGCGGCCTCCGCACCGGCGCGATTGCCGTGGATCGACAGGATTTGCGCGCGGGTCATGGCGGCCATTTCAACGCCGCCATCCTGTGCCTCGGCCTGCTTAAGCACCGCCTCGGCGCCTTTGTAGTCGCCGGCGGCATCGGCTGCAATGGCGACATCGCGGTATGCGACCAGCGGCGGATTTGCGAACCGTTTCAATCCTTCGGACATTTCGCGTTCCGCAGCAGTTCGGTCCCCAAGTTTCTCTTCTATCAGGCCGAGATCGAACAGTATGTTTCCGCCCGCGTTCGGTTCGAGCGCGACGGTCCTTTCAAGCTGCTGGCGCGCTTCTTTCAGGTTTCCGCGTGCGGCGAGCGCGCGGCCCAATCGATAGTGCCAAATGCCGACATCGGGTGTCGCGACGATGCACTGCTCATAGAGCGCGATGTCGTCGTGCCAGAATCGTTCGACAGAAAAAAGCAGGAGGGCGCTTATTGCGAGCGCGACGGCGGATGCCGTCCAGATCGCTTGTGACCGGGCCGGACTGTTATCGCCGAAACCTACCGCAAGGTCGGCCGCCATCAGGCACAGCCCAAACGACGGGAAATACAAATAGCGATCCTGAATCAGGCTCTCCGCGAACAATCCTTGGAGGTTCAGCATCGGCGCAAATGCGATCAGAATCCATGCCATGCAAAACACATACAACCGCCGATGCGGATGGCTTCGCAGGAGGAAAAAGCCGGTGCCAAACAGAATTATCAGGCCTAGCAGCGGCAGATAGAATCCGGGAGCGGCGAGACTTTCGACAGCATCCAGCCGATGCGCCGGCCCGGCCATCGTTGGAATCGCCATGATCATCAAGTAAATCGCAAGCGCGTATGGCATCGTCAGAATGCTTTCCAGTCCGGTCACGTGTTTGACCAAATAGGGCCGGCTGATGAATCCAAGCACCCAGAATCGAAGCAGCAGGTAGGCGATCGTCAGCACTACGTACGGGAATACTGCGTCGAATATTATTTTCCATAGTTCGGACGCGGGCTGTGCGGGCGCGCCTTTGGACGCCTCGTTAGGAAACAAGTAGCCGTGCAGCACGATCAGAAGCGGGAAGAGCGCGGCCGGTTCGTAGGTCAACAGCGCTCCCGCGAACAACGCCATCGATATAACCAGCCATCGCAGATGGCGCGGATCGCCAACCGGAACATCTCTGAGGCGCAAATGGAATTCAAACGAGCCGAGCACAAATGCCGCGTAGAGCGGCTGGCAAATCGCCGAGGGCCATACGATCGATTCCGCATGGCCCGGCATCAACGCGAACAATGCCGCGCACAGTAGCGCAGTCCACGCATTACCGGTCAGCAGGTTTGCGATGCGAAACGCCTGCCAGACTACGAGCAGCGAAATCGCGACCATCGCGAGATGCCACTCAAACGGATTGACGCCGAACAGGTGGAAGTTGAGCGCCGCCCACACATCCAGCATCGGCCGGTAGTACGAGCTCTGGGGCGGGTGCGCGGGATCGAGATACCACCACGCGTCGCTTACGAACGATTTCCAGATGAAAGACCAATCTCCTATGTAGCGATTGTTCGCCCAGTCGTAATCGTCGAGAACAAATTCGTGCGAAAGGCATCGGCTGTATATGAGTCCAGCGACGATCAGCAGTGCGCCAAGCCACACTCGCGGTGCCGATTCGCCGTTAAACCACGAGATTTCCGAACGGAATCCGGCCTCGCGCGCCGATGTCTTGGCAGCGGTATTGTCGTTCGCCGGCATCCTAGTGCGCACCGGGGCCACGTTTGATTTCAGCCATCAGCGACAGCATCTTCGGATCCTGCGGCGCGCCCGCAAGCGCAGCCGAACATTCCGGATACGCCTCGCCGTCGCGCCCGAGTTTGTGGAGTATCAGGGCGATTCGATAATGCAAATCCGAGTCGGTCGGCACGACCGTTGCCCCGTGGCGATACACCTGTAGCGCTTCGTCGTAGCGGTGCTCCGATGAAAGTACAGCACCAAGGACATTGAGCGCGGCGACATAATCAGGGGCGTGTTTTAGCAGTTCTCGCACGGCATCCTCGGTGCCTTTGGCATCGCCATGCATCAAACGGATTTGCGCGTGAGCCAGCTCTGCTACATTTGCCCCACCGGGCATTGCGGCGGCGTGCTTGAGCGCTTCCTCCGCGCCCGCTGAGTCGCCGGCAGCTTCCCGCGCGATCGCCAGGTCCGTGTATGCCACCGGCGGCGGGTCTTCCGCACGTTCAACCGCCTTCGCCATAACGCGTGCCGCTGCGGCCGGATCGTTTAAATGTTCGTCAACCAGACTCAAATCGTGGAGTACGACACCTTCGGTGAATTTATCGAGGCGGTCCGCAGTCTCCAATTCGCTTCGCGCACCGCGATAATCGCCACGGGCTTCCAGCACCAGCCCCAGCCGGCTATGCCACGTTCCCGCATCCGGAACGACATCTACGCAGCGCTGAAACAGCGCGAGATCGTCGTGCCAGAATTGTTGCACCCAAAAAAGTGTTCCCGCATAGAGTAGCGTAATCCCAGTTGCACCGATCCAAACCACCGGTGCCAATCGATCGTTCCGTCGCGCAAACGAGACGGCATAGTCGGCAAGGAACATGCAAAATCCGAATGATGCAAAGTATGCGTAGCGATCCTGGATCGCCAGTTGATCCTGGAATGCTCGCAGATTCAGCATTGGGCCCAACGCAATTAAGATGAACGCTGCATAAAACAGGTATAGAAGGCGGCGCCGATTGCTACGAATCAATAAAAAGGCGGCGCCGCAAAGAATCGACAGGCCGAGAACCGGGAAATAGAACCCCTGGTCCGCGATGCCCGTTACGATATTCAACCGCTGCGCCGGGCCGGCCATCCATGGCACCACAAATGCCATTGCGTAGCCCGCGATCGCGCCGGGAATCGTAAGCGCAATTTCCGCGAGCGTCATATGGTTGTGCATGTGCGGGCGGAAAATAAAATTTAGCGCCCAGAGCCGCAGGAGGAGATACCCGACCAGGGCGACAATGTATGGAGCGGTTGCGTTCGCCGTATCACGGATGCGATCTGTCACGGTACCAGCTTGATCTTGCGGTACGTGTGCTCCGTCGGCTGGCTCGTGTGGGCGAATGAAGCAGTACGCGGCGATTATGAATGGAAACGCAATTGAGCTGTCGTAGCTGAGCAGTGCTCCGGCAAATAGCCCAATTGAGATCGCTGACAGTCGAGTGCGGCGTCCGTCGGATTCGGGCAAGCCAAACGCGCATAGAAAGTATTCAAGCGACGCGAGTTCAAATGTCCCGCACATCAGCGGTGCGATTGCGGCAGGCCACACGACTGCCTGCGCATGAATCGGCATCAATCCGAACAGAGCTGCCGCGAAGAGGCCGATCCAGCGGTCACCGCTCAGCAAGGTAGCGACCCGGAATGCCAGCCATACCGCAACCAGATGTAATGCGATCATCGCGGCATGCCACCCTGCGGGATTCAATCCAAACAGGTGATAATTGAGCCACAGCCATACGTTCATAAGCGGGCGGTAGTAGCGGCTTTGATGCAGTGGATCGCGGAACCACCAAGCATCGCTGAACAGGGACTTTGCGACAAATGACCAGTTCCCGATGTACGGATTGAAGACGATCTCCTCGCGATCGTCGAATACGAAATCGTTACCAAGGCATCGTGAGTAGACGAACGCGGTGGCAAGCAGAACCGCGGCGATTCCCGCTCGCGGCGGGGAGCCGCCGCCAAGCAACCACAAGGCGAATCCGGAAGCCGGCTTGCTGTCCGGTGGATTGGCAGCGATTTGTGCTGTCTCAGCCATCCTAACGAGCTGCCTTACTCTGTTCGATTGCGGCCATCAGTGCCCGTGCTTTGGGATCGTTTGGCGACTGTGCAAGCGCGGCCGTGCATTCGTCGTGCGCTTCATGATCGCGCTTCAAATTATGGAGAATCACGGCGGCCTGATAGTGAAGAGTTGGGTCGTACGGTACCAGCGACGATGCATGACGAAATGCGCCGAGCGCGTCGTCGTACTTTTGCTCTGATGCCAGCACGGTGCCGAGGAAAATCCATCCGGGTGCGTAATTCGGATCGCGCCGCAGCAGATCGCGCAAGGTGGCTTCCGAGCCCTTCGCGTCATCATGCACGAACATCAGTTTCGCACGCGCCAGATCGGCCGCATTGGCGCCGCCCGGTTGTTTGGCGGCATCAGCCAGCGCTTCATTTGCACCTTTTGCATCGCCGGCAGCGTCACGGGCGATTGCGAGTTCCGTGTATGCGATAAGCGGCGGATGGTCGAAGCGGCGGAACCCCCGTTCCATTACTTCCAGCGCCGCCTTCCGGTCGCCGAGCATTTCGTCGACCAGTCCCAAACCATACAGCGCATTGCCGTCGGTGTCGGGATCCTTCGATGTCCCGATTTCCAATTCGCGGCGCGCGTTGGTGAAATCACCACGCGCAGAGAGAATCAATCCCAACCGGCTATGCCAGATGCCGATTTCCGGGAATTTCTCCACGCTATGCGAATAGAGGGCATAATCCTCCCGCCAGTAACCTTCGTCGTGAAACAGCAGCGCCGCGTACAAGAGCACAACGGCAGTTGCCCCTATTGCGACCATTTGCGCCTGAACGCGTCCGGTATTGGCGAAGGTAACGGCAAGATCGGCCACCATCACACAGAATCCAAATGCGGGCAGGTAGAGGTATCGATCGGCGAAAAGGAGATCCGCCCGCAACCCGCGCAAGTTGAGTGCAGGTGCAAGTGCTATCAATGTCCATGCAGCGCAAAACAGGTAAAGGCGGCGATGTGGGTGGTTGCGGAGAACTAGGTAGGGCGCGGCGCAAAGAAGGGCCAGCCCCCCGGCAGGCATCAGAAACTCCGGATCAGCGACACCTCTCGCTATCGCAAGGCCATGCGCCGCTGGTTCCGCCCGCCACGGCATAATCAGCAGCATCGCGTATGCCCACATCGCGCCTGGAATCGTCAGGATCAGTTCCCATGCCGTCATGTCGTTGTGCAAAAACGGTTGGCTGATGAATCCGAGCAGTACGAGTTTGATCGCAAGGTATGCGGCGAGTACGAAAGCATAGGGGAGCATCGCTGAAATCCCCGTTCGTACTCGGACCTTCAGTCCCTCGCTTTCGCTGGCATTCTGGCTCGGGAAAATCAGGGCGTGGGCGGCGATTAGCGCCGGGAAGGTCACTGCGCTGTCGTAGCTGAGCAACGCAGCGGCGAAGAATCCAAGCGAGAGGAGAAGATAGCGCAGTGAAGGTTTGTCTTCGCTCTGGTCGATGCGGCATTGCAGATAAAGGCCAAATGCCGCCAATTCGAATGCCGCGTTCATGGGCATGTCGGTGACCGTGGACCAGATAACCGATTGGGCCTGCTGCGGCATCAGCGCATACATCGCAGCCGCAAGCATCGCGGTGCGCCCATTTCCGGTAAGCAGGCGCGCTGCGCGATACGCAAACCACGCAACCAGCAGATGCAGGGCGATCATTACAGAATGCCATCCCGCCGGATTGGCGCCGAACAGGTGAAAGATGACCGTGGCAAGAATCCCCTGCAGCGGGCGGTAGTACGGGCTCTGCGGGAGGTGTCCGGGGTCGTGGAACCACCATGAATCGTGAATGATCGATTGCCACGCGAACGACCAATCGCCTATGAACCGGCTGTTTACCCACATCCGATCGTCAAGCACAAAGTCGAAGCCGACGCATCGCGCGTAGACGATCGCGGTTACGGCCATTACTGCGATGATAGCGAAGCGTTCGTCGTCGAGAATTGTCGGCGGATGTCCGCCCGGCCGCGCAGGGGGGGGTGGCTCCGGGGGCGGTTCGGCAGGGGCCGGCTTGGCGAATTCGGATACCATCTGTAAGCGTATGCGCGTCATCAACCGCCGGCGCGGAGGTAAAAGTCCATCGGATCAATATGAAATCCGCGTGAACATGCGCATCGGTGGCGTCTATGAAATTATCAGCTATCGGCGCGCCCGGAAATCCGGGCTGCTTTACCCGGCAGCGCGGGTGGTATGTCAGGGCAGACTAGGTTTCGGTCGGCTTTTGATGAGTCCAACCCGACACACGCTTCTGCACAGCTGAAATCTCCAGCGGGGTAAGAAAACGGGCGGCATCGTCCCGTTCATTCAACCATGAGGAGTCCTTCTGTTCGTCGGAGTTGGACTTTTCGGCCAATGTCAACCAGAAATACGCCTCGGCGTAGTTCTGCGTTACGCCCCTGCCGGTCAGGTACAAGTTGCCAAGTTTGGCCTGAGCGGTCGCATTGCCAAGTTTAGCCGCTTGCCAAAACCATGCGGCGGCGGCGGAATCGTCGGGCGTTACGCCTTGGCCCTGAAGATAAAGATTGCCGAGATTGGTCTGCGCCGCGGCATCGCCTTGCTCGGCGGCTTTACGATACCAATTGGCCGCCAAGGCATAATTTTGGGCCACGCCGAGACCGCGAGCACACAAATCGCCCATGCTGTTTTGCGCCTTGGGATATCTCTGGTCCGCAGATTTTCGGTACCACTTTGCAGCTTCGTCGTAGTTTACCGGTCTGCCCCATCCATTTTCGTAGAGGCGACCGTACCGGTATTCGGCCTTGGCATCGCCCTGCAGGGCCTTCTCTTGCAACGATACCAACTCGCATTTGGAGGCACATGATTCTGCAGTTGCCGCAAACAGCGCCATCAATGCGAGCGCGGCAGCGATTCGAAAATTAACCGGCAGTTTCATTGCTGGACAGCATAGCCATGTGCGCCGGGCCGTCAAAGTGCATCAAGCTGTGAACAGACGCCGGGTAATGCGGCATCCGCCGCTTGATAAGTTTTGCGAAATCCGGCAAAGAATCACGATAAGTTTTGCTGCTGCAAATGCCGGGCCTTTACCGATTCGGGCGTTCCGGCGCAAAATGGAACCACATGGACGAACCTCGCTACGTTATCATCCACGGGCACTTCTATCAGCCGCCACGCGAAAGCCCTTGGACGGGAATTATCAGCCCCGAACGCGGCGCCGCTCCGTTCCAAAACTGGAACGAGCGCATCCTGAGCGAATGCTACACCGCCAATGCCCACGCCCATGCGATGGAGGGATCGGTGGTTCACGTCCGGAACAACTACGAGGCGATTAATTTCGACTTCGGGCCTACGCTGGCCGGATGGATGGAAGTTCACGGCAAAGCCGCGTATCGCGCCGCCGTGCGCGGCGACTCGCTATCGGCGGCAGCTCACGCCGGTCATGGCAACGGCATTGCCCAATCATACAGCCATTCGATTCTTCCGCTGCTTGCTCCGCGCGACCGTGACCTGCAAATTGCTTGGGGAATCGAGGATTTCAATTACCGGTTCGGCCGCAAGCCGGAAGGTATGTGGCTGCCCGAGTGCGCCGCCGACGAAGATACGCTGCATGCGGTGGCCGCGGCCGGTTTGAAGTTTGTAATTTTGGCGCCGGAAGAGGGACGATTTCGCGGACCCGGCGCCGACACGCGTGAGGCGGGCCCGTTCATGTGGAGCGGCGGCAGCCAGTCGCTTGCAATCTTCCGCTTCGATCGCGAGTTATGCGCCACGGTGTCATTCGGCGACGGCCTGAGTGACGGTGCGCGGCTGGCCGAATGGATCGCCGCCACTGCCGTTCGGCTTGAGCCGGGCGCCGCGATTATGATCGCCACCGACGGCGAGACCTTTGGCCATCACCGGCGCCAGGGAGCGGCGGAGTTGGCACGCGCACTGATAATGCTGGAGCGGCGCGACGACGTAAAAGTAATCAATTGCAGTGCTTATCTGGTGCAGCATCAGGCGCGGGGGACCTTCGAGGTTCCTGGCGCGGCCTCATGGAGTTGTCCGCATGGCGTTGAGAGATGGCGCTCCAATTGCGGATGCCGGCTCGATGCGAGCACATCGCAGGAATGGCGCGGGCCGCTGCGCGTGGCGATGGAGTTCGTGAACAATCATATTACGATGACCTACGAAAGGTTTGCGCCGGATCTCGTCAAGGATCATCAGGCGGCGCTGCTCGGTGGCATCCGTCCGCTCGTCGATTCGAGCCCCGGTGCACGCGACGAATATTTCGCCCGCTTCAAGATTGGCGACGAGGCCAGCCGCGATCGGCTGCTCAGAATGTTCGAGATGGTCCGTGCGGGGCAGGCCTCGCTGACCAGTTGTGCCTGGTTCTTCGACGATTTCGGCGGGCTGGAAGGGCGGGTCGTGCTGCGGTGGGCCGCCCGCGCGATCGAACTTGCATCCGAGCTTTCCGCCAGCATCGAATCCGAGCTGCTCGATCGGCTGCGCGAGATCAAGTCCAATCGGCGCGAAGTCGGGGATGCCGCATCTCTTTACCTGAGCTTGAAAACGCGCGAAGCTCGCGGCCGGGTATAAAATGCCGTGGCTGGAAACGAAACTTCGCATATCGAATCGGTATTAACTGAAGCACGCAGCTTTACGCCGCAACCGGAATTCAGCGCGCGCGCGTCGATAAAAAGCCTCGCCGAATACGAAGCCCTATCCCGGCGCGCGGAAGCCGACCCGGAAGGATTCTGGGCGGAATGTGCCCGCAACCTCAATTGGTTCAAGCCGTTTACCAAAACTCTGGAGTGGAATTTTCCGTTCGCCAAGTGGTTCATCGGCGGCGAGATAAACGCCGCGTACAACTGCCTGGACCGGCATTTGGATGGTCCGCGCCGCAATAAGGCTGCTCTTATATGGGAGGGCGAGCCGGGGGACTTTCGCGTACTCACCTACCAGATGCTGGCCGACGAGGTCGCCCGATGCGCTAATGCCCTGCTCAGCCTCGGGGTCAAGGACGGCGACCGTGTAGCGATCTATATGCCGCTGGTCCCGGAGTCCGCCATCGCGATGCTTGCGTGCGCCAGAATCGGCGCAATTCATTCGGTGATTTTCGGCGGCTTCTCGTCGGAGGCGCTGGCCGATCGAATCAACGACGCGGAAGCAAAGGTATGCATCACGTCCGACGGCGGGTGGCGCCGCGGGCGAATTGTCGAGCTCAAGCAGAACGTCGATGATGCGCTCAAGAAATGTCCATCCGTCGCCAAAGTCATCGTCCTCAAGCGCACCGGAAACAAAGTCACGATGCGCAAGGGACGAGACATATGGTGGGACGAGCTTGTCCCCGCGCAAAGCCCAAACTGTCCGGCGGCGCTGCTAGACTCGGAGCATCCCCTGTTCACGCTTTACACGTCGGGTACGACCGGAAAGCCCAAGGGCGTCGTGCACACGACCGGCGGCTACCTGACACATACGCACATGACGATGAAGTGGGTGTTCGACCTCAAGGAGGACGACATCTACTGGTGCACCGCCGACATCGGATGGATTACCGGCCACAGCTACACCGTGTACGGACCGCTGGGGGCGGGGGCGACGGTTGTAATGTATGAGGGCGCACCGAACCATCCCGAGAACGATCGTTTTTGGCGGATTATCGAGAAGTACCGGGTCAGCATCTTTTATACAGCGCCGACTGCGATTCGCACTTTCATAAAGTGGGGCGAGCAGTGGGTGAAAAAACACGACCTATCCAGCCTTCGGCTGCTCGGCTCGGTTGGCGAACCAATCAATCCGGAAGCGTGGATGTGGTATCGCCATACGATCGGCGGCGATCGATGCCCAATCGTCGACACGTGGTGGCAGACCGAAACCGGCGGAATCATGATCAGTCCCGTCCCCGGTGCGATCGCAACCAAACCGGGATCCGCAACCCGTCCGCTACCTGGAATTGCCGCCGATGTTGTCACACGCGACGGAAAACCGGTTGGCGCCAATCAGGGCGGGCTGCTCATTATCCGCAAACCGTGGCCGGGGATGCTGCGAACGATATTCCGCGATCCCGACCGCTACCGCAGCGCCTACTTCAGCCAGATCGAGGGCGTTTATTTCACCGGTGACGGCGCACGCCGCGACAGTGATGGATACCTGTGGATCATGGGCCGTGTCGATGACGTCATTAACGTTTCCGGTCACCGTTTAGGCACGATGGAGATCGAAAGTGCACTTGTGTCGCATCACGCGGTGGCGGAGGCGGCATGCGTTGGCCGTCCCGACGAAATGAAGGGGCAGGCAGTGGTCGCGTTCGTAACGCTTGAGGGCGGACGCAAGGGCGATAATCATCTGAAGGACGAACTGCGCGCGCATGTCGCCAAAGAGATAGGCGCACTGGCGCGCCCCGATGACATTCGCTTCACCGAAGCCCTCCCCAAGACGCGCAGCGGCAAAATTATGCGCAGATTGCTACGCCAGATCGCATCGGGTGACGAGACCTTGGGTGACACAACTACGCTTGAGGATCTGTCAGTACTGGCGCGCCTGCGCGAAGCTAATGAAGAGTAGCTGAAGCGCCAGCAGCGATTATTCCTTCGCGTCACCGACTTCGATCTGAATACCGCCGATTTGGGGTGCAATCGCGTTGTACACCCAAATTGCTAGCGCTGACATCAATACTGCCGGAGCGAAAAAAATTAGCGGTCGCACGATCAGGCCGTATAAACCGATCCCCACATGACCATGTACGAGGCCGCCGAGGAACAGGCCGATGCCCTCCAGCACCGCAAGGACACCCCATACGCAGGCGATCACAATACAACTCGGTACAATTTTGAAGGATTTGATCTCTTGCATCGCCATAGATATCTCCCAATACCGTCTGCGATACGTTGAATTTGCGGCACGCTACCGTTGGAGCCCACCCACGACCGCAGCGAAACGCGCGGAATCGGCAAACGCCAACACCATCGCTCCCGCTGCGAACATGATGACGAATCCAGCAAAAATCCGCAAGTAGAAAGCCGATTGGCCGCTGCTGCGCGCCATGGCGGACTTGAAAATTGCATTTACTCCCGCTGCCAGTGTCATCCCAGCGGCCGCTGCCTGCGCGGTGCTGACCCCGGATTGGACGAAGCCCGCCAGCGCGAGCGATATTGCATCCACATCGACCAGACCGCTTGCCGCTGACACCGCCATCTGCCCACCGAAGCCCAAGTACCTGACTGCGGCTCGCGAGAGGAATACGACGGCTGTGAAAACAGCGCCAAACTTTAGTGCCGGGCCGAGTGTGAATGGATTGCGAAAGGTGGAAGCGGCCACCGTCACGCCGCTTTGTTGCGGTGCGCGAGCGACAACCCACGCCGCAGCAAATCCAGAAATCGTCATGGCTGAAAATGCGGGTACAGCCGCGATCGCGAGACCGGGTGAGATGGGCGCGATGATAAGGAGCATCCGAGGGAACAAAATCGAATTTGCAATTAGTACGTTGCGCGCCGCTGGTATTGCAATCTCCGGTGCTTCAGCCACTGCTTGGGAAATGCCGCCCGTGTATGCGGTAGTTGACGCAACCGCACCGACTACCGCCGTCAGCATCGCTCCCCGCTCCGGCCCGGTGAATTTGGCGACGAAATAACCGACGAAAGATACGCCGGATACAAGGATTACAAACAGCCATATCCGGCGCGGCTCGAAGAATTCGAACGGGCCGTAACCTCCCTGCGGCAGCAATGGGTAGATGATGAAGATCAGTCCGAGGAACGAAAGCGTGTCGATGTATTCCTCGTCAGAAATTTCTTCGCGCACGATCCGGCGGATTTCATCCCGCCGCGCCAGTACCATCGCCAGGACGATCCCAAGCGCCGCGGCGAATTGACGATCGCGCGTCATCGAAAGCGCCGCCAAGATAAAGGTCGCCAGTCCCGCCAACTCGGTCGTGATTCCGCTGCGCTCCGGATGCTGCGCGCGCATTATGAGCATTGTGGCGGTGACTGTAATCACCAAAGCGACGGTAATGGCAGTGATGTCGAGATGGCCCGCGATGGCGCCGACCAGGGCGATAATGACAAAGTCACGCAGTCCCGGCCGTGGCGGCCGGCCTTCCCCTGGCTCGCGAGTTCGACCGATCAGAAATCCGATCGCGATGGCGAGCAGGAAGCCGATTACGGGAGATTCTGGTCCGAGGAAGTCTGACATCGCATTATCCGGCGGCGAGTCCGAATTGAGAGAGATCATATAGGCTGTGCGCCGCGGCTTCCACGCACGGTTCAAGGGCGGTGCGAGTCTTGCGGGTGAGTTGAAATTGGCAACCGGCCTGTTTAACTATCGGGCCGCGGTCGTATCCAGCCATGCGTCGTCCATCGTCAGCCGCCGGGCAGCATCGGAGCCGCGAATCGTCTTTATTTGGCCGTCATGGAGCTACTAAGAACGGTCTGCGGAGTGGCAAAATATTCGCGAAGCTCGGGGACGGCGATTCAGCCGCGGGAGCGCGGATGGCCGTGATTCTGGCCACAACCGCAATAGTTTACCTACATTGCATCGGCAACCAGTTCATCGGCGATCAGCTTGGATCGATCGTCTTCAATCGATATCTCGCCAGCTGGTTCTACCTTCCAAAAGCGCTCGTCAACGACGACTGGTGGTTCGACAACCCGCAACATGTTCCAGTCAGTTCGTATTATCGACCAATCCTGAGTCTTTGGCTTTGGATTAACTACCATCTGTTCGGAATCGATCCTGCCGGATGGCACGCCGCGATGATTGCGGTGAACCTGATAGTAGTGTGGCTCGTTTTTAGAGTTTGCACGGTTCTTTCGGGCGATCGTGATGCGGGCATTTTATCGGCGATGCTGTTTGCGCTAATGCCTGCGCATGCCGAGGCAGTGGTATTCGCATTCGCGCCGCCGATCAGCGCTGCCTTCGCATTGGGTGCATTCGATCTCTATTTACGGCGGCGCGCGAAGATTCTGTCACTTGGGCTTTTCGCATGCGCCATGCTCAGTTATGAAAGCGCGGTAGGATTTCCTGTCCTGATTGGTGCTCATGCGCTCATTTTCCCCAGTCAAGTCGAGATCGAGACGGACTCCCGGAGTAACTCCATTGGAGAGCGTGAAGGACCTGAAGCGGGGGTCGCATCGTCTGTCTTTAGGCGTTTGGCTGCCGCGTTTGCAGAGACCTGGCCTTATGGGATTTTAGTAGTTCTCTATCTTTTCCTGCGGATGTGGATATTCGGATTCGTATTCGAAAAATCGCCGCCGCCATACCCGACATCAAACCAAGTCGCTCTGACGATTCCATTGGCAATCGTCGGATATCTGAAGCTACTCGTGATGCAATGGAAGGCCGGGCCGGCGCATCCTCAAATCGAATATGTAATTAGTTCCGCGCAACCGCGGTTCTATTTCACAATTGCAGCACTGTGCGGGTCTCTCGCAGTGCTTGCAGCAGTCATTGGTTTCAGCCGTCATCGATGGCTTTATCTGTATTGTATTCTTTGGTTTGTGATCACGATTGCTCCGGCGCTCAACCTGAACGCGATCGCAGGCGGGCCGACGGTTCACGATCGATTTCTCTATCTGCCATCGATGGGATTTTGCCTGATGGCTGCGGATCTGGCGGTCAACTTTGCGCGCGGTGGGCCGATGCGGGCGAAGATTATTCGAATTGGCGCGGTCGCAGTGGCGATCGGCTATGCGGCGATGCTTTTTTCCGTGCAGGCTTACTGGAAAAGCGCTTCCGCAATGGACCATTTTCGACTCGACCGGCTGGGGGGCGATTCCCTGCTGTAAGCCCGCGCGTCCGGCAGAAAGCGAAACGAGATTTTCCCATGAATATTGGCGCCTTGCCGATGGGTCAGCCGGGGTGATATCTTGCTGCGTAGAAGTGGGCGCGCGCCCACTTTTTTGTTGGTGCCGTGGGCAGGCTTGGCGGAATCGCGGCGTGGGCTTCGGCATAAGGAAAAGGCCAATGGCGAAGATGGCGCTGACGCCTCATCCGGTCGCCGAGAAGGTGGCTGCGCTGCTCGAGCCGCATATCGAGCGTGATGGCTACGAGTTGGTGGCGGTTGACTACCATCAGGGAACGCGGAATTCACTGTTGCGAATCCTGGTGGACAAGCCGGGCGGCGGAATTTCGCTGAGCGATTTGGAGTTGCTCAGCCCGAAGCTGGGCGATTTGCTCGACGTGTACGATCCCATCGAGGGCCGCTACACACTGGAAGTCGCATCGCCGGGTCTGAACCGGCCGCTGCGCAAACTGGAGCATTTTGAGGCGGTGGTTGGCAAGCGGGTTCGGGTGCGGACCAGGGAAGCGCGCGACGGGCGGAAGTCTTACGTCGGTCGCCTGATTTCGGCGGGCGGCGAAGGTATTGAACTGGAAGATGAGGCCACCCGGCAGCGGTTTGCGATCGGGTTTGGCGAGATGAAGGACGCGAATTACGAGTACGATTTTGGCAACTGAACCGGCGGCGTCGGGTGGCCATTTGGCCGCGGACGCCGGCGCTGCATGAGGCGATATGCAAATCGATCTGAACCGGGTGATCGAACAGGTCTCCAAGGAAAAGGGCATCGACAAAACCATTGTGGTAAGCGCGGTGGAGGAGATGATGCACTCCGCGGCGCGCCGGACTTTTGGCGCCGACCGCAATATTGAATCGCGATTCAATCCGGAGTTGGGCGAAATCGAGTTGTTCGAGATCAAGACAGTGGTCGAAACCGTTGCCAATCCGGCCGCGGAGGTCGACGTTGCCACCGCGCGTGCGAAATATGACCCGGATGCGGCCTCCGGCGATGAAATCCTAATCAAGCTCGACACCGCCACGATGGGCCGCATCGCCGCTCAAGCGGCCAAGCAGAATCTCATCCAGCACATCCGCGATGCCGAGCGAAAGCAGATTTACAACGAGTTCAAGGACCGCAAGAGCGAAGTGGTTTCGGGGATTGTACAGCGGTTCGAGCGCAAGAACATGATAGTTAATTTGGGCCGGACCGAGGCGATTTTACCGGAGAAGGAGCAGATCCCGCACGAGCGGTATCGTCAGGGCGATCGGATCCGTGCGCTAATCCTGGATGTGGAGCTTTCGGAAAAGGGACTGGCGATCATCTTGTCGCGAACGGCAAACGACTTTCTAATGAAGCTGTTCGAGCAGGAGGTGCCGGAAATTTACGAAGGCATCGTCGAGATTCGGCAATGCGCGCGTGAGCCCGGCGGCCGCGCGAAAGTTGCCGTTTATTCGAAAGATGCCGATGTCGATCCGGTCGGCGCCTGCGTCGGAATGAAAGGCACCCGAGTTCAGGCGGTGGTGCAGGAGTTGCGCGGCGAAAAGATCGATATCGTGCCGTGGACTGACGACCAAGCGGAATTGGTATGTCGCGCCCTTGCTCCGGCGAAGGTTTCCAAGGTGGTGATCGACGAAGACGAACACGCGATGGAAGTGATCGTTCCCGATGATCAACTTTCGCTTGCGATCGGCAAGCGCGGCCAAAACGTCCGTCTGGCACATCGCCTGACCAACTGGAAGCTCGACGTTCGCAGCGAGGCCGAGGCCGAAGAAGAGGCCCGGTCCGCGCGTGCATCGCTCAACGCAATTCCAGCCATCGGCGATATCAATGCGGAGCTATTGTACCAATGGGGATTCCGATCGGCCGAGCAGTTGGCCGAGGCGGACGAGGCTGCTTTCGACGTCGAGGGAATCAGCCCCGAGCGTGCCAAGCAAATCATCAATGCGGCGCGCGAGCATGTCGCATTGAAGAAGGCGCAGGCCGAAGCCAAGGCGCAGGCGGCATCCGAGGCCGCCGCGGCGGTGCAAGCGGCATCCGCCGAGTCCGCCGCTGAGGACGCGCCTTCGGCGTCCACTCCGGCGCCGCAAGATGGCGGAGAAAAATAGGCTGCCGGAACGCACCTGTATTGGCTGCATGAAGCGCGCCGCGAAGTCGGCAATGGTGCGACTTGCGGTCGCGGACGGAAAACTGGTCCTGGATTACTCGGGTGACCGTCCCGGACGCGGCGCGTATCTGCATCGCGACGACGATTGCATCAAGCGGTTTGTAGCCTCCCGAGTGAAGCAGTTTCGCTCGCTGCGCAGGGGAATCGAGCATAGCGAGCGGCTTGAAATCGCGCTTGCGATCAGAGACGCCAAGGGACTTTGAGATCCACGGGCGCTCGTGATCGGAATCCGCAATCAGCGTTGCCGCGCGGGTGCTTGGCTGCAATCCTGGCTTGCACCGCTCTGATCTATAGCCGCGAGCTCCGAAATAGTTTTGTCTTCGATCAAGCGGAGACGATCGCCAATAATCATTACCTGAACGATTGGACGTTCATTCTTAAATCATTGGTTAGCGATGACTGGTGGTTTCGCGACCCGGGACACTTGCCTCAAAGCGCGTATTACCGGCCGCTTTCGAGTATCTGGCTGTGGATCAACTTTCACTTGTTCGGGGCGAATCCCGCCGGCTGGCATGCAGCGGCGATTTTGCTGCATTTGATTGTCGTATGGCTAACTTACCGCGTCGCTGCGATACTTTCTGAAGACTGGCTGATTGGCTTGCTTGCCGCTGCGCTGTATGGGCTCACGCCGATCCATGCGGAGGCGGTTGCGTGGGCATTCGGGGCGCAACTGTCCGCAGCGTTGGAACTAGGAGCTTTTGAATTTTACCTCTACGTATTCCAGAGCGGAGAACGTTCGTTGCCTTTGGCCGGGGACGATCGCAGCCAATGGTGGCGGTTAGTTTCTCTTGCGCTCTGCGGCGGCGCTCTATTGAGCTACGAGGGCGCGCTGATATTTCCCGCGCTCATAGCAGCGCATGCCTTCATATTTGCACGTCAGCGGGTAACAAATACCAGCGGTCGGAAATCAGCCATCAGCGATACGCCGCTGAGCGATAGATTGCGCTTTGCGATCGTCGCGGCGTGGCCTTATGCAGCGGAAGCCGCCGCCTACCTCGTCATTCGAATGTTGGTGCTGGGTTTTGCCACTCAGGGAAGCTTCAACAATGAACTGACCGTGGCGGAATCGATCCTGACAGTGCCTTCTGCGATTACGGCGTATTTGATGCTTCTCCTCGTGCCGTGGACGGCCGCCCCTGCGCATCTGCTGGCGCGCGTTGACAGCATTGCATCGACTAATTTCTATGTTCCACTGCTCGCAATTGGCGGGGTGGTTGGCGCTGTTTACGTCGCGATCCGACATGCCGCACTGCGCGATCTTTATCTCTATTGCGGCGCGTGGATTTTGATCGGCCTTGCACCGACACTCAATTTGCATGGCCTCCCCGCCGGGAGTTTGATCCAAGATCGATATCTGTATCTTCCGTCATTCGGGTTTTGTGTGATTGCAGCCGGCATGATCGTTACGGTCGCACATCGAAATTCGACGGCAGCCATTGCGATGGCGATCGGATCGGCTGGAATTGCGGCAACCTATGCGGCGTCGCTCTACTCGGTGCAGCGCTTCTGGCACGATGACTTCACGCTGTTTTCCAAGTGCGTTGCGGAAGCTCCCGAGGTCGCGGTCTGGCACAATCATTTGGGGGCCGCGCTCGGCGAACGCGGGGACTATCCCAGTGCGCGAACTGAATTTCAGCGTGCGATATCGCTCGACGCCAGCGACGGCCACAGTATGTATAATCTGGGCTTGGCGGATGGGCATCTTGGCGATGCGCACGCGGCGGAGCGCGAGATATCCGATGGAATTAAGCTGCTCGGCCACGCGCCGGCGGAGGCGTATGCCGATCTGGCGGTCGTGGCCGACGCGGCTGGTGACACGCAAGGTGCGGAAGGAGCTTTGATGCAAGCCAACGCGATTCCCGGCGGCGCCAACATCGCCACGCGAGTTCGCGCACAGATTCTTTTTATGCATGGCGATAGCAAGGGCGCGGAAAACGGACTACACGAATTACTAGGCCGCGCGCCAAATGATGCGCAAGCGCTGAGCGCGCTTGCGACCATACTGTCAGCCGAACACAGATACGATGAAGCCCTCGACGCATTTCGCCGAGTAGAGGAATTAGCTCCAAATCAGGCGGGGATTCACTATCGAATCGCGATGGCGCTCCACAACTTGGGGCGTGATCGAGAGGCTCATGACGAATGCGCGCTTGCCATCGCGGCTGCACCGGATAATCGCGTCGCACGGGCCTTGATGGCCGCGATCGAAGAGCGCGGAGCGCCGCATTAGCATGCAGGAGCAGGACAACTGTGGCGTCAAGCCGCCAGGTAATCGGGAAGCTTATGGCATCCTGCCGAGGCGGCTCACCGATAATTCCGCTCATCTCATATGGCTCGGTGGGATACTAATCGTCACCGCGATCGTTTACGTGCGCTCGCTGGGAAATGAGTTCATCTTTGACGATCACTTTCAAATCGCGAGCAATCGTTTCATTGGGGAATGGTCGTACTTTTGGAAATCATTCGTCAACGATGCCCAGTGGTTCGAAAATCCCAATCATTTGCCGGTAGGATCATACTATCGGCCGCTGCAAGGAGTATGGCTGGCGATAAATTTCCATCTGTTCGGCGCCAATCCCGTCGGATGGCACGTCGTGTCGATCGCGCTGCACTTAATTGTGGTGTGCCAGGTCTTTCGAGTCGCAAAGCTTCTTTCCGAAAATATGTGGACGGGGCTCCTTTCAGCCGCCCTGTTTGCGCTGATGCCGGTCCATGTCCAGACCGTAGTCTGGCCCTCGGCGAGCCAGCATCTTCTCGCGACCGGATGCCAACTCGGTGCATTCGAGATATTTGCCCGGCGTGCAGCAGGCGAGCGCAGTGCATCGCGGTTCGCATTTGCGATGGTGCTGTACGCGTGCGCGCTGCTCAGTCATGAGATGGCGGTTGCATTTCCTGTCTTAATCGCGACTTACGCGCTGATTTTCCCGCAGCAGTGTCCAGGGGAAAGCAATGCTGAGTCAGTCGCCGATCGGGTAAGAGCTGCCGCGGTTGCTGCCTGTCCATTCGCGACCGAGGCGGCGGTATACCTGACGATGCGATTTTGCGTTTTGGGGTTCATCACGCGGCCGAACCCGCTAAATCATCATTCGCTATCGGCGCTCCAGGTGGCAGCGACGATCCCGGAGATGATCTGGATCTACCTGTCGATGCTGGTGATGCCGTGGCGGACCGGGATGCATCGGTTGGACATCGTGAACAGCATCGCGTCGCCGGATTTGCTGGTTCCAGTCTTCAGCTTAATCTTGGCCGGCGTCGCAATGATTTTTCTTTTCCGGCGCGATCCACGCCGCAAGCTGTATTTATTTTGCGCTGCGTGGGTGCTGATCCCGCTTGGCCCGGCGCTCAATTTGAATGGACTCTACGCTGCGGGTGCGATTCAGGATCCGTATCTTTATTTTGCATCGTTCGGATTCTGCGTGATTGTGAGCGACCTCGCGGTCCGCTTCGCACGACAGGGCGATTGGCAGTCGCGTTCGATCTGGGCTGCAGCAGCGGCGGCCGCGGTCTGGTATGCGGCATTGTCGTTTTCCTTGGAGGGCTATTGGCACGACGATGTAACGGCATTCAAGGCATGCATCGAGCAGGTTCCCGGGATGTGGTTCTGCCACAAGCAGTTGGGGGCGGCGCTCGAGGCGCAGGGCGATTTCACCGGCGCGCGAAATGAGCTTGAGAACACTATCGGGCTGGATCCGGACGCCGATGCGGAAATTTTCCGCGATCTGATTCGAGTAAACCAGCTGCTTGGTGATCGAAAGGCGGCGGCAAGCGCAATGACCGAATCGATCGAACGGACCGCACATCCCCAGCCCCAGGAGTACGCCGCATTGGCTCTTGAGCGGGATGCCGCTGGAGACGAAGCGGGTGCTGCAGCCGCCCTCAATCAGGCGGAAGCTCTTCCAGGAGGCATGAATATAGCCGCGCTGGCGCGCGCGCAACTTCTGTACAGGCATGGCGATCGCAAGAGGGCGGCGGACGCGCTTGAGGAAATTTTACGGCGCAATCCGAGCGACCGGGCGGCGAGCAGAGCCCTCGAAGCTCTTCTCCGCTCCGACACAGCAAAATGACTGTGCCTGACGGAACGTCAAAGCGTGCCTCCCGCACTTGGATGGTCCGGTTGATTGTGCTGACCGCGTTGGTCTTCAGCCGGTCGCTCGGCAACGGCTTCGTACTCGACGATCGCTTCCAAATCGTCGACAACAAATATCTCGGTGACTGGCCGTTCATATGGAAATCACTGCTCAACGACTCTTGGTGGTTTCGCGACCCGCTTCATCTTCCGCAAGGTCCTTACTATCGTCCGCTGCAGAATGTTTGGTTCGCGCTGAATTTTCATCTGTTCGGACTCAATCCGGCCGGATGGCATGCAACGATGATCTTGCTTCACCTGATCGTGGTGTGGTTGGTCTTCAAGGTCGCGTCGCAATTGAGCGGAAATGAATGGTCCGGGTTTTTCGCGGCAGCGCTATTCGCGCTGATGCCGGTGCATGCGCAGGCGGTGGTGTGGCCTGCTGCGATCGGATCACCGCTCAGTGCCTTATTCGAGTTGAGCGCATTCGCATCATATCTAGGCTGGTTTTCGGGAGAGCGCAGCACGCGGCGACTGACAATCTCGATCGGCAGCTTTGCTTGCGCGCTCCTGAGCTATGACAGCGCCATCGCATTTCCGGCATTGATCGCGGCACACGCGTTTATCTTCTCCGGCAATGCTTCGAATGCCGCCTTCGATTCCACCGTCGCGGCGCGAATGAGTCGCGCGATCGCCGCGACATTGCCCTATGCGCTTGTGGCGGCAGCCTACCTCGCGCTTCGATTTTGGATTTTGGGCTTTGGCAGTTTGCAGCCGTATCCCGGTAACGACCTGACGGCGAAAGTTATCGCATTAACGATCCCGTCTGCGATTGCCGATTACGCAATTTTGCTGGCGGTTCCATGGCGGTCCGGATTGGCGCATCGCCTGCAATTGGTGCATAGCGTCATCGCGCCCGGCTTTTATCTGCCATTTATCGGCTTGGCCGCATTGAGCGTCGCGGCCGTGATTCTGCTCCGGCATCATCCCCATTGGCGGCTCTACGCATTCTGCGCCGCGTGGATGGTGATCGCGATTGGCCCGATCCTTAGCCTCGATGTAATTGTCCCTCAAGCCGCCGTTCAGGATCGTTATCTCTATCTGTCATCGTTCGGGTTCTGTCTGATGATTTCCGATCTGGCGATATGTTTCGCAAGGGAAAGCGCGCAGCGCGCGAGAATCGCTCAGGTCGGCGCGGCCGCTTTTACGATACTTTACGCGGCGACACTTTTTCACGCTGAGCCATTCTGGCGTGATGACATTTCCTGGTACGGGCGATGTGTCGACGAGGCACCGGATCTTGCCGCCTGCCACAAGGGACTCGGAATGGCGCGTCTGGAACAGGGCGATGTAGGCGGTGCTCGGATCGAGCTTGAGTTTGCAGCCAAGCTCGCGCCGGAAGACCCGGGCACGCGGGCACTTATGGCTGCCATCGAGCATCGCGGCGCAAGCCGCTAACTTAAATCGCGGCCCGCTGTCTGATAGAACTTTCGGCGAGGATGAGGACGGGATGCCGGCGGAAGAATCGACTCCAGCAATAGTGCTTCGCGCTCGCGATTACGCTGAATCGGATCGAATCGTCACGCTTTTGACGGCGGGGGCCGGCAAGTTGAGCGGGATTGCAAAGGGCGCCAAAGCCTCACGCCATCGCTTCGAGCGCAAGCTCGAGCCGTTCTCGCATGTGATGCTGCACTTTCGCCGCCGTCCGCACGGACAACTTGTCTTCATCACGCGCGCCGAGGCGGGCGACCTCGCCCAGCACACCATCGACGATGACCTCGCGAAGATCGCGCTGGGCAGCTACATGCTCGAACTGGCGGACGCGCTGACGGCAGAGGAGGGCGAAGCGGCCGACGCCTATCGCGTACTCTCGGCGGCGCTTGGCACTCTCGGAAACAACTCGGCGAATCAGGCGCTTCGGCAGGCGTTCGAAATTGGGTTGCTGCGGTGGGCCGGTTTCGGATTGGAATTCAACCGATGCCGCCAGTGCGCGAGCATTGGCAATGGCGATCATTCGCCGGTCTACTTTATCGTTGCGCGTGGTGGGATCGTGTGCGGGCGATGCCGTCCGCTGGAAGATAGTGGCGCTATCAAGCTTTCCGCGCCTAGTGCCGCGCGGCTGGCGCGGCTGGCCGCCGTTGCGATCGAGGATTCGCCCGGCGCTGAGCCGGCAGGCGTGGACGGGGCGATGGCATTGTCGCGGTTTATGTCATCGATCTTGGACCGTCGAATCCGCTCGCAGTCGTTTCTCGAATCCGTAATGCCCGCCGCAGGCGGAAATTAAGCGTTCAATTTATGCTGCGCTTGCGAGCACGCTGCCCATCGCGCTGGTGTCGTAGGCGCAGAGAAGGGCAACCTCGCGGCCAAAGCGTGAAGAATTCAGGGCATCGAGCATTGCCTTTACCGGCGGCGAATTGATTTCACGCTCCGCAATCGCAATGTCATATCGCTCTTGGCGGATGGGAATAAAACCAAGTCCATAGGTTTCCGCAGCCACGCGAATTGTCAAGCCGGTATCGGCCTGCTCCGCTGCGATTGCCGCTGCGACCTCCAGATGCCCGCCGACTTCGCGTTCGTAGCCGTGAATTCTGTTGCGGGGTCTCTGATTCGAATCGTGAAGCGCTTCATCGAGTACGATACGTGCGCCGGAGCCCAGCTCTCGATTAACGATACGAATCCGGGGACGCATGAGATCGGATAATCCTTTGATGCCAAGCGGATTGCCGGGCCGCGTCGCCAGGCCGAGCTCCCACCTTGCGAAATTCACCATCAGGCAGCGGGTTCGCCCGAGCACGCGCCGTGCGGGCGACAAGTTGTAATCGCCGGTTCGTGGATCTCGCAGATGCGCTCCGGCGGCGTGAACCGCGCCGCCGGCTAGCGCTTTGAGCGCCGATCGGCTTGAGCCGCCGAGCGCTGCAACTCGGACGTTGCTTCGGGTCCTTGCCAACCACTCAGCCAAAATCGCGACGGCTGGATCGCATCCCGCTATTACCAGCGTCGAGTCGATCTCGGCCTGCGACCGGAACGAGTCGACGACCGCGTGGCTGCCTGAGGTTTTCTCCACGATTCCGCCTGCAGCCGAAAGTTGTATCGCAACCGGTGGCTGAGCGATCGCGACAATGCGCCCGCCCAGCCGTGCCAGAGCAATACGCGAGCGGGGCGCCAGCGAGGACGGAGGGGTTGAACCGGCGACAATTACATCGAGGCGTTCCGGCGCCGGCGCACTGAACAGTCCTTCGACGGACTGGCCGAGTTCGCGCGCAATTGCGATCGCGGCTGTCACGCCGGGTTGATAAGCGCCGGCCTCGATTGCGTTCAGCGCCTGGCGGGAGATGCCGGCACGGCGGGCAAGCTCGGTCTGGCTGTGTCCTCGCGCGATACGCGCGCGCGTGACCGCGCTTTGATGTTCTGCCAGTTTGCTTGACATTTCGCCTTTATAATGTCACCAAACATCGGCTATGAAAACTGCCCGTATTGCTTTTGTGGCTTCGGTAATCTGCGCTGCTTTGTCTCTGGCCACGGTGCCGGCGTTCGCGGATGACCAGCCGCCGTCATCCACGTTCGGCTATGGAGTTCTGGGGGTAATCGAGGATTATTTCTCCAACTGGTTCGTTCGCTCCGATGCCGCCAAGGCGAGCCAGCCGCATTGGATCACGCCACTGGTCACGGTGACGCCGCGGCTGGAGCAGGAAGTTCGCTACGACCAATACTGGGACACTCAATCGAAGAATGGCGTCGCGGTCGATAATTTTGACGGCGGCAAGGGCTTGGAGCTGATCCCGGAGGAGCATACGGAACTGATCATCTCGATGCCGCCGTACCTGAAACGCAGCTCGCCGCGCAACACGGACGGCTGGGGCGATCTATCGTACCTGCTGAAGCTGCGCCTGCTATCCGCGAACGAAGAGCAAGGCAATTACATCGTGACCGCGTTCATGGGATTCACCGTGCCGACCGGCTCCAATGTCAACGGCGCGGGCCACGCGACTTTCACTCCCACATTGGCAGCAGGCAAGGGGTTCGGGGACTTCGACGTCCAGAGCACCGTTGGCGTAACATTTCCAAGCGGCGGATTGGATCGCTTGGGGATGCCGGTGGCGTGGAATACCGCCTTTCAGTATCGCCTGTTCAAATATTTTTGGCCCGAATTTGAAACGAACTACACGTGGTTTTCGTATGGCGAAAAAACGGGCCACAATCAGTTGTACCTGACTCCCGGTTTGATCATCGGACGCATTCCTTTAAATAATCGCCTTGGCGTGACGATTGGCGCGGGCGACGAAGTCGCAGTAACGCATTACCGGAACTTCAACAGCCGATGGGTCGTCTCCGCTCGGCTTCCGTTTTAGGCATTTGAAAATGAGATCGCATCGCCGATTCATGGCTGTCCTATTGATTGGAATCGCCGCGATCGTGTGCCCGATGCATGCGCACGCTGCCGATTCGAACGTAGTCCGCGTTTTTCACGCCGACAGCCTGCGCGCCTATGCGGGCGATCTGGCGGCGGCATATCAGGCGGCGCATCCGGGATCCGAAGTGCAGCATGAAGGTTCGGGGAGTTTGGATGCGATTCGTAAAATCACCGACCTGCATCGTCCATGCGATGTCCTGATTACCGCCGATTGGCGCTTGCTGACGGCGTCGCGGCCCGGCTTGGGCGGATGGGCGGTCGTGTTTGCCGGAAACTCGATGGGGATTCTTTTTACCGAGAAGTCGAAGGATGCCGCCGCTATCAGTGCCGACAATTGGTTCGATATTCTGGACCGCCCCGGCGTGCGCTACGGCCATTCGAACCCGGCGCGAGATCCGGCGGGATATTGGACGCTGATCCTGTGGCGGCTGGCCGAGAACTTTTATCGGAAGCCCGGGCTGGCCAAGCGTTTGGCGGCGGGTTGTCCATTGTCGAATATTCGTCCGCATAATATCGATCTGATTTCGCTGCTTGAAAGCGGCGACCTCGATTACTACTTCGGCTATGCCTCCGATGCGCGGCTGGGGCCGCTTAAGTTCCTGTCCCTGCCGCCGCAAATCAATTTGAGCGATGTCGCGATGCGGAAGGATTACGCCGTGGTCACAGTCAAGGCGGGGGGAGCGACGATCGCGGGCGCGCCGATAGCGTACGGTGTCACTATTCCGAATGATGCGCCGAATCCAAGCGGCGCGATGGATTTCGTAAAGCTGATACTTGGCGCACAAGGCCAGGCAATTGCTGCGAAGGCTGGGTTGATTTCCTATTCCCAGCCGCTTGCTGACGATTCAGCTAATCGGATGCCGGCGACTCTACGAGCACTCACCAAGCCGATCGCCGGCAATTAGCCGCCGGCTTCCTTTTCGGTCGGTTCGCCGCTGACCACACGTGGCGGATGATAGCGGCCGGACGAATGCTCGACCAAAACGATTCCGCAATTGGGCGGGATGTGCGCACCTTCCCAACTGCCAGTGACGTGCGCCCACAGCGAACGCATCACGCCGCCATGGCTGACGATGACGATTTCTTCATCGCGATGACGCGCTGCGATCCGATCGAGCACCGGCCCGGCCCTGCCCATCACCTCGACCAGGCTTTCGCCTCCCTTCGGACGCCACAGCCACGATAGCTTCGGTTCATAACCGGGATCGTTCAGAACCGAATCGTAGGATTGCCCCGCAAGTTCGCCAACATCGCGCTCGCGGAGGTCCGCTTCGATTTCAGTTGGAACCCCAATCGCCTCGGCGATGATCCTGCCCGTCTCCCGGGCTCGCTTGAACGTGCTCGTGACGACCTTCGCCGGCTGGAACATTTCCTTTACAGATGCAGCAGCAAGCGCGGCTTGGCGGCGGCCAAGGTTGGTCAGGTCAAGGCTTTCGGGTGTCGTCGTGAAAACGCGAATCGCATTGCCTTCGCTCTCTGCGTGGCGAATCAAAATCAACCTGCCCATCCTCAGTCTTCCTTCTTACTTTGACTTGTCAGGGTCACCACTCTTAATCAGTGCGCGGAATGGTTCTATCAAATCGATCGGGAGCGGAAACACCGTGGTCGAATTATGCTCGGTCGCGATCTCGGCCAGCGTTTGCAGATACCGAAGCTGGAGCGTGATTGGGCTTTTGCCCATGATTTCCGCTGCCTCGGCCAGCCGCTGCGCCGCCTGGAATTCGCCTTCGGCCGCGATGACCTTGGCGCGCCGTTCGCGCTCGGCTTCGGCTTGGGCGGCGATTGCGCGCTGCATGTCCTGCGGCAAATCGATGTTTTTGATCTCGACCAACGTAACCTTGATGCCCCACGGCTCGGTTTGGGCGTCGACGATCTCCTGAATGCGCGCGTTGAGCTTGTCGCGCTGGCTTAGCAGTTCATCGAGCTCGGTCTGGCCACCGACCGAACGCAGCGTCGTCTGCGCAATCTGCATCGTGGCGAAGAGGTAGTTTGCCACTTCGGTTACGGCGCGCGACGGATCGACGACGCGGAAATACAGCACTGCGCTGACCTTCACGGTCACGTTGTCCTTGGTGATTACGTCCTGCGGCGGAATATCGAGGGTAACGGTCCGCAGATCGACCCGCACGATTCGCTCCAGCATCGGGATTACGAAGATCACGCCCGGTCCCCGGTACGGGGTGAGCCGCCCGAGGCGAAAGACTACGCCGCGCTCGTACTCGTTGAGTACCTTGAGCCCGCTCATCACGAAGATGATGCCGATGACTATGATGAAGCCGAATCCTCCCGCCATCGCAGTTCTCCTTGGTTCCGGATTAGCTTACCGCCTGCACCTGTAATTCCAAACCGGCGACGGCGACCACCCGGGCATGCGCGCCGGGCGCAAGCGCGTCGGTGCTAGTTGCGCGCCAGATCTCACCGTGCACAAAAATTTTTCCGGGCTTGCCCGATGCAATCGCCTCCCGAATCTCTCCAATTTCCCCGACCAAGCCCTCGGGGCCGGTCTTTGCGCGTTTCCCTCGATCGCGTGCGACGATGAAACCGACACCAAGGACAATCGCGGATAGTCCGCCGGCCGCGCCATAGATGATGTGCCGATTTATCGCGAGGTCGGTCTTTGAAGTATCGATCAGAAGCAGCGAGCCAATAACAAATGCCGTCACGCCGCCGAGTCCAAGAACGCCGTAGCTGGTGACAAATGCCTCTGCCACCAGCATCCCGACGCCCAAAAAAATCAGCAGCAGCCCGGTCAGATCGATCGGCAGCACCTCGAACGATGCCAGCGCAAGCAAGAGACAGATCGCGCCGGCGACGCCGGGAAACATTACGCCCGGGTGTGCAAATTCAAAATATAGGCCGATCAGTCCTGCCATCATCAGCAGGTACACGATGTTCGGGTCGGACAATACGTTGAGTAATTGCTGGCCGGTGGTCATCCGGGCGGGTTGCACCTCGGCGCCATCCAGCGCAAGCGTAATCGAACGGCCGCCGGCTTCGACCTTTCGGCCGGAAGCCTGCGCCAGCAGGGTATGCAGATCCGGCGCCACGATATCGATCACGTGCTTGTCGAGCGCTTCCCGATCGCCGATGGCGACGCTGTGGCGCACCGCCTGTTCGATCCAATCCTGGTTCCGACCGCGTTGCTGGGCGATCGTCCGCGCGAATGACGCTGTGAAGTTCTCGACTTTTTGGCCCATCGTGCCGCTGATGTCGCCGCCGCCTTCTTCAACCGGATGCGCGGCGCCGATCGTGGTCCCGGGCGCCATTGCCGCGATGTTCGCGGCTTCCGCAACGAAAGTTCCGGCGGACGCGGCTCCTGCGCCTGACGGAGAGACATAAACAATTACCGGCACGGGAGCGGCAAGCAGGTCCTTGACGATTTTCTCCGCGGAGGCGAGTAGTCCGCCCGGGGTATCGAGTTCGATTACGACGGCGCTTGCGCCACCGGCTTTGGCCTGATCGATCGAATCCTCGATATAGGACGCGACCGCCGGATTGATCGAACCGTCGATCGAAAGCAGCAACACCCACGGCCGCGAGCTGGAGGCGGGCACGCCGGCGATGCAAATACGCAATGCGGCAAACAGCGAAATCACCAGTGAGGCGGCCGCGATCACGGCGCCACGCTGGTGTGAATTGGATTCCGGGTTACGGGGAAAGGAGACTTTCAACAGGCTTTAGACACTAACGCTCCGGGAGAGCGCGCTCAATGGCGGAGATTAGCGCATTAGTCGTCTGGTCCCCGGGCACAGTGCGCAGAGCCACGGTGCACTCCGCGAGCGCCTCCCGGTTGCGACCCAAGTTGTGCAGTGCGGCGGCTATCTTGTAATGCAGTTCCTGCTTGTTCGGCTCAAGCGAGAGCGCACGCTGGAATGCGGCGAGCGCTTCGGTGTCGCGATGCTCCGCCGAGAACGCGGTCCCCAGAATTTCGATTGCGGTAGCGTCGTTGGGAGTTTTGGCGAGCAGCATGCGCATCGTCCGCTCGGCGTCCGTGGCATTTCCATCGAGAAGGAAAATTTTTGCGCGAGTGATTGCGCCGCTCTCGGAGCCGCCAGGAATTGCTTCGGACTGTTTGAGCGCCTCCTCGGCTTCCGGCTTGTCCCCTGCGGCCATGGCGGCGAGTGCGAGATCCGCATATGCGTCTGAGGTCTGGTGATCGAGACGCTTGACGCGTTCGGCCATCGCGCGTTCAGCGCCGCGCCGATTACCGATATGTTCATAGGCCAGTGCAAGTCCGTAAAAGATGTCGTCGCCGCCCTGCGGCGTTAGTGCCGCGGCGCGTTCGTATTCCCGGCTGGCACCGGCGAAATCGCCCTGCGCAGCCAGCGCCGAGGCGAGCCCTTGATGCCAAAATTCAAATTTCGGAGCTGCCGCAACTGCACGTGTAAATACAGCAGCGTCATCACGCCAGATCGGTTGTAACGTCCACATCAAAGCGGCATACGCAACTACGATCGCAACCGAGGCAAATGCGACCATTTTGGCGGCGGTATCGCTTCTCCGGGCGGACCAGATCGCAAGATCGGCCGCCATCAGGGACACCCCAAAGGAGGGCAGGTAAAGATAGCGATCCTGGATCATGAATTTAATGAAAAGCAGATCAAGCCTGAGGATCGGGCCCAGAGTGATGAAAAACCACGCTCCGCAGAATAGATACAGACGGCGGTGAGGGTGCTCCTGTAGCAGTATCGCCGCCGACGCGAGCAGCACTATAAGTTCGATCGCCGGTACGTAAAAATCAGGCGATGAAGCCCGTGTTGCAATATTCAAGGTGTGGGCGGGGCCGGCCTGCCACGGTATTGCCAGGAGCGCGAGGTACTGCATGACCGCGCTGGGAATCGTGAGGATAACAGTCAGCGGTGTCAGGCTATTGAAGGCATTCGGGCGGCTCACGAAGCCAAGAACCCAGTATCGCAGTCCGAGGTATGCTGCAAATTCGGCCAGGTATGGCCATATAATTGCGATAACGCTGAAAACTCGATTGCCGGCGGCGCGCTGCATGGGCGCGTCGCTGCTGCCCTGTCGGAAGATCATAGCATGCGCGGCAACCAGAGCGGGAAATGCCACTGCGCTGTCATAGCTCAGCAGCGCGGCGCCGAAAAATATCAGCGACAGAAAAGTTTGGCGGGTCTTGGCTGCAGCGGATTGTGCCGCCAACAAATATCGCTCGAATGCGGCCATTTCGAACGCGGCGCCCAGGAGCGTTGCGGCCGACGCGACCCAAGCTACCGCCTCGGCATGAATCGGCATCAGCGCGAACAGCCCTGCCGCCAGCGGCCCTGCCCAGCGGTCCCCGCTTAACCGCGTTGCAACCCGATAGACGAGCCACACCACGATCAGGTGAAGCGCAATCATCGCGGTGTGCCATCCGATCGGATTGAGCCCGAACAGATGATAATTCAGCGCGAACCAAACGTTTTGAAATGGTCGGTAGTAGGGGGTCTGAGGAAGATGAAGCGGATCGGCAAACCATCGCTCGTCATTGACCATCGATCGCCAGATGAACGGCCATTGCCCAATCAGCCGGTTGTTGACGATTTGCGCGTAATCATCGAGCGCAAACCGGTTAGCCAAGCTGCGCCCGCAGGCAAGCGCGCCAACGATTAGGATCACCGGCAGAATCGCTTGAGGTACAGAATCACCGCCAATATGCCACAGTGCGGCGCTGGCCTTGTCATGGCGGCTTGATGCGGTGGCGGAAATGCGTTCGGCTCCGGACATGTTAGTTCGCGGCAAGTCCACGCTCGATTGCGTCCATCAGCCCGCGCGCATTTGCATTAGCCGGCTCGGCTGCAATTTCCATCGCGCACTCGTCACGCGCTTCCCGGTCTCGTCCCAATTGATGAAGCGCGACCGCGATCTTGTAATGAAGCTGCAGAGTGCCCGGCGGGGCCAGCGCCGCTGCGCGCTGGTAGGCTGCAAGCGCCTCCGCAACGCGCCCGTCGGCGGAAAGCACGGTCCCAAGCGCTGCCAGCGCCGGTGCGTCGTAAGGGTCCTTACGAAGTGCCGAGCGCAGCGCGTCCTCGGCGCCTTTGCGATCGCCGTGGAGGAATCGAATCCGCGCGCGAGCCAGCGCGGCGGCTTGCGCTCCTTTGGGCATTGCTTCTGCCTGTTCGAGTGCATTTTCTGCAGCGGAAGCATCACCTGCCGCGTCCGCGGCCTCGGCCAGGCTTGCATAATCGACCGGCGAAGGATGACCGAGGCGCTGCACCCAGGTAGCCATCGCACGCGCGGCACCCCGTCTGTCGCCAAGCCGCTCATCCACTATTGCCAAATCGTGAAGCGGATCCACTGCATTCGGCGCGAATCGAATGGCCAATTCGAACTGCCGCTGCGCATCTTTAAGTTCGCCGCGTTCCTCCAGCGCGATACCCATACGCCGATGCCAAATCATCGCATTTGGGAATACCTCAGTGATCCGCGAATATACCGCTACATCGTCGTGCCAATAGCCTTGCACGGAGAAGAGCAATGCCGACAATCCGAGCACCGCGATTGCCGCACCGCCTAAAAGCGCTTCCGTCTTAATTTGGATGTCGCGGAAGGATGCCACGATCAGGTCGCCCGCCGCCATGAATAGACCAATCGATGCGAAATAGAGGTAGCGGTCGTGAATCGGATCGCTGGTAGCGACTCCATTTAAATTGAGCATCGGTGCGAGCGAGATCATAAACCACGCAATGCACATCGCGTATAAGCGCCGATGCCGGTGGCGGCATAACAGCACGAAAACTCCACAGCTGAGTGCCGCCAGCCCTGTTGCTGGTATCCAGAACGACGGGTCCGTAACGGCGGCCGCGTACTCCACCTGATGCGCCGGGCCGGCCTGCCATGGCGTTGCCAGCAGGATCACATATGTCCACAAGGCATTTGGTATCGACAGGGCGGCCTGCGCTGCGGACATATGGCTTTGCAAATCATTTGACCTGCCGATCGCGCCAAGGATCCAGAACCGGAGACCGAGATAGATTCCGGCCACAATTGCGTAAGGCATTGTCGCGTCCAGCACCTTTCGGGCTCGATCCGCGAGCGTTGCATGATCTTTGGCCGTTAAATTCTGAAAAAGAAAATCGTGGACCGCGATAAGCACAGGAAGCGTGATCGCGGCCTCGTAGCTCATTAGGGCGCATGCGAAAAGTCCGAGCGCCGCCAATTGAGTTCGCAACCGATGCGTATCGCCGAGGCGAAGATTGAAATCGAACGCCCCGAGCTCGAATGCCGCGCAGAGAGGTGTAGCAAAGGAGCCCACCACCGCTTCGGCATTGAGCGGCGAGAGCGCAAACAGTCCAGTCGCGATCAAGGCGGCGGCGGTGTCATTGGTTAACCGTATGCCAACCCGAAAGACCAGCCACGCGGTAAGCATATGGACCGCAATCATTGCGGCTCGCCAGCCGACCGGATTTTCGCCGAACAGCCGGTAGTTTAGCGCCATCCAGATGTTCATAAATGGACGGTAATAGGCGGAAACCGGTACATGACTCGGATCGATGAACCACCATTCGTCATTGACCAGGGATTTTCGAACAAATTCCCAATCGCCGAGGTGCGGGTTCAGAACGATCATTGCGCGATGCTCAAGAATGAACTCGCTGCCGAGCGAGCGCGCATACACGAGCGCTGTTAGGATTAGAATCGCGGCCAGCACGCCGCGCTCATTACCGCCGGGAATGGAGATATATTCTCTCCGGGGCGTTGTCATGGCGTTAAGACCCGCATCAACACAACTGTCCGAAGCATTCCCAAAACTATCAGCAATCGATCGTCGCTGAAATCGGACGCCGCAGGCATCCGCCGCTTGCCGATCCGGCTGCGACGGCGCTACAAAATGAGGTTGTCACGTCATCTCGCTTCATCGGAGGAACGCATGGAAAAGGCGCTTGCCGGGGTCAAAGTTCTGGACCTAACTCAGTTTGAGGCCGGGCCGTCGTGCACCGAGATGCTTGCGTGGCTGGGCGCCGACGTGATCAAGGTCGAGTCGCCGAAGATGGGCGAGCAGGGGCGCTGGCTGCTGACAGAGAAGCCGGGCGCTGATTCGTATTACTTCATGCTGCTCAATGCCAACAAGCGCGCGATCACACTCAACCTCAAAAGCGACAAAGGCCGTGCGCTATTCATAGACTTGGTGAAGAAGGCCGACATTCTCACTGAAAATTATTCGCTTGGCACGCTGGAGGGCTTCGGCCTAGGCTACGAAACGCTGCGCGCGATAAACCCGCGGCTAATCTATCTGACAATAAAAGGTTTCGGCACGACCGGGCCGTATAGTTCATACAAGAGCTTTGACATGATTGCGCAGGCGGCCGGCGGCGCGATGTCTGTGACGGGATTTCCGGGGTCGCCGCCGCTTAAGCCGGGGCCTACGATTGGCGACACCGGTACCGGGATGCATGCGGCGGTCGGCATCCTGGCGGCATATATTCAGCGCGAGCGAACCGGGCGGGGACAAAAAGTCGAGGTCTCGATGCAGGAGGCGGTGCTGAATTTTGTGCGTGTTCCGATGATGGCAACTTATGTCACCAAACGCGCGATTCCGCGCACCGGCAATTATGTATCCGGCAGTCCGGTCGGCGACATTTTCAAGTGCGCTCCCGGCGGGGATAACGATTACTGCTTCATTCTTTGCACGACCGCGGAGATGTTGCTCGCGCTGGGCCAGGTGATGGAACAGCCGAACCTTCTCTCGAAGGTCAAGTTGGCGGGGCCGGAGCGCGAGAAAGCGGTCGCCGAATTGCACGCTATTGTCGAGGCATGGACCTGCACTCGCTCCAAGCAGGAGGTGATGCGGTTGCTCGGTGCGGCAGGAATTCCATGCGGCGCCGTGATGGACACCGCCGAAATCCTGAACGATTCTCATCTGCGCGAGCGCGGAATGATCGCGCCGGTGAATCATCCGGTGCGCGGCGAATTCCTGATGCCGGGATGTCCGGTCCGTATGGATGATTCGCCGGTAGAGCTTAAGGCGGCGCCACTGCTGGGCCAGCACAATTCGGAAATTTATGGCGAATGGCTCGGATTGGGTGCTGCCGACCTTGAATCCCTCAAGAGCGAGGGCATAATCTAAACAAGGGTGGGTATGATTTCCGGCACAAAACGTCGAGCAGGAGGATTGCGACGCGTATTTTCCGCCGCGGCTGCGATACTGCTCCTGTTCGCGCAATTTGCGGGAGCGGCCCATTACCACGAAAGCGACTCGTGGCCGGGCCGGGGCGCATCCGCGCAACTGTCCGCCACCGAGGGATTCTGCCCGATCTGCCATCTCGCGCATCATTCACCGGGATCGGTTGCCGCTATTGCAGCTACATTCAGCGATCCAGTTGCCGCTGAGCGAATCGAAGTATCAAGTTTGCCGGTGTTCCATGCGTCCGCGTACTCGACTGTGCGCGGCCGCGCTCCGCCCGCATCGCTCCAAGCATAGCTTTCCACGACAACATGAACTGACTTGCGCGTGAACCGTTCACGCGCCGGCGCCCGCGCGCACCTTGAAGGCGCGTGGCGGGCGCCGCAATCAAGCATTTTGGAGATTGCGATGGGAAGGATTTGGAAGTTGATGATCCCGCTTGCCGGGATCCTTGTGCAATTGATTTGCCCGCCGGTAATGGCGGGCGATTTGACCATGACACACTCACAACGAATCACCGGTGCCGTGAAGGACGCGCTGGGAAGGCCTCTGGAAGGCGCGGAGGTGACCGCGCAAGGGGCGACCGGTCGCGCAGCTGCTCGCACGACCAGCGGACCGGGCGGTGAATTTTCGCTCACCGGATTGCCGCGCGGAACTTTTGCGATTGTGGCGCGAAAAGCCGGCTTCAAAACCGCGACCGCGATCGTGAGCCTTACCGGCAAGCGCGCCACCCCAGTCACGATAGCGATGCAAGCCGAGAAACAGGTCAGCCTGAAGGTGGCGGCAACGCGACTCAATCAGGCGCGGAACACCCTGTCGCCGGAGACGGGAGGAAGCGTATATCGCTTCAGCCAGCAGGCGATTCAGGAATTGCCGCAGGGCAATAACACTCCCCTCAACGACGTGATTCTACAGGCACCCGGTGTCGCGCAGGATTCGTACGGCCAGCTTCACGTCCGCGGCGACCACGCCAACCTGCAGTATCGAATCAATGGCGTGCAGTTGCCGGAAGGAATCACGGGGTTTGGCCAGGTACTGAGCCCGCGCTTCGCGCAAAATATCAGCCTGCTCACCGGCGCGTTGCCGGCGCAGTTCGGATTGCGCACCGCCGGAATCATCGACGTCAAAACCAAGGACGGCGCGCTATTGGAAGGTGCTGACGTAGATTTTTATGGCGGGCAACGCGGCACGACCCAGCCCAGCTTCGAGTACGGTGGCACCAACGGCCAATTCAGCTACTTCGTGACCGGGCAGTATCTTGGCACCGATCGCGGCGTCGAACCGCCGACGCCGGGTCCAACCGCGATCCATGATACCGCAAACACCGGTTCGGGATTCGGATATTTTTCCTATTTCCTTAACCCGACGATGCGGCTCAGCCTTATAACCGGGACCGCGGTCAACCACTTCCAGATTCCCGCGAATCCAGATCAACCGCAGGCGTTCGAGCTCGCGGGTGTGCCGGTCTATCCGTCCGCGAAGGTGCGCGAGAACCAAACTGAGCAGAACTACTTTGGCGTGCTCGCGTTGCAGGGCACGGTGGGCGAGAACGTCGACTACCAGCTCGCGCCGTTTAGCCGGTACTCGACCGTCACGTTCAATCCCGATGTCACCGGCGACCTCATTTACGACGGCGCCGCTTCCCGGGTCTTTCGCAGCGATTTGGGCAATGGTGCTCAATTGGACGTTGCCTATCATGGAATCGACCAGCACACATTCCGCTTGGGCGGATACTTCGATTCCGAGCGGGCCGAGATCGACAATCATGAATCCGTTTTCCCCGCATCGGGAGGACACCAGACCAGCGACGTGCCGTTCTCGATCACCGACAATGTTGCGCTTCAAACCTGGATCTATAGCGGTTGGGTACAGGATGAATGGAAGCCGATCGATAAACTGATCGTCAACTACGGTGTGAGGTTCGATCTCTACGACGGCTTGGTGCGCGCGGATCAGGCCAGCCCTCGCGTGGGGCTGGTGTACACTCCCTTCAAGGGCACGACGCTGCACGCCGCCTACGCGCGCCAATTCACGCCGCCCGCCACCGAGCTGGTAACCGTCGAAAGCGTCAAGAAGTTCGCCAACACGACCGGCGCACCCCCAACCAACGGCAACAGCCTGCCGACCGTGGAGCGCGATCATCTATTCGATGTTGGCGCGACTCAGGAGGTGGTTCCGGGCCTAAACCTTGGGATCGACTCCTATTACAAGAAAGCGGCCGATCTTATCGATGAGGGGCAGTTCGGCCCGGCACTGATCTTCGAGTCCTTCAACTACCACAAGGGCCGCGTCTGGGGCGTGGAGGCTACCGGTTCCTACTCGCACGAGAACGTCTATGCGTACGAGAATTTCGCCTACAGCGTCGCGCAGGGAACCCAGGTGGAATCGGGACAGTTCAACTTCGCGCCTGACGAGCTAAAATACATCTCCAGCCACTACATCTTTCTCGACCACGACCAGACCTTCACTAATTCCGCGGGTGCCGCCTACAAATGGCGCGGCCTGATGTTCAGCATCGACGGAATTTACGGCAGTGGCCTCAGGAGCGGGTTCGCCAACACCGGGAACCTGCCGTACTACATTCAGGTTGACGCTGGCATCACCAAACGCATCGAGATGGCGACCGGCGGCGCGCTTGAATTCCGTGGCGCCGTTGTGAATCTCGCCGACCACACTTATCAAATTCGTAACGGCAGCGGCATCGGTGTGTTCGCATCGCAGTACGGCCCGCGCCGCGCGCTCTATGGTGGAATTAAATGGGAGTTGCCCTTCACAAAGCCGTCGACCTAAACGCCGAGGCAAAAGCCCGGCTTCGTCTCGTCGCGGTGATCCACGGCGAGTGGAGGCCGGGCTTCGACCGGCCGTGGCGGCGATTCGGGTTTACAATTCCCGCGTCGATTGCGGCGTCCGCGATGCTGCTGGGTGTGTTCGCGGTGATATTGCGGCCGCGGCCGGTCGCGCTTGAACATCGGGAGGCGATCGAAGCGCGCATTATCGATATTCCACCGATAGTCGCCGCGCCGGCGGCTGACAACCAGCCGCGCCCAGCAGCGCAGCCGATTCAGCCGGCTCCGCATACGAAGCCACGGCCCCGGATGCGCCAGCGAATCGCGCCGCCAGCGATGGCGCCGCCAGTGGCATCTTCAGGGACATCGGGAATCGCGGTTCCGTCCAGCGTTCTGCATCCTGAGCCGCCGGCTGACACGGCGAACGTCGGGCAGGGGAGCGGCGGTGAGATCGGCGGCGACACTACCGGCGCCCGCGCGATATATGCACCCACGCCGGTGATCCCCGACGACTTGCGCGAGAATACGATGAACACCGTCGCGATTGCGCGCTTTCGCGTCAATGCCGACGGCTCGGTGGAAGTCACACTTGAAAAGCCAACCGCGAATCCGCGGCTCAATCAGGTGTTACTCGCGGCGCTCAAGCAATGGAAATTCTTTCCAGCGATTAAAGACGGCGCTGCGGTCGATTCAGTATTCGAAATCAATATTCCGGTTACGATTCAATAGTGGCGCGTCCGCGCCTAGAGCGGCTTCCACCAGAATTCCATTGGAACGCGATCGGGCCCGAGCAGGGCGCGGCCCATTCCGAACTTGCTGTATAGCGCGCGGGCGCGAGCGTTGTCCTCGCGTACCTCGAGAGAAATCCGGCAGCAATTCATTTCGCGCGCCATTGCCTCGATGCGTTCGAGCAGCTTCCATCCGACGCCGATCCCGCGCGCCGAGGCATCGACAAATATGTCGTGAATATTGATCAGTGGACGCGCGTTAAAGGTCGAGAACCCGATGAAACAAATCGAAAAGCCGATCGGACGGCCGCCCTGGTAGGCGAGAAGGACGCGGCACGATGTATGCCCGCGCAGTCCGGGGACCAGATCGCGTTTGACCTGTTCGGGAGCCGGTGCATTCAACTCCATCGGATCGCGCATGTAGGCGTCGATCATTTCGATCAGCGCCGCCGCATGGCCGGGGTTGTCGAGGTTGGCATCGACAATCTGTACTTCGACAGCCACAGATCACAAACCCAATCTCAAGAAATCTTCTGGTCGTTCTTGTACGTCTCCTCCCAGTTCTTAAAGCCGTTGGGGTCCCATCGCTTCCACACGCCTTCACGCTTGCCGTCCTTATATTGTCCTTGTGCGGACATTTTCCCGTTGCTGTACCAGCCTGTATGGTCGCCGTCTTGAACCCCGTTGACGTAATGATCGACCGACTGCTTCTGGCCGGTCGCGTACCACAGCGTCCATTCGCCGTCCTGCTTGCCGTCGTGGTAATTTCCCTCAATCATCTTCCCGCCATCGGGATTGTAAAGGACGAATGGCCCTTCCTTCACTTCGTGGCCATCGACTACTTTTGCGCAATAGGTTTCAGAGCCGTTGGGAGGCCTCTCGCCGCGCGGCTCGGCTCCATAGGGGCATGAACCGGCCCGCCTGCAAGCAGCGGCTCCAGTCACGACGAGAATCAAAAGTGCAACTTTAAGTTTCATTGGGCGCACCCCGTAACATCCAGTCTAGCGCTTCGTACTCGGATTTTCGAATTTACCGCAATCGTATCAAGTAAAACGGGACGCATCCTCCCGAATGCATCCCGTTCTTGAAGTTCCGTCTTTGCTGGAAAAGCGGCCTCGGATCCCCGCCTCAGTTCGATCCGGTCGAGCCGAGCAGATTTCCACCCAGCGTCGCATTGCCGACGGTTACATCGCCGATCACGTTGATCATCGCCGGCTTGCCCGATTTGAACGCACGCTCCAGCGCCGGTGTGATCTGTTCGGGCGTCTCGACCTGCTCGCCGTGGCATCCCATCTCGGTAAAGATTTTGTCGTAGCGGATGTTGGGAAGCATGTTGAACGGATCGGTCCGATCCTTGAGCAGCGGCATCTGGTCGAAGTTCGGTCCCCATGAACTGTTATTCCACAGCACCACTACGACCGGCAGTTTGTAGCGCGCGGCGGTTTCCATGTCGAAGCCTCCGATGCCGAGTCCTCCGTCGCCGCTGATGACGACCACCTGCTTTCCGGGCCGGGCCAGTTGAGCGCCGATGCCCATGCCGACGCCATGGCCGACCGGCGCCAGAGGGCCGGCGTCCACCACCTGCCCCATGAACCGGCAGGTAAATGCGCGGCTCATCCAACCGGACAGCGTGAAGCTGTCGATGACGGTAGTTGCATTCTTATCGAGCACGGTGATCAAGTCTTCGCACAAGCGCGCGGGATGGATCGGCTTGCTGCTCACGACCTTCTTATTCTGTTCTTTGATCAGGTTGTCGAAGCGGGTCCGGGCTTCCCACACTTCCTTCACCCACGCCGATTCCCTGTTCTTGGAGAAATCCAACTTCAGCTCTTTAATTCGATTGATCATCTGGCGCAGCACGGTTTTCGGATCGCCGACCATCGGCAGGTCGGCTGCTCCCTGCCATCCGATGCGAGTTGGCGTCGGATCGACTTGAATGTATTTCGCCTTATCGGTCCAGGTAGGCGGTTGGCCGAAGTGTTCGCCGCTCCAGAAGCGGAAACCGATCGCGAGAATTACGTCGGCGCGGCCGGTGAACGGTTTCTTGAATGCGCCGCGAATCGCAAGCTTGTGCTCTTCCGACACGACGCCTTGGCCTGCGCGGCGTGCATAGATGGGAATGTTCGTCAATTCGACGAACTCACGCATCTCCGGACCGGCCTGCGACCAAAACACGCCGTCACCGCACGCGATTAATGGCCGTTCGGCAGCCACCAGCATCTCGATCGCCTTATCGATCTTGGATGGTTCTCCGGCCGAGCGAACGTCATCGGTGGTGAAATGGCGAGCGCCCTTGCGCTGGCGGCTTTCGTCGTCTGAGTCGTAGAGAATGTTCTGCGGAATCTCGAACAGTGCCACGCCTTGTGGCGGCGAAATCGCCTCGCGAAATGCCGAGCGAAGATCGAACTGGATCGAGGACCAGTCGGTGACCCGTTTGGTGAACTTCGAAAAGCTCGCGACCACGTCGGAACCGTAGGCCTCTTGGAAGGAACCCAAATGGTCTTCGGTGTTTGGATGCTGCCCGGAGATGCAAACGACGGCGCTGTTGGTCAATCCGGCCACGCACAGTCCGGTAACCGCATTGGTCAAGCCGCAACCTGCGGTTACCATGCAAACGCCCGGCTGGCCGGAGGTCCGCGCATAGGCGTCGGCGGCATAGGCCGTGGCCTGTTCATGGCGCATATGAATCAGCTTGATCTCGTGGGATCGTAACTGCGCCAAAATTGGAAAAAGATGTCCGCCGTTGATCGAGAAGCAGTACTTGACGCCGTTTTCCTGCATCACGCGCGCAATTAATTCGCCGCCGTCAGCTCGTGCCATTGAATCTCGCTCCTTGATGGAAAAGTCCCCGTGTATGGGGACGGCTGGCCGGAATCCTTGCACATTGCGCGCCCCGCGAAAAGCGCGCAGCAGCAGCATGTGAGAGCCGGTTCGCGCTAAAGGGTTGATCGTTTTCGCCAATCCTGTCACCTTGAGCCGTCCCGCATGGTTTGTGTGATGACGGAGCGGAGGTGGCGGGCGGAAGAAATCAGGATGCGGCGCGTTCTCGCTATCATATTTTTGTTCGCTGTTGCGCTGGCGATTCAAACTGCCACGGCGGATGCAATCGACCTGACTTCGCCCGATACTTGGCCGTTCATACCGGTCCCCGTCGCGGCGACCGATCCGAACGGCGGGGTCACTTATGGCGTGATGCCGGTCAAATTGTTCACTGACAGCAACGATCAGATCACCAGTATTCTCGCCCCGGACTTTACGCAGAACACGACGTTGGGTCCGGGCGGCGATTTCCGGTACCTGTCGTATCCGTCATCCGACACCCAGTGGTATGCGACCGCGGGGTTCCAATGGAAAATTGCCCGCGATGTCGACTTGGACTTTCAGACCGGGCGCGAGCACAAGAAATGGTGGTCATTCGAAGGCCGCTTCTTTTTCGAGCGCGATCCGACCGAGCGGTTTTTCGGGCTGGGCAACAAATCCTCGCAGGGCAACCAGACCAACTACACAACCGAACAGCTCTACTTCGAAGGGATGTTCGGGATTAACGTAACCGAAAATCTCCAGTTGTCGATCACCGAACGACCGCGTTATGTCCGAATTCTGCATGGCGGCTTCGACCTGCCTCAGATTCACGAAATTTTTCCACAGCAGAAAGGTATCAATGGCGGCAGCGAATTGTTGAATCAATTCATGATCCAATACGACACCCGCGATGCTATCGATATTCCCCGCGCCGGCGGGTTGGCGCGCGTTTACTATGGTGTTGCCGACCGCAGATTCGGAAGTTCGGTATCCTACAACCGCTTCGGCGGGGAGCTACGCCGTTATCTCACGCTCAATAATCGAGTCACCTTCGCCGGTCATTTGTTCTGCGAATATCAGGCGGTTGGCGGGAACTTTCCGCAATTCGTCACGGTGTTCAACTCGAAGCGCGACACGTATCACACAGTCAGTGTTGGCACCGGCGGCGAAATGCCTTTCTGGTCGGCTGCACGGTTGGGTGGCGAGGAATCCATCCTTACCGATCAGGAACCGCTGCGCGGCTATGGCGCGGGCCGCTTCGTCGACAACGACCTCGTCGTCGCAAACATGGAGATGCGCACGCGCATCTGGGATTTGAACATGCTCGGCACGCACGGAATCCTCGAGCTCGCCCCGTTTGCCGAGGTTGGGCGCGTGGCGCATTACATGGATTTTAACCCGCTCAGCCAGCTGCATCCCGTCGGCGGGCTGGGCGTCCGCGCAATCGCGATGCCCTTCGTTGTCGGCTATGTCGACATCGGATGGGGCGGCGAGGGTGCGGCCGTCTTCTCCGGCGTCAATTATCCATTCTAAAGTTTCGTCGCTCGGTCTTTTAGCCGCGCTAAATTTCCCTGGTCGTCAATATTACACTATTTGACAGGAATCTGCCAAAAATGTAATATGACTGGGTGCTCAAGCCTCGCTCCGTAATTCTCGACCTTCTCTCTCCGCGCGGACGCGTCCCGATGCCCGCCCGCGCGATTGTCGCCGCATGCGATCTTTTCGGCATCGACTCCAACCGCGCGCGCGTGACGATCGCCCGGCTGGTTGCGCAGGGACGCCTTGAGCGGGCGGGGCGGGGTGCGTATGCGCTCACGCGCGCGGCCGAAACCGTGAATCGCAACGTGCGGACCTGGCCGGAAATCGGCCAACTGCAACGTCCGTGGACCGGCGATTGGATGATCGTTCACATGAAACACCGGCCGTCCTCCCGCGATCGCGAATCCACTGCACGCGCGATTCGCTTCGCGCGGATGATCGAGGCCGCGCCAACCGTCGCCGTGCGTCCGGACAATCTCCACGTCTCCGATTTCGAGTTGCGCGAGACGCTGGTTGGAATGGGCCTGCGGGTCCCGTTCTTCATCACGCGCGGCACCGTCGATGCCTCCGCGAGCCTGGAGTTCGCAACCAAGTGGCCGGTCGATGCGTTGCGCGCCGAATACGCGCGGCTTACCGCGCGTTTGGAAGCGAGCCTTGCGCGCTTGAACAAGATTCCTTTTAAGGACGCGCTCGTCGAAACCTTCACGCTCGGCGGCGAGGCGGTTCGCGCGCTGGTGCTCGATCCGCTGCTGCCCGATGTGATGATGCCACCGTATGAGCGCAACCTTTTGCTCGAAATGATGAAACAGTATGACCGGATGGGACGCACGATGTGGCGGCGCTTCATGGCGCCCTTGGCGAGCCCCGAAACATCCGACTTCGCCCCGATCGAAACGGCGGCGTTTGCGGCCGGCGAGCCGGCACACTTGCAGAGGGAGGAATAGCCTCGATGATCTACTCGACCACGGACACGGAAACTTGGACCGATCAGGATGCGCAGCGCGACGAAAGTTCCGGAAATGAAAGCCGCGCGATGCGAATCAAGCCCGACGAGTTGAAAGAGCTCTATGCGATCGACACGGTGAAGTCTCTCCGGCCGCTGGTGCTCACCTGGGCGCTAATCGTTGCCGCAGTCTCCATCGCGCTGTGGAGCCACAGCATCATCGTATGGATACTCGCCGCGATCGTTGTCGGCCGCTCGCAGCATGCGCTCGCCGTCCTGATGCATGAAGCGGCCCATTTTCGCCTGCTCGACAATCGCCGATGGAACGATCTCATCGGCCAATGGCTATGCGCGTTTCCGGTCAACAGCGATCTGTACCGCTACCGCAAAGTCCATCTGCGCCATCATAAGTACCTGCTCACCGATCGCGATCCCGATCTGTCGCTCTCGCGCGCCTATCCGGTGACGTGGGAGAGTTTCCGCCGCAAACTGATTCGCGACGCCACGGGGCTGTCCGCGATGGTGATGCGAGGGTATGTCGAAGTGGACAGCAAAGGTCGCAACCGCCCGACGCTAAAGTACGTGAAGATGCGGATGGTGCGGCAGCGGATTCCGCGCATGGCGCTGGGTTTCGCGATTATCGCGGCGCTGTTCTATGTCGGCCTTGGATGGGCGTTTATCGCGCTCTGGATGATCCCGCTGTTCACCGTCAATCAGGTGATTCTCCGGGTGCGCGGAGTCCTGGAACATGCGGGCGTGCCCGATGCTAAAGACGGATTGCGCAACGCGCGGACGATCGTTTCGCACAATCCATTTATAAAATTCATGATCGGCCCCGCTCATGTTGCCTATCATCTGGAGCATCATCTGTTCCCCGCCGTGCCGGATTACAATCTGCCGCGATTGCATGCCGCCCTTGCGGCCGATCCTCGCTTCGCGCGCGCGCTGGTGCAGAACAGTTATTCCGAGGCGATGCGTGACGTGATTAAGCCGGCGCAAGCCGCGGCAACGATGGCGGCATAGACGAGAAGTAGCCGCGAAAGAGAAAGCAGGCCGATGCGAAAACCAAACTGGGTATCGCGCTCTCTGTTTTAATCGGAAGGGAAGTTTGAAATCCTTAGAGAGACTCAGGACGGGCTCTCGTTGAGGTTTCGAGAGAGGATTAAGTCTGCTCGCCCTTTTCCTTGACGCCTGTCGCGCGACGGGCGATAATATCTCTGGATGGGCATTCGTTCGATCCGGCACAGAGGCTTGCGGCGGCTTTACGAAGGCGGCGATGGCCGGGAACTTCCGGCAGCCCTGGTGGAGAAAATCTCCGACATTCTTTTGGCGATCGACGAAGCTATGCAACCGCAAGAAGTCGGATTATTCCCCGGCTGGCGGTTGCATCCGCTGAAAGGGGAGCTAAAGGGGTTTTGGAGCGTAACAGTGAGCGGAAATTGGCGAGTGATTTTCCGGTTTGAAGCAGGAGATGCATTCGAAACCGATTTTATCGACTATCACTGAAAGAGGCGTTGGAAATTATGGCGATGAAGAATCCTCCGCACGTCGGCGGCTTAATCCGCCGGCAGGTGATCGAGCCGCTCGGACTGACGGTGACCGAGGCGGCGAAAGCTCTCGGCATCGGGCGGCAGGCGCTTTCGAGCCTGCTGAACGGAAAGGCCGCCCTGACCAGTGAAATGGGCCTGCGCATCGAGAAGGCATTCGGGCCGAAAATGGAGCATCTGATGCGAATGCAATTGGCATTCGATTTGGCTCAGGCGCGAAACGAGGAACGGCATGTCAGCGTAAAGCGATACGTCGCGAAAAGATTTGGAACTGACCGGGGCGGTTCGGCAAAAAAAACACGCAGCGCATCCATGGCGTAGCGAGAGCCCAACTCCGAACGAGAGAGGAGTTTCCTGCGGTAACCTTCGCGAGTCCAGCGGTCTCGCTAGATCATTTTTCGTCTGCGTGCAGAGAGGTCTTCACATTGAATTGATATTTATTGCCGCAATCGACGGCATCCAATTTCCATCCGTCCTGCGTTTTCACCATCAGATAGCGCAAGCCGGCGTTCGGATCGTTCGGCCATAAGTATGTAATAATCGCCTGATCGCCCTGGGCATGGGTCGTGCGGTACAAGTAAGTTTCCGGCACGTCCTGCGCGCATAAAACGACATCGAAATCGATGTTGCAAACCTCGCCCGTGTAAACGCCGCCGCATCCCTCCGCGATGTCCTTCTTTCCCGCTTCAGCCCATGCCTTCAACAGGGCGGGCGTAAAATATTTGGAATAATCCTTCCCTTTCTTTTTCGCGTACCCGGGGCGCTGAAGGACGAAATCCTGCATATTTCCGTTGGATGCGTTGTCAAGGCGCAAGATATTATCCAGCGCCTTCTCCGCGGACGTTTGCGGACGATGGTATAGCTTCTTATCGGCGGATTTGTCCGCGGCCCACGCCATTGGTGCAGCCAGAAGAATAACAGACAACAAAATCAAAAAGCGCGTCTTCATTTGAATGCACCTTATCGCTCATTTAGGATCGAAAAATTGAAGCGGCCCTATGAACCTACCATGTCAGTACCCTTACACTCCGAGACCTTCGTCGATTGCTTTAGAATTCGGTGCGGGTGTTGGATGGATAGCTGTGAATGCACTTCTATGCGGTTGCCATCCCCACACGATCAGCGTTGTGTTCGGCCTCCTTCCGATCATAGGCGGGTTGCTTATGATTCTAGATCGGCTTTTCTCCAAGCGGTCTCTTGTGCTGGGCCTTGATGCGATTATGGTGCCCAAGGGCCTCCTTCGGAAGCGAATAGATCGGATTCCATACGCGAGCATCGAATCTGTCAGGGGATGGAGATTTATTTGGTCGCTCTACGTTCTCCAAATCGCTACAAACCATGGAACGTTCGATGTTCTCTCTTGGATGCTCCCTGACAACGACAGTTATGTCGCCGTTGGAAATTTCTTGTACTCGCGAATTGCAGATAAAACTCCGACCTCGATTAAATGATTTTCCGCAGCGGATATTATCACTTAATTTAGCCGGGAATTCCATTTTGCCGCTCCGATCCAAATCCGCCTTATAAACAGAACGGCCTTCTCCAGCAAGGTCTTAGCCGGGTCTGGGCTACTGCCTTTCCAGCGCGTCGCGCAATCCTGTATTGACAAACAACCATACAAAAATACATCCTAAACCTAGATGGTTTTCGGAGCTGCCGGATTCGACTGGGATGGCGCCAACCGCGCCAAATGCCAGAAGCACGGCGTCACGATCGCGGCTATCGAGGCGATGTTTCAGAAACCGATAGCGGTCTTCCCCAACCCGCGCCACTCCCGAACCGAGGAGCGGTTTATCGCGATTGGCAAGGACGAGGATAGCCATGCCGTTCTGGCGGTGTTCACGATGCGCACGCGTGATCTACGGACGCTCATCCGCCTAATCAGCGCCCGCTATATGCACAAGAAGGAAGTTGAGCACTATGAAAAAGAAGCTGCCAAGATTAAAGACCGATAAAGCGGCCGAGCGGTTTATCGACGCGGCCGACCTGACCGCCTACGACCTGTCGGGGATGCGGACGGTCCGGTTCGAGTTTCAGGCCAAGACCGCGCGCGTCAACATGCGGATTCCGGGGCCGTTGCTCAAGGCCGTTAAGGGATGCGCCGCGCGGGCGAAGATGCCCTATCAGCGATTCATCCGCCAGGCGCTTGAGTCGGCGGTCCAGGAACGCAAACGGGCGTGAGCAGGCGCCGGCGCCTGCACCCAAGTCAGGATTCCTTGATCGTCTTTTCCCGGTGTCCCCCGGCGCGGTTCTGTCGTCCCAAGCGAAGCCGAGGGATCCCGATGTCCGCTCCGCTCGCTGTCATTCCCGCGCGTGGCTGCCGCGCGGGAATCCCGGATTCCGCCTTTCCTCTCATGTCATCCTGAGCGAGCGCTGCGCGAGTCGAAGGATCTCGCACGCTAAGCGCGGGCAACCGCCGGCTCGCTAAAGGCCGCAGTTGCGGACGGACGCAAACTGTTTATGAATGATAGCAGGATGGGCGATGGGCAAATGTCTCAGCTCGTGTATCTCGATACAAACGTCTTCGACAACCTGATCAAGAAGGAGGGTGGTGTCACCGAGGCCGACGAGGAGCGATTGCGCGCGTGATCGCCCTCTCCCGCATAAGCAGCGAGCGAGGGAAATAGGGAGGAACGCGCTGCGCGCGGCATAGAGAGGCGAGGGGCATTAGGAACGGACGCACCGCGATGCGCCCCTACCGTATTCGGAAGCGGAAAAAGTTCGGGATTCCTCGCGCGGCAGCCACGCGCGGGAATGACACGAGGAAAGAATCGGACTGGCTTTGGCCCCCTTCCCGAAAACGGCGTCTCGCCGTTTTCGGATGAGCAAACGGGAAGCGCGAAACCTGCGTGAGGTTTCGCGCTTTTGTGCCTGCCTGCCTCCGGCCTCCGCCGCTTGACGGGATGATACCGCGCGTGGCGTGATTTCATTGTGGCGATCCGCAAGACCGAACGATCCGGGATGCTCACCGCGGCGGAGGCCGCCGATCAGCTCGGCGTCAAACTCGGCACCATTTATGCCTATGTCAGCCGCGGGTGGCTGAAGAGTTACCGGCGCAGGGTGGGGCGCCAAGCGTTATACCGCCGCGCCGATATCGATGCATTGCGGGGCGTCGTCTCAGCGGAGCCGGGACGGCGCGGGCGATCGCTCCCGGCGGCATCGACGTGGGTGACCGTCGCGCAGCCGCGCGGAATCGATGCCGGCGCTCCCGGCGTCATCGTCGCCGAATCGGCGGTTAGCAATATCGTCGAAGGCAAGCTTGCCTATCGCGGATATCCAATAGAAGAGGTCGTCGAGCACGCGTCGTTCGAAGAGACATGCCTCCTGTTGTGGAATGGCGAACGGCCGTCGGCGGAGGAGGCGCGCGAACTGATGGCCGAAATCGACGGCGCGCGGATGCCGCCGCCGGTTGCGGCGGCATTGGCGGCCGCTGGTTACGATGCGCCGCCGCTGCTGCGGCTCGCGGCGATGATGCCGGGACTGGCGGCATGGGAGCTCCGGCAGCCGCAAGATTCGCCAATCGATCGGGCAGAGCTGATCGTATCGCAACTTCCGCTGGCGCTGGTTCCCACCGGCCAAAAATTACCGCCACCAACTCTTCCACCCGGGATGGCGGGGAGGTTATTGCGCTGCGCAAACGGCGCGGAGGGAAGCGAGTGGGAGGCGGCGGCGCTCAACCGGGTGCTGGTCGCATGCGCGGAGCATGAACTGAACGCTTCGACATTCGCGGCGCGCGTAGTCGCGAGCACGGGAGCCGATCTTTTCGCCGCGGTGCTGGCCGCGCTCTGCTCGCTGTCGGGGCCGATTCATGGCGGCGCATGCGACCGGATCGCGGCGATGTTCAAGGAACTGGAAGCGGGCGCGCGGCTGGACGGATGCCTAAACGCGTTTACGCGGGAGCATCGGTTACCTCCCGGCTTCGGCCATGCGATCTATCCCGGCGGCGATCCGCGTGCCGCGCTGCTCAAGACGGTTGCGGAATCGATTGGGAAGCATCGCGGGGCGCGGCTGTTCGAGATCGCACAGCGGGTGGAGGCGGCGGTATGGAAGCGCGAGCGGCTGCGTCCCAACCTGGACTTCTATTTGACGGTCAGCACGCTGATGCTGGGGTTTCCGCGCTCGCTGCCCGCCGCGATCTTCGCGATCGGGCGAGCGGCGGGATGGATCGCGCATGCGCTGGAGCAGTACGCTGACAACCGGTTGATTCGCCCGCGAATGCGTTATCGCGGCGCACCGCTTCGGCATTGGACGTAATTGGGCCTGCACAGGGAGGCATCGCCGTGAAAGATGGATTCAAGATCGCCGACGTCGATACGCATCTGATGGAACCCGCCGATGCCTTCGAGCGGTTTATCGATACGCGATACAAATCGGCGGCGCCGCGTCCGGGCAAAGCTCCGGGCTCCGGCCGCCGGACATTCCTGGTCGAGGGCGAGCCGTTCACGCGCGAGCAGGGAAAATATCCGATGGCGGCGCCGGCGTTCCTTGCGGCGATTCACAAGGCGATGCAGCGCTTCGAGCGCGCGGCGAAAACGGGATTCAGCCCGGAGAGCCGCATCGCCGACATGGACGAAAACGGCGTCGATGTGCAAATCGTCTACCCGACCGCGGGCGGCCAGATGCTGGGGCGCGAGTTCAATGACACGGGGCTCTTGGCGGCATGCTGTCGCGCGTACAACGATTGGAGTGCCGACTTTTGCTCGAAGGCGTCCGAGCGCCTGAAATGGTCGGCGATCCTGCCGATGCAGGACGTTGACGCATCGATCGCGGAGGCGCATCGCGCGGCCGGCAAAGGCGCGGTCAGCTTTTACGTCCGGCCCAACCCGGTGCGCGGCCGGACGATCTTCCATCAGGATTACATGCCCCTGTGGGCCGAGATCGAAAAGCTCGGGCGTCCGATATCCACGCATGATTCCGGCTCGGCTTCAGTGCCGTCATTCGGCGATCGAATGGATACCCATGTGACGGGACATATATTGTCGCATCCGTTCGAAGCGATGGCCGCGATGGCAGGCCTCATTTGGTACGGGGTCATCGAGCGGTTTCCCAAGCTGCGCGTGGTGCAGGTCGAGGCCGACGGCGGATGGCTCCCATACTGGCTGCAGCGGATGGAACAGCATTGGGATTTCAGCGGCAATGCCGAGCATGAATACCTCACCAAGCGGCCCACGGAATATTTCAAGAACAATTTTTGGGTCGCATTTCGCGGCGACGAACGCACGCTCAAGCCGGCGATCGAGCTTGCCGGCGACGATAATTTTGTCTGGGACACTGACTATCCGCATCCCGACGGAACGTTCCCGTGGGGCATCGGGGCGATGCTTGCGCAGCCGATCCCGGAATCGAGCAAGAGGAAAATTCTTTGGGACAACGCCGCTCGCGCGTTTGGTTTAAATTGAGCAAAATTTGGCCAAAGCGTATCCGTTGGATACACATTAGCTACTAAGCCATTGGCCAAATGCCCGCCTATTTTCGGGACCCTATTGACTATTGGTTCTGAACAGGGGAGAAATTTTCCATCCGGGAAGGATTTTTCTTTCCCGTTTCGGCGATGACATATCACAGCCGCGCGCGGCGCGGTTGAGGTGGATTGAGGCGCGGCAACTTGGGAGCCGCGATGGAGGAGGGGTTGGATATGCGAGCCAGACGACTATCCGGCACATTATTAATGATGCTCGGCATCGCGCTGATCTTTGGCCCGATGGCTGCGCGCGCGGCCGATTCGGACGGCGGTGATGCCGCCACGATGAAAGAGGTGTTGCGCGAGCTCAAGGAGCTGCGTGCGGAGCGCAAGCACGATCGCCAGCTGATCAAGACGCTTGAAACGAAAGTCGATCAGCTCGAAAGCCGCGATTCGAAGAACACGGGTGCTGCAATTCAACTGGAAAACACCAACCGCCAGTTGCAGGCGACCAATCTGGAGCTGCAGCAGACCGCCTCGCAGGTGAAGACGCTGCAGGCGAAACTCGATGAGCCGGTCAATGCCGAAGATTTCTCCGAAGCATTCGGCAAGTACCTTGGCTCGCATTCGTTCACAGTCACCGGCTCGGCCGGCGGCCAATTCGTTTACGACCAACAGAGCGGCGCAATCGACGGTATCCATCACGGGACCCAGAATTCGTTCTTCTTCGATTGGGAACCGATGATTTTGTACCGCCCGGCCGACTGGATCTTGTTTGAGGGTGTGCTGGGCGCTGGTTTCGGCAGCACGGGAACCGGCGTCGATCTGTCGACGGCGGAGTTTCAGCTGTTTCCTAACGACTATCTGACGATCGTCGGCGGGTTGTTTGATAACCCATTCGGCGACTGGTTCGAGACTCAAAGCCCAATGTGGGTGAATCGCTTTGTCACGGCGCCGCTGCCGTTCGGAGTTGAATCGGTAGTTCCGCCGGGGGACATCGGCGTGCAGGCGCGCGGCGGATTCGAATGGGGCGCTGAGGGTCAGGACTTCGACTATACCGCCTGGATTGGCAATGGCCCCGAGTTCAGTTCGAACGTGCTTGGCGCGGCGCTTGGCGGACCGGTGGCGGTCGCCAATGCGGAAAGCAACGGCAAGGCGTTTGGAACGCGGCTGCGCATTTATCCGATTCCGGTCGATAAGGATTGGGGCCGTCTGGAAGTGGGCGCTTCCACTTATGACGGCAAATGGAACGGCGGCAACTATTTCACGTCGTGGGGCGTCGATTTCAATTATCTCTACGGAAACTTCCAGACTCGTGGCGAATGGGTCTCATCGTACCGGGAGATGCCCAGCGGCTTGCCGCAGGATAATCGCCAGGGCTGGTATCTCCAGCTTGGCTACATGATGAGCGATGTCCGGGTGCCCGGTATTTCCGATGAGTTGAATAAATACTTCCAGCGCTTGCAGCCTCTGATTCGGTACTCGGGAGTCAATCAACACTTCGTTTCGCTCGACGACATCACCGGGTCAACCGGCATCGGGATGGGCGGGTTCCAGGCTGGACTGGTTCCCGACTTCGGCTTGAGCGGTTCGCCTGCCTTGTATGCGCCGCATTCGCGGGAGGTGGCACTGGCGCTGGATTACTGGTTTGCCCCATCAATCGTGTGGCAGAACGAAGTTGATTTCGAATTGCCTCGCGCGGGCGGAACTCTGGTGGCTGCCGATGGTTCAACGACTCCGGCCGGCTCGGTGCCAAACGATCATGCGTTCCTGACCCAGTTCACGGTCGGATTCTGAGGAGGCAAGACGATGCGCAAAGCAATATTCGTGATAATCATTTCAGGCCTCGTCATCGGCGCGATTGGGCGGCCTGCGTTTGCCGAGGACAACATGAGCAAGGCCGAAAAACGGGAGCTGTTCCGCAAGGGCGCCAAGCTGTGGCCGATCTATTGCGCCCAATGCCACAATCCGCGGCCACCCGGAGAGAAGGCGCCTTATGAGTGGGACCAGGTGATTATGCACATGCGGCAAATCAGCAATATGCCGGCGGCCAATGCGCGTGCGATATTAATTTACTTGAAATCGCGCTAATTGTTTAAGGGCCGGCGCGGTTGTGCGCCCCAAGCCTTGCTCGGGAGGATGAATATGAACCGGTTCTTGGCGGCTACAATGGTGTCCGCGCTGGTAATGACTCTGTCCGGTCCGGTATTGGCCGCCGACATGGCGGCCGCAAAGCAGAATTACGACACCTTTTGCGTCAAGTGCCACGGTGCGGCGGGGAAGGGCGATGGCCCCGGAGCGGCAGCTCTCAGTACGCATCCGCGGGATTTCACGGACTGTGCCGCGATGGCGAAAATTTCCGACGATACCCTTTTCAACGTGATCAAAAATGGCGGAGCATCGGCAGGGCTCAGTCCCGACATGCAGGCATGGAGCTCCGGATTCGAAGATGGCGAGATTCACGATCTAGTCGCCTACGTGCGGACGTTCTGTAAGAAGTAACGCGAATCCCCTCGCGAGAAGTGCAATGATTGACGCGCGGCCGCGCGATCTCTGGTGGTTTCGCAAAAATGTTCCCTGCCTTGACGCATGCCCGGTCAAGACCGACGCAGGGCGCTACGTTCAACTAATCGCCGAAGGCCGTTTCGCAGAGGCTTACCGCGTCGCGCGATCGCCCAATCCGATCGCTTCAATTTGCGGCCGTGCATGCGGTGCGCCATGCGAAGACGCGTGCCGGCGCGGCAAGATTGATGCGCCGGTCACGATTCGCGCTCTCAAGCGATTTGTCACCGAGCAGTTCGGCGCCGAGTCGCTGACGGCACGCGGCCTGCGCGACGCTCTGATCGGTCCGATGGGCGGTGCCAGTATCACGCCGGGCCATTCGGAGAACATTATTAGCCGCGAGGGGACGGAAAAGTCGCTCCGCAAGGTCGCAGTCGTCGGCGCTGGGCCGGCCGGCTTGGCATGTGCGAACGATCTCGCGTTGATGGGTTACAAGGTGACCGTGTTTGAGGCGATGCCGCGTCCGGGCGGGATGCTTCGGTACGGGATTCCGTCCTACCGGCTTCCACGTGACGTGATCGATTGCCAGGTCAGCGAAATCGAATCTCTGGGCGTTGAAATCCGATATTCGACTCCGCTCAAACCCGGCTTCGGCGTGCGGGAACTGAAGCGGGACGGCTACGAAGCGATCTTCCTTGCGGTTGGCGCGTCGCGGGGCCGCGCGGTTCCCATCGAAGGCGCGGATGCCGACGGCGTGATCAAGGCGATCGATTATTTGCTGAATATCAATCGCGGTTATCGGGTGCCGATAGGCGGGCGGGTGGTGGTGATCGGCGGCGGTTTGGTTGCAATCGATGCCGCACGGACCGCCGTCCGCGCGATGGCGCCCGGGGTTGTTCTGGCGAGCGATGACGAGCGGGACGTCGCAGTGGGAGCCATGCACGTTGCGGTCGACGCGGCGCGCGAAGCGATCCGGCGGGGTGCGCTTGCGGTTACGGTTGCAAGTCTGGAGGGCGAAACGGAGATGCCCGCGATGAAGTCGGCGCAGGGCCGCGAAGAGCTGGATATCGCGCGCGATGAAGGTGTGAGCTTCATGCCCGGATGGGGGCCAAAGCGCGTCATCGTAAAAGAGGGCAGGGCTGCGGGAATCGAGCTAGTGCGATGCGTCTGCGTGTTTGACGAAACCGGCCGCTTTCGCCCGCAATTCGACGAAAATGACCGTAAAACGATCGAGGCTGAAACGATCATTCTTGCGATCGGCCAGGCGCCGGACCTTTCGTTTCTGGATCCCGCAGATGGGGTTGCCGCGACTCCCGCCGGAACGCTTCAAATCGACCCGCTCACTTTGGCTACGCCGGTGGCCGGTGTTTTCGCCGGCGGCGACGCGGCCTTTCCGCCGTCGATGCTGATTACCGTCGCGCAGCACGGCAAGCTCGCTGCACGCTCGATCGATGCCTCCCTGCGGGGAGTTTCGCTTGGCCAGCCGCGATTGCACGTGAAAATTGAAGAGATGCCGACCGATACGTATCGCAGGCTTCCCAACTACGAGCAGATCGCGCGCCAGATTCCGCTGGTTCCGCTGGATCGCCGCAGCGGCATAACCGAGGTCGAATCCGGCTTGTCTGCCGAGGCCGCGCACGAGCAGGCCTCGCGATGCCTCTACTGCCACGTCCATCCGATTTACGATGGCAGCAAATGCATCATGTGCAATCGATGCGTCGATATTTGCCCCGAGCATTGCCTGCATTTCGAATCGATCGATCAAATCTCCGACCAGCGGACCGCCGACCGCGCGATGCCGGAGCCGATCGTGCGCTCCGTGTATCTTTACGACGAGGCGAAATGCATCCGATGCGGCCTGTGCGCGACGCGCTGCCCGACCTCGGCAATTACGATGGAGAGGTTTGAATTCGAGGAGACACTCGGTTGATGGAAGACGATCGAAAGGCTCGCCCGGCAAACCCCGACCCGGAACGGCGCAAGGTGCTGCGCATGCTCGGCAAGGGTTCTGTGCTGGCAGCTTTTCTTGCGCAAATCGGCGCGGCCGGGCGTGCTTTTTTTCCCAACGTGCTGTATGAGCCGCCGTCGCGCTTCAAGTTGAAGCGTCCCAGCGATTATCCGGAAGGGTATACATTCGATTCGGCCAAGCGGCTCTTCATCGTGCGCAAGGCGGATTCGTTCCATACGATTTCGGCAATATGCACTCATCTCGGATGCACTGTGCAGTGGAAGGCGGTCGAGTTCGACTGCCCGTGCCACGGCAGCCGGTTCCGGCCCGATGGCACGGTGATCGGCGGTCCCGCGCCGCGCCCGCTCTCATGGTGGCAGACGGCGGTATCGCCCGATGGATTCATCGAAATCGACACCTCGACTGAAGTCGCAATCGGCACGGAACTAATTGCCAAAACGGGAAAGGCGTAAGTCGTGCGAGAGCAACTGCGCCGCCTGTGGCGGCAGATATTCTGGGCCTGGACGCCCAACAGCGATCGCGAGGCGTCGGAGGCGATCGTAAAAAACCTGTGGCTGCACTGGTTCCCCGCCAAGATCGCTCGCGCCAGCATGGACTGGAATTACTCGTTCTGGCTGGGCACTGCGTCGGCGTCCCTGTTGTTAATCCTGACGGTGACGGGCGTGATGTTGATGTTCTTCTATGTGCCGTCGACCGAACGCGCCTATGGCAGCATCAAGGACCTCGAATACGCCGTCAGCTTCGGCCGCATCCTTCGCAATCAGCATCGATGGTCCGCGGAGGGGATGGTCGCGGTCGTATTCATTCACATGGCGCGGGTATTCTTCACCGGAGCCTATCGCGGTTCGCGCTCGATAAACTGGCTGGTCGGAATAGCACTGCTGCTCGGCACGCTGTTGCTGTCATTTACCGGCTATCTGCTGCCATGGGATCAGCTTGCGTTTTGGGCAATCACCGTCGGCACCAGCATCGCCAAGGAAGCGCCGGTCGTCGGTGCGTCGGTTCAATACATCCTGCTCGGCGGCCATGAGATCGGCCAGCAGACGCTGCTGCGATTTTACGTCCTGCATGTTTTCTTCCTACCGATTTTCGTATGGATCCTGTTCGGCTATCACATGTGGCGCGTCCGCAAGGACGGCGGGCTGGCGGCGCTGGAGCCGATGCGCATCGCGCGGATGATGCGCCCCAAGGAGACGCCGCGCACCAAGAGCTATTCGTTTTTCGGCATCACGCCGGGAACTTCAGTTGCGGTGATGAGCTCGACCGGCTTGGAGGAGGAAGACCAGGTATTTTCTTCGCCGAATCTGACGCGCCGGCTGACGCTGGTTTTTCTTGCGGTGTTCAACGTGACGCTGGCGGCGGCATTGATGTTCAACGCTCCGCTGGAGGGGCCGGCCAATCCCTCCGTGACGCCGAACCCCGCCAAGGCGCCGTGGTACTTCGTATGGCTGCAGGAGCTGGTGGCATCGACCACGATTCGCATCGGACCGATCAGCGTTAGCGGCGGATTCATCGGCGGGATTTTGGTGCCGGGATTTTTGCTGCTGCTCATTACCTTCTGGCCGTGGTTCGATCGATCGCCGCTGAAGGCGGAGGGAGTATGGTTTCCGCCGGAGCGGCGGCGGCAGAATTACACTTTCATCGGCGCGATGGTCGTAATCGTCGCGCTGATTTTCGTCGGCGTGTACCTGCGGGGCCCGTACTGGCGGATCTATTGGCCGGGGCAGGCGCGGCCGGAGATGCCGCGGCTGTACTGAAATGGCTGAGCCGCGCGAATCCTACGAAGCCAAGGATTTCGGCTGGATGGTCGCGATGTCGATCGTTCTGCTGGTGCTGGTTGGCATTAGCTACTGGCGCGAGTTCGACACCGAATGGGGAAAATATCAGGACGAGTTTCCGACTGTGCTTAGCCATTTTGGGCGGGGCGACGACGTGAAGGCATTCCGCCCCGGCATCCGTCAAATCTGGATCCCGAAAATCGGCGTGACCGATCGATGCATCACGTGTCACCTCGGCTACGAATGGTCCTCCGTATTGCCGGCCAGCATCGCCGAGCCGCTGACACCGCATTCGATGAACCCGTGGCTGGCAAAGCACGAGTTCGCGAAATTCGGCTGCACGCCGTGCCATGGCGGCGACGGATGGGCGACGACTGTCGTTGGCGGACATGAAGGCGGCAAGGGCTGGGAAGATCCGATGCTGTCGAACAAGCTTGCCGCGGAGAATGGCCTGACGCGCGGCGAGATGATGCAGATGCGATGCAACTTTTGCCATCGCCACGACGTTGCCACACCGGGAATGGATGAAATCAATATTGCCAAGGCGCTGTTCAAGAAAAAGAAATGCATCATGTGCCACGTCGTCGAAGGCACCGGTGGCGTCACCGGACCGGAGCTAACGTATGAGGGTGACAAGAATCCCGAGCTGGTGGATTTCGCGCACGTCACCGGGCCGAAAACTTTCTTCAACTGGAACGTTCAGCACCTGAAGGCGGCCGAGACTGTCACGCCCGGCTCGCAGATGCCCGACTTCAACATGCCGCCCGATCAGGCCCGCGCAATGACGCTGCTGCTACTGAGCTGGCGCCGCCTTAGCTATCCGCCTGAATACATCCCCGACCCGACTGTCGCCGCCGCCGCGATGGCCGCGATCGCAACACCGTCCGCATCGCCTTCACCGACACCGGCTGCCGCCGCCCACTAATGGCAGCGCCGTGAAGATCAACCGGCGAGCTTTTTCTTCAGAATGTCGTTGATGACTTTGGGGTTGGCCTTGCCGCCCATCGCTTTCATCGCCTGCCCGACGAAGAAGCCGTAGAGCTTGTCGCGTCCGCCGCGATATTCCTTAACCTTGTCCGGCTCGGCGGCAAGAATATTGTCGATCGCAGCCGCGATCGCACCTTCGTCGGAAACTTGCGCAAGGCCAAGCTCGGCGATGGTTGCTTCTGCGCCTTTTCGAGATTGAACCATCGCGGCGAATGCCGTCTTGGCGGCGTTCAGGCTAACCTTGTCGGCCTCGACCATTCGCAAAAGCGCACCAATCTCGGCTGCAGCAGGCGCAGCCTCCGCGATCGGCTTGTCGGCCTCGCGGACGACACGCAAAACCTCGGTCATCACCCAGTTCGCGGCGGCCTTGCGATTTTTCAGGCCGGGGATCGCCGCCTCGAAGTAATCGGCAACCTCGCGGTCGGAGGTCAGCACGGTCGCCTCGTATTCGGTCAAGCCGAGATCTTTTATGTAGCGCGCGCGGCGGTCGGTGGGCAGCTCGGGCATCGTGGCGCGCACCTGTGCGACCATCTCGGGCGGAACGATCAGCGGCGGCAGGTCCGGCTCCGGAAAATAGCGGTAGTCGTTGGCGAACTCCTTGGAGCGCATCGGGCGTGTCTCCTCGCGCACGGGATCCCACAGGTGGGTTTCCTGCGCGACCTTGCCGCCAGACTCGATAATTTCGATCTGCCGCTTGATTTCATACTCGATCGCTTTTTCGACGAAGCGAAACGAGTTGAGGTTTTTGATCTCGGTCCGGATGCCGAATTCCTTTGCGCCGCGCTTTCGCACCGAGACGTTGCTGTCGCATCGAAAGGCGCCTTCTTCCATCTTGGCGTCGGAGGCCTCGACGTATCGCAGGATTGCATGCAGTTGGCGCAGATACGCGCCGGCCTCTTCCGGCGAGCGGAGGTCGGGCTCACTTACGATTTCAACCAGCGGCACTCCGGAGCGGTTGAAATCGACCAGGCTTGCGCCTTCGGCATGAATATTCTTGCCGGCGTCCTCTTCGATATGCATCCGCGTGAGCCGGATCCGGCGCGGCTCACCGCCATCGGCGGCAGGCAGTTCGATATAGCCGCCCTTGCAGATCGGCGTTTCGTACTGGCTGATTTGGTAGCCCTTGGGAAGATCGGGATAGAAGTAGCTCTTGCGATCGAAGATCGAGGACGGCGCGATCTCGCAACGCGCCGCCAGTCCGGCGCGAATTGCAAGTTCGACCGCATGCCGGTTCAGTACCGGCAAGACGCCCGGCATCCCCATGCAGATCGGGCAGACGTTTTCATTTGGTCCGGCGCCGAAAGCTGTCGAGCATCCGCAGAACAGCTTCGATTTCGTCGCGAGATGGGTGTGGACCTCCAGTCCGATCACGGCTTCGTAAGCATCGGTGCTCATAAATCTAGTAACAGGGGCCCAAGTATTTTCCCGTGATGCGCTGCGTCATGTCCAGAGAGTAGCCGCCCTTGCCGGAGCCGTGGATGACCATCGTGCCGGCCATCTTGGTGCCGTTGTAGACGGCCTTTCCGCTGATTTTGGTTTGGCTGTCGGCGGTGGTGCAGGTGGTTGCCCAGATGACCGTGCCGCCGGTGTGTTCGAATCTATCAAAAGTGCAGTGATGGGTGGAGGCCGGTTGCGGAATCATTCGTTGCGGAGTGATGCACAGGATGTGGGTACCGCCCGCGCCGCCGCCATCGAGCCCCACCCCCGACGGCGGTGTAATTTCGCGCGGCGCAAGATGGTTTACGAGGCTGGTGACTTGAGCGGTGAATTCCCAGCGGCCGGCCTTCAAGTCTTCGGCTGAAGCACCTGATGCAATGGTGCCGGCGGCGAACATCACCGCCACGGCGCCGGCCGATATTTTTGATTTCTTCACTTCGTCTCGCTCAGTTCGACGGAGGCGGTGGTTTTGGCTGATCGCATGGGCCCAGATATTTGCCGGTGATGTGCTGCGTCATATTCATTTGCCCCCCGCCGCCCATCATCGGGCCGCCGCCGCCCATCATGCCTGAACCCATTTGGCCGACATTGGTGACAGTGCCTTCCATCGTGTCGCCGTGATAAATCGATTCGCCCTTGCTCCGCATCGCGCCGCCGCCGGGCATCTTGCAGGTGATTGCCCAAGTGACTTTGGCGCCATCGCGTTTCATGTGGTCCACTTTGCATTGATCGTTGCCTTTCGGCATCTGCGGTACCATTTGATCGGGAGTGAGGCATACGGTGCGAGTCATTTTCATTCCACCGTCCGGAGTCAGTTCGACTCCGGGAGGCAATTGGATGCCTGGCGGGGGCTTGGGCATTCCCGGCATCGACATTTCAGTGGTGTATTCCCATTTTCCGGCTTTGATATCGTCCGCCCGCACCGATGGCGCAGCCGACGCGAGCAGTAGCGCGGATAGTGCAGTCAAAGCATAAATTTCTCGCCGCTTCATGTCGTGCCTCCTGTTGTCGTTATTTTTAAGGAATTCTCAGCGCGCCGAGCGCGCGCTCATTTGGCGCAATACCAGATCCATGGCCCAATCGTGGATGCGATCGGGCAATAGCCATCGCATCGCCGCGACCGCCCACGCATCGGCGCCGACGATGTATCGGATGCGGGGGCGGCTTGCGGTGAGCGCGTGTTCAACGGCCTTGGCGACACGCTCGGCGGGAACGGCGATTTGTTCCTGTGTTTGGATAATTTTGCTCATCCGTTCGATTTCGTTCCCGTAGAGGCGGATTCCCTCTGGTGGTAGCGCATCAGTGATGTCCGTAACGAGATTGCGCGCCTTGTCCCAGATAGTGCTCTGGATTGCGCCCGGCTCGATGATTGCGACATCGATTCCCCAGGGCTTGAGCTCCGCGCGCATGCAATCGGAGAGCGCTTCGAGCGCGTATTTTGATGCGTTGTACGGGGACAGGAACGGAGTCGCCGAACGGCCGCCGATCGATGAGATGTTCACGATGCGGCCGGGTCCCCGGCGAATCGACGGCAAGAACGCCTGCGTGACAGCCAATTGCCCGACCAAGTTGACTTCGAGTTGGCGGCGAAACTCGCTGAGTGAGAGAAATTCGACCGGTCCGCCAAGCGCGATTCCGGCGTTGTTCACCAGTCCATTGAGAGGACGGTCATCGAGCACCTTGGAAATCGTTTCGGCAGCGCGTTTGATCGATGGTTCGTCGGTAACATCGAAGGTTACCGGCGTTAGCTGCGGGGTTGCGTCCTTGGCTATTGCGTCCGCATCGGCTTGCTTGCGCACTCCGGCGAACACCCGCCATCCGCGCCGATCCAAATAGAGGGCGCATGCCCGCCCAATTCCGGTTGATGCACCGGTGATCATGACAGCCCGCGCCGTGCCCGCCGTCGCCTCAACGTTATTCGTCATTTGCGCACCTTTATGCCCGCACGCGATGCGCAGTCAAGCGGACGTGCGCATCGTGGCGTAAATAAGATTTCACACTGGGGCGCTCCGTCTTCTGTTCCTCAACTTGTTTCGCACTCGGACGTGTAGGATGATTGCCGCAATTGTAGACCTACTAATCTATATATTTTCACGCTGAGGGAATGATGCGAAGCAAAGCGATTGCGGGATTGACCGCTTCAATTCTTGGCTCGATCGGATTTGTGGCCGTGGCCTCAGCCGCATCAAATCTCAGTGTTTCGCCGGGCAGCCTGACGTTCGTCGGCGTTTCACTCGGAACTACCTCCTCTCCCAAAAGCGTCACAATAACGAATCGAAGTAATTCAGCGATTTCGATCGCCCGTATTTCGCCATCGGCTGAATTCGGCCTACGCAACGACGGATGCTCAGGAAGCAGGCTCGTGCCGGGAGCGAATTGCACAGTCGGTGTCGTTTTCGCGCCGTCTCATCCGGGAACAGTTAGCGGCGAATTGGCGATCGCAACCGGTGCGCAGGGAGCGCATTCCGCAATCGCGCGAAGCGAAAATCGGCGCACGCGACGGCGCAACGGAGAAGCGGTGGAACTGACCGGCAGTGCTGGACCCGCGACCAGCGGCATCTTCGTTGCCAATCCTTATGCCGACAGCGTTACCGTCTACCCAATCGACGCGGCCGGGGATGCGTTCCCGATGGCGACGATACTTGGCAGCGCGACGTTGCTTGATTTTCCGTTTGGAATTGCTGCGGCGCCGGGCGGCCAAATTTACGTGGCAAACTATGGCGCGAACAGTGTCACGATTTATCCTGCCGGCACCAGCGGCAATACGGCGCCGATCACGGAGATCGGTGGCTCGGCCACCGGATTGGCCAATCCGGAGGGCGTTGCGGTGGACTCCGGCGGCAACGTCTATGTAGCCAATGCCGCCCCCGGCTTCGGCAGCGTCACCGTTTTCGGATCCGATGAGTCCGGCAACGAGCCTCCAATTCAAGCAATCGCCGGTGCGGCCACCGGGCTGGCATATCCGGTGGGCGTGGCGGTCGATTCCAGCGGGAAAATCTATGCGGCGAATCTGGAAGGCGGGGTCACGGGCGACGGCAGCGTCACGGTTTATCCCAGCGGAGCCAACGGCAACGTTCCTCCGCTTTCGACGATTGCGGGACCGCTGACCCAGCTGGGGCAGCCCGCGGGAATTGCAATCGACGCCAATAACCAAATCTACGTCGTCAACAACAGTTGCGGGCCATCCGCCAGCGGATGCATCACGATCTATGGTCCCCTTAACGGGCAGACCGGCAAGCTCGATATTGCGCCGGTAAAAACCATTGGTGGCCCGAACGCGGAGTTGAACGACATAGCAGGAATCGCTGTGGACGGGGCCGGGACGATGTATGTCACGAGTTTTTCCGATCCGGGCGAAATCGCCATCTACTATGCATGGGCCAATGGTGACACGCCCCCCGCAGCGCTGATCGCCGGGGGAGATACCGGGTTGCTCGCGCCGCGCGGTATCGCCGCGATCGGGATTCGGCCAACGCCGACCGCCACGGTCACGGCGACTGCGACCGTAACCGCAACTGCGACGGCGACGGTCACCGCGACAACAACCGCAACGGTAACAGCAACGCTTACGGCGACGGCCACCATTACCGCCACGTCAACGGCGACCACCACAGCGACCGCCACAGTCACAGCTACCGCGACGACGACTCGCACCGCGACCGCGACGGCGACTTCCACTTCGACTACGACGGCAACCGTCACCGCCACCCCCACGCGGACCGTGACGGCAACGCCGACTGTGACAGTCACCGCCACGCCGACTGCGACGACGACTTTCGCTCCGCCGTTCCTTTACGTCGCGAATTTTTCCTCCAAGACGATGACTACGTACCCGCCCCAGATGAATTGGAGCAATCAGCCATTGACCAATCTGGCCAGCTCGGGGAATCCGGGTGGCGTCGCGGTGGATGGCACCGGAAACATTTACTTGACCAATTGCTTCGGGTTCGGATGCGGCGGTACCGCAACGCCTGACAGCATCACGGTCTATCCGCCCGGGAGTTCCGGGGCCGTTGCGCCGTCCACGACGATTAGCGGCGCCTCGACCGCGCTGAACCGGCCGTTCGGGATCGCGTTGGACTCCGGTGGGAATATTTATGTGGCTAACCGCAACGGCAACAACGTCACCGTCTACCCGTCCGGCAGCAGCGGGAACCAGACGCCTTCACAGAACATCAGCGGCAGCAATACTGGAATCAATGCGCCAACCGGAATCGCGCTCGATTCCAGCGGCAACATTTACGTGGCGAATTGTTGGAACGGATGCGCCGCTACAGGGCCCGACAGCGTTACAATCTACCCGAACAGCGCGAACAACAATGCTTTCCCGACCGTGACGATCGCCGGGACAAACACCGCCCTGCAAGTTCCGGAAGGTCTCGCGCTCGATTCAAGCGGGAATATCTACGTCGCGAACGAGACGGCCAACAGCGTTACGATCTATCCTCCACTTGCAGGACTCGCAACGCCGGTAGCGAACCCGACACCCATTGCGACCATAAATGGCGCGAATACGAATCTGAACAATCCGTTCGGCGTCACGCTGGATGCGGGCGGGAATATCTACGTATCCAATCTGAGCGGCAATACCATTACGGAATATCCGCCGCTCGGGACGATCTGCCCATCCCCTCCGTGCAACCCGGTCAACCAGACGCCGAGCTTTACCGTCGGCGGGGGCTTTTCGAATCTGGGAACACCGGTGCTGATAACGATCGGGCAATAGGATCCGGCTGGGGCGGAGAATCAGATAACCGGCGGGCGGGATTTGATTGCGCCCGAGCGTTCCCACGCGTCGCCGGCGCGGAGGATCGATTCCTCGCTGAACGGCGGACCGATCAGTTGCATCCCGATTGGCAGATTTTTCGCGTCGTAGCCGCACGGCATCGCCATTCCGGGCAACCCCGCAAGATTTACCGATATCGTGAAGATGTCCGACAGGTACATAGTTAGCGGATCGTCGGTCTTCTCGCCGAGCTTGAATGCCGTCGCCGGTGCAACCGGAGTGAGAATCAGGTCGCATTTTTCAAACGCGCGCTCGAAATCGCGGCGAATCAGCGTGCGGACCTTCTGTCCCTTCAGGTAATAGGCGTCGTAGTAGCCGGCCGACAGCGCGAAGGTGCCGAGCATGATGCGGCGCTTTACCTCCGCGCCAAAGCCGCGCGCGCGCGTCATCTCATAGAGTGCGATGGGATCTTCCGCGTTGACGCGCAGGCCGTAGCGGATGCCGTCGTAACGGGCCAGGTTCGCGCTCGCTTCCGCAGTGGCGACGAGATAATAGGCGGCGACAGCATAGCCGGTATGAGGCAGCGAGACATCGACGGCGGTGGCGCCGAGCGACTCGAAATTCTTCAGTGCGGCGCGTACGGACTGCTCGACTTCGGGCTGCATTCCCTCGACGAAATATTCCTTCGGCAGGCCGATACGGAGGCCCTTCACATTGCCGATCAGCGCCTGTTCGTAGTCGGGGACCGCTCGCGCCGAGCACGTCGAATCGCGCGGGTCCTTGCCGGCCAGCGTGCGCATCAGGATTGCCGCGTCTCGTACCGTCTTTGCGAACGGGCCGACTTGATCGAGTGAGGAGGCATACGCGATCACGCCGAACCGGCTCACGCGGCTGTAGGTCGGCTTGATTCCAACCACGCCGCAGAACGACGCGGGTTCGCGAATCGAGCCGCCGGTATCGGTGCCGAGCGAGCCAAGGCATTCATGGGCGGCGACGGCCGCGGCGGAGCCGCCCGACGACCCGCCGGACACGCGCTCCAGGTCGCAGGGGTTAAGCGTCGGGCCGAACGCGGAGTTCTCGGTGGAGCTGCCCATCGCGAATTCGTCCAGGTTGGTTTTTCCGACGAACACGGCGCCCTCGGCGCGCAATCGCTCGATTACGGTCGCATCGAATGGCGGAACGAAATTTTTCAGAATCTTGGAGGCGCATGTCGTGCGCACCCCTTTGGTTGCATAGATGTCTTTGATGCCGAGCGGGATTCCGCACAGCGCCGGAGCGTCGCCCTTGGCGAGGCGGCGGTCGGCGTCCTCAGCCTGTTTCATCGCTTCGTCCGCGCAGACGGTAAGGAACGCGCGCAGTTTGGGATCGATCGCCTTGATGCGATCCAGGCAATCGCGCGTCAAATCGGCGGCGGTAATCTCGCGCTTTTTCAGGCGCGCCGCCGCGTCCGCGATCGTGAGCCGGTTCAGTTCAGATGCCATCGCGATGCTGTGTCCGTTACTCGATGATTTTGGGGACCTTGAAGTAATTTCGATCGCGCGCGGGCGCATTTGCCAGCATTGCGTCAGGCGCAGGATGGTTGGTCACTTCATCCGCGCGCATCGCGGTGCCGATATCGCCGACCTGCGCGGTGGGTGGAACATCTTTCGTATCAAGCTCGTTCAATTTTTCGACGTAGCCGAGCATCTGCGACATGGCGGAGCGCAATTGCTCCTCTTCGCGCGGGTCGAGTTCCATACGTGCCAGCCGCGCCACGTGGCGTACCTGTTCCAATGATATTTTTGTCTCAGCCATCGTTCCTGCGCAGCCCCGTCGTGCCGATTACGGCCTGCGCATCGTAACATTCCACGCATCGCATGTCAGGTGAAGGGCGTCAGTTGGTGGTGGACTGATTTGAGGCCTAGTGGCCGGATTTGAATCCGTTAGTGGCCTAATTTCCCTTAAGGCGCGGATCGTCCATATCGACGCATTTGGCAGACCTGGCCTGCCGTATCTTTTCAAGGTCGGAAATTGTCATTACCACTACCTCTGAATCCTGATTCGCTTCGGCTGCGGTTACAAGCTTTTGCAGAGCTTCCTCGCATTCGCGAGCAGAATCGAAAGTGCCCTGCTTCACCCAATTCGATAGCGGGGCCTTAGGATCGGTCAACGTGAAATCGCTCACAGAGTTGTTAGAATTCTGAATCAATGGTGGCAGCATCAAGTACCACCCCACAAGGGCGATAGAGGCGGTGTGGCGGAGGTTCATGCGCCAATTATCGATCGCTTGTATCCGAAGCGAAAGGCTCGGTCGAGCAGGCGACGGCGGTCATCCGCCAGCGAACTCTTTCCGGATTCTCTCGCCGTCGGCATCCAGCTCAGGCGCGGCGGGACGAGTTGCCGGATCATCATAGCCGGCGATTTTTAGCGGATTCCCCGGCATTTTGATTCCACCCGCCTCGATAATCATATTGCGCGCCATCGTCTGCGGATGCTCGATCGCCTCCGCAACCGTATGGATCGGACCGCATGGCACGCCTGCCTTGCGGATTAGGTCGAGCCAATGACTAGACGGCTTGGTGACAAACACGGATTCCAGCGCCTGCTTGAGCGCGGCATGATTGGCGGTGCGATCGGTGTTGGTGGCAAACAATCGGTCGCCGGCCAGGCCCGGCATGCCGATCGCTTCGCACATCCGCTTAAACAGTTCGTCGTCGCCGGCGCATATGATGAAGGCGTCGTCGGCCGAGCGGAATGTATCGAAGGGAGTAATGAACGGATGGCGATTTCCAAGGCGTTCCGAGATTCTGCCGGCCGCAACGTATTCCATGACCCCGTGCTCCAGCAGAGTGAGCATGCTATCGAGCATCGCAACGTCGATTTTGGCCCCCTTGCCGGTGCGCTCGCGTGCGTAAAGCGCGCTGGCGATCGCGGCGAAGCCGAACAGGCCGGCGGTCAGGTCCGCGATTGAGGTGCCGACTCGCGTCGCCGGGCCGTCGTGAAAGCCGGTCACGCTCATAATTCCGCTGAATCCCTGGATAACGGTGTCGTAGGCGCGGTCCTGACTGAGCGGACCGGTCTGGCCGAAACCGGAAATCGACGCGTAAATCAGGCGCGGATTTATCGCGGACAATTCCGTGTAGCCCAACCGCAGCCGATCCATTGCGCCGGGCCGGAAATTCTCCACGATTACGTCGGCATGGCGAACCATCGCGATTAACAGTTTTCGATCGTCGTCGTTGCGGAAATCGAGCGCGATACTCTCCTTGCCGCGATTGATGAAGCTGAAATAGACCGACTTGCCGTTCAGGAATGGACCGAACTCACGGGTGTCATCGCCAATTTTCGGGCGCTCCACCTTGATCACTCGCGCGCCGAGATCGGCGAATAGCCTTGTGCAAAACGGACCGCACAGGACGTGAGAGAGATCGAGGATCGTCAATCCTGCGTACGGGCCGGTGTTCAACTTCGAATGGTCGGTTGGCATTGTGGTCCTCCCCTTTGTAGTTGGCGTAACCTGCGTCGCGCCGCTCCGCCGTGCTGGCCGAATTCGCCTCATGCAATGTTTGAGCCGCAGGCGGGCCGAGAGTCAAGCTCGCGAATGATGGCGACCGCCCGAGGTGGGCGGGATAGCGCTTGCGACGGCCCAGCAGTACCTCTAGCCTCGGAGCGGGTCGTCTCGCGAGGGAGTGGGGCGTTGATTAAGATGAAGCGGGCACGGGCCGCGATTCGCCGGGCGGCCGACTGGCTTGGCACGATCGGCAAGCCGGCGCCTTTGGGACTTCGGGGCGAGCGTGCGGCGGAACGGTATCTTAAGCGCAAGGGCTATAAAATACTCGCGCGGAATTATCGCGCCGCCGGCGCTGAAATTGATCTGATCGCGATGGACGGCGCCACGATCGTGTTTATCGAGGTGAAGACCCGCCGGACAATCGCCGCCGGGAGCCCGGCCGAGGCGGTCGATGGCCGCAAGCAGGAGCACATTCGCCGGGCGGCCGCGATATTCGCGGCGCGCAATCGCGCGCAGGATTGCCCGATGCGCTTCGATGTGGCGGCGATCCGCGCCGACGGGGATCGCATGGAGATTGAACTTTTGAAGGACGCATTCTGAATGTTGGACATTAAGTTAATTCGCGAGCAGCCCGATTTGGTGAAGGCGGAACTCGCCAAGCGGGCGGTCGAGCCGGCCGAAGTCGATGCTGTTCTTGCCGCAGACGAAAAGCGCCGCAAGCTTCAATTCGAGCTCGATGAAATTCGAGCGGAAAGAAAGCGCCGCTCCAAGGAAGTCGGCAAATTGCCTCCCGAGGAGCGGCAGGCCGCGATCGCGAAAATCCGCGAGGAGGAAGCGGCCGAAGCGAAGGCTGCGGCCAATCCCGATGCGCAAGGCGCTGCAGGCATCAGTGCAGGTGTATTGACGGCGCAAAATCTGGCGCAGGCGGAGGAGCAAGTCCGCGCGCTGGCGCTAATGCTGCCGAATATTCCCCGTCCGTATGTGACCGTAGGCAAGAGCGAGGCCGACAATCGCGTCATCAAGACCGAAGGCAAGCCAATCGAGTTCACGTCGTTCAAGGCGCTTCCGCATTGGGAGATCGGCGAGAAGCTCGGAATCATCGATTTCGATCGCGGCGTGAAGCTGTCCGGCACGCGATTTTATGTCCTGATGGGATTGGGAGCTCGGCTGGAGCGCGCGCTAATCGCGTGGATGCTGGACATCAAAACGAAAGAGCAGGGCTATCTCGAAATCATTCCGCCGCTGATGGTCAACAGCGCGACAGTCACCAGTACGGGTCATCTGCCTAAGAACGCCGACACGATGTATCACGACGCCGAAGAGGACTACTGGTTCATCCCGACCGCGGAGGTCCCGCTCACCAGCCTCTATCGCGATGAGATTCTCGACGAGGCGCGCCTCCCAATTTATATGACGGCATACACGCCATGCTTTCGGCGCGAGAAGATGTCGGCGGGCCGCGACGTTCGCGGCATCAAGCGCGGCCATCAGTTCGACAAAGTCGAGATGGTCAAGCTGGTCCGCCCGGAAACCTCTGACGAGGAATTCCACAAGATGGCCGAGAACGCCGCCGAAATCTGCCGGCGGCTGGAGATTCCGTTTCGCGTCGTCGAACTGTGCACGGCGGATTTGAGCTTCGCCAGCGCCGTCACCTACGACCTTGAAATGTGGGCGCCGGGCTCGAATGAATGGCTCGAGGTCAGTTCGGTGTCCAACTGCACGGACTTTCAGGCGCGCCGCGCGCAGATTCGTTTCCGCCCGGCCAAGGGCGGCAAAGCGGAACTGGTGCATACCCTGAACGGATCGGGGCTGGCGCTGCCGCGCACCGTGATTTCGATTCTCGAAAATTATCAAAACGAGGACGGCAGCGTGACGATCCCAAAGGTATTGCGGCCATATTTGGACGGCATCGAGCGAATTAACCAGCCTTGAGCGCCTCCAGAGAGCTGAAAAACCTTAACATTTTCAAGCGTAATTCACGGTTAGAATGCTATTCACGGCGACTTTTGGTCGCCGTAACATTACCGTAACAATTCATCACTAGAATATCTGCGACGGATGCCCCCTAACGATATTAGGGGAGGGACTCAAATTTTAAGGGAAGTACGTCGCTTGTCTGAACTGGAAGGCACAGTGACCGACAGGGTCGCGGTCATTCGGCGCGAGGCTACCAAGTCACGCGCGGAAGTCCGGCTGTTTGGCGATCGGATTTTCAACGCCACGACCTACCTGTTGGCGATGGCGATATTGGCGCTGCTGGCGGGACTGGCATTGTCGCTGATATTCGAGAGTATCCCTTCGATTCGTGCGTTCGGCGCGAATTTCTTTTTCTCGAGCCAGTGGGATCCGGTAAACGATCAATACGGCGCGCTACCGTTCATTTATGGCACTTTTGTTTCATCGTTTTTGGCGCTCTTAATCGCAGTTCCGCTGAGCTTGGGCGTCGCCCTGTGCCTATCAGAAATGGCGCCGGACTGGCTGAGCCATCGGCTGGGTTTTCTGGTCGATCTGCTTGCGGCAATTCCCAGCGTCGTCTACGGCTTGTGGGCGGTATTCGTGATGGGCCCGTGGATTCGCGATTACGTCGAGCCGCTACTCTCGCATCTGTTCGGTTTCATTCCGCTGTTTCAAGGGCCGAAGGTTGCGGTCGGAATGCTGTCAGCGGGCGTGATTCTGGCGATCATGATCATCCCGTATATCTCATCGGTCTGCACGGACGTTTTCCGTGTGGTGCCGCATACACAGCGTGAGGCGGCGCTGGCGCTGGGAGCGACCAAATGGGAGATGGTGAATACGGCAGTGATTCCATACGGGATGACTGGCGTTATCGGTGCAATCATCCTTGGGTTGGGCCGCGCGCTGGGCGAAACGATCGCAGTGGCGATGGTCATCGGCAATTCGCCGGAAATATCAGCCTCGCTGTTCAAGCCGGCCGCGACGCTGGCCAGTGTCATTGCAAATGAATTCGCGGAGGCCACCTCGGATCTGTACGTCTCCGCGCTGGTCGAGCTGGGACTGGTCCTGCTGGTGATGGGTATTGCGCTGAACATCGTGGCGCGTGCGCTGGTGCAGGGCGTGCGGCAGCGGCGCTTTCAGGAAGGGGCGAAGTAATGGCAGCCGCGGCAACTCCATCGCTACGCATCGCGACCCCCTATCGCTATCGCAAGATCAAGAGCGATCTGATGATGAGCGTGACGATCGCGGCGACGATCATAACACTTATCCCGCTGTTCCTCGTGCTCGGCTATCTGCTGACCAAGGGATTCGCGAGCCTGAGTTGGGCCTTTTTCACGCACATGCCGGCGCCGGTTGGAGAACCGGGCGGTGGGATGGCCAATGCCATCGTCGGCACGATAGAAGTGGTCGGGCTGGCCTGCCTGATGGGCGTGCCGGTAGGCGTAGGCGCGGGGCTGTATCTGGCGGCGAATCGATCGTCGAGATTTTCCGATTGGGTGCGTTTTTCAGCCGACGTAATGATGGGGCTGCCGTCGATCGTAGTGGGAATTTTTGCCTATGCGGTGGTCGTCCGTCCGTTCGGCGGATTTTCGGCGCTGGCCGGCTCCGTGGCGCTGGCAGTAATTATGGTTCCGCTGGTCACGCGCACCACCGAGGAAATGGTGGCGCTGGTGCCGCCGGAGCTGCGGGAAGCGTCGCTTGCACTCGGGGTGCCGCAATGGAAGACGACGCTGGCCGTGGTCGCCCGAACGGCGCTCTCCGGAATCGCTACCGGCGTCATCCTTGCGGTCGCTCGCGTGGCCGGCGAGACGGCGCCGCTGCTGTTCACGGCGTTCGGCAACCGGTTCTGGTCGACGTCGCTGATTCATCCGATTAATACGCTGACGGTCCAGGTCTACACGTACGCGATATCGCCGTTTGCGGACTGGCAGCGGCAGGCATGGGCGGGCGCTCTGGTGCTGACCGCAATGGTGTTGGCGCTGGAATTGGGCGTCCGGTGGGTCACGGGCGGGGCGGCCAAAGCGCCGCGATAATCATGGCTGAGAAATTACTAGTCAAAGGCCTGAATGCGTACTTCCACAACGTGCATTCACTGCATGATGTGAGCCTGAATTTCGACGAGAACCGCGTCACTGCAATCATCGGTCCGTCGGGATGCGGCAAATCGACGCTGGTGCGGTGCCTCAACCGCATGCATGAAGTAGTTCCCGGCGCGCGCGCTACCGGCGAAGTGCTGCTCGACGGCGAAAACATTTACGACGCTGACGTCGATCCCGTGCAGATCCGCCGGCGGATCGGAATGGTCTTCCAGAAGCCGACGCCGTTTCCGACCATGTCGATCGAAGACAATGTCGCAGCCGGGCTTACCCTTAACGGCGTGAAAACCAGCCGCGCCGAGCGCGATCAGCTGGTCGAACGGTCGCTCCGGCAGGCCGCGTTGTGGGAGGAGGTCAAGGATCGCCTGCGGCGTCCCGGCGCCAGCCTTTCGGGCGGACAGCAGCAACGCCTGTGCGTTGCGCGGGCGCTGGCCGTGGAGCCGGAGGTGCTGTTGATGGACGAGCCGTGCTCGGCGCTCGACCCGATATCGACCGCCAGAATCGAGGAACTGTTACTCGAATTAAAGTCGGCGTACACTATCGTGATAGTGACTCACAATATGCAGCAGGCCGCGCGGTGCTCCGACATGACGGCATTTATGTATACCGGCAATCTGGTTGAATTCGGCGAGACCAAGCAAATTTTCACCAATCCCACCCGGCGTGAAACCGAAGATTACATCACTGGGCGATTTGGCTGATTTTGGGGACAATTAAATGGATACCACACTGCCGCAACATACCAATCGCCAGTACGAAGAGGATTTGCGTGCCCTGCGCGCGGGACTCCTCAAGATGGGCGGTCTGGTCGAACGCCAGATTGCCGAGGCAGTTGAGGCGCTGGTAAATCGCGACAGCGATCACGCGCGCGAAATCATCAAGCGTGACGACGAAGTCAACCGGATGGATGTTGAAAATGACGAGCAATGCATCCGCCTGCTCGCCCTGCATCAACCAACCGCCAGCGACCTCCGATTCATCACCACCGGACTTAAGATCACGACCGACCTGGAACGCATCGGTGATAACGCCGTCAACATCTGCGAGCGGGCGCTTGAACTCAATCAGGTCCCGCAACTAAAGCCTTACATCGATCTGCCCCGGATGGCCGAAATTGCGCAATCGATGGTGAAGGACAGCATCGATGCGTTCATGCGGGACGACACTGATCTGGCCGATCAAGTAATCGCGCGCGACGATGAAGTCGATCAGATTAACTATCAGGTTTATCGCGAGCTGCTGAGCTACATGGCCGAGGACCCCAAAACGATCGCATCGGCCACGCTCTTGTTGTTCATATCGAAATATCTTGAGCGCATCGCGGATCACGCGACGAATATCGCCGAGATGGTCACGTATATGGTGAAAGGCAAGGTGATTCGCCATATGGAGTCGAGCAAGAAGCGGGGAATGTGAGGATTCGGAAGGAGGTGGAGGAGCGATGAATCAGGCAGCACAGGCATCACAGCCGGCGCAGTCGACGCAGGAATCGCGCCGTGGCATTCGCTATCGGGTACTGGTCGTCGAGGATGACGCGGACATCCGTGAACTCCTGCGCTATAACCTCGACCAGGAGGGCTTCATCGTCGAGGAAGCGGCCGACGGCGCCCAAGCGCTCGAGCACGTCAAGCGCCGCGTGCCCGATCTGATGGTGCTCGACTTGATGCTGCCGGGGATGCCGGGGCTGGAAGTGTGCCGCCAGATGCGGGCGGGCCGCGATACCGCGCAATTGCCGATATTGATTGTGACCGCCAAGGGAACCGAAGTCGACAAGGTGCTGGGCCTTGAGATGGGCGCGGACGATTACGTCGTCAAGCCCTTCAGCCCGCGCGAGGTAATTGCCCGCGTCAAGGCGCTGCTGCGGCGTGCGCGTGCACTGGCCGAACCGGAATCCGGCGGTATCTTCGAGAAGGGCCGGCTGCGGATCGACTTTGGGACTTATCAGGTATTCGTGGACGGCAAGCGCCGGGAACTCGCTTTGCGCGAGTTTGAATTGCTGCGCTACTTTGTACAGCATCCGATGCGGGTATATACGCGCGAACAGTTGCTCGACACGGTGTGGGGCCGCGACACCTTCGTCGAGCCGCGCACGGTCGACGTCCATGTGCGACGCCTGCGGCAGCATATCGAGCGTGATGATGCCAATCCCGAACTGATTCTCACGGTCCGCAGCGTCGGTTACCGTTTCAATCCCGAGGCGCTTGGATAGATCGTCCACCTCCCGGCTGATTGCGCTTAGTGCGGCCGCCTTGGCGCCCGCCGCCGCGGTGCTGGGAGTTCTCGCCGCAACCGGCGCCGCGCCAATTGGCTGGGTCGCAGCGTCGATTGGCGCAGGCTTGGCCGTCGCGGCGCTGTCCGGGTCGGCTCTCTCCCGTTCCATTTCGCGCCGCGCTGAACGGTTGGAAGCCGTCGCGGAGGCTTTGCGCGCGCGCCGCCTGCCAACGCATCTATTGCCCGACGAGGGCGGGGCAATCGGCGCCGCCGAACGGCATCTGCTGGATGCCGCCGACACGATCGTCGATGAGACCGATTCGCTCGCCGAACAGCGCGACGAGTTCGAAGCGATCCTGCGGAGCATGACCGAAGCCGTCGTGGTTACTGGAGCGCGCGGCGAAGTAATCCTGCTCAATGGCGCCGCGCGCCGGATTTTCGCGCTGGGAGCCGAAACCGACTATCGCGACCGTCCGCTGGTCGAGTTATGCCGCGATCCGCGGCTGCAGGAGTTCGTCGGCCGCGCGATGCAATCGCCCGACGGGGGCAGCGCCGGAGCGGAATTGATGATTCAGAATGTTGCGCCGGTATATGTCAGTGCGAATGCCGCGGCGATCAAGACTTTGCGCGGGACGGTCTGGGTTTTCGTTTTCCACGACATCACGCAGCTGAAGTCGTACGAGACCATCCGCTCCGATTTCATCGCGAACCTGACTCACGAGCTGCGGACGCCGCTAAGCGCCCTTTATGGTTACGCCGAAACATTGATTGGCGGCGTGGATGATCGCGAGACAGAATTGCGATTCCTTCGGATCATCGAGCGCCAGGCGCGCCGGCTCGCGCGCCTGCTTGATGACCTGATCTCGCTGTCCGACCTCGAGCGCGGACTTAAGCCGCTCAAAATGGAACAACTCGACGCGGGCCGGGTTATCGCGGAGGCGGCGGAACTGATGCAGGAGCAGGCCGCGCGGCAGGAACTTGCGCTGGAGGTGCGATGCCCGCCAGAGCTGCCGAAGCTGGCGGGAGATCGCGATCGGCTGCAGCAGGTGATGCTCAATTTGCTTGACAATGCGATCAAGTACACGCCGCGCGGCGGCAAAATCACGGTTGAGGCGCATACAGCCGAGGGGACCGATGGCGCGGCGGGAAAGCCGGGCGTTGCGCTCTCGGTCGCGGATACAGGCGAGGGAATCCCAAGCACCGATATTCCGCGGCTGACGGAGCGGTTCTATCGCGTCGATCGCGCGCGCTCGCGCGAACTGGGCGGCACCGGGCTTGGGTTGGCAATCGTCAAACACATCGTGCAGCTGCATCACGGCGCGCTGAAAATCGACAGCAAGCTGCGCGAAGGTACGACTGTCGCGATCTGGATCCCGACTGCATCCGGGGAATGATCGCGGCGCGATGCTTGCCCCGGCGCGCGCGATGTGAAAATTTCTAAGGTTCCGGTGCGCCCTTAGCTCAGCGGATTAGAGCAGCAGACTACGGATCTGCGGGTCGGGGGTTCAAATCCCTCAGGGCGCGCCAAATACCTGCCAGTTGTGGCAACGCGTATTAGTTAGTAACGAGGATCGGTCGCAAGGCAACCGATCCTCACGCACCAAGTCGCGGCGTCACTCATGCTCTGCAGCGCTACAGGCAGTTGCATCCCGGCCCGGCCACTGTCGTGCAAGTCCCGCTATCGACCAGGCACGACTGGCCGGAAAAGCCGGCGCGGCTTTGCGTCGCGTCGCACGCGCCGGTCGCCGTCGTGTAGCAATCTCCCGTCCCGTTGATGCCATAGACGCCGTATCCGGTGAAGTTGACCGTCTCCGGGCTTCCTGCCGTGTTGTCCGCAATCGCCAGCGATCCGTAGGTGGTTGCGTCCACGATCGATGTGTCCACGAACAGATCGATCGCAATGATGCAACTGCTCCCCGGCCCGATCCCCGCCGGCGGTGCAGGACAACTTGAATCGTTCGGCACGATCAGAAACTCATGGGGTCCTGAATAGCCAATCGTCTCGGTCGGCAGCGTTACCGTTTGCAGCACGAGCGGGTTGGTAAAGCCCGTGTTCTCGACTGTGATGAACTGCTCGCTGGCTTGCCCCATCACTGAATCGCCGAAGTCCAGCGGATTGGGCGTAATTGTGTCGGTCGTATTCGGCGGCAATGTTCCCGTCCCCGTGATTGTCACCGTCTGCGGGCTGGAGGTGGCGTTGTCGGTCACATGCATATGCGTGGTGTACGCGCCGATGCTCTGCGGCGTGAATGCGACGTTGATATTGCATGACGATTGCGCGGGCACACCGCCCGGCTGCATGCAATCGGTGAAGAACACGCCGTAGTCAATCGCGTCGTCGATCACGATGGTGTCGATCATCAGATGGTTCGTAAACCCGGTGTTGTTGAGCGTGAATACGCAGCTTGTCGAGGTGTTTCCTTCCACGACGCTCGCCCCGCCGCACGACGCCGGACTTACGTTGACACTGGTGATTGGCGTCGCGGTCGCTGTCGCGGTACGGGTCGGCGATTGCGTCGTGGTCACAGTCGCGGTCGGAGTGGGGGCGACGTAGCCGACCGCATACAGGAGGCTGTCCTCGGAGCTGATGTACACGGTACCGTTGCTTGCGATCGCCGGCGAAGAGTTCATCACCGGCTCGCCGGTCGGGCCATGCGGCGGTGCGAAATTCCACTTAAGCGTGCCGTCGGGGTTTAATGCGAACAAACCCAACCCCGCCTCCGAGCCGACGATTATCGTGCCGTCCGCACTTATCGCCGGTGACGAAAACTCCCAGTATCCAATGTCGTAAGCCCACCTGACCGCCGCTGAGGTTCCATTATCGGCGAGCGCGTACAGATTGAAATCCATCGAGCCAACGTAAATCGTTCCATCCGCTCCGATCGCAGGT